>Ga0157370_10008069_pt1 | contig 11397 bp, 7 predicted proteins | sample C35metaG_FD_113463 | JGI IMG/M metagenome (GOLD analysis project Ga0157370, IMG submission 113463) | Corn rhizosphere microbial communities from Kellogg Biological Station, Michigan, USA - C3-5 metaG | ecosystem: Host-associated > Plants > Roots > Rhizosphere > Soil | place: USA: Michigan... | reverse complement strand
CTGGTGTATGCGATCACCGCACTGGGCTACGGCGGCACCTTCCTGTCGTTCACCTACCTGGCCTCGATCCTGCAGGACGTCACCGGCTTTTCGGCCAATGCGGTCAGCGGCGTGCTGCTGGTGTACGGCGTGTCGGTGGCGATCGGCAACCTGTGGGGCGGCCGCCTGGCCGATCGTCGCGGCCCGATCCCGGCGCTGAAGCTGATCTTCGGCCTGCTTGCGGCCGTGCTGTTCGTGCTCACCTTCACCGCCTACACCACCTGGCTGGTGCTGCTGACCGTGCTGGCCCTGGGTGCGGTGGCGTTCGGCAACGTGCCGGGGCTGCAGGTGTACGTGGTCAAGCAGGCGCAGCGCTTCGCCCCGCAGGCCACCGACGTGGCGTCGGGCCTGAACATCGCCGCGTTCAACGTCGGCATCGCGCTCGGCGCCTCGCTGGGCGGGCTGGTGGTGGACCATTTCGGCCTGATGCACACCCCGTGGCTGGGTGCGCTGGTGGTGCTGGGCGCGTTGGGCCTGACCGTGCTGAGTGGCCGCCTGGATCGCCGCGATGGCGTGGCGGATCGCGCCGACGGCATCGCCGTGGGCGCGCATTGAGGGATTCCGGTCGCGGACCCGTGACAGCAGCCGACCCACGGTCGGCTCTACCGTTGTTTTACGGTGCACGGCGTAGCCTGCACCTCACCCCATGAAGGAGTTTCCATGAGCATTCCCGCATTCGGCCTCGGCACGTTCCGCCTGAAGGGCCAGACCGTCATCGACTCGGTCCGCAACGCATTGGACGTGGGCTACCGTGCCGTCGACACCGCGCAGATCTACGACAACGAGGCCGAGGTTGGCCAGGCCATCGCCGAATCCGGCGTGGCCCGCGATGATCTGTTCCTGACCACCAAGGTGTGGATCGCCAACTTCAGCCACGACGCGCTGCTGGACAGCCTGCGCGAGAGCCTGCGCAAGCTGCGCACCGACCACGTCGAGCTGACCCTGATCCACTGGCCCTCGCCCAAGGATGCGGTGCCGATGGCCGAGTACCTGGGTGCATTGGCCGAAGCGAAGTCGCTGGGCCTGACCCGCCAGATCGGCATCTCCAATTTCACCATCGACCTGACCCGCCAGGCCATTGCGATCCTGGGCGCCGATGCCATCGCCACCAACCAGATCGAAGTCCACCCCTACCTGCAGAACCGCGCCCTGATCGCGTTCCTGAAGGAACAGGGCATCCATGTGACCGCCTACATGAGCCTGGCCTACGGCGAAGTGCTCAAGGACCCGGTGATCCAGGCCATCGCCGAACGCCACCAGGCCACCCCGGCCCAGGTAGCGCTGGCGTGGGCACTGCAGCAGGGCTTCGCGGTGATCCCCTCCTCCACCAAGCGCGAGAACCTGGCCAGCAACCTGCTCGCCACCGACCTGCGCCTGAGCGATGCGGACATGGCCCAGATCGCCACGCTGGACCGCGGCCAGCGGCTGGCCAACCCGGACGGGATTGCGCCGGCCTGGGATTAACCGGTAGCGCCCGACCGTTGGTCGGGCGTGGCGGGCGCGGCGACAGTGCCGGATCAGGCCTGCAACCACGCACGCATCGCGGCGCTGACTTCTTCCGGTTTCTCCATCGGCGCCAGGTGCCCGCAATCGGGCAGCACCACCAGCGTGGAGCCCGGCACCAGCGCATGCATCTCCTCGCTGATCGGCAGCGGGGTGATGCGGTCGTTGGCGCCGCACACGATCAACAGCGGATCGCGGAAGCCGGCCAGTACGTCGTGGCCATCACCCCGTTCCAGCGCGCTCTGGCGCAGGAATACATCAGCACCCAGCCGCGCGGTCATGTCACGCACGCGCTGCACCAGCACGTAGTCATCCAGCCGCGAGGCGTCGATGTAGCTGCGCATCAGCTTGTCGCCAAAGCCGTGGAAGGTGCCGGGCAGGCGCACGCTGGCACGCTGCGACTGGCGCTGGGCGGCGCGCTCGGGCGAATCGGCGTGGATCGAGGTGTCGATCAACGCAAGCCGCAGCACACGCTCCGGTGCGGTGCGCAGGATCTGCTGGGCGACGAAGCCGCCGAGCGAGAAACCTGCCAGGGCGAAACGCTCAGGCGCCTGCGCCAGCACTTCGTCGACCACGGCCTGCATCGTCTCGCCCCGGGTCTGGTCGCCTACGATGCAGTCCGCGATATCGGACAGGTCGGCGATCTGCGCACGCCAGAGTTCAGCGTCGTTGAGCAGGCCGGGGAGCAGCAGCAGGGGGAGGCGGTCGGTCATGGGCCTATTGTCGCGCCCGCCGAGGAGGGAGGCCATGCCAGAAATGGGCCTATCCGTTCCATACCGCTCTGTGAGGGCTGAAAGCCCTAGAAGTATTTCAGAGTTTTCCTATGGACTACCACAGACAAAAGCTGAGAAAAGCTAAGGAAGAAGTGCGCCGAACCTGATCCAGCAGGTTTCATTACGCAAGGCGCTTACGGGCATGGGGATGTCCCGCACGGGAGATAGAGAGTGATAAAGAATGTGTTGATTTCAATTGGCCTACTGTACGGCGCGTCACCCGCTATCGCACAGAATTTCATCGATGAGATCTCCAACTACTCCGACAAAGTGCAGGCGCGGCGCATCTCCCCCCTGGACGTCGATACCGCGTTCGGCTCGAATATCTCCTACCTGGATGGAAGCACCCGCTTCTCCAATGTTGACATCTCGATACCCGGCAACAGCTCGCTGGAGGTAGAACTCCGACGGACGCGAGCCATCGACGAGAGATATCTAACGACAGATGCCCGCCTCTATGCCTTCGGGGCAATGTACGACTGGTCGCTGGACGTTCCGTACATGGAAGGGACTTTTTCGTCACAGGGATGGGTCGTCGGTCCATCGAATGACCCGCAGAGGTATGCACGCTGCACGCGGCAACAGAAACCGTACATGGTACTGACAGGCGATTTCCATGAAGAGAAGATGTGGGGAGGCTATAGCCTCAACCTACCCGGGCAGGGAGGGAAGCTCTTGCTTAAGGCCGCATCGGGCATTCCCATGCCGGAGGACGGGAGGTCCTACCCATGGGTCGCAGAAGGTGACATTCGATTGACTTGCCTTGCCCAGCTCGCCAATGGTCAGCCTGGGGAGGGATTCATCGCGCTCGATGGTCAGGGTCTGACCTATACCTTCGACACGCTGATTGCGCGGCAAATGGCGAACTTCAGGATGCGATCCTATCACTCTGTTGACCAGTACAAGATCTACATCGCTGCGTCCAAGGTAGAGGACAGAAACGGAAACTGGGTCCGGTACAACTACGAAAATGGCGTGCTGACATCCATCACGGCCAGCGATGGAAGGAGCATCGCGCTGAACTACAGCAACGGGCGACTCACTTCAGCATCCACCAACGGTCGCACCTGGACATATCGCTATCGGGAGCCAGGTGTCACCGAAGATGGCGGGCTCTCTGAAGTGATTCTTCCGGATGGCACTCAATGGTCGTATAACTGGACAGGGTCGCTTCGCCCCGCTCGAATGCCTGCGCCTCAAGAAGGGGATACGCCTTGCGACATGATAGTTGGGCGAGTTCAAGGGCCTTACAAATACGCCATCGGACACCCAGCAGGCGCAACGGCGGCCTATGGTTTTGAGTATAAGACCATGCTCAGATCAAATCTCGACGCGTGCGCCGCGCCCGTACAGCCCAACTACTATTCCCTCTGGTCGGTGACAGAGCGAACCATATCTGGACCCGGTATTCCAGGTGACCGCACCACCTTCGAGATCAGCCCAGCCTATCCATCCGAGCCTATTCGCTGGTCCAAGGTCACAGGGCCGGATGGCTCCAGTACCCAGTACGGTTACGGCAGAACCTATCGGGTAGATGAAGGAAAACTGCTTCGGCAGATAACCCGCGCTGCGGATGGAAGTGTGCTGCAGGAGATTTCGAACAACTACCACAGCACGCCACCCTCAGGCGCGCCCTATGCTCCGCGGATCGGAGACAGCCTGCATTTCATGCAGGCGGCAGACGGATTGACCCAGCCCCTTTGGAAAACGACAACAACGCGAGAGGAAACCGACTACAGCAGGGAAAGTGTGGCCTGGGATAGCTTTGCGCGCTCGACGGAGGCGACCAGCAGAGGACCCTCGGGAACAAGACGCGACACCTTCACCTTCCATGACAACCGATCAAGATGGATTGTAGGAAATCTCGCATCAACCATCGACACGGAGTCGGGCGAAACAATCTCGTCCACTCAATTCGATGCCTTGGGTAGACCAGAGAAGAAGTACTCGTTCGGTCTCTTGACCGTAAGCCTCACGTACAACCCCGATGGCACCGTGTCTTCTGCAAGCGACGCGACGGACCGAACAACCCGATTTGAGCGATGGCATCGTGGCACCCCAAGAAGTGTCATCAATCCAGACGGAACGACGCAGCAGGCAGCCGTCGACGACAACGGCTGGCTGAATTCGATCACCGATGAGAATGGATTCACAACTTCCTATGCCTACGATTCAATGGGACGACCCAGGCTGATGCAGCCACCAGCTGATGGCACGATGACATGGACGCCGACGGTCACCACTCTGGTAAAAATGACCAGCGCCGAGTCAGGCATACCTGCAGGACATTGGAAACAAACCGAGTCAATAGGGAACGGGAAGCGAGTTACCTACCTTGACGCACTTTGGCGGCCCGTTCTCGACGAGAGCTTCGACGCAGAGGATAGAAGCGGGACTCTTTCGCAGGTATTCCGCCGGTTCGACCACGAGAACCGTTTGATCTTCGAGTCCTATCCCGGTCGATACCGCTAAGGAGACCAGTGCATGAACTGGATATTTCGGACAATTCTCATTCTTGTGATGCTGCATCCAGCCAGCGTTGTGCTGGCACAGGCTTCGATCACACTTACGGGGCCATCTTCCACCAGCTATATGGCTCCCGCGAACTTCGATCTGCGTGCAGACTACTACGTCTCATCGGGTCCGAAAGCGGAGTTCATTGAAGATCCCGTGATTACCCAGAACGGCTCTCCAATTGCAAGATTATTGGAGGGTGCAGTACCAGTCCGCGGCCTTCCAGCGGGACGTTATGAGTACATGTTCACCGGTAGAGCAGTAAGGATTCTGCCGGACGGCGATATGACCTCACGACCCTTGCGCAGCGGACCGATTGTCATTGACGTCACATCGCCTCCTGAGCCGGTTGATGCTGGTGCGCCTGGGGCAACCTCCTATCCCAATCCCTCGCTCGCAGGGCGGCCGGGCTCCGTGTCGATCCAGATGATCAACACAGGTGAGACAACCTGGCGTGCAGGCACCTATGTCCTTGACACACCTCACGACTTCACACGCGACTTCTGGCAGTTCACTGCACAGCCAGTGACACATGACGTTGCGCCCGGAGCTTCATTTACGTTCAACTTTTCGATCACCCCACGATATTACGACCAGCATGTCGAATGGAGGAACATCGAGTTTCAGCTGCGGCGAGATCAGTCTTGGTTTGGCCTGAAGAGCTACACCAGCATTTTTGTCCGCGAACCGATGAATGCTCCGACTTTCGAATCGCAGTCCGTTCCACTCCAGATGGAAGCAGGAAAACAGTATGCGATCAATGTGCGCATGCGAAATACCGGCGACGATCCGTGGTCGAGCGCGGCAGGCTATTCACTTGGATCTCAGAATCCCGCCGACAACACCATCTGGGGGACACATAGAATTCAAACCGGCAGCGTGGCTCCAGGTTCAGTCGGCGATTTCAGCGCAACAGTGACCGCCCCTGCAGCTGCTGGCGCGTACAGCTTTCAATGGCGCATGGTTCGCGACGGCGTAGAGTGGTTCGGCGTGCAGACTCCCAGCATAACGGTCAATGTCATCGCTCCACCCCCTCCTCCGCCACTAGAAATTATCGGCACGGCTTTTGCCTACGACGCGCTCGGGCGAGTAGTGGGCACATCATCTGAGAGTGAACTGGGCCCGCTAGTCACTGCTACCGCTTACCTACCGGGCAATCGGGAAGCACACTCGAACGCTCGCGGGAGAGTGACCACGACGACCTATCAAGGCTATGACACACCCGGAGGAGCTCGCGCGATAAAGGTGGAAGAGCCAGAAGGCCGGATCACGCACGTTGATCGCAATCGCTTTGGTACGATACTTAGAGTCGCACGCGACATCGGGACCCGGGCCATTGAGCGCCATTACGTCTACGACGAGCATCATCGTATGTGCAAGACGATAGAGCCGGAGTCGGGCACCACTGCCGTGGGGTACGACGCGACAGGCCGCCTGCTCTGGAAGACTAACGGTCTTGATCTGCCGTCACTCCAGACGTGCGACTCCGATGCGGCCCAGGCATCCCCACGGACTGTCAGGCAGAGTTACGACTTAAATGGCCGGTTGGAAGCCATCTCGAGCCCTGACGGAGATGGAAGCAAGACGTTCCGCTATGCACCAGATGGAAAATTGCTGGAGGCGACGGCAACAAATTCCGGCGTCATCGGCCCTGCAACGACTCGCCTCACATACAACAGTCGTCGTAAGATCACTTCTGAGACCTCGTCATTGCCTGGATTGCCAGACTGGACGGTCAGTTACGGATATGACGCAAATGGTTCGCTCGCCACTCGTATCCTCCCTTCGGGTGTTGAGCTCCGCTACATGCCAGACGCATTAGGCCTACCCCGTCAGATTACTGACCAGCACGGTCGAGCGTTCGCGAGTGGAATTATGCGTAGCGCTGGAGGTGCGATATCTTCGTTCGTTTATGGAAACGGGACCGGTAGTACCGTCGCGTCAAATGAGCGAAACCTCCCGATGCGGATCACGTCTTCTCCAGCCCTCGACATCGAGTACGACTACGACGAGAATTCCAATATCGTCAAAATGACGGAACACGCAGGGCCAAGCATAGTAGATAGAGTAATTTCCTACGATGGAGTTGACAGGCTAATTAGGGTTGCATCTTCATCCTCCAATTTAAACGAATCCTTTAGCTACGACCAAGCAGATAATCTAGTTTGGTCGGCACGGGGAGAAGAGCACGAGCGCACTTTCTACAGGGATCAGAAGAATCGCTTGACGAACGTTGCAGACGAAGGGAACTCAACGGTTATTGGGCAATCTTACGATTTGGCCGGCAACATTTCGAATAAAAATGGAAATACTCACTTCTTCGACCTTCATAACCTGTTGCGGTCTTACGCTGGAGACAACTACTACGGCTATGATGCACTAGATAGGCGCGTAGCCAAAGGTGCGGCGAGTAGCCAAGCTATTCAGCGCTCCATGTACCTGTCGACGGGGGAAATAGCACAGACTTCGAACATCCGCGTGGGAACAACAACCAGCTATGTCGCGCTCGATGGAAAAGCTATAGCATCGATCACAGCCCATTCCAACGGAACAAGTGAAGTTACCTTCCATCACTTGGATCTTATCGGAAATCCAGTGGCAGATACGGACTCTTCAGGGGCAGTTGTTCATACTAGTTTCTATTCTGCGTACGGCATTAGCAGAGATAATAACGTGAGCGAGATTAACTTTACAGGCCATGTAAAGGACTCGGACACGCAACTCATCTACATGCAGAGTAGATACTACGATCCGGAAACCCATTCATTCATCAGTGTAGACCCGATACCATCCATCTTCGAACCCGTATCACTGCTGAACAGATACAACTATGGATTTGGCAATCCTTATCGATTTGTGGATCTAGACGGAAGGCTGGCAGAAGACGTGAATGCTGATACTCAGGACCAGCCGCAGACGTTGGAGCGGGTGATCGTGAAGCCGCCAGTAACGTCCAGAGTCTCCACCTACGGTAGTGTTTTTGAGCTGAGGGGAAGCCCGACGTTCTTCAGTCTGGCGACATTCTCTGCAACGCGAAAGGACACGTCCTTTCAACAGGCGATTGATGGGGCGGAACTCACAAATACTGTCACTCTCCCCGCTCTCATCGTGACTGCTTCTCCCAGCGCGTTCGCTCTGGGAGCGAGTAGCCTCCCAGTGTCTGCTGAGCTAGCGAGTGCAGCACCTTCTGTTGTTAGGTCGAGAACAGCTCGTGAGTTCATTTTTCACGCGTGCGTCGCCATTGGCGCATGCACATCTGGCAAGATGCCGATGCAGAGAGTCAAAGACACTAATGCCTTGCGCGAAGTTGTGGAGGGAGCCGCAAGAAACAATCGCCGGAGGGATATTGAGGTGCCTGAGAAATGAGAAGCCCCAATCACAAGCGTCTGCTAAGCGCATTTGAAAGACTGGAGAAAGGCATTGCTAAAGACGCACTCGATCTGGGAAGCGAACTCTTGAAGTCCCAGAGCTTGGGAGATCAAGCAGAGGGGCATATGTGTAGCGGCACAGCATATGAACAGGGGGGGGATGACCTCGAGATCGATCTCGACAAGGCGATCCATAGCTATCGGCTACTTACACTTATGGCGCCGAGCTCCATTGCCTATTGTTATCTTGCACGCGCATGCATGAAAACGGGCAGCACTTCCCGACACGAGGAAGCCTTCCGTTATCTCACCGAGGCAGAGCGGCTTGATCCCACCGCTGTGGTCCACCTCGGTTTCGCCACTTACTACCGGGGAAAGAAACCCGCCGATCTGCCGTTGGCTCGCAGCCACTATTTGAAAGCTGCAATCGACGGCCGGTTCAAGGGAATGTTCGGATACTCCGAGCTCTCCAGAGAGATGGGGCAACGGTATCGTGCGTTCGTAGCGGATGCCATTCGGCTTTCGACAGGCTGGCTCATTGCGTTGCTTATTGGCCAGCGCGCGACGGAGGACTTCTAGACTACAGTGCCCGCCACTCGTTCTCATGGCAGATTTCCGCGCAATAATGCGTCGGCCTAAATTTCTGCATATTACAACGGAGCTTCTTCAGCGAGGATCGCGCGTTGGCCGTGAGTGATATCGCGCCCAGCAGCCTCCCCGGCGACAGGGAGCATCGCGGGGTTTATTGACATTACGGGATTGGCGATCAGGATCTTCGCTGGGACTTTCCAGCCACATGACGTGGATGGCGCGGAAAGCATGAGCTGGTTATGCTTGGCGGCCTTGGTGCACAAGCGATTCTCGAACCGTCATTCGGCCCGGGCTGGGAGAAAGAATTGTGAAGTATTTGTTTCTATTGGGCCTGCCTGCCATGTTTGTGTCGTATCCCATGTACTTCATGGAGCTCAACGCGTTCAAACGCGTCCTGAAGATTGAGAATCCCGAGGCATGGGATAAGGCAAAGCGACGCTTCACGCTGAATGAGCCTGAGGTTGCCTATCGCGTACTCAGCGCATCTACAGACGGTTTTTTTCAAGGCAATGCCTTTAGTCCGGCCGTGATGAAGGCTAGACGCGTTGCGGTTCGATGGTTGTACATCAGTATGCGTCTCTTTATGGTCGTGCTTTTCATGGGGTTGGCAACATCTCTTATCGAGGGCAAGCAGTAGATCGGCCACGGCGCTCCGATCGCGAACCTGGCATGCATGCTCACCCTATCTCGGCAGAAGGGTCCTACAGGGACCTGGATGGGATGAGCTTTCAGACATGGGGCAGAACGACGCACAGGATCGAGCGTCTGCAGTTGCGAAGTTCCACCGGCATTGTCACCGTCACTCTGTGGCTGTGGCTTTGCCTGCTCTGCCCCGGCGCGGCCGCCGCCGCGGAAGAGGGCTGGGTGCGCGTCAGCGATGCCGCCTTGAAGGCACACGGCTGGCGGCCCCGACCATGCGCGATACGCGGCGACGCGGCTGGATGCCAATGGCGACTGGGTGATGGACGAGGCCTTCCTGGTGGAGAGCCGGGACAGGCGACGCTCGGCGGTCAAGATCTGCCTGGGCACCTCGCCAGGCGCCGCACCGGCCCGTTGCTACATCGCCGCTGCCGAGGAGGGCGATGCGTCGCGATGGGCGTGGACACGCGTGCGCCCGGCTGCCACGCGTACACCGGCAATGAACATGACACCGTCAGCGACAGCAACATCTGCACGGGTAACGCGTCGGTGGAGTACTTCCGGATGGCCAGTGCGGGATCGCTGCTGGTCTATGACCGCAGAACGGATAGCTTCCAGCGGTTCTGGTACTCGGACTGAAGATGCTGCCACCAAACGCTGACTTGCTCGAATTTCTCTCCAGTCACGGGATTTCCTTGGCGGATTTCGGTTCTGCGGAAAGAGGATTGAGCGCAGAGCATGCCATCTCGTTCGTGAGGATGCTTCAAGCGCATGGCTTCTTCCCGGTGGGGGATTGAGGTATGGAGAAGACAGGGAAATGCGTGGCGCATTGACTCAACCGCCGGTTGGTTTTGCAGATGAATTGGATCCGGAGGAGGCTGTGTCGGACGCAATCATATTTCTCGGCGAAGTGGATGCCGCTGAAAGCACTTCTTTTACTGTTCAGTTTTGAACCAACGTACTTTGCCGTTACCGGACCGGTCATGCAGCAAGGTGGCTGAACAGTTCCAGTTTTAGTAGACCCGCTGGGGCGTGAACAGGGCGCGGGTCACACCGGCGCCTGGGGCACCTGCACCTCCTGCACCGGCAAGGTCACCACCATGACCGTGGAGTCGTCGGGGTCCAGCCTGGTCTTGAAGCCCAGGCTCTGGCACATCGCCAGCATGGTGCTGTTCTCGCGCAGCACCTGGCCCTCGACGATGTTCAGGCCCAGCCACTTGGCGTACTCGATCATGATCGCCATCAGCCGCCAGCCGATGCCGTGGCCTTTGAGGTCCGAGCGGATCAGGATGCCGTACTCGCCGCGGTCGTAGTCGGCGTCGGCGTGCAGGCGCACCGCGCCGAGCATGTCGCCGCTGCGCGGGTCGATGGCCACCAGCGCGATCGAACGGGCGTAATCGAGCTGGGTCAGGCGCGCGATGAATTCATGGCTGAAGTGCTTCACCGACTGGAAGAAACGCAGGCGCAGATCGTCGTCGGTAACGCGGGCGAAGAACGCGCGGAACAGTGCGTCGTCTTCCGGCCGTACCGGGCGCACGAAGGCCGGCGCGCCGTCGGACAGGGTAATGGTGCGTTCCCATTCCTTGGGATACGGGAACACCGCAAAGCGCGGATGGCCACGGCCCTTGTGCAGTTTGCGCGAGGGCGCGATGGCCACGCGTGCATCGAGCGCGATCACCCCGTCACGGTCGGCGAGCAGCGGGTTGATGTCCAGGCTGCGGATCTCGGGAATGTCGGCGGCCAGCTGCGCCAGCTTGACCAGGATCAGCGCCACGGCGCGCTCATCGGCCGCCGGCACGTCGCGGTAAGCCTTGAGGATGCGCGAGACGCGGGTGCGGCCGATCAGCTCGTGCGACAGGCGCAGGTCCAGCGGCGGCAGCGCAAGCGCCTTGTCGTCGATCACTTCGACGGCGGTCCCGCCGCGGCCGAACACGATCACCGGTCCAAAGGTGGGGTCGTCGGCGATGCCG
>Ga0157370_10008068_pt1 | contig 11397 bp, 9 predicted proteins | sample C35metaG_FD_113463 | JGI IMG/M metagenome (GOLD analysis project Ga0157370, IMG submission 113463) | Corn rhizosphere microbial communities from Kellogg Biological Station, Michigan, USA - C3-5 metaG | ecosystem: Host-associated > Plants > Roots > Rhizosphere > Soil | place: USA: Michigan... | reverse complement strand
TGCCGACCAAGGGCCTGACCTTGCCGCTGATCAGCTACGGCGGCTCCTCGATGGTGCTGACCTGTGCGATGGCAGGTGTGCTCCTGCGCGCCACCTTCGAAATCACCCGTGCACTGGATGCGCGGCAGATGACCACCCGCATGCCGGCGGCCGTTGCCGCAGCCGACGCGAACGCCGCGGTGTTGCCGCGCGAGGCGGAGGCAGCATGACGGCCATCGGGAATCGGCAATCCCGCAAGGGGACTTCCTTACGGCCGTCGGGAATCGGGGATGGCCGGAGCGGGTCGCGCCCAGCTTTTGCCGATTCCCGGCCCGTGCTCATCATGGCCGGCGGGACCGGTGGCCACATCTTTCCCGGCCTGGCCGTGGCCGAGTGCCTGCGCGCGCAGGGCGTGCCGGTGGCGTGGCTGGGTGCGGTCGGCGGGATGGAGACGCAGGTCGTGCCGGCGCAGCGGATCGAGCTGCATACGGTGCGGGTCGGTGGCTTGCGCGGCAAGGGTCTGGCCACACGCCTGCGTGCGCCGCTGATGCTGCTGCGTGCCCTGTGTGCGGCGCTGGCGGTGTTGCGCAAGGTCAGGCCGCGCAGCGTGCTGTCGATGGGTGGCTACGTGGCCGGCCCCGGTGGCATGGCCAGCTGGCTGTTGCGTCGGCCCCTGCTGGTGCACGAACAGAACCGCGTGGCGGGCTTCACCAATCGCCGGCTGGCCGGCCTGGCGCGCCGCGTGCTGACGGGTTTCGCCGATGCGCTGCCGCAGGCGGAATGGGTCGGCAATCCGGTGCGTGAAGCGATCGCGGCGCTGCCGGCACCGGCACAACGCATGGCCGATCGTCGCGGCAGGCCGCACCTGCTGGTGCTCGGTGGCAGCCTCGGCGCGCGTGCGCTGAACCTTGCCCTGCCGCAGGCGCTGGCCTTGCTCGATCCCGACCAGCGCCCCGAGGTGCTGCATCAATGCGGTACGCGCGGCCTGGACGAGGCGCGCGCCGCTTATGCCGAGGCGGGTGTCGAGGCGCAGGTGACGGCATTCATCGATGACATGGCGGCCATCTACGGCTGGGCCGACCTGGCGGTCTGCCGTGCCGGTGCGCTGACCCTGGCCGAGTTGTCGGCCGCGGGACTGGGCGCGCTGCTGGTGCCGTTCCCGCATGCCGTGGACGACCACCAGACCCGCAATGCGGAAGTTTTCGTCGCGGTCGGTGCCGCCGAAGTGAAGCAGGAAAGCGATCTGGACATAAAGATACTGGCGCAGCGACTGGCCGCCTTGCTGGGCGATCGTCGCCAGTTGCTGGCCATGGCCGAGGCGGCGCGCACGCTGGCCAAGCCCGACGCGGCGCAGGTGATCGCGCAGGCCTGCCTGGAGGTGGCGGCATGAACCGGCTCTCCGCACAGCAGGATCCGATGAGCACGTTCCGCCGGGTGCACTTCATCGGCATCGGCGGCGTCGGCATGAGCGGCATCGCCGAGGTGCTGCACAACCTGGGCTATGCGGTATCTGGATCCGACCGGGCCGGCTCGGCCACCGTGCAACGTTTGCAGGGGTTGGGCATCGGGGTGCATGTCGGCCATGCCGCGGAAAACATCGCCGGCGTCGACGTGGTCGTGACCTCCAGTGCCATCAGGCAGGACAACCCCGAGCTGGTCGCCGCCCATGCCGCGCGCATCCCGGTGATCCCGCGTGCGGAGATGCTGGGCGAACTGATGCGCTTCCGCCGTGGCGTGGCGATCGCCGGCACGCACGGCAAGACCACCACCACCAGCCTCACCGCCAGCGTGCTGGCCGAGGCAGGCTACGACCCGACCTTCGTGATCGGCGGCCAGCTCAATGCGGCCGGTGCGAATGCGCGGCTCGGCACCGGTCAGTACCTGGTGGCCGAGGCGGACGAATCGGATGGTTCGTTCCTGCTGTTGTCGCCGGTGATCGCCGCCGTGACCAACATCGACGCGGACCACCTGGAGAACTACCACGGCGACTTCGCGGAAGTGAAGAAGGCCTTCGCCGATTTCCTGCATCGCTTGCCGTTTTATGGTCTGGCCGTGCTGTGCGTGGACGATCCCGAGGTGGCGGCGCTGGCCAGGGCCACCAACCGCCGCGTGATCCGCTACGGCATCGACAGCGCGGACGCCGATGTGCGCGCGATGAACCTGCGCCAGCAAGGCTTCGAGATGCATTTCGACCTGCTGCTGCCCGATGGCGGCCAGCCCTTCCCGGTCACCCTCAACCTGCCCGGCAGGCACAACGTGCTCAATGCGCTGGCCGCAGCCACGATCGGCTGGCAGCTTGGTGTGGAGACGGCGGCAATCGCCGATGCGCTGAAGGGTTTCCAGGGCGTGGGCCGGCGCTTCCACCGGCGTGGCGAGATCGCCATCGACCAGGGCAAGGTGCTGCTGATCGACGATTACGGCCATCACCCGCGCGAAATCGCGGCGGTCTTCGCGGCGGTGCGTGGCGGCTGGCCGGAGCGGCGCCTGGTGGTCGGATTCCAGCCGCACCGCTACAGCCGCACGCGTGACCTGCTGGACGACTTCGCCAACGTGCTGGCCGAGGCCGACGTGCTGGTGCTGACCGACGTGTATCCGGCCGGCGAGGCGCCGATCGCCGGCGCCGACGGCCGTGCGCTGGCGCGCGCGGTGCGCGCACGCGGCAAGGTCGATCCGGTGCTGGTCGAACATCCGCGCGAATTCCGCGACAGCCTGCCCAGCCTGCTGCGTGACGGCGATCTTTTGTTGCTGCTGGGCGCCGGCGACATCGGCGCGGCGGCACTGGAGCTGGCGCAGGCCGGCCATCTGAGGACAGCGAAGTGAACAGCAAGTACGCCAGCAAAATCACCGATCCGGCGCAGTTCGGTCGCGTCGCGGTGGTGATGGGCGGCAGCTCGGCCGAACGCGAGGTGTCGCTGGACTCCGGCCGCAATGTGCTCGCCGCGCTCAAGGCGCGAGGCATCGATGCGCACGCGATCGATGGCATCCCGGCCCTGCTCGATGCGTTGCGTGCGGGCCACTTTGCGCGCGTGTTCAACATCCTGCACGGCCAGCATGGCGGTGGCGAGGACGGCGTGCTGCAGGGTGCGCTGGAGTCGCTGCATGTGCCATATACGGGCTCGGGCGTGCTCGGTTCGGCGCTGTCGATGGACAAGACGCGCTCCAAGCGGGTGTGGCAGTCGCTTGGCTTGTCGACCCCGACGTTCGCCGCGTTGCCGCGCGGCGTCCCCGGATCGCGTCCGGGGCAGGCTGTGCATGTCGCGGCGCGCCGGATCGGGTTCCCGCTGATCGTCAAGCCCGCGTGCGAAGGCTCCAGCGTTGGCGTGACGCGGGTGTTTGCCGAAGAGGATCTGGCCGCGGCGGTCGATCTGGCCGCCCAGTATCCGGGCGATCTGCTGATGGAAACCCTGATCGAGGGCGACGAGCTGACCGTGGCGATCCTCGGTCGTCAGGTGCTGCCGAGCATCCACATCGTGCCGAAGGGCGCGTTCTACGACTACAACGCCAAATACATCGCCGAGGACACCCAATACCTGTGCCCTGGTTCCGAGGGTGTGGCGGCAGAGGAGCTGGCGGCGCTGTCGCTGGCCGCGTTCGACGCACTGGGCTGCACCGGTTGGGGCCGCGTCGACGTGATGCGCGACCGCAATGGCCGCCACTGGCTGCTGGAAGTGAACACCGCACCCGGCATGACCTCGCATTCGCTGGTGCCCAAAGCTGCCGCGGCAGCCGGGATCGATTATCAGGAACTGTGCTGGCGCGTGCTCGAAACCAGTCTGCGGGAGGGCACATGAAGGGAGTCGTCCGCCTCGCCGCCTGGTGTTTGGCGATTGCCCTCGTGGCGTTGCCGATCGTCGGCTTGCTGCGTGGCTGGTTTGCCGCGGATCGCTGGCCGGTGACCCAGCTGACCGTGCAGGCCGAATTCAAACATGTCAGCGCCGCCGAGATCCGTGCGGCGGTGTTGCCGCGGCTGGGCAAGGGCTTCTTCGCGCTGAATCTCGACGCCGTGCAGAAGGCGGTCGCCGCACTGCCATGGGTGGAATCGGTCGAGGCGCGCAAGCGCTGGCCGGATACGCTGCAGTTGCGCGTCTACGAGCGCCAGCCGTTTGCCCGCTGGAACGACAAGCAGCTGATCAGTCGGCAGGGCCTGGTGTTCGAGGCACCCGGTGCGGCGCAGCTGGCCGGATTGCCTGACCTGCACGGCCCCGACGCGCGACTGGCCGAGGTGGTCAGCTTCTACGCCGAGGCGAGCAAGGCGTTCGCCGGTACCCGTCTGAAGATCAACGGCGTGGCGTTGACCGAGCGCGGCAGCTGGAGCGTCAGCACCGCCAGCGGCGCGCAGATCGTGATCGGCGACCGCGACCAGGCCGGTCGCCGGCTGCACCGTTTCCTCGACGTCTACCCGCAGCTGATGGCCGGCCATGCCGACGGCTTTGTCTACGCCGACCTTCGGTACACCAACGGATTCGCCGTGCGCTGGCCCGAGGCGGCCGGCGCCAACGCTGGAGGTTCAACCCGCTCATGACTATCTCGCCATGAAAACGCGCAACGACAAGCAACTGGTGGTCGGGCTGGATATCGGCACCTCGAAGGTGGTGGCGATCGTCGGCGAGTACGAGCCGGGCGAGCCGATCACCGTGATCGGCATCGGCACCCACGTCTCGCGCGGCATGAAGCGCGGCTCGGTGGTCGACATCGAATCGACCGTGCACTCGATCCAGCGCGCGGTGGAAGAGGCTGAGCTGATGGCCGGTTGCGACATTCGCTCGGTATATGCGTCGATCTCCGGCAGCCACCTGGAAACCCGCAACTCGCACGGCAACGCGGCGATCCGCGACCGCGAAGTCACTGCCAGCGACCTTGAGCAGGTGCTGGAAGCGGCCAGCGCGGTGGCGATCCCGGCCGACCGAAAGGTGCTCTACAAGGAGTCGCAGGAATATCGCATCGACGGCCAGGACGGCATTCGCCACCCGATCGGCATGAGTGGCGTGCGGCTGGAGGCGAACGTGCACCTGGTCACCGGTGCGGCGGCGGCGGTGCAAAACGTCACCAAGTGCATCCAGCGCTGCGGCCTGAGCGTGGACGAGCTGGTGCCGTCGGCGCTGGCCAGCGCCAAGGCGGTGCTGACCGACGACGAGCGCGAGCTGGGCGTGTGCCTGGTCGACATCGGCGCCGGCACCACCGACATCGCGATCTACACCCAGGGTTCGATCCGCTACACCGCCTCGCTGCCGGTCGGCGGCGATCAGGTCACCAGCGACATTGCCTACGGCGTGCACACGCCGACCGCGCACGCCGAGGAAATCAAGATCAAGTACGCCTGCGCGCAGACCGGGCTGGCGCATGCCGAGGAAACCATCCAGGTACCCAGCGTGGGCGACCGCCCACCACGCCGGCTCGCGCGGCAGTCGCTGGCGCAGAGCGTGCAAGCGCGCTACGAGGAAATCTTCGAGATGGTGCAGGACCAGTTGCGTCGCTCCGGCTACGAGAGCCTGGTCGCGGCCGGCGTGGTGCTGACCGGCGGCGCCTCGAAGATGGAAGGCGCGCTGGAGCTGGCCGAGGAGATCTTCCACAAGATGGTGCGGATCGGCGTGCCGCAGCAGATCGACGGCCTTGGCGAGGTGGTTTCCAGTCCGCTGCATGCGACCGGCGTGGGTCTGTTGCTGCATGGTTCGCGCGCTGGTGGCGCGCGTGCCGGCGGGCCTGTTGGCGGCAGCATGGGCGGCATGGTCGACAAGCTGCGCGGCTGGCTGACCCGAAATTTCTGAGCGACACGACACCGGTGACGCAGGAGGCGTCGCCACGGGTGGAAGGACAGCCACCCACCACCATGAGCCGACAGGAGTCGTCCCCCATGGTTAAAACGACAACAACTCTACGGAGGACGGGAAATGTTTGAACTGATTGATAAACTCGCACCCAATGCAGTCATCAAGGTGATCGGCGTGGGCGGCGGCGGCGGCAATGCCGTGGCGCACATGTTGAATGCCAACATCGAAGGCGTGGAATTCGTCGTCGCCAACACCGACGCGCAGGCGATGAACAGCTGCGGCTCGCGCACCCACCTGCAACTCGGTGGCAACGTGACCAAGGGCCTGGGCGCCGGCGCGAACCCCGAGGTGGGCCGACAGGCCGCACTGGAGGATCGCGAACGGATCGAGGCAATGCTGGAAGGTGCCGACATGGTGTTCATCACCGCCGGCATGGGCGGCGGCACCGGTACCGGCGCGGCACCGGTGGTGGCGCAGCTGGCTAAGGAAAAGGGCATCCTCACCGTGGCCGTGGTGACCAAGCCGTTCCCGTTCGAGGGTCGCCGGCGCATGCAGGTCGCCCTGAAGGGCATCGAGGATCTGTCGCAGCACGTCGACTCGCTGATCACCGTGCCGAACGAGAAGCTGCTGAGCGTGCTCGGCCGCGACGTGACGCTGCTGAACGCGTTCAAGGCCGCCAACGACGTGCTGCAGGGCGCCGTGCAGGGCATCGCCGACCTGATCACCGCCCCCGGCCTGATCAACGTCGACTTCGCCGACGTGCGCACGGTGATGTCCGAAATGGGCCTGGCGATGATGGGCTCGGGCACCGCCCGCGGCGATGATCGTGCCCAGGCGGCGGCCGAGGCGGCGATCAAGAATCCGCTGCTGGAGGACGTCAACCTCAACGGCGCCTGCGGCATCCTGGTCAACGTGACGGCCGGCACCAACCTGACCATGCGCGAGTTCGACGAGATCGGCCGGATCATCCACGACTTCGCCAGCGAAGATGCCACCGTGGTGATCGGCACCTCGCTCGATCCGGAAATGAAGGACGACGTGCGCGTCACCGTGGTCGCCACCGGCCTCAACCGGGCCAATGCCTCGCGCGGCCAGCCGCCGATCCGCATGGTCGAGACCCAGCAGGTGCAGATGCGGCCGCGTCCGGTGGTGTTGCGTACAGGTACCGGTAACGAGGTGGTCGATTATGCGCAACCGGAAATGGTCGGCAGCCAGGGCCGTTCGGAGTCCACGGGATCGGCGAAGCATGCCGACACCGGTCTCGACTACCTGGATATTCCGGCGTTTCTCCGCCGCCAGGCCGACTGAGGGTCAGGTTGTACAGGTTAAGGCGACGCGAAAACCATTGAACGATTGCTCGTCGAGCTGGTCAGTCTGTACTTGTATGCCAGGTAGGCCGTCTGCGGCGGGGCACGGTGTCCCCGCACGCCGGCGGCGCGTGTGAAACTGCCGGATCGGACCCATTGCGGGCTGGTCGCTGCAGCGGCTTAGCAGCAGGACCATGCGTCGGGATTGACGCGTGGCCAGTCGCCACAGATCGAGCCGTGGCGGCCGGTTCGATGCCCCGTGCCGGATTCCCGTCCCAGGCACGGGGCATCGATATCGACCCGCAGATTGGTGGGGAAAACAGACAGTGGACGCTCATCCCATCCATGGATGAAAGAAACATGAAAGCTTAATCAGACTGAACGGTACGGTTTGCTTTTATCTCAGGTTAAAACTGTGTTAGCATCCGCACCTGATTGGCTGCTGCCTCCACGGGTACCAACAACAATGATCAAGCAGCGTACGCTCAAAAACATCATCCGGGCGACCGGTGTCGGGTTGCACACGGGTGACAAGGTGTACATGACCTTGCGTCCTGCCGCGCCCAATACAGGCATTGTTTTTCGTCGAACGGATCTTGATCCGCCGGTGGATATCCGTGCACGCCAGGACAACGTCGGAGACACCCGCCTGTCGACCACCCTGGTCAATGGCGACGCCCGCGTCTCCACGGTCGAGCATCTGCTCTCGGCGATGGCCGGGCTCGGCATCGACAACGCCTATGTCGACCTGTCGGCGCCGGAGGTGCCGATCATGGACGGCAGCGCCGGCCCCTTCGTGTTCCTGCTGCAGTCGGCAGGCATCGAAGAGCAGCCTGTGGCCAAGCGCTTCATCCGCATCAAGAAGCCGGTGAAGGTGCAGGAAGGCGACAAGTGGGCCAGCTTCGATCCGTTCGATGGCTTCAAGGTTGGCTTCTCGATCGATTTCAATCACCCGATCATCAGCAAGCGCACCTCGCGCGCCGAGATCGACTTTTCCACCACCTCCTTCGTCAAGGAAGTCAGCCGCGCCCGTACCTTCGGTTTCATGCGCGACATCGAGATGCTGCGCGAGCACAACCTGGCACTGGGCGGTTCGATGGACAACGCGGTGGTGCTCGATGACTATCGCGTGCTCAACGAGGACGGCCTGCGTTACGAGGACGAGTTCGTCAAGCACAAGATCCTCGATGCGATCGGCGATCTGTACCTGCTCGGCCACAGCCTGATCGGTGCCTATCACGCGCACAAGTCCGGTCACGAACTGAACAACAAGCTGCTGCGCACGCTGATGGCCGATGCCTCGGCGTGGGAAGAAGTCAGCTACCAGGATGATCCGGCCGTTTCGCCGATTTCCTACGCGCACCCTGCCCAGGCGATCTGAACGCCGCGGCAAGCCCCTGCAGCAACCGTCGTCAAGAAAAAGGCCGGGTCGTCAGACCCGGCCTTTTTCTTGACGTGCGCCACATTCCCGGCGGGTGCTGCTTCACTTCATGGCGATTCCGGGACTGTTGCGTGGGCCCATGCGTGCTATAAACACACCCTCGCGACGTCAGCCGGTGTCGCGCCCGGGGGAATCAGCGGTTTCGGCGAGGGACGCCAGCTCGAGGAACAGAACCTGCCATTCGGGGTCTGTGGATGAGGCGGCAGCGGCTCTGAGATGGGTGGCTGCAGCTGGCGAAAGCGGTCTTGACTGATCCGGCATGCTTGCGGCGGCCGGTTGGGGAGCCACTTTCACGGTGACTGAACTGGCGCATGTGCCGATGGCGCGTGCGGAGGCAAGGATCTGTGTCTGCATCAAGCGCAGACGCGATGCCCAGGCCGGTGAAGACGCCAGAAAGACGAGGCGGTCGTTGCGCAGGTTGGCGAATCTCACCTGCTCGCGCAGCGGCGATGGCAACGTCTGGCGCAAGGCGCGATCCAGCGCTTCCAGCGCGCCGGCCTTTCGGGCCAGCGATGCGAAGGAGCCGCAGTCGGCGAGGGACTTCGGTCCGTGGCCGTGGCGGCGGGAGGCGACGGGTTCCGTGCGTTGCATGGTGCCGACATTCGAATTTGGAAAGACATGCAGATCATACTCGTCTCACGCGCCAGGAAGCTCCCGAAAACCCTGGACCTCGCCAACCGGCGCTTGCGCTGGAAGCTGTTGTCGTTGTTCTCGCTGGCGGTCCTGGGCTGTGTGTCGCTGGGCGCCGTCCTGGCACTTGTCATTGCCAGTCCGCGCGACCGTGCGCTGGCGGAGCTGCACGATCTGCAGCAGCAGATCCGGCAACAGAACAGCCAACTGGGCAGCGTGCGCGTGGAGGCGCAACGAAGCCTCGATGCGCTGGCGGTCAAACTGGGCCAGTTGCAGGCACAGTCGACCCGCCTGAACGCGCTCGGCGAGCGACTGGTCCAGATGGGCAAGCTCGATGGCGGCGAGTTCGACTTCGACCAGGCGCCCGCCGTCGGCGGCGTCGAGGACTCGAGCGGCACCGGCTACGCCTTGCCACCGGCCCTGGAGACTGGAATCGATCAGCTGACCGGCCAGTTCAACATCCAGCAGGCGCAGCTCTCGGCGCTGCAGAGCCTACTGCTGGATGCCCGCATCGAATCGAATCTCAAACCGACCGGGATGCCGGTTCCTGGCTACATTTCGTCCTACTTCGGGGTACGCCCGGACCCGTTCGATGGCCAGTCGGAACGGCACACCGGCATCGACATCGCCACGCCGTACGGTACGTCCGTGCATGCGGTGGCCGAGGGCATGGTCACCTATGCCGGCGTACGCCGTGGCTACGGCAACGTGGTGGAGATCGACCACGGCAACGGCTACATGACGCGCTATGCCCATAACAGCAAGCTGGATGTGCACCCGGGCCAGCATGTGCAGGTCGGCGAAGTGATTGCCCAGGCCGGATCGACCGGGCGGTCCACCGGTTCGCACGTGCATTTCGAGGTCTGGTACGACGGCCGCGTGGTCAACCCGCTCGCGTTCGTGCGCAATCACCGCTGACGGTTGCGGCACCCGGTCGGGAAACCTTGAATCTGCCGGCAATCGCCGCCATTTGCAGGTGATGGCGCGGGTTCACCGAAGTGGACTGCCGTCGCTGGTATCCCACCGCAACCGGCGGCCTTGGTCGGGCCGGCTCCGACCGGGCATGTAGTAACATGCCCGATTGGCTCGCGATTGTGGCGGGCGTTCTGTTCCCCTATCCGGAAAATCGATGTTCAACCGTGCCCTGACGAGTCTGTTTGGCAGCCGCAACGAGCGCGTGCTGCGTCAGCTTTCACGTACCGTCCACCGCATCAACGCGCTGGAGCCCGAGCTGGAAAAACTGGACGATGCGGCACTGCGTGCCAAGACCCTGGAGTTCAAGCAACGGCATGCCGAGGGCGAGTCGCTGGACAAGCTGTTGCCGGAAGCTTTTGCCGTGGCCCGCGAGGCATCCAGGCGCACGCTGGGCATGCGCCCCTACGACGTCCAGCTGATCGGCGGCATGGTGCTGCACCAGGGCAAGATCGCCGAGATGCGTACCGGCGAAGGCAAGACGCTGGTCGCCACCTTGCCGGTTTACCTCAACGCGATTGCCGGCAAGGGCGTGCATGTCGTCACGGTCAACGACTATCTGGCGCGGCGCGACTCGGCGCAGATGGGCAAGCTCTACAATTTCCTGGGCCTGACCGTGGACGTGGTCTATCCGGGCATGGACCACGCCGACAAGCACGCGGCCTACGCGGCCGACATCACCTACGGCACCAACAACGAATTCGGCTTCGACTACCTGCGCGACAACATGGCGCTGAGCAAGGAACAGCGCTACCAGCGCGGCCTGCATTACGCCATCGTCGACGAGGTCGACTCGATCCTGATCGACGAGGCGCGCACGCCGCTGATCATCTCCGGGCCGGCCGAGGACTCCCCGCAGCTGTACCTCGCGGTCAACAAGATCGTGCCGCGGATGGTCCGCCAGGCCGAGGAAGAGGGCGAGGGCGACTACTGGGTCGACGAGAAGCAGAAGCAGGTGCACCTGTCCGAAGCGGGCATGCAGCACGCCGACGAGCTGCTGCGCGAGGCCGGCGTCATCGACCAGGACAGCGGCCTGTACGACTCCAAGAACCTGGCGGTGGTGCATCATCTCAACGCCGCGTTGCGCGCCAACGGCATCTACCAGCGCGACGTCGACTACATCGTGCGCGACGGCGAGGTGATCATCGTCGACGAATTCACCGGGCGTACCCTGGCTGGCCGGCGCTGGTCCGACGGCCTGCACCAGGCGGTCGAGGCGAAGGAAGGCGTGCCGATCCAGCGCGAGAACCAGACGCTGGCCACGGTGACGTTCCAGAACCTGTTCCGCATGTACAAGAAG
>Ga0157370_10008065_pt1 | contig 11403 bp, 12 predicted proteins | sample C35metaG_FD_113463 | JGI IMG/M metagenome (GOLD analysis project Ga0157370, IMG submission 113463) | Corn rhizosphere microbial communities from Kellogg Biological Station, Michigan, USA - C3-5 metaG | ecosystem: Host-associated > Plants > Roots > Rhizosphere > Soil | place: USA: Michigan... | reverse complement strand
GTCTTGATCGGGGCAATGCTCGTGATGGTCGCTGTGTCGCTATTTGCCATCGCCTCGGGATATGACTTCCTCGGCTTAACGCTGTTCATGGCGGTTGCGATTGCGGTCCGGTTGCTCGCAGCAGAGCACGCCCGACGCTCGCGGCGCACGGCTACACCAACAGCGCGAAACAGCTGCGCGCCGATGGCCTCACGTACGGGCGGCTCGCGTAGTCGTATGGTTTGGTGCGAGTCGCGATCAGTACTCACAGGCCTTGCTTGATTGAAGCGGTGGACGTGCTGCTGCGGTGAGCAATGTTGAATCGCTTGCCGCGATCCGCTAATCGTGCGGCAGCGGTGCGTTGCCGCCGCAGTTGTCTGCCTGTTGAGCCCTGACACCCTTTGGCGGAACCGCTTCAACATGCGGTGGCGTGCCCCGCGGCCGGAATGCGTGAAACGGTGGTGCGCCGCCACGCACGCTGCATGGCGGTCCGAACCGTGCTAATCGGCATGATTCTTTTCGGAACCCAACCCCTTTGTGGCCGAGTCGCGCGAACTATTGCGTCGCCTGTCACATGGCCGCAGTCAAATCTGGTATAGCGGACCGACTGCCGAGGATCGGGTCGGGCGGAATTTCGATGCCGCGGGTCCTCTGGCGGTAGCGAGGTTCGATGCGCTGAAGGTTACGCGGGCCGTAGATTTTTATGTACGGGGACCAACGGCATTCACGCGCGCGCTCTGCACCGACCTCGCCAACCGGAGCGTCCACGAGCACGCGAATCCATATCGAAATGTTCGGCTCGGGGGAACGCCGCACGGCGGGCATCGTCGAGTCGCATTATCGACCGGTGCATTCATCTGCCGGGGCCTCGGGCAGCCGAACCGCTCGTGTCGATCACGCGCAGCAATCTCGCGATTCGCTGGCATCCGAAGTATGAAAGCCTGCTGGAGCTTGCCGAAGCCTGCGACGTTCTCGTCAGATGGTCGTGCCACGATCCGCTCGAACCGCCCCGCCGACGGCAGCCTCCTCATCTGCTGCTCGCGACCACGGAGCGACGTGATCATCGATCTCTGAGTGGCCCCATTCGAGTCGAGAATGCCTGACCTCCGTTGTCGAGACTTGCCGATAGTCCCGTTGCCGGCATCCCTGTAGGCTCAAGCCCGCAGTCGACCGTCACGCCTGGCCGATTCGGCAAAACACACTTTTAGGCGAAGTGCACGACGGTCCATTGATTTGTCACTACGGAGATTCTCATGAAGAACAAGCGACCTGTACGTCCGCGCACGGCGTCCATGCCGTTCGCGCCATTTTTGCCAGGAACGATAGCCGCTCCGGCGTTGCGCCCTGTCAGGGTTCCGGTTACCCAGCATGGTCAGGAAAAGGCGTTGTCGGACGGCCAAATCATCCGCCGCAAGAAGTAATGCTGCAGGGCGACAATGCGGCGGTGGGCGCCAGGAATGGATCTTTGGTGGCGTAGAAAAGGAGCCGTCAACATGCGAGCCACACGCACGTTGGGTGGGAAGCGTTAAGGAATGGGGAAGGGGCCAGGTCGACTTCGGAAACGGCGCGTTCAGGAGCGCGTATTCGTGCAAGTCGCGCTTCGAGGACGGCAAGGGCACCAATCCCGAAGAACTGCTCGGCGCGGCCCCATGCGAGCTGCTTCGCAATGGCAATGTCGCTCGTATTGGGCGGTGCAGGATTCGAATCCGAGTACATCGATGCGCCCGCCCATGTCACGATCCTACCCCAGCACGGTGGCTTCAGGATCACGAACAGTCATCTGGTCTGCGAGGCTGCGGTGCCTGGTGTGGATGCGGCTACGTTCGCGAGGCATGCCGAGGCCGCCAAAGCGGGCTGCCCGGTGTCGCAGGCGCTCGGGGGTACCACGATCACCCTGGACGCCAAGCTCGTGCGATAGAGCAGGGCATGCAACAGCGCATCGATTACGAGCAATTGTCGCCCAATGCGTACAACAGGATGCTGGCTCTCGAAGCTTACGCTCGCAGCTCGGGAATTGAGCATCCGCTGCTCGAGCTGTCAAGACGAGGGTATCTCAGATCAACGGTTGCGCGTCTGCCTTGACCTGCACACTCAGGACGCGCGGGCGGGCGGCGCAGCGGAGCAGCGATTACACGTCTCGCGGCGTGGCGCGAAGCGTCGTTCTATTCCGAGCGCGAGCGGGGCGCGCTTGCCTGGGCGGAAGCGCTCATGGAAATCTCGGTCAACGGCGCGACGGACGCGCTTTATGCGGAAGTGCGGCGGCACTTCGATGAAAAGGCCCTGGTTGATTTGACGCTCGCGATCGTCACGATCAACGGCTGGAATCGACTCGCAGTCGGGTTCCGATCGCAGGCAGGAACGTACGTGCCGAAGGGCCGCAGGTCGGGGCCGGGTGACGCGCGAGTGCGTTACGGTTTCTCTCCGATCGAAGTCGGCAGCTCCGGGTGCCTGCTCCACTCGTCAAAGGAGCCGGTGTACAGAGAGACGTGCGGGTAGCCGAGTAGAGTCAGCGTGAAGTAGGTGGCGGCGGAGCGGACGCCGGTCGAGCAGTAGGGAATGATGGTCTTGTCGGGAGTAACGCCGGCGCCTTCGTACATGGCGCGAAGGTCGAGGCCAGACTTCCAGACTCTGGGCTTGGTCGCGACCGCGTTGTCGATGAACGGGATGTTGATCGCGCCGGGGATGTGTCCCTTGGCATATTCCGCCGGTGTACGGGCATCGATCAGGACCACGTTCGGATCCTCGAGGACCGATTTCACGTCGTCGAGGGTGGCGAGGGCGTCAGCGCTGGGGGGACTCTTGTATGCTTGGGTGCGACGGTGATTCGTGAATGTTCCCTTTTCGATCTTGCCACGGGCATTCATCCACGCAACGAGTCCACCGTTCAGGATGCGCTTGTCCCGATGCCCGAGGCGATCCAGGATCCACCAAAGGCGAGCGGCGTAGAGCGTTCCGTCATCGTAGATGACGACGGTATCGGACTGCGAGATGCCCAGACGGGAAAGCTTTTGCTCGATGTCCGCCTGCCAACGCGTGATTGACGAAGCCGACGTGTCGGCCAGGCCGAGCGCTGGCCAGTCAATCTGCGCCGCGCCGGGAATGTGACCGCTCTTGAATTCCGAGCTTCCCATAAGAGCGATCACCTTGACGTTCGGATCGTTCAAGTGCGCCTGCAGCCAAATCGCGTCAACGAGCCACTCGGCGTGGGCATAATTGCTCGCGGCGAGCGCAGTAGTCCGAGGCGGCCGTGGCGCCTCGGCGGTCCGATCGGTGACCGTAGCAGCGCACATCGAATTCGGCGCGGCACAAAGCTCGAGCACGAACAGAATGAGAATGAAGTTACAGTTGGTAATGCGCATCATGACTCCTTCCGTCGCAGGGGCGATCCACTTCACGGTCATGCCGAGTTTCTTACGCCGACAACTCGGTATCGAACTCGGGGTCCTGACTGCCATTTCCCAGGACTAGGCGGCTCGAAGAAGCCGGCTCAGCCATGAGGACCAGCGACGCAAATCGCCTTGGGCACGACGGCAGCAACTATCATAACGGTTCATTTTCCATAAACAAACGGACCGTGAATGTGCCTTGCTTGTCGCCGTTGCATGTTGCGACACGATTGTTCTAGTCCCCTATTGGCCGGTTCATTGGCTGGCAAAGGGTGCAGTTCTTTCTCTGGTTGCCTCCACTACTCCCTACTGTAAGAGACCAAAATGGCGGAAGCCGCGCAACCCAAGAACGAACCCGAAGAGTCCCCACTGTCGCCCTGGTGGATACGATCGGTGCTGATCGTGATGGTGGCAGGCTTCGCTGGGCTCGTAGCGATCACCGAACTCGCATACCGCAATGCGCCACCCATACCGGGGCGCGTGCTGGATACCAATGGGGCCGTCGTGTTCAGCGGCGACGACATCAGCGATGGCCAAGCACTGTTCCTGCAGCACGGGTTGATGGATAACGGCACCATCTGGGGCCATGGTGCGTATCTCGGCCCCGATTATTCTGCCGAAGCATTGCACCGCATTGGTGAAGAGACCGCTACGGCATTGGCTCAGCAGCAATATGGCAAGCCTGTTTCCGACTTAGCACCGACTCAAGCGGCGGCGATACGCGCCGAAGTGGCGGTGACCCTAAAGCTCAACCGCTACGACGTCGCCAGCAACACACTGCAGCTGACCGCGCCGGAAGCGGTGGCCTATCGACAGCAAGTCGGCTACTGGAGAGATTACTTCCACGACCCGGCCAAGAACGGCGGGCTCAAGGCCGACCTTATTACCGATCCTGCCGAGTTGCACCAGCTCACCGCGTTTATCGTTTGGGCGGCATGGGCCTCGGTCGCAGACCGTCCGGGCGCCGATTACTCCTATACCAATAATTTCCCCTACGATCCCGATGTTGGCAACGTGCCGGTTCCTGGCGCGTTGCTGTGGAGCGCGCTCAGTCTGGGCGTTTTGCTCGGTGGCATAGCAGTGGTGCTGCTGGCATTCGGCAAGTTCGATTATTTGGGCTGGGTCACGCGCGGTCACCATGTGCACCCGCAAGTAATTCCCGGAAACGCAAGTCCTGGCCAGCGCGCGCTGGTCAAGTTCTTTGTCGTGGTATCGCTGCTGTTTCTGATGCAGACGCTGGTGGGTGGCGGGGTCGCACACTACCGTGCCGATCCGCGCAGCTTTTACGGCTTCCAACTGGAAGCAATTTTCCCCAGCAACCTGCTTCGCATCTGGCATTTGCAAACCGCAATCTTTTGGATCGCAACCGCCTATGTTGCCGCCGCCTTGTTCCTTGGACGTTCGCTGCGGACGAACGAGCCGCGTTGGATGGTGACTGCAATTCATCTGCTCTTCGCCGCGTTTGCATTGGTCATCGGCGCCAGCTTGCTCAGCGAATGGGTCGGCATGTCCTCTCTGCTCGGTGACGACTGGTTCTGGTTCGGCAACCAAGGCTGGGAATACCTGGAAATCGGTCGCTTCTGGCAGTACCTGTTGGTGATCGGGTTGTTGGCGTGGTTCGCGATGTTGTGGTCGTTGGCATGGCCAGGCGAGGTCGTCAATCGGCAGGCCCGCCCGCTGGCACGGGTGTTCCTGTATGCGTCGTTGGCGATCCCGGTGTTCTATGTACCCGCACTCCTCTTCGGCGCCAAAACCAATTACACGGTGGTCGACACGTGGCGCTTCTGGATCATTCATCTCTGGGTGGAGGGTTTCTTCGAATTCTTCGCCACAACGATTGTTGCGCTGACCTTTTTCCAGCTAGGTCTGACGCGGCTGAACACTGCGCTACGAGTGATCTATCTGGATGCGATTCTGTACTTTGTCGGTGGCGTCATCGGCACCGGCCACCACTGGTATTTCACCGGCCATTCCCAATTCAACATGGCGATGTCAGCGATGTTCTCGGTGCTGGAGGTCGTGCCACTGACCTTGCTGACTCTCGATGCTTGGGATTTTGTGCGTACCACTCGGGGTAACTGCGACATCTGCGGCGAGCCTGTTGCGGTGCCGCACAAGTGGACGTTCTACTTTTTGATGGCGGTCGGCTTCTGGAATTTCGTCGGCGCCGGCGTGTTTGGTTTCCTGATCAATTTGCCAATCATCAGCTACTACGAAGTCGGCACCATACTGACACCCAATCACGCGCATGCGGCGCTGATGGGCGTTTTCGGAATGCTGGCAATCGCGCTGATGGTATTCGTGCTGCGCCAGACCTCCAATGATGTTCGCTGGAAGAGCATGGAAAAATACATCATGGTGGGCTTCTGGGGCACCAACATCGGATTGTTGATGATGGTGGCGCTGAGCCTTTTCCCGGGTGGCGTGCTGCAAGTCTGGGACGTCGTCCAGCACGGCTATTGGCATGCCAGGAGCCTGGCCTACATCGGGACCGACACCGCGCATACGATCGAATGGCTGCGCCTGCCCGGCGATCTAGTGTTCATTATTTTCGGTGCGGCCCCCCTGACAGTGGCCGCGATCAAGGCCTATGTCGGCGTACGCATGCGATCGATTGAAGAGGGTGTACTCAAGCGTAGCAGCGCCTGACCGGTAGGACCATTGAGTAAGTATTCCCCACTGCGATGATCACCGCCCACACGGTGAGAATCCAGATCATGAATGCGGTGACGTGTTCAAGGGTTTCAGCTGTCTCTCCTCTAGAACCAATCGTAGCGTCCGAGTCTGGATTGGCAAAGGCCAATGAGCGAGATGCATGCCGGTTTTGCCCTGTTGCCTGCGCCGGCGAAATCATCCCGTGAGAATCGCGTAAATCAGTCCGGCTCAGTGGCGCGCGGTACGGAAGCGATGCAGGGTCCGCCGTGGCGCAACTTGGTGATAATAATGGCGCTTTTGACTCAAAAATCCGGGTACGAACCGGGAGGTCACTGATTTGAACGTGCTGTACGAGCACGTTAATCAGCGGCTTGCAGAGACGCGAGGGCCGTTGTCTTCTCCCTTGTGACCAAAGTGCGCCGTGAACTGGCGCGTAAGCCCACACGCCCGCGCCCTCGCGAGGGTTCACATGTTCGCGGCAGGCACTCATCCAGCATGCGGAAGCCGACCAGAGCCGGCAATCGGTTATAGAGCAGGCTCCCGAGCTGCGTTCTCGCCGCCCCGTAAGACCACCCCGCTCGTCGATCTAGTCATGATGCATGGCAAACGCACCTGCACGGCCATGCGTTATGCGGGGATGTCGATGGCTATCGACCGAGATCTGGCAATAGAAATCGCAACGGCTGAGGAGGGCTTGCGTCGAGCATTTGCGGAGGTCGCTTCGCGGCTCAGTGCGGGACGCCACGATGCGGATACGTCGGATCTCGTGCAGCACTGCGGGGAACTGGCTGACGTCTTAACCGCTGCGGTTGCTCAGCTCGAGCCGGGTCCGGAGGCCGACGCGATGCGTCAGCTCGCAGCAAGTATGGCGGCCGACGCGGCGTTGTTCGAGCGCGAATATCGCCGACGCGACGTGCACTAGCGATCGTCAGCTCAGCGCTCAGCGCACTGCCATGTACGCAGCCATCGCGTGCGGCTCGGCTCCCGCAGCGCGTCATTTTCTTTGCTGATTTGCAGGATGGATCACGCGAAGGATCGCCGAAGCGCGCAAGCAAGAAACGATACGTCCGCGGTTCGGTACAGCGCGTGGTTAGACGTCTGGTTCATAGGTGTTCAGCTGCGACCCAAAGCCCGTCGAGTCCGACTTGCCGGAACCATGCCTCGAATTGTGCCCGGTACCCTTCGAGCGGTTGCGGCAAAGGCCTGCGTGGATCTCGACTCAGTGAATACGCCATGCCTTCTCTCCACCACTCAGGCTTGAGCAGCCGCGCTCGAAGCCAACCCAGGCGCTCATTCTGAAGATGATGAATGAGCTCATGACGGATCAAATATGGACGCCAGGCACGATGGCTAATTGCGATGCCGAAGGTCCCGACGTCGTAGGCAAGCGCTTCCGCAAAGCCGAACTTGGCAGAGCAGGCAGCCGTGGCGCAGAACACGGCGCGGGGGGCCGAATGTAATTCGCCTACCGAGGCCTGAACGGCGTTCAGCGCATCGCGATAGAGCCTCTTTGCCTCAGCACGCCTCGAAGCGTCATCGATGCACACCCATTCATCACACGCCAGTCCCTCGAGCTGAGGCGCGAGAACGCGCAGTGGCTTCACCAACGCCCAGGCAGCGATCGGAGCAGCGAGGAGTAGCGCGCCAACGACGAGTCGCTTGGGCATGTGCATATTTTGTAACGCCTAACGATTAAGTTAACGCGCGCGGCGGACGAGCGCTCGCCAGAAAGAGGAATCGAGCTGCGCGCAGTATGCCGCGACTACCCAGGCACGCAGCGCGACGTCTATTCGACGTCCGTCATAGTTTCGATGAACAAAGGGCACCGAGCCCTAATACCAAATGCGCGTCGCAAGCAATTAGCAAGAATTGAGGAACCGACAGGTTTTTGCAAGCTTTCTAGCGCACCGATTCGTCGAATTGACTTACAGTCACTGTGACGCGAGAACGCTAGCGTATTGAAATTACACCGCAAAAAAAACGGCGCGGATCATGCTTGCCGGCGCCATCGCACGAGTAGCCGAACGATGGTTTGTCTATAAAAGGAGGCAAGACATGGTCATGTTCGTCATGCGCGTCGGATGCTCTGTCCTGGCGTTGGGGGCTTGCCTGGCCTATGCCAATCCCTCCCTGCCCAATCTGCAGAACCTCAACTTTCTGCAATACACGGGGCAGGCGCCGAAGGGCAGCTTCAACGCCGTTAACCCGGTCGGATGGACCGGAGGAAACGGTCTGATATTCATCGACAAGCCGGGAACGTCCACCTCCGATCCCGCGACGGCGTGCGGTCCGACCTATCTCAGCACCTGGGGATGCCCGACCACGCTGGCGATTCCAGGCGGATACAACGAGGTGGAAGCGGACGGCAACCCCGGGTTTGAGAGTGGATTCAACTATCTTGTTACTGGGCTGACGCCAGGTACGACCTACAGCCTCACGTTCTATCAGGCGGCGAGCCAGCAAGGACCGCTCAGTGGCGCATTCTCCGGCGATACGACGGAGCAGTGGATCGTCTCGCTCGGTCTCTCGGGCTTGACGTTCTGCAACGGCTGCGGCCCGTTCGACCCGACGTTCGGCAGCAATCAGAGCACCTATTCAAACCCCGATCCCAATGCCTCGGTCGTGGCGACGCCGCTGATGCATACGCCCTCTCACGGCCTGACCGACTGGAATTTCGTGTCGGTCAATCTGACAGCGGACGCGACGAGCGATCTGCTGAGCTTCTTGGCGTGGGGCGATGACGGAACCACGGCCAATCTGCCGCCGATGGTCTTTCTCGCCGGCGTGAACTCGCAACCCGGGCTCAACGGTGTCCCGGAGCCTGGCACGCTGTTCCTGCTCGGCGCGGCTGCGCTCATCGGCCTCGGTGCCATGTCCATGCGTCGCCGCAAAGGCGGTCGAGGTACGCCCGCTTAGGATCGGATGTCGATCGCGGGGCCGCAACGCCCCCGCGATCGACATGTCCTGTATTCCCCTCGACCCGGGACGTTTGCTGCTGCGTTGATCGACTCGCACCATCTCCTGCCGGGTCTAACGAGCATTGCACGGCAGTGCGCGTGGCTGCTGCTACTCGCGATCGTGTTCGTGCCGCTCGAGCGCCTGTTTGCGCTACATCCGCGCAAGTTCTTCTGCAAGCCGCTCGGACAAGATGTCGGCTACTACTTCATTAGCAGTCTGGTGCCTAGTCTCCTGCTCGCTCTACCACTGTCGATGGTGGCGGTCGGCGCGCACGCGTTGGTTCCTTACCGGATGCAGGCGGCCGTCGCGGCATGGCCCCTCTGGCAGCGGATCGTCGTTGGATTCTTCGTGGGCGAGATCGGCTTCTACTGGGGCCATCGATGGGTGCACCAGATCTCGTTCCTGTGGCGCTTCCATTCAATCCATCACAGCGCCAAGCACGTGTATTTCCTTACGAGTGCGCGTGCACATCCCGTTGACAACGTGTTCATCCGCCTTTGCGGATTGGTGCCCGCGTACGTTTTCGGCGTTGCGAGTCCGTTGACGCCCAGTGGCAATCTGGTCCCGATCATGATCGTCATCGTCGCCACTATGTGGGGCTTCTTCATCCATTCGAACGTGCGCTGGCGGCTGGGGCCGCTGGAATGGTTGATTGCCACGCCCGGCTTCCATCATTGGCACCACACGCTCGGAGGCGAGCGCGACCGCAATTTCGCCTCGATGCTGCCGCTGATGGATTGGATGTTCGGGACATTGCATCTGCCTCGGAACCAATGGCCGGCGGCATACGGCATAGAGGCGACGCTTCCGCCTTCACTGGCTGGTCAATTGATGTATCCATTGCTGCCGCAGCGAGCCGATGCGGCGACATCCACGTGTGAAGTGCCCGGCACCGCAACCGATGACGCTGCCAAGTTACCTGGCACGGTCAACGGACTGCTGCCGCGCACCGTCTCGAAGTAACCGCATTTCGTGTGGCCCTAGGGCCGGATGGCAGGCGGTTCAGTCTGGTAAAGAGGCGATGCCGTGCGGCCCAAGCGTCGCCTGTGTCACGACATATTCGAGCCCTGGATCGAGATTCGTATGCGCGATGCCAGCGCGCTGAAGGCTCCCGAAGATCTCGATAGTGCGCAACTTGTTACGGCCAATGCGAAGGGACTCGCGCTGTTCGGACTCCTTGTGCCGTGCGACACCTTCGGCAGCGTCCGACAGCGGGTGTTAGAGCGCGACGACGGCCGATGGCGTGCAGGACTATTCCATGTCATCAACAAAATAGCGCGTGGCCACGCGTTCTACCCAGTGCAAGCAGTTTTCGAAGGGTGCGACGGGCGCATCTGTCGACCGGTGTTGCTGGCCGTCGACCGCGCCGGGCCGCTCGGCCCGATCGAAACATTTCATATCAGCTTCGCGGAGGAGGTGAGCTCGCCGGATACAGCGGCAATGCCGCGAAACCTCGCGGTGCTGGCCAGCCTGCTTCGTTTTACCTTCCGTTTCCGATGGGAGGTGCTCGAGCAATTCGCCAGGCCTGATCTGAACGCAACGGACGTCGAGCATTGCGACATCAGTCTGAAGAGGATTCAAACCGATTGGTATTCGCGCGGCACCATCAGCGAGGACGAAATGGCGAGCGCGTTCACGCCCGTGCAGGCCGTTCGACTGCGCAACATGACGGAGACGTGGCGCACGCTTTGTAAGCCGGATGTCACCGGCGAACTGGACCGGGCGCTGGAAGACCGCGACGGCCGGCGCGTGGGCGTGCTATTGCGACGGTTCCTCCCCATGAATCAAGAGTTCCTCGAGATGGCCGCTGAACGCTTCGCCGAACTGATCGGCAACGCCACTCGCCCGCACATCGGCGCACGAACGCGCCACTAGTTCAGATCAAGGTCCGTCCGGCGTCGGGCAGTGTCGGCCTGCCTTGACGGTCACGAGGTGCCCTGATTGAAAGTGTAGATCGCAATGGCCAGCCCGAGCGTTCGACAGGCGGCGTAATTCTGGGGGACGTCGCAACTGGACCCCGCCCGCCTGATGCTCCAACGTCGGCAATCGCTCGGGACGCTCCGCACGCCGATCGGCAGCTTAGTCAAGGTCCGAGACCGCAATGAGCTCGGCGCCCTGCAGGCGACGATGAATCAGGCTCTTCTCGACGCTCAAGAAACGGTCCATGATCTGCAAGCGTGAGACCGAGCTCAAGCAACGTCGAAGAAACGCCGTGATCAGGCCGTGTCCGTAAGACCTCACGGCGATGCTGCCAGCGACGCCAGCGTGTGCCGCACGTCCCCAGAGCTGCCGCCACGTTGTTCACAAGTTGAGTTGACTGATTACGTCGGGAGGGACCCATGCCGGCTTCGGGCAACAGGCGCACCTTTCTGAGATACGCGTTCGGTTTGACCGGCTCTGGCATGGGTTTGTCACTACTGGGAGC
>Ga0157370_10008064_pt1 | contig 11404 bp, 10 predicted proteins | sample C35metaG_FD_113463 | JGI IMG/M metagenome (GOLD analysis project Ga0157370, IMG submission 113463) | Corn rhizosphere microbial communities from Kellogg Biological Station, Michigan, USA - C3-5 metaG | ecosystem: Host-associated > Plants > Roots > Rhizosphere > Soil | place: USA: Michigan... | reverse complement strand
TTCGATGATCGCGTCCAGATCCTTGTAGCAATCCAGATGGTCCGCCTCGATGTTGGTAATGCAGGCCACACGAGGGGAAAGATTATGGAAGCTGCGATCGTATTCGCAGGCCTCGGCAATAAAAGCTTTGCCTTTGCCCGATCGGCTGCCGCCGCCAAGCTGCGGAACGGTGCCGCCGACCACAAAGCTCGGATCGGCCCCGCATTCCAGCAGACCAAAGGCGGTCATCGCGGTGGTCGTCGATTTCCCATGCGTCCCGGCAATGGCTACGCCATGCCGCTCGGCCATCACCAGGCCCAGCAATTGGGCATACTTCAGATGCCGGATGCCATACGCCTTGGCCGCCATGAATTCCGGATTTGAATCAGGGACGGCGGCGGTGCGCACGACCAGGTCCACTTCCTTAGATAGATGCTCGCCGCCCTGCGTGCGCGAGATGCGAACGCCCTTGCGGGCCAGTTCGAAGGTCTGGGCATTCGGCTTGGGCTCGGAGCCGCTGACGATCGCACCGCTGTCGAGCAGCATGCGCGCCAGACCGCTCATCCCTGAGCCGCCGATCCCAATAAAATGGACCTTGAGCCCGGCAAATCGACTGGCTTGTGTCGCGGAATCTTCGCCGTCGCGCGACTCCGTTCGCATCTGACTGGCAGCATACGGCATGGTCAGCAACATCCTACTGCTCCCGCAAAATCCGTCAAACGTCCGTAGTGGTGGTCTTAAAATAATGATCGGCGCATTATCGATCCGGCTGCAAAGTCCTTACAGATTCACCGAAAGTTTTGATTTACGGACGTTGGATGAGCGGAGTGAGAGATAAAGATTTTGTCACTTCTACCGTCGACGCGCAGCGTCGTCATCATTCCTTTAGCCGCTCCTTTGTGGAGCGCGTCCAGTCAATGTCCCGCGCAAGAGGGCTTTTCAAAGGGCAAATCCGCGCCGCTCGGCGCTCTTTCAGCGATTCGGTTTCTTATCCCCTCCGACGCGCCCCACAAAGGGGCGGCTAAAGGAATCAGGACACCGCTTTGCGGCGACGGTAATGAGTGATTGGATGCGAAACGTCGATCACTTCCCCGCAACCAGAATCGTGAACGAGTCCGGGACCATCTGCCCTCTTCCCCCCCGACGTCCCTGACCCTGCCCGGCTTGCCCCTGGCGAGCCGGCGCTTGTTCCGCAGCGATGAGATAGATCTGATTCGTCTTGTCATCCAGCGTCGACGTCTTGGCCCCCACCATCGTCTTCAATGTCTGCTCCACCGCGAAGCTGGTCGGGCTATTTTCCTTGACGATCGTCAGGGTGCCGTCGCGGTGCGAGCTGAAAGCTTCCATGGTATTCGGATTGAACTCCGCCGCATCGACCCCCTGCCCGATCGGCAGCGTGGTGATGACCTTCCCATCCATCGCATTGAGAATCACCATGTTCTGCGGATTTCGGCAGCAGGCAAAGAGGATGTGATTCTTCGCATCCAGTGCCAGACCGGCAGGCCCGCCGCCCTTTTCACCCAGGTCATAATGGGCGGTGACTTTCATCGTATTGGCATCGACCGCGGCCACATTGTTCTGGTTTTCGATATCGATATAGACATGCCCCTGTCCATCGCTGACGCCCTGCTCCGGTGCGCCGCCGAGGTCGATGGTGCCGACGATCGACCCATCCTTGGCATCCAGCACCGAAACATTGGGCGCGCGATGGCTCAAGACATAGATTCGATGCGTCGCCGGCTCAAAAAAGGTGCCGTCCGGGTTGCCCTTCACTTCGATGCTCTTGATCGTTGCGAGGGTCTTCGTATCGAACATCACGACCGGATTGCTGCTGGAAAAGCCATGGCCCGACTGCGGATCGACCGCCACCCCATGCACGCCGCGTGTGTTGTCGATGACGCCTTCAGAGGCCAGCGTATCCAGATTGAAAACGGTCACCCGATTTCCCCTCGGGATAAACAACTTTCGGCTGCTCGAATCGGCAAAGACATAATCAAAGCCACCCGCCCCGCCGACCTTCGCCGTTTTGAGAATCTTGTAAGGCCCACCCGATTCCGCCGGCTGCGCCTGCGCAGAAAGTGCTATCGCGAAACCCAAAGCCACGAAGAGAGCAGTCCCGTATCTCATTTGTCTTATCTCCAGATTGGGAGGCGCAGCATCCACGCCCGTCGCTTGACCCAACGAAGAACAAGCGCCGATCAGGCAAAAGTTTCCAATTCCGGCAACCGTTAAGTCCCTTTGTAGGACAAAAGAGGTCGCAGCACGCGCGCGATTCGTGTCAGTTCGCGCTGGGCGCGCATCACCGCACGAATGTCTTTGTAGGCTGCCGGCGATTCCTCTCGAAGTGCCGGGGCGGCACGCGGATCGATCCAAACGTCCTGCGTTTGATTTCGGAACTGCCCAAGAGTGATGCGTTGCCTCGCCTCGTGCCGGCTCATCGCCCGGCCTGCGCCGTGGGAGCTCGAACAAAGCGAGGCGCGCAAGGAATAACCAGATCGCAACATCAAATCCCAACGCTTGCTTCATCTAAAAGCGGCCCTCCGAGCACGGACCGGCCACGCAGCATTACCTAAATAGGTAATTGCAGGGGCAGCTCGTTGTTAGCAAAATAATGCAGGGCAAATTAACTGGATTGTTCCAGGATGTGGAAACCGCACAGACGTCACCTAAAGTAGGAATTTGAATGATGTACGGCGCGAACCAATGGATATATGGGGACGAACTCTCATTTAAAATTCTCATTATTACGCCAATGATATCCATGCTCACATTCATTATTCAGTGGGCGCTCCTCTGGGATCACGCAAGGGTCGCAAATTGTCGCATTTTTGCCATTTATCGCAGTGCCGGCTAACGCTGCTGTGAAGGAAACCAAAGCCCACGAAACCTCCAGACTCGTCAGAAGGACCGCTCTTTCGCACGATGCTACCAATCTCTCACTGGTCAACAATTCAAGCAGCCTATCGACGCAATCTGTGATGGGTTCAGGTCACTTAAGGAAGATCACGAGAGCGAGAAACGCAAGACAATGCGGCGTTGGGCTATGCGAGAAAAACAACGCGAATTGGTCATGGCAGTCACGGCAGGCATGTATGGTGATCTTCAAGGCATCGCGGGTAAGACATTGCCTGAAATTGAGGTCTTGAACTCGCAACTTTTAGCGCAAACCGTTTCAAGCGGTGATGGAAATTAGCAAGGGGATGACATGCGCCTATCATCCGTTCGTATCCAGAACTTCCGGGCTTTTGCCGACCAAACGATTCACTTCAACGATTACACCTGTCTTGTCGGGCCAAATGGTGGTGGCAAGTCCACCGTACTGATGGCCCTAAACGTCTTCTTTCGTGAGGCGAGCCATACGAACACCGACTTGCTCAGGCTGGACAAAGAAGACTTTCATCACAAGAACACGCGCGATCCTATTATTATCACGGTCACATTTGAAGACTTGAATGCTGATGCTCAAGCAGACCTTAAGGATTATTACCGGCAAGGCAAGCTCACAGTTGTCCAAATCACTAACTGAAAGGCTTGGCCAATGGGCGCATCCGGACACGAGCGTCAAATTGGAATGGCAAAACGATCAACAAAACTCAATCAGGATCGTTGAGCCACTTGCTGGGATCATAGCAGGAGAAGGACATTTCACGGGAAAGCTTGCTCGCTTTGGACACGGGCTGCAGCGATCATTCTTGCTGTCTCTGTTGGAAGAACTTTCTGCCAGCACAGCAGAAGGCCCGAAACTGATACTTGGTTGCGAGGAGCCAGAGCTCTATCAACATCCCCCGCAAGCCCGACATCTTGCGTCGGTCTTCCATTCGCTCTCCACCAAGAATTCCCAGGTAATCGTCTGCACGCACAGCCCATATTTCGTATCAGGACGTGAGGTGGAAGATATCCGTTCGATCCGCCCGGATTCTCCCAACAAATGCTGTCGCTGTCACCATGTGACCTTTGATCAAATCGCTGCCATAATTGCGACGGCAAATGGAGAAAAACTTGCGAAGCCCGTTGGCATGATGCTGAAGGTCCAGCAAGCGCTTCAGCCGGAGCTTAATGAGCTATTCTTTACAAACGCTCTTGTTCTTGTCGAAGGGTATGAGGATGTGGCATATATTTCCACGTATCTCACGTTGATGGATCGGTGGAGTGACTTCAGAAAGCTGGGTTGTCATATTGTGCCTGCTGGCGGTAAAAGCGAGCTCGCTAGACCGATCGCGATAGCTCAGCTACTTCACATTCCAACTTTCGTTGTCTTCGATTCGGACGGCCATAATGTTCCTGACGCCGGAGCACCCGACCCTAATGGAAAACGACTCAAACATGAAAAGGACAACAAGACGTTGCTAAAGCTCTGTGGTATCGCAGCACCTAATCCATTTCCAAGTGCTACAATTTGGGAACCCACTGTAGTGATGTGGAAGCATGAAATTGGTGAGGTCCCTTCTGATGATATTGGAAACGGCGAGTGGGCCAAAATCAAAGAGGAAGTGCGAAAGACCAAAGCCATCGACGAAGCTGGAATCAACAAAAACGGTTTGTTTATTGGTTATTGCTTATTGGAGGCGTGGGGCCAGAACAAGAAGTCGTCAACGTTACAAAAGTTATGCAAGGTCATCATCGATTTCGCGATTGCCGCCCGTAAGCCGCCAGAAACAACGGGGGCTTTAGCAGTCAGCCAGGTGTAGGATAGAAAAATGAATTACCATTCTGTGCGGTCTTCGACGCTAGAGGCGATTGCCTATGATGAGCTTTCATCAACACTGGGAGTTCGGTTTAGAAACGACACTGAGTATGAGTATTTGCAAGTGCCTGAAAGCATTTATCGGGGGATATTGGCGGCGCCTTCAGCTGGCAAATACTTTGATGCGAACGTAAAGAAGGCTGGGTATCGGTTTCGGCAGGTGCGATAAGCGAATGCATACCTCAAAGTGATAGATAACCGGCATTGTTTCCACCGCCGACTTCAACGCGACGTAGATACGAGTACATTTGCCATCCATTAGCCTATCTGCGCTGTCCACGGATGGTGGACAAGCGATTGTGTGTTAGACTGATAGAACATGCTTGGGGAAAGTAAGCGCGGCGTCCACTTGCAAAGCCGAGACCTGGCGATTCTGCGAGGCTTGTTTGAATCTCGGGTCATGTCGCTCAACCACATTTCATTGATGTATTTTGAGGGAAGGAAAGAAGCAGCAACAAGACGTGTTCGACACCTCAAAGCCGCCGGGGCGATCGCGGAGTATTCACGTCAGCGATATCAGCCATCGACACTCTTTCTGTCCAGCGCGGGCTTCCAATTGCTTCAAACACATCGGTCGTTGGTTGATCATCCGGCTCTGACATGGAACAGAATTCGGCGTCGAGCTTACGTAAGTAATCCTGCGCGCGACCGCAACGCCTCAGCGAGCGAAAAAAACACGGACCTTGCCTACTGGTCCGCTGTGTTGGATGTCGTTCGAATGTCCTTTAAAGATGTGTCTTCCGTGCCGTCTGCTGGGCGTCCGCAGGAACATCCTCATCAGCGGATACCCTATGATATCACATCTATGGCGCAGTGAAGCGATCTTTGCCGTGGTTGGATGTCGCTGCTGATCCCCGACACTACGGGTTCGCCGGCCGCTCACGCGGCGGCGACCGACGCGCTTAAACCCCAACTATGGCAGCATAACACCTGCGCCCACACAAACACCAATTGGACATAAAGGACAATAACTCGCGCTAAGGCATTTGCGCAAGGCCTTCACAACTTTGATCGCAGCTGACTTTAACCTCACTTGGGCACAGCTGCACTTCAACAACGCTGTAGATCCCATCCGATGCGTGAATTACGTGTCTTCTCTGGTCGACTTCTGTTGTAAAGGCAAGGGGCGACTGATCTTGCTGAAGCTCACGATCTTCGGCCACGACCGGTGACCTCAGTTCCGAATTCCACGTTCAATGGATCGTCCCTCGCCCTAACGGGCAAACACCGTTGTTCGCCCTCGAGCCCACAATCCACAATCAAGCGTACTAGATATAATTGCATTCCTAGGAACGGGCTCGTTAAATTCATTAAATCCGCAGTATCGTCCGGAGCAGGTTCCCCCTTACTGCTTCGACCGCTGACTCTTTATGCAGAATGATGTCCACCGATGTTCTGGATTTACGTCAATAAGGGCAAAGCCACACTGCACCGCGGTGCTTGCGCTGATTGTAACGACGGAACAGGGAAGACCGGAAACGTGGATTTATCCGGCAAGTGGCAGGGTCCTTTCGAATCGTTGGAAGAACTGACGGATGATGGGGTCGACATCAAGCCGTGTAAGAAGTGCCATCCCAACATTGACTGGTGACGCCATAATCGCAGTCAAGTCTAAGTGCAAAGGATTTGTTTTGATGTTGCTCAGTCCAAAGCCTCGATTGGCAGCGCCTAGAGCGTTCCTATACAGGAATAGGCCCCGACTTATAGAGATTCACTTCGGCTCACGGTATTGGCATCCGAACAGGATCTAGTACAACAAAAACTTTCTGGCGCACCCATGCACTAAGGTTTCCCATTTCCTTTTGGATTATTCATAGGCGTGGGCGACGCAGCCTCAATCGCCAATGGACTAGGTGAACGGACGTCGAAAATCTCCTTATTCTTTAGGTGAGGGATCAAGAGTTTAAAGATGGGCCACTCCTTTGCGTCCGAACCAAGCATATTAAGAGATAACGCAAAAGCCAATGCGGACTCGGCTTTTTCGAAATCGCCAATTAAAATGCTGGCACCCATCCGCACCGGCGTATCGTTCGCCTGCGCATATTCGGCCAAAAGCCTTTGTTCCTCGTCGGTGAACGCTTGGCCTTGGTGTGCTTTAATTTGCAATTTGTTCAGATGGTAGAATGGCAGTTTATATGGAACATTAGGTGACGCTATATGAAGCGCGTAGCCGAGATCCAGTATGTTCTCAGCATCCGCATAGAAACCGGCGGAAATGAGAGGCAGACACATCGTGAGGGTAGCGCCAGGGTTATTGACAAGTACATGTGCCGACGCACGAAGTAGCCCGATCAACATTGCTGTAAACTGCGTCAGTTTATGATTACCCACAAGATTGAATGCAGCTTGAAACTTATCTGCTGTGGGGCGAAGGCTCAATTCTTTAATCAGATAATTTGCTGCTTCGGCATATGACCCTTCGCGCTGTTTGATTTGGGACAAAAGCTCATATGGAACGGGCATCTTAACCAACGTTCCATCGACATTGAGAGTGATATCCATTTTCCCATCAACGGGAACCGCCCCGCTGAATTCAGCGATTTTCCGACCGATTGCCTTGATATCCCTCTCGATTACTTTGTGAACGTGATCCTCCGGCACCTTCGCATCTCGTAGCAGCCGATTTAGTTTCGTGACAAGGGCGGCATACGGATCTGACATTTCGGGCTGCAAAGTTAGGCCCAAGGCCTCATGCAGGTCGGCGAAAAACTCATCAAAACCCGCAATTTCTATGAGTTTAAACTTGGGAAATCGCCTGAAGGCTTCAACCTCTTTTGAAAGGACGGTATCCTTTCGTACACACCAATACACGCCCTCGGGAAAATTTTGATCCGAGCGAAGAAGTGTGTTCATCACTTCCATTACTGAACGATCATTTCCAGCATAACCTACGACAATCAAACCAAATTCCGTGGCCCACTGTTTAAACTTATCGCGGGTGTTTGTCTCGAGGGACTCTAGCTCTGTCACCGTGTTTTTGATGTTGTCGAATAAAAAGTCGCCATGCAATTTAATTATTTTTGGTCTATGCGCCGTGATTCGAATAGACTGAATGCTGGAATCGTGTGCGCACACGATCGGTCGGACGGTATCGGAGAATAGATAACAGGCTTCGTTCAACAGGTCGTCAAAGTTCGTCGTGAAAACAGTATTGAACACCTTGTTCGCTAAAAGATTGACCAGATAGATGTAGCCCCAGGAGGGGGTGGCATCCTTTAGGCAACACTCGATATACTCGCGCCGTTGGCTCGGCAAATCATATAGGAGTTCGAATAGTTGGGAGTATTCGTCTTGTTGCATGTACCAAGGCTGCTTACCTAAATAGCTTGTGAGAAGCGTTTCGGGATCTCCTGAAAGCGATTTGTCTCCGTACATCTCGAAATGCCGGAGACGCCACTCTTTCAACATTTCGCTCGTCGGAATAACCCCGCTCTTTACGCTCGCCCCCGCCCCTAGAAATAGCGCGTAATTTGGATGGTGATCACGAGTTCCCTTTAGGATGTTAATGAGGTGCGACTGCGGTTTCTTGTGAGGTTGAGATGCTGCTGACACGGGCGTCCTCTGTAGGCAGAGATGCAGAGGATGCCAAAAAGCATGCCCCTGCATCTGGGGTTTTTCTATTCTCTCTCCACCATATTAAGCATATCGGCGGGTTTTGCCATAAGTTACTACCCCATGAAAATGTTGAAAGATCCGTGCGACTTGTGACCGTCCAAGTTAAGGTTGTCGGCCCCTCGGAGGGCGCAATTGCTGCGCCGAAGGAAATCGTGACAAAATCGGGCGGACTTAACCATCCCGCTAGGGAGGTTGTTCAAGTGATACACCCTCCGACCCCGCCATCTTGGGTTGAATGTCTGGAGATGCAGCGAACAAGGATTCAGCTTCAATGATGTCAATCGCACATGTAGCCGACAGAGCTGCTCTGAATCTCATGTCCAACGCTCAAGCCATCTTTAGCTAATACACCCGAGACGAAACAGAACAAAAATACATCCTTATCCACACCTGTTTAGGTAATTGCCGCCGGCCAATGATGTTGTCATCTTATGCTTTCGGGCATCTATTGTCTAAAGCTGCAACAACCGAATCACCTTGCCGCCTTCCGATTTCTGTACACGTCGACTCCTGATCTTCACAAGCACCGCATGTTTAATGCTCTCATAGGTTCCTGAGAGCAAGCAGTGCCCTTGCGGCATCTTTGGAAGCGCTCGCAGCATTTCCTCCGTTGCGTCCGACTTCACACCGCGAATCGCATCGAGTTGATCCGTCTCCAGCGCGAAAATTAATCGTGTATTGCACTGCCGAATCACTCCCTTGTCGATGTCCACCGGGCTCTGGGTTAATAACACCATGCAGATCCCGTGGTGGCGTCCGATTCGCACGCCCTCCCGTATGATCTGTTTGCAGGGGCTCCCTTCACCTTCTGGAACAAACAAGTGTGCCTCATCTATGACCGCAGCGTAAGGCGGGATATAGCTCCGAAGTCGAAGGTCCTGGAGCTCTCGGAGGACCGCAGTCGCAATGGTTTGAAGTCGGTATGAGGTCAGATGTTTACACCTGATCGACAGGCACGGGGACATAATTTTCGGCCAATTCGCCCGCGGCACGCCTTCGCCGAAGATATCGATACGTTCTAAAAACTTTGTTCGCCGTGCAGCAAGATCCACACTATCGGCTTTGTTCGTAAGCCCCGGCCCGATTTGTCTAACCCTATCAACAAGATCGCCAAGAACAAACTTCTCCCGGCTGTGGCCCTTCAATTCGTCTTGGAGCTCAAGAAACGCTGCGGTGATGATGTTCTTTTGCAGCTCAGAATCAGTAGGGATCAAGTCGAGCAGCTCCCGATCTGTCAGCGACGAGATTCGGACGTTGAAATCTTGACCCGGGACGACGACTTTGCCTCCGAGTTTTTCAACGAGAAGCGAATACTCATCTTGTGTGTCGATGAAAACGATGGGCAATCCCTGTCGCACGAGTTCCTCGGCGATCACTCCCATAGCATAACTCTTGCCACTGCCGGTCGTGCCACCGATGAACATATGGCGCTGGATTGTTGACCTCTTGAGCTTTATGGGAGTTTGTATGCCGCCAACCGTCTCGCCGATGATCAATGCGGTCGCATCGTCCGTTGACAGGCCGAGGGTCTTAACAATTTCGCTCGGACTCGCTCGAAAGACTTCGGCTCCGGAGTTTGGAAGAGTTTGCGGCGCCCGGAATTCTTCGATCCGACGCCGTTCGCCGCCAATAACCTTCTCGACCGTGACGACCTCCTCGATCAGATCAGCTTCGGCGTACCGATAGATTGTGGTGCTATCGACTTCCTTTGGATAGTTCGCCGCAAGCTTTAGCCCATCCCGCACATTAATGTCGATTGGATTCTCGTTCGGATTTACCTCGCACGCCGACTTGACACGACCGATGAGTACCCCGCCGTCGTCACGCGACGTTTCCACGCGAATCAAAGCCCCCGGCTTCACATCCTTTCCGACCTTCAGCTTGATGCGAATAACCTCAAACGTCGGGGTTACGCCGTCCGACATTACTGTTCCAATGCAACCGTTGCTTGACACCGCTTGTAGTTTGGTATGAGGATCTTGTTGGGGACTACACGGCGACAATGGAAAAGGTATTTCAGTTCCTAAATGTTTCTATTTCGCGGGAGCGGATAGAGGATCCGGGCATAAGAAGGCAGATTTCGTCGTTGAATTATGAATGGGCAGGACGGCTTCGCGAAGACCTTATAAAACTGAAGAGAGTTTTGGGCGGAATGCGATTTCCGGAATTTAAGTCCTGAATGTGGTTTTGGATAAGTGGCGGAGGCTCTTGCAGACCAGACTGGGCTCTTAACCTTTCTGGGTATCGGTCCTCAACGCAGAAGGTTCCCCCCTTTCTGCATCTGCCGACTTTGTTATTGCGCATTGGGAATGTTTCCACCGGCTTTTTGAGTGGCAACCGCTTTTGCTGGTTGCTACTTATGACTCGGCAGGTTAATGCAGTGCACTCAATATAACTTCACGCGCTAAAGACGCGATCAGCAAAATGCGGACCCACTCACTGCTTTGCTTGCTTCTGATTTGCTTGAATTGGCTGCGGCTTGGACACCGCTTCAGCTTTAATTTTTTTGGCTTTGGCGGGAACAGGCGATTTCTCAGGACTGCTGCCGCCACCTGAATTGTGATCGATGCCGTTTGTCATGATTTCACCATTGCAAAAGTTGGTTACGGCTTGTCCAGCCAAAAGCCGGCTTCTCGTGCGGAACTTGCCGAGTGCATCTCGCGAGCCCGCAAAAAGCACGGCACACAAAAGCATCACACCCGCGTCGCTGCCGAACGTTAAATGCGAAGATGTGCTGTGCGAGCGATAGATGAAATATGTCCAGATCACTGCGACGAATGTGTTGGCGTAGAACTGGAAATAGCGGTAGTGATTTTCGATCAGGTAATTGAAGGCTGAAGGGTTCTGCTCCAGAGCCTGTGCATTGAATCGCGGCCGCTCCACGCCGGTCATCAGGAGAATCTGATCCACCAGAAACCAGCGGAAGCAACTTACGATCATGCCTGCTGCGGTCGCTGCCAGCAACGCATAGAGCGGCGCGCCAAAACCACCCGATTGATCGGCTCTGAGCCAGCCGGCGACCATTGGCACGAACGGAGCCACTCCGATCAATGCAATGAAGCCGGG
>Ga0157370_10008061_pt1 | contig 11406 bp, 6 predicted proteins | sample C35metaG_FD_113463 | JGI IMG/M metagenome (GOLD analysis project Ga0157370, IMG submission 113463) | Corn rhizosphere microbial communities from Kellogg Biological Station, Michigan, USA - C3-5 metaG | ecosystem: Host-associated > Plants > Roots > Rhizosphere > Soil | place: USA: Michigan... | reverse complement strand
CTTCCTGTTGGAAAACGGCGGAGATCTCATCGCCCAGGCACAGACGGGCACCGGCAAGACTGCCGCCTTCGGCCTGCCATTGTTGATGAAAGTAAACCCGAAGGTGGCTGAAATCCAAGGGCTGGTCATCGCGCCGACCCGGGAACTGGCCAAGCAGATCGGCAAGCAACTCTTCCGCTACACCAAGTTTTCAGAGCAGAAGATTTTCGTGGAAGTCCTCAGCGGTGGCGACAACATTGACCGTCAGGTGGCGGCGCTCCAACGTCCGACCCACATCGTGGTCGCCACGCCGGGACGTCTGATCGATCTGATCAAGAAAAAGGCGCTCACACTCATCTCCGTGAAGCATCTGGTGATGGATGAGGCGGATGAAATGCTCAGCATGGGCTTTAAAAAGGACCTTACCACCATCATCGGTCTTACCCGTGCGCGCCGCAGCACATGGATGTTTTCCGCCACCATCCCGGAGGCCATCAATGGTCTGATCAAGGAATGCATGGCACAGAAACCTCATGCGCTGAAAATTGATAAGGGCCACGTGGTCAACCGTGATATTGATCACCGCTACGCCATCTGCGCACGCGATGAGAAAACAGAATACATCACGGAGTTCCTCAGGCGCCAGCAGCAGAATCGGGGCGTGATTTTCTGCCGCACAAAGGGCGGTGCGATTACACTGGGCAAGCAACTGACTTCGCGGGGCTTCCCTGTCGGTGTCATCCAGGGTGACCTGACACAGAAAGAACGCGATGTGGTGATGAGGTCGTTCCAAAAGGAGCGCATCCAATTTTTGATAGCCACGGATGTCGCCGCACGGGGCATCGACGTGGAGGGCCTGAGCTTCGTAATCCACCACCAGCTTCCGGAGCAGACGGAGTACTACACACACCGTAGCGGACGCACGGCAAGAGCAGGCAAGAAAGGCGTGTCCATCACGCTCATTGAGCCAAGGGAACGTGCGAAAATCACGCGCATCGAGAACGAACTGGGCCTGACGTTCACGGAAATGCGGTAATTTTCACCGGGAGCGCGGGATTCATCCCGCCCCGATTTAGCTATGCTCTTTTACTTGGGATAAATGGCTGGCGCAGCTAAGCGGGATGAATCCCGCGCTCCCGGTTTGACGTTCCGGCCTTTCTCGCGTTCCTTACCCTCATGTCCGATCTCCCCGTCCTGTATCTCAAGCCCGGCTGTCCATGGTGTGACGATGTGGTTTCCTATCTTGGAAAAAAGAAGATCGCCGTGAAGAAGGTGATCGTCTCCGGAAACCGCGAGGCCATGCAGGAAATGGTAGATCTATCCGGCCAAACAAAGGCCCCTACCATGGATTGGCATGGTGAGGTCCTTGCCGACTTCGGTGTCGATGAACTGATTCCTTTCCTGAAGAAAAAAGGACTGGCCTGAAGCTTGCAGGCTCCACCTAAGCCAGGCCGTCGCTCAATACGCTGGCCCGGGCTTGGAGCCTTTTTCTGCCAAATGTTTTTCGATGCAGGTAAGCAGGCGCTCCAAGGAGGAGGTTTTACTCAAAAAGGGAAGCCCACCCGTCTGGGTTTCTCCATCCGGCGTGTCCGGATTTTCCTCCACCAGCGCGGTGAGCATCATCACGGGTATTTCCTTCAGATCCGGATCACTGCGTAATTGGGCAACGATGTCACCCCCGTCCATACCGGGCATCACCACATCGATGATGCATAAGTGGGGGCGAAACTCGCGCGCATAGGTGAGTGCCAGCTCGGAGCTGTTACATTGGCGAACAGAGTAATTGGCGATCTCCTCAAGATTTTCCTTCAGGAGTGCGGAGAAGTCTTTCTCGTCATCAATGATGAGAATTCGGGTTTTCATGGTTTATCAAACTAGGTTCATCCTTCCCCTTCTGGCAAGACAGGAGAATTGGAAATGCTGTCAGGGCTCGCCTTGAGCGTGATGGACGCTGTGATGCCGCCGCTCTCGCGATTTTCCAGCGCGAGGACGCCATGGTGAAGGTCCACAATTTTCCGGGAAACCGCCAGTCCCAGCCCTGTGCCAGTGCCGGATGCCTTCGTGGTGAAGAACGGATCGAACAGCTTCTTCATGTTCTCTTCCGAAATTCCCGTCCCATTATCCTCTATCTCGATTCTCACCACGTGATCTCCCTCCCGCAGATGGGCGGCAGTGCGTACCCCCTCATCCCGCTTTACTCCGCTGATCACCTCATCACTGGTGCGGATGACCAGATTCCCTCCCTCCGGCATGGCGTGCATGGCATTGATCATCAGGTTTACCAGCACCTGCTCCATCTTCGTGGCGTCCAACTGCACGGGAGGCAGGATCTCTGCCAGTTCCAGCACGACATGCACCCGGCCTTTCCGGAGTTGATAGTCCGTAAGGGCAAGGGCATCCTTTACCACCTCATTCACATCCCCTGCTTCCAGCAGCAATTGACGGGCGGATGAGAAATCCACCAGTCCCTTGATGATCTTTTTCGCCCGATCAATGCCGCGTTTCATGCGGTCGATCGTTTCCTTCCCCTTTTCGTCCTCCTCAGGGATGCGGCGGGCCAGTAATTCGAGCCCCATGCCGATCATGGCCAAGGGATTCTTCACCTCATGAGCCACCCCGGCGGCGAGCCTCCCCACCGACTCCATCTTCTCTGCGTGGATCAATTGCTCCTGCGTGGCCTTCAGGTTATTATTAGCCTGATAGAGCTCATCGTTTAGCAACCGCATGGATTCTTCCGCTTCCCGCCGATCGGTAATATCTGTTGAGATACCTCCTACCGCGATGACTTTTCCCTGCAGGTCCCGGATTGGGAAACGAACAGCCACGTAGGTCCGCAACGCGCCATCCACGATCAGTTCCTCATCCACCTGGAGCGCTTCATCCCGCTCAATCACCATGAGATCGTGCTGGTGGAATCGCTCCGCCGCATTCTTATCTGCGATGAAATCATGGTCGGTCTGACCTAAAACTGAAGCGCGATCCATGCCGAAGAGCGTCTCAAAGCCTAGATTGACCATCAGATATTTTCCGTCCAGATCCTTCAGATAGATCACAGCCGGGCTATTATCGATCACATCCTGCATCCGGCGCTCACTCTGGAGCAGTTTTTCACGGGCGCGGCGTTGCTCCGTGACGTCCCGCATCATGCCCACCATGCCCCAGCGGTTTCCATCCGCGTCTTTCAGCGGCACCTTGGTAGTGATGAAATCCCGCACCTCCCCGGTAGTGGGGGAAACCTGGCGGCTTTCGCGGTTCATCAGTGGCTCCCCCGTTTCCAATACATGGAGGTCTTCCTCCACACTGCGCTTCGCCACCAATTCATCCGGGAAGAATTCCTCCGGTCGTCTGCCCAGCATGACCTCAGGAGACTCCGCGCCTACCCACTCCGCCATTGCCTTGTTAGCCACCATGTAGCGGCGGTCGGAATCGCGCAGGAAAATCTTATCCGGGAAGCTGTCGATAAGGCTGCGGAGCATGTTTCTTTCACGCTCCAGTGAACGCTGCGTCTCCACCAGTTCAGAGATGTCACTGGACATGCCGAAGGTACCAATGATTTTCCCGGTCTTGTCCCGGAACGGCATTTTGGTGGTGAGCACCCAGCCGATTTTGCCATCCGGGAAGTTCTCCCGCTCCACCAGTCCGGTGATGGCTTCACCCGTCCTCAGAATCATCAGTTCATCCGCTTTCGCCTGATCCGCATGCTCCGGGCCGAAGAAATCATGATCCGTCTTTCCATACAGATCCCTGGGGTGGCTGCGTCTCATTCCCTCAGCCATGCTTTGGTTCACCTGAATAAAGCGGGATTCCGTATCCTTGAAATAAATTTTAGCCGGCACATGGGCCATCAACGTATCAAAGTAATGCTCCAGCGTCAGGTGATGATGTTCCATCTCCTTCAACTGAGCTTCCAGCACCTTGTTACGATCAATGAGATGCTCAGCCAGTAGGTCGGCCGACTCATTCGCCCCCTCCACCAATCGGTGACCCACACGGGCAAGGCCCAGCCCGGCTAATAACAGAACAGAAGCTGCCATCAGCTTTTGTGATCGCGGAGCCTCCGCCGTCGCCAGCCAATACAGCACCAGCAGACCGATTACAGCGATCAGCACCCGGTAAAAACGCGAGTTCATTTCCTACTATGAGTCCTGGGTTTCATTGGAAAAAGCAGGCAGAGGTGCATGCTTTTTCCATCACCCATCATCCAAGCGCGGAATACTCCGTCTGTAAACATCGCTTTTAGCAAGCCCATCCCTCCATCACAGGCAGCTTGGCCTTGGTGACGACAGCCGGGGTATGGCCTATCAATCCTCCACCCAGCGATCCAATTCCTCTTCCAAATCCGCGTGACGGCGAACGTGATAACGCTCACCAATCTCCACACTCACCCGTTTTCCAGCACTGTTCTGGAAGTGCAGAATCACAGGAATGTGCCCGGGAAATTTCATGAGCACTTCCTTGATCTCATCCAGATCCCGCTCGCTGTGTCGATGGGTTTGAAGCAACAACTCGATGGGACCTTTTGCATTTGCGGCGGCACGCTTCACCTTCAACTCACTCAACTCGTAACCAGTCAGGCGCTTCCCGCCTGTCCTGTCATCGGCCTGAATGGCGCACTTGAGCTTGATCGGATTTCCAGGGGCCAGCAATCCGGCATCCCTTGCAGGAACGAAAGTTTCTCCCCACAGCATGATTTCCGCGCTGCCCGTGAAATCCTCCAGAATGAGGACGCCGAAAGGCTTCCCTGTTTTTGTCACCTTGGACTCCAGGGAACGCACCATGCCAGCAAAGGCGAAACGCTCGCGGGGATTGGTGACTACAATGTCATCAACGAGGCCGATCTTTTTGTAACGATCCGAATCAATCACCTTCCGGAATTTATCCAAAGGATGACCGGTGACATAGAAACCTAACAATTCCTTCTCGTTGGCCAACCGCTCGTCCTTGGACCATTCCTCAATGGTGAATTCACTGCGGCGTTTTTTCTCATTGGGCGCAGGTGGGGCGAAATCCATCGCATCGAAAAGCGACACCTGTCCGGCAGCGCGATCCTTCTGGGCGGAGGAAGCGGCAGATACCACCTGCTCCAGTCTCGCAAACATTCCGGCACGGCTCTCACCGGTCCAGTCCATCGCGCCTGCCTTGATAAGGTTTTCCAAGATCCGCTTGTTGACGGACTTGGAGTCCAGGCGGGTGGAGAAATCGTCCAGTGAGGTGAATTTCCCATTGGCTTCACGTTCTGCGATCGCAGCGGCCATGGCCCCTTCGCCCACATTTTTGATCGCTGCCAGGCCGTAACGCACACCCTTGGCACCGGTGGGTGTCTCTTCCGGGGCAAACCGGAGCTGGGAGGCATTGATGTCCGGAGGCAAAATCTCGATTTTCATTTTGTGGCACTCCGCCACGAAGACACCGATCTTGTCCGTGTTGTTGATTTCGTTGGAAAGCAGGCCGGCAAGAAATTCCACCGGGTGATTTGCCTTCAAATAAGCAGTCCAATAGGAAATGTGGCCATAGCATGCGGAGTGGGATTTGTTGAAACCGTAGCCCGCGAACATTTCGATCTTCTCGAAAATCTGATTCGCCAGCTTGGCTTCGATGCCATTGGTCTTGAACGCGCCTTCCACGAATTTCGAGCGCTCCTCCGCCATTTTCTTCGGGTCCTTCTTACCCATCGCACGACGGAGAAGGTCGGCACCGCCGAGCGTGTAGCCGGCCAGCAGCTTCGCCGCATTCTGTACCTGCTCCTGATAGATCATGACGCCATACGTATTTCCGCAGACCTGCTCGAGGAGGGGGTGCTCGTAAATGGCTTTCTTGCGGCCCTTTTTCACCTCGATCATCTGATCGATGAATTGCATGGCTCCCGGACGGTAGAGAGCAAGAAGGTCGATGATATCATCAATCTTTTCTATCTGATACTTCCGGCAGGTTTCGACCATACCACCGGATTCCAACTGGAACACACCCATCGTCTCACCACGGTTCAGAATATCGAATGTCGCCTGATCGGTTAGAGGTACTTCCTCGATCTCAAATGTCGGGGTATGCTTCTTGATATGTTCCACCGCATCCTGAATGACGGTGAGGTTCTTCAGACCAAGGAAGTCCATTTTCAGAAGGCCCACTTCCGTGATGGCTCCCATGTCATACTGGGTGACCACTTCACCTTCATTACCGCGAGTAAGGGGAACATGCTCATCCAGCGGGCGGTCACCGATCACCACACCGGCGGCGTGGATGCCCACGTTCCGATTGATTCCTTCCAGCTTGAGCGCGAAGTCCCAGAGTTCGCGATAAGTGGAGGAGGATTCCACCATTTCCTTCAGTTCCGGCTTGGCATCCCACTCCTTTTTAAGAGTCACGCCCGGCTTGGCCTCGATCATTTTGGCCAGTTTGTCCGCATCTCCATAAGAGACACCCATCACCCGCGAAACATCCCGGATGACGCTCTTCGCGCCCATGGTGCCGTAGGTGATAATGTGGGAAACGCTGCGGTCACCGTATTTTTTTCTAACGTAATCAATAACCTCCGGACGGCGGGACTGGCAAAAGTCGATATCGACGTCGGGAGGGCTGACGCGCTCGGGATTGAGGAATCGCTCGAACAAGAGACCGAATTGCAGCGGACAGATATTGGTGATGCCCATGACGTAGGCGACCAGCGATCCGGCAGCCGATCCCCGGCCAGGCCCCACGGGAATATTGTGATCCCGCGCCCATTGGATGAAATCTGCCGTAATAAGGAAGTAGGAGGCGAACCCGAGTTGGTTGATGATGTTCACCTCATAGATCAGCCGCTCCTGGATCTCAGGCTGCGCTGCCTTTTCCATACCATAGCGTTTCTGCAGGCCTTCCTGGCAGACCCGCATCAGATACTCCTCACGCGGGCTGTCGTCCGGCGTGCCGAACTGCGGGTATTTCTCCGAGGAAGTGGAGTCCAGCTTCAACTGGACATTGCACCGCTCCGCAATCTCAAGCGTGGCATCACAAGCGCCGGGAATATCTGCGAAAATCTCGCGCATCTGCTCCGCCGTCTTGAAGTAAACCTCCGGCGTGTAGCGCATGCGGTTTTCATCGATGATCAGGTGCCCGGTGCCGATGCAGATCATCACGTCATGTGCGTCGTGATCTTCCTTATGCAGGAAGTGAACATCATTGGCCGCTACCGGTTTGAGGCCGAATTCCTTGGCCAGCTTCAGCAGGCCGGGCGTGACTTTCTGCTGAAGCTCCAGCCCGTGGTTGTGAATTTCCACATAGACGTTTTCCTTTCCGAAAATATCCACCAGTTCCGCCAGGGTCTCACGGGCCTTTTCCTCGTTGTCGGCACGCAGCCATTCATTGACCGGGCCGGAAATGCAGCCGGTGAGGCAGATGATGCCTTTGGCGTATTGCCGCAAGGCATCGCGATCCACTCGCGGCTTCCCATAGTAGAGACCTTCCAAGTGCCCTTTCGAAACAAGCTTGGAAAGGTTGTGCCAGCCCTCATCCGTCTCTGCCAGCAGGGTCATGTGCGTGGCACGCTTCCGGCCGACGAGATCCTTTTTCTCCTCCATTGAGAACGGAGCCAGGTAGATTTCGCAACCGAAGATCGGCTTTACACCCGCTTTCTTGCAGTTTTGATAAAACTGGATGGCGCCGTAGAGATTACCGTGGTCCGTCATCGCCACCGCAGGCATGCCGAGTTCCTTGGCGCGATTGGCCAGATCCTTGGTGCGGATCATGCCATCCAGCAGGGAAAACTCGGTATGAAGGTGGAGGTGGACGAAGGAATCGGACATCGGGGACGGCAGAGCCTTACCCACCACATCCAGAGAGGCAAGCGGTCGGTTCAACGGAAGCGGAAAAGCAGCCGCAGACTATTCATTACCACAAGAATGGTGGAGCCTTCATGACCCAACACTCCGATAGGTAAGGGAATCCAGGACCCCAGCGCAGAAATGGCCAGCAGAGCCACCATGCCTAAGGAAATGGCCAGATTCTGCCGGATGATCGCACGGCAGCGGCGGGAAAGCACAAACGCCTCCCCAACCCGTTCCAGTTTATCCTGAGTAAGGATCACATCCGCCTGCTCCAGCACCGCATCCGAGCCGCGCAGCCCCATTCCGATCGAAACATCCGCAGCCGCGAGACTGGGGGCGTCATTCACGCCATCGCCCACCATGGCCACCCGTTCACCGGCGGCACGCCACGCGGTGATGGCCTCCACTTTTCCTTCTGGAGTGAGTCCGGAGCGGGCGTCATCGAGTTTCAATTCCTGGGCCACAAGAGCGGCGGACTCCGGACGATCTCCGGTAAGCATGGTCACCCGGATATTTCGTTGGTGAAGGGACTGGATCAGCGCAGCCGCTTCCGGTCTGAGACCATCCCGGAGTAAAAGACGACCTGCATTTTTGCCATCGGAAATCAGCACCTCGGTAAGACCCGGCTCAGGATCCGGCAAGGCCTGCAGCCACGCCTGATCTGCAAAAAGCGAGCGCCTCCCCAGAGTGACCGACTCCGCCTTCACCTTCCCCTTAAGCCCTTGGCCGGGAAGGGAAACAATCTCATCCGCCAGCTCCACATTTTCTCCCATCCTCTCCTGCCATGCAGTGGTGATGGCGCGGGAAAGCGGGTGTGTTGATTGGCCGGAAAGCGCTGCCGCCTGACGCAGAATTTCGTTTTCCGTCCCGGGCACCGAAGACTGGATGGATACCAGCTCCAGCTCTCCCTTCGTCAACGTGCCAGTCTTGTCCATGGCGATGCGCTGGACGGTGGCCAGATTTTCCAACGCAATCCCACCCCGGAACAAAATTCCCCGTCTGGCTCCGGCTGCGATGCCGGTAAGCACCGCGGAAGGAATGGAAATCACCAGCGCGCAGGGGGAACCCACCACCAGAAAAGTCATCGCCCGGTAGAACGCGGAGTGAACGCCGTTCTCATTTTCAAATGCAGGCAGACCAAAGCCGAAGTGCCAGACAAGAAACATCAGCACCGTCAGACCTAACAACCCTATCGTGTAGCCTGTTCCGAATTTATCCGTGAATCTTTGGGAAGGAGCCTTGCTCGCCTGCGCCTCGTGAATCAGCCGGATAATGCGGGCGTGCGCACTTTCCGAGGAAGGACGCAGCACTTCCGCCTGCAGGGCGCCGTAGGTATTGAGCGTGCCACCGAAGACGGTGTCTCCCGGTTTTTTCTCCACCGCTGCGGACTCACCTGTTAGCGAGGACTCATCAGCCGCAGACAGTCCTTTCACCACCCGGGCATCCACTGGAAATTGATCACCGGGCAGGACGCGCACGATCTGCCCGAGTTTTAAAGCCTCCACCTCCACCGTGCTCTGGCTTCCATCCGCAGCCACCACATTCGCGGTCTTCGGAGCATCACGGAACAGGCTCTGAATTTCCTTTTCCGTGCGGGCTTGCGCCAAGGCTTCCAAGCCATGGCTGAGAGAGAATAAAAACAACAATGCCGCTCCCTCCCACCATGCGCCGATAGAGGCCGCACCAATCGCCACCGCCAGCATGAGGAAGTGAATATCCAGCCGGAATTTCCTTATCCGCTCAAGGCTATCCAAGGCGGCCTCCCACCCTCCCAGTAGAAATGCGATCACGTAGGCAGCACGCGCAAATCCATGGGCATCCGGAAACCTTTCCAGATAGATGCCCAGCAGCGCAAAAAGTCCACAACCCACTGCCGAGCCGATCAATACACTCCAGTGCATTTCCGCATGGGCATGCTCATGCGGGTGATTATGCCCATGGCCATCCTCATGCTTGTGATCGTGCATGCACAGACCATCGCCATATCAGATGACAAAGCAAGCGATGGCGTGATCAGATCACACCAGACCATCCTTCCGCGCCTGCTTCCAATAAGCATACTCGGATCGATTGAAATCGATATACTCGGGAGAGAGATCGCTGGAATACATCGTGTAGCCCGCATCTCCCTGATTGAGATTGATCACGATATCAAATTCCGGATGAGCCACCGCCTTGCGCAGATCATCCATCGGTGTGTCTGCCTGAAGGCCGCCGATGCATGCGGCTTTTCCTCCGATGTGAATGTCCACCAGTTCCTCACGAATGCGCGCACGGGAATAGCCCACCGCGTGAATGAGGCGGCCCCAATTGGGATCGCCACCATTCCATGAGGATTTCACGAGGGCGGATTTGCAGACAGCCTCCGCTACTTTTTTACCATCCAGATAGGTTTTCGCGCCTTCCACCTTCACCGTCACGAACTTCGTCACACGCTCGCCATCTCTAACCACGGACTTGGCCAGTTCCAGCATCAGCCAGCGCAGCGCTTGGCGGAATTGCTTGCAGTGCGCGCTGTTGCGGCGGATCGGAGGCATACCGGAAGCACCGTTCGCCAAGACCATCACGGTATCATTGGTGGACATGTCACCATCAATGGTGATGCGGTTAAAGCTCTCCTCCACGCATTCCAGCACGGACTTGCGGAGGGATTCCACCGGGATGTTAGCATCCGTGGTGATGAAGCACAGCATCGTGGCCATGCTCGGGGAAATCATGCCCGCGCCTTTGACACAACCTCCCAGTCGAACGCGGTGCTCTCCCAGATCAAACGAAATGGCGAACTCCTTTGCATGAGTGTCACTGGTGATGATGGCCGCAGCCACATCCGAGCCATTTTTGGAGCCCAGACCTTTTACCAGATCGGGAAACTTCGGCGTGACACGCATCATCGGCATCGGCAGGCCGATCACCCCGGTGGATGCCACACCCACTTCCGCCCGCTTGATGCCCAGAAGTTCCGAGACCCCGTCACACATGGCATTGGCATCATCAATGCCTTGCACACCGGTACACGCATTGGCATTTCCGGAGTTGGCAATGATGGCTTGGAGATCTCCTTTGCGAAGATGTGCCTGCGAGACGCGCACCGGTGCCGCCTTCACCCGGTTGGTGGTGAAGGTGCCTGCGGACGCACACGGTTTTTCCGAGTAGATCAACGCCAGGTCCAGACGATCGCTCGCCGGATTTTTAATCCCGCAGCTAACAGCACTGGTCTTGAAACCCTGGGGAGCACCTACGCCTCCTTTGATGCGTGTGTATGGGAAGTCCATGACGAGTTTTTGAGAAGTTTGATGTAAACGCCGGGGGGCGTGGCCGACTGCTAGATGTTTTGCAATCCTGCGGATTCCGCAAGCCCGAACATCAGATTGAAGCTTTGGACTGCCTGCCCGCCCGCACCCTTGCCCAGATTATCCTCCGCGCTCATCAGCACCACCCGATTGGTCCGGGTGTCATATTGCCAGCCGATATCCACGAAATTCGAGCGTGTCACATTCTTCGTATCCGAACAGCGGCCTCCGCCCAGCAGTCTCACAAAAGGTGAAACCACATACAGTTTTTCCAGCGCGGCACCGAGGGAGTCCAGGGCAAATCCCTCCCGCAGCTTCGCGGTGGTGGTAGTCACAAT
>Ga0157370_10008060_pt1 | contig 11406 bp, 5 predicted proteins | sample C35metaG_FD_113463 | JGI IMG/M metagenome (GOLD analysis project Ga0157370, IMG submission 113463) | Corn rhizosphere microbial communities from Kellogg Biological Station, Michigan, USA - C3-5 metaG | ecosystem: Host-associated > Plants > Roots > Rhizosphere > Soil | place: USA: Michigan... | reverse complement strand
TTCAGGGGCATCGATTTGTCGTGCCATTCGAACACACCTGACAAATCACCAGGTAACCTGACAGCAAACCTGATTTTCGCGCCAATCCTTTCATATTCTACAGTCACGAGCCCCTTCGGAGACATTGCGGCTGCGTCGAAGGATTTGAGGTTGCCTGGATGAGGCGCGACACGAACGGACGTATAACCGGGCGCATTTGGCGAAATGCCAGCCACTATGCCCAGTAAATCCGCTGTCGGATGGGCGCTCCAGGCGTGCGTATCCGATCGCGTGTTGCCGCGCTGCTCGGGCCAGGTCGTGTAATTGAGTTTAGTCAGGTCGCGCCACGTCTGTACCTGATCGAGATAACGATCGCCAAGACCGGCATGGTCGAAGGCATGGATCAGATACCACGAGAAATAATAGCTGCTCTCAAGAATGCCCTCCGGCGCATCTATGCCCTTCGCCAGGGTAATTCTGCTCAGAACATCCGCTGCCTTATCCTTTGGCGCCACATCGTAGAGGACCGCTAACGCATTCGCGTGCTGGCTGAAGATCGTTTTGGAAGGATCGTCCGCATAGAGCCCCCGTTTTTCATCCCAGCAATTATTCTGGATAGCCGCCGAAAGAGAGACAGCTTTTTCCTTGTCGGATGCGGCCAGGGCGGCCTCGCCTGTCGAACCCTCCAGATCGGCCGCCTGTTGCAGAGCGCCCAGGTAAAACAGCGAGGTGAGGCAGGACGTCCCCGACGCCGGATCGAAGGACGGGAACTTTTCACGGGGGATGGATGGATCACCGACCCAATCGACGAAGTTCCATTCTGGATTCTGCTTCAAAAGCCCATTGCCGGATACATAGGGGGCATACCAGTCCAGAATCCGACGCATACCTGGGAGATTGCGCCTGACAACCGCATGATCCGGCTGTTGCATCCAGTAATCATGGATCATGCCGATCCAGAGGAGGCCGAAAGTTGGAATGATATTCTTCGAATTACTGGGATAAGCGGATTCGATCATACCATCCGCGTGGGCGCTTTGACCGAAGGCATCGATGGCCTGTAGTGGTAAACGCGGATCTCCCGACACCGGGTAGACGATCAGGCTTTCCAGGCGAGTATCACCGACATACTGGAGCTGCTCCCAATAGGCGCTGTCCATGAAGGTCTCATGAGCATCGATTTTCAGGGTCCGCCAACCGATGTCCCAAATCCGGTTCAGTTCGGGGTCGCTGCTGCGGAAATAGCCCTTTGCCGCGAACGGGTAGACATCCTCGTGCAGCTTCAGGCGATCGAGTGTCAGCGCCTGATCAACCGTCTTGACGCTTATCTCCATATACCGCCAGGTCCGCCACCAAAGCGGTCTATATGTGCGGCCAATACCGCCATCGGCGATAAAGACATCCGCCGGTCCCACCGCCTTTCGACCTTCGATAGAGTTACGATCCGCCTTGTGGCCCTTGTCGTCATAAAGCGCCTCCGAATAGGTCACGGTCACGCGCGCCTCCTTGCCACCGGAAAGAGTCAGCTCCGGATATGCCGCGACCATCTCAGTTTGATCGATTAATACTGATGCTTCAGTATTGGCGGGGATTGTGACTGACTTGCCTGGAAATGCCTTGAGGATTGGCAGGGTGGACCGAACCGCCTTGCCTGGCTTAATCGGCGTATAAGACATGGGGGGGAGTGGATCAGCCACCAGTGTCCACGGCGCGGCTTCGTCTGCGGCCAAAACCGGGACGACGGCGGTCCATGCGGCGCCCGTCTCTTTGTCACCCGCCCAGTTCCAGTCGGCTTTATTGCCATCGACCGCTTCGTTGCCGCCGGCGGCGAACCAGATGCCGGTCTTTAATACCTTCAGGATAGAGATGAACGGAGAGGCAAAGCTATGACCCGGCTGTACGGAAACCCGCCACTGCGGACCGCTATCGACAGCCTGAGAGGCACCTTCACCTCTTAGCCAGAACCCTGTGCGAGCACTGATCTGAGCCATCGGGGCGCCCTTTAACCCCGGCTTGGAAATATCACCGGAAGCATTCCATACCTCCGCCGCCAGGACATTGTGGCCCCGTTTCAGATAAGGCGCCAGGTCGAAAGTAGCGTAGCGCCAATGCGCGAGATCACCACGTGCCGGTCCCTGGCCCACACGCTGGCCGTTCACATAGAGGATGAACCGATTGTCTGCGCTCACTTCAACCGGGAAATGAGCCGGCGTGTTTTTCAGATCTATCTCGCGGCGGAAATGCAGGACCACGGTCTCGGTCTTTCCCAACCCCGGGGCCGTGATCCATTCCTCAGCCGATACCTGGGTCGCCCACAGACCGATGGTAACCGAAACGCCGGCCAGAAAACCCATTGCAGACTTCATCACGTCCTCCACCCGATTTTTGTCGACCGGCTATCTCAAGGCGATCATAGCCTGTTTTGGTGTATGAGAAAGGGCCGGCCCCGAAGGCCGGCCTCTGCGGCTCACTGGCCGAAGTTATAACGGAGTGTCACGCCGACCTTGCGTTCTTCAGGTGCGGTCCGCAGCCACGAATAACCACCGGCGTAGCCACCTTCGTAGTTTGCATTCATGCCGCGGTCGATCGACTTGTCGAACAGGTTCTGCGCCCACAGGCTCAGTTCCCATTGCTCGTCCGGATTGCGCAGGCCGACATAGAGGTCGACCGGCGTATAGGACGAGATGTGCTTGTCGAGCGCCAGATTATAGGATGGCGGAATATAGCGCACGAGACCACGCACGAAGCCCTCGTATTTCCCGAACTGGTGGCTGTACTCGGATCGCAGCGTCATGTTGAACTTGCCGGCTTCGTTGCCGAAGGTGTCCTGGAGAGGACGATCACTGGCGCACAGCGAAACCTGCCGGCCGGGCTGGACATAGGCGCCACCATTGTCTGGCACGCCATCGTTATTGCTGTCATTGCAATAAAGCAGGGCATTGTCGTAATGCGCATCGATGTAGGCCGCGGAAATCTGGGCGTTCCAACGATCGGTGATGAGCCAGTTCGCCGTGGCCTCGATGCCTTTTGATACGACGTCACCGTTGGTATTGAAGTTGATTGCGCCAGTCCCGGTGTCGGCCGGATATGTGCCGCCAGGACCAGTGCCGTCCGGCTCGCCTGCGACGGCCGCCGTCCGCACCCAGGTGGCATTGGCCCGTGCGATATAGTTATGGATGTTCTGCTGGAAGATGTCCGCGCTGAAGGTGACGCGACGATCGAACAGCTTCGACTTATAACCAATCTCATACGAGTCCGTCGTTTCGGGCTGGTAGATATAGTAATGCGGGTCGAGACCGACGGCCGTGATGAAACCCACCGCCCCGCCAGGGCGCAGCCCCTTTGAGTAGCTGGCATAGGCCATGGTGTCCTTATCGAACGTATGCTTGTAGCTCAATGAGCCGGTTGTTCCGTGACTCTTGAGGTGGGTCAGGTCAGCCGAAAGCGCTGGCTGAGTCAGACCGAAATAGCTCAGATACTGCTGGTTCTGAGACTTGTTCTCCTGATAACGCAAGCCCAGCTCAATCGTGTCATTCGCTGTGACAGCAAAGCGATGATCGGTGAAGAAGGCGGTATTCTGACCATAGTTATCGGGATCGGTCGTGCCCGTGAGGGTGGTCTCCAGCGGTGCGGTGTACGGTGCATAGAAGTAGTAAGCCAGCGGTTGGGTGAAGGTCGCTGCGCCGGTGTTCTTGCTGTAGTAAGCCCCCACCATCCAGGTCCAGAACCCGGCCTTGGTGGATTCTAAACGCAATTCATGCGTCATCTGCCGCGTCTTGGCATAGACATCCTGCGGGTAGGTCCAGCCGGAGATGACGTTGGTGACGTCCTGGTCGCGCAGATCCTCCTCACGCCCCTGTTGCAAGCCGCCGATATAGCTTAAGCGTTGACCGCCCAGGTCCCAACTGACGTTCAGCGAGGTCAGTTGTGAGTGGCTGCGGAAGTCGTACATACCTTCCGTCACCGAGGCCCGGTTGCTTGCCGTCAGAGTCGGGCCGTCCGCCTGCCCGCTGACCGGCGCGCCGACCGCCACCTGATAATTGACATTGGTATCGTTCAATTGCTGATGAACCAAGAGAATTTCAAGATTGCTCATGGGCTTGTACAGCAGGGAAATACGCCCGCCGTGCGCCATATCGCTGTTGTCGCGATCATTGATGACATTGTGCACGCCATTTTCGGAATAATCGTAGACACCGGCCAGACGGATCGCCAGCTTGTCCTGAATCAGCGGGATGCTGACACCCAACTGGCTGTTCATCTGGGAGCGTGACCCGAAGGTCTGATTATAGGTGCCTTCAAAGCGATGCAGATTGGGTCGCTGGGTTGCGATCGTGATGGCGCCGGCCGGTGAGGTTTGGCCACGCAAAGTGCCCTGCGGACCACGCAGCACTTCAACCTGCGAAATGTCGAACAGGCTGCGGAAGGCATCCGAGGTCGAGATCGGCGTTTCGTTCCAGTAGACCTGGACTGTGGGGGACGCCCCCGTATCCGGATCGAAGGTCACGCCACGCAGCGATACGTTTTGCCCACGGCCGTCGGCCGCGTTGAGAACCAGGCCGGGGCTCAGCTTTTGAACATCCTCGAATTTCTGGACGTTCAGCTTGGCAAGCGTGTCGCCGGTCACCGCGTCCACGGACATTGGCACGGTCTGAAGGCTCTCCTTGCGCTTCGTGGCTGTGACCACGACAACCGTGGCGTCATCCCCGCTGATAGTCTTTTCCTGGGCGAAAGCCGGCATCGCCAACGCCACCGCGCCGACAGCCACAGACGCGTACATAACCGATTTAAAAAAAGTCATTGTGTCCCTCCTGATGCGGCACCCTTCGATGGCACCGCCTGTTTCCCTGGCCGGCACCCCGGCAACTCGCCTGCAATCCGGATTTCATTTCCGGATTTCATATTCTGAACGTCATTCTCCATATTCGGGACGAAAGTGTCAACTACCGTTTCATTATTTCAATTAAAAGTGTACGGGTATGTTGCGTTTTTGCAGCAGAGGCACTGACAATAAAAATGGCGCCGCTTTCGCGACGCCAGGTACAGCCTTGAAGAGAGGCCTCGAAACGATCTACTTGCCGCAAGCGGGGAGAGCCGCAAGATCGGTATCAATGTCAGCCAAAACCTTATCGGTAAAGGTATCGGCGGCATACGCCTGAAGTGAACGCAAGGTCATAGGCCGTGCCTGATCGATCTGATCATTATCCTTTAGTTCAGGCACATGCTTGATGAGGATCGCCTTGGCTGCCGGATTATCCAGCAACTCGCCTACCGTCGAATCCGACGAAAGTGTCTCGGCAGCACAGGCCGGCGCTTCAGAAGCGGCAGCATCGGACGAAGCCGGCATCGAGGCCGTTTGCGCGTGGACCGTGCCACCTGCCAGCAAAGCACACGCAGCCGCGGTCGCTACAATATTCATATTTTTCATAATAATTTCCTTCCTTTATGGCGATCCACATTGAGAGAGCCGATTCCACCCAAAGCCAGGCGCGCCATTCTTGCGCTATTGCCGGCTGTGAATTCAGCCTAACCCAGGCCTTGTTAAAAGTAAACGGTAGTGTTACTTTATTTTCAAATTCGAAGAAACATAACCAAAGGGAACGGAACCGTTGCATTTGTCGCGCCGCACCACACTAAAGCTCGGATTGGCAGCCATTGGCGCCTCTGCGGCTGCCTCCCCGGCCTTTGCCAGCAAGGGATCCTGGCTTTCCAGTGCGACCGCGATGCAACCGGTTGCGCGCCCTTGGATCAGATGGTGGTGGCCGGGCGGTGCCGTTGAAAACACCGAACTAGATAGAGAGATCGCAGTATTGAAGGCCGCAGGCTTCGGCGGGGCTGAAATCCAGGCGTTTAATCCAGCCGTGCCCAATCTCACGGCCGATGAACGCGCGCACATCAACGATTACGCCAACCCGACCTTTTTCGAGCATGTCAAACGCTGCGCCGAAGCCGCCCAAAAGGACCGCGTGCAGATCGACTACACCTTAGGCTCCGCCTGGCCGTCCGGTGGCGGCTTCGCCATTACACCCGAACTGGCTTTGGTCGAACTGACCCCCGCGATTACCTCCATCACCGCGCCTGTTTCAGGACCGATTGTGATAAATCTGCCGGTACAGACGAAGAAGTTTGGTGCCATGGGCGGTCTGGATTCCCGGAATCGCGATCCACGAGCCTCGGACTGGAAGGCCCGTCTTGAAAAGCGCTGGAAGCTTATTGCCATTGTCGCGGTGAAGGGCACGGCGGCGGAAACTGACGGAAAGACCTTCCGCGATTCCAGGGTCCTCATGCCTGGCCAGATTGCGCCCGGCGCTGGCATCGTCGTCACCGAGTGCCTGCAACCCGATGGTATCTTGAACTGGACGCCACCCGAGGCTGGCCCCTGGCAAATCATTGCCTTCAAGCGCTTCACTGTGGACAGCAGTGTCATGGCCGGCGTCGGCGAGGGCCCGCAACTGGTGCTCGATCATTTCAATAAAGCCGCATTCGAGGCCCACGCCCGTCGTGTCGGTGATCCGCTCGACCAATTGGGAACAGCAAAAACAGCTATTCGCGCGACCTTCATCGATAGCCTCGAACTGATGACCGACCTGCACTGGTCAGATGACTTCCCTGAGCAGTTTCAGAAGCGGCGTGGCTACGATCTGATGCCTTATCTGCCTTACCTGGTTCAGCCTGGCTGGATGAACCCGTGGAACCCGCGCGTGTCGCAACCCTACTATATTTCCGATGATACCGGTGATCGCGTACGCGCCGATTATCGGGCGGTGGTTTCGGAGCTGTTGATCGAGAATTTCTGGCAGCCCTTCGTCGACTGGAATCATCGTCACGGCTTCAAGGCACGTTTGCAGGCGCACGGTGGGCCTAGCGACGTGTTATGCGCCTATGGCCTGGCCGATATACCTGAAACCGAGGACCTTGGGGCCGGCGGGAACACCCACGTTCTAAGGCTTGCGCGCGCCGCCGCAGATATTTATGGCCGCCCCATGGTCAGTTGCGAAAGCATGTGCTGGATCGGCACGCCTTACGAGGTTACACCGGCTCAATGGCTTGGCCGGGCAAATCTGCTGTTTGTCAGCGGCGTCAATGCGTTGGTCATGCACGGCTTTCCGTATGCCCTGCATAAAGAGAAGTGGCCCGGTTGGTTTCCCTTCGAGCCCAGCCCGTTTCTGTCCGGCTTCAGCAGCCAGATTAACGAAGCGAACCCCTTGTGGGCAGCAATCCCCACACTGAATGCCTACCTCACGCGCGCTCAGGGTCTGCTGCAAAGTGGTGCCAATATCGTGCCCGTGGCAGTCCTCCTGACCGACATTGGCTACGGCTCCAATCCAGGGGAAGACAAGGTCGAGAAATGGCTGCAAGGTCTGCTCGATGGTGGCTATGACTATGACCGGATCAATCCTGACGGCCTGTCGAAATCGAAAATAAATGGACAATCATTTATTTCCCCCGGCCATGCCCGCTACTCGGCGCTTATCGTACCCGCTTTGAATGGCTTGGCGCCCGGACTGCTTGACACACTCCTGAGGCTGGCACATTCGGGAGTAAAAGTCCTGTTTGTTGATCGCGTGCCGGACCATTCAGACAGTCTGCGCGACAGCCATGTGGCCGATGCCACCATACGAAAGGGAATGGACGCGCTTCAGGCAGCGGGCGCTCAGGTCGTAGGTGCGGAGCATATTTCCGCATCCCTGGCTTCGGCAGGTGTTTCGCCGAATGTGCGTTTCAAAAGCACGCCGTGCCTGTTTATCGAAAAACGTCACGGCGATGAGACACTGTTCGTGTTCCATAATACGAGTTCCGAGGCCATTACGCTCGACTGTGAGGTTGCAGCCAAGGGATATCCCTGCCTCTACGATCCATTCACCGGTCATCTAAGGGGTCTGGCGCTCCGGACGTCCGGCGGGCTCACCATGCTTAAACTCGATATTGAGGCCGGAGGGGCAAGCTTTGTAGTGTTCACGCCGGACCGATTGAAGGCGCCGAAGGTCCTGGCCACGATTGATACCCGTCCTGGCCCGCAAGCCTGGACACTCACCCTGGCGGGCCACGGGCATCGTGGCCGGGTTGTCACAGGTACTCAGGCCGACTTCACCCTCACAGATTTGTCTACGACGGAGACCCTGGCCGATTTCTCGGGCGAGGCCGCCTATGCCGCGACCTTTGACATCGATCCGGCCTGGCAACACGACCACGCTTCCGTCTGGCTCGACCTGGGCACAGTCCACGACATGGCGCGCGTAACGGTCAACGGGACGGACTTCAGCGCCAGCCTGGCGCCACCCTTCCAGATTGACATTACCCAGGCGATCAAAACTGGACCCAATGCCCTGGTCATTCGCACCTTCAACGGTCCCAACAACGCGATGATGGATCTGAAATTGCCGGGTCTGAAAGATTTAAAATTGAAACCCGCGGGCCTGGTTGGCCCCGTAAATCTGATAATGAAGGCCTAGTTCTTATGCTTAAGTTATTTTTGACAATGGCTGTCTCCGCCGCGACCCTCGCCGCCGCCACTTCAACCTTCGCTCAGCCGGAGCCCCCCGATGCCAGGGCGAAAGCCATCGTCGATCAGATGACGCCGGACGAGCAGTTGATTATGGTCAAGGGGAGCTTTGGATGGTTCAGTAAATCAGGTGATGCGGTTATCGCCGCCGGCTGGGTTCCCGGAATCAAAAGGCTTGGCCTGCCGTCATTACGAGAGTCAGATGCCGGAATGGGCGTTGCCAATCTTATGGGAAAACGCACCGGAGACGTCGCGACCTCCCTTCCGTCAGGCTTGGCCGTCGCGGCAACCTGGGACCCGGACATTGCTTATCGCGGCGGCGCAATGATCGGGTCTGAGGCCCGCGCCAAAACCTTCAATGTCTTGCTTGCTGGCGGTGTGAACCTTGTTCGGGATGCCAGAAATGGCCGGAATTTCGAATATGCCGGCGAAGATCCTTTGCTCAGTGGCGTCATGGCGGGGCAGGCCATCAAAGGTGTCCAGAGCAATCATATCCTGTCCACGGTCAAGCACTTTGCGGTTAACGATCAGGAAACTGGCCGCAACGTGCTGAGTTCCAGGATTGACGAAGCCAGTCTGCGCGAGTCGGATTTGCTTGCATTCGAACTTGCCATCGAAATCGGGCAACCCGCGTCTGTGATGTGCGCCTATAACCGCATCAATGGCGTCTATGCCTGCGAAAACGACTTCCTGCTCAATAAGGTTCTCAAAGGCGACTGGGCTTATAAGGGCTGGGTCATGTCCGACTGGGGCTCAGTCCACAGTGCCGCACTCGCTGCCAACTCGGGACTGGATCATCAATCGGGATACACGCTCGACAAAAAACCCTGGTTCGGGGCACCGCTTAAAGACGCACTGGCTGGCGGCTCAGTTTCACGGAACCGTATACACGACATGAATTTCAGGATTGTCCGGTCATTCTACGCCACAGGTCTCATGGACAATCCAGTACCGATTACGCCTCAGGCGATCGACTATGCGTCCAACGCTAAGGTCAGTCAGGAGGCCGCTGAAGCAGGCATTGTCGTCCTTAAGAACAAAGGCAATATATTGCCGCTGGTTCTTGGTGCCCGCAAGGTCGCTGTCATAGGTGGACACGCGGATGTGGGGGTGCTGTCCGGTGGCGGCTCGTCCCAGGTCCGTCCGGTCGGTGGCCCCGCTCTGGAAATCGTTCCCAAAGGGGCCGCAGCGGCGTTTGCCCGGATCACCTATTTCCCGTCTTCGCCCCTAAAGGCTTTAGAGAAGCGCTATCCGGGCAGCCAGTTTACCTTCAATAATGGTGACGATGTGGCTGTCGCGACAGCGCTCGCCAGGGACACCGACCTGGTTATTGTCTTTGCAAACCAGTGGGCGACCGAGAGCGAAGACCTCGTAAACATGAACTTGCCCGACAACCAGGACGCTCTCATTGAAGCGCTTGCGGCAGCCAACAAAAAGGTGGTGGTCGTGTTGCAGACAAGTGGCCCTGTCGCTATGCCATGGCTCGACAAAGTCGCAGGCGTTGTGGAGGCCTGGTATCCCGGCTCCAATGGCGGTGAAGCGATCGCCCGCGTTCTGGCCGGCGATGTCGATGCGGCAGGGCGCTTGCCCGTCACATTCCCGACCGCAGCCACGCAACTCCCGCGCCCGGAAATTCCCGGCCTGATCGAGAAGAAGAACTCCAAAGGCGAGATTTCCTACGGCTTGGATTATGGCCTGAAGGCATTCGACGTCGACTATAATATCGAAGGGGCGAATGTGGGCTATCGATGGTTCGAGCACCAGAAACTGAAGCCACTGTTCCCGTTAGGCTATGGTCTGTCGTACACCCGCTTCACCTATTCCGGCCTAAGCCTGGATCCATCGAATAGCCTCCAGGTGAATTTCACAGTCAAGAACGCAGGCAAGCGCCCGGGTATTGCTACGCCTCAGATATATGCCAGCGTTCCTGGACGGGACGGCGTGCCCGTCAAACGGCTTGTGGGGTGGCAGCGTGTCACGCTGAAACCCGGTGAGACCCGGAGCCTCACGGTGCGAATTGACCCCAGACTGCTGGCCAATTTTGATGTCGCCAACCAGAGGTGGAAGGTGGCTGCCGGCGCTTACCATCTGGTGCTCGGAAAGTCCTCCGCGGATTCCTCTACCACGACGACTGTTCAGTTGAGCGAACTATCCATAGCGCCGTGACAGTCATAGCCATCTGATTTTGAGTGCATTTTTCTGGAAGCCTGCCTAGAGTAAGACCATGGATAACTCGACTACCCCCGCCCGCCCCACGCCGGTTATTTTGGATGAGACCCCACACGCCGAGCGCCCGAAACTACGCGGGCGACCAACAAAGCAACATGCCCCGGTCATTGATCTGGACATCCTGAAGGTCGCAACCGAGTTATTCGCGGACAAGGGCTATGCGGCGACGTCGATGGAAGCGATCGCCACAAAGGTCGGGATCGCCAAGCGGACGCTTTACACCCGCTACCCGGACAAGATCACCCTTTTCAGGGACGTGCTGGAAACCATCATCCGGACGGCAGCCGTACCCGAGCCGATGGCCTTTCCGGATATGCGAACCTGTCTGATGTTCCATACGGAAAACTATTTCATCATCGCCAGCGATCCGTCGATGAAGGTAATCCGCACCCTGGGGGCTGCCGAAGTGATGGGCCTGCCGGAAATTGCCCTCATTGCCGAGGAGATGACTCGCGATATCGGTATCAATCCGATCGCGCAGACAATCCGGGATACGGCGCAACGGACCGGTCTTACTGTAAGCGATCCGGAGTTCATAGCCGCCTCCATACTCGACATGGCAGCCGGTCATTTCAATCGCGTACAGGTTCTCAAATTGAGAAGCGATTTTGCGTCATTCAAGTTCGCGGCCGACCGAATTGTAAACCTTCTGATGGCAGGCATTGCAGAAGAAAATAACCGCAGAGCGTAAACTT
>Ga0157370_10008059_pt1 | contig 11407 bp, 14 predicted proteins | sample C35metaG_FD_113463 | JGI IMG/M metagenome (GOLD analysis project Ga0157370, IMG submission 113463) | Corn rhizosphere microbial communities from Kellogg Biological Station, Michigan, USA - C3-5 metaG | ecosystem: Host-associated > Plants > Roots > Rhizosphere > Soil | place: USA: Michigan... | reverse complement strand
GTGGCCGGCCGGGCGATCGTCGCGATGAGCGAGATCAACGCCTCCAGCGGCAAGATCGCCGACATCGTGGGGCTGATCCAGGAGATCGCCTTCCAGACCAACCTGCTGGCGCTGAACGCGGCCGTCGAGGCCGCCCGCGCCGGCGAACAGGGCCGCGGCTTCGCCGTGGTCGCCACCGAGGTGCGCAGCCTCGCCCAGCGCAGCGCCGGCGCAGCGAAAGAGATCAAGGCGCTCATCAACGACAGCGCGGACAAGGTGCGCAGCGGCTCCGAGCTGGTGAACCAGTCGGGCAAGGCGCTGGCCGAGATCGTCGACAGCGTGAAGAAGGTCACCGACATCGTGGCCGAGATCGCCGCCGCCAGCCAGGAACAGTCGGCCGGCATCGACCAGGTCAACAACGCCGTGATGCAGATGGACGAGATGACCCAGCAGAATGCCGCGCTGGTCGAGGAAGCCGCCGCCGCTGCCCGCGCCATGCACGAGCAAGCCGGCGAACTGACCCGCCAGGTCGGCTTCTTCCATCTCAGCGACGACGTCGAAGCCGTTTCGCCTGCCGTGCCAGCGCGGGCACAGACCGTGGTGGCGGAAGCCGAAGCGGTGTTCGCCGCCGTGCGCAACACCAGTCCGGCTCCCGTTCGCAGCGCGCGTGCGCCCGCCGAGCCCGCCAGCGCAACCGGTGTGTGGAAGGAGTTCTGAAGTGAATGCGGTGTCCGGCGTGCTCGACGACAACAACAGCGCGATGGCCAGCGCCGGCCCGCTGCTGGGAAACGCCGAGTTCGAATACCTGCGCGCCTTCGTGCTCGAGCATTGCGGCATCGCGCTGGGCGAGCACAAGCACCAGCTGGTGCAGGGCCGGCTGCAGCGCCGCCTGCGCGCACTGAAGCTGCCGGGCTTCGCCAGCTACTGCGAGCTGCTGCGCAGCGACCCGTACAGCGAGCTGGGCGAACTGGCCAGCGCCATCAGCACCAACGTGACGTCGTTCTTCCGCGAAGTGCATCACTACGACCTGCTGGTCAATGAATTGCTGCCGCGCTGGCTGCAGGAGAAGCGCCGCGAAGGCGATCGGCTGCGGATCTGGTCGGCCGGCTGCTCCACCGGCGAGGAGCCCTATGCGCTGGCGATGGTGCTGGCCGAGGCGATCGAGCAGGCCGGCAGCAAGGTGGACGCGAAGATCCTGGCCACCGATCTGTCGCCGCAAGCGCTGGAAACCGCGCGCAAGGGCGTCTATCCGGTGGATCGGCTGGCCGGCATCAGCGCCGAGCGCTGCCGGCGCTGGATGCTGCGCGGCGAGGGCGAATATGAAGGGCTGGCCTGCGTGCACCCGCGCCTGCGCGAGCTGGTCACCATCGAACCGTTGAACCTGCTGCACCCGTGGCCGATGCGCGGACCGTTCGATGCGATCTTCTGCCGCAACGTGGTGATCTATTTCGATCAGCCGACCAAGCAGCGGCTGTTCCGCCGCTACGCGGACCTGCTGCCGACCGGCGGCTACCTGTTCCTCGGCCACTCCGAATCGCTGCATGGCGTCAACGACCAGTTCGAGCTCATCGGGCGCACCGTGCACCGGAAAATCGGATGACCCTGCTGGCCGATCGCCGCAAGCCCTCTGTCCAGGCAGTGCTGCCGGGCTTCGAACATCTGCGCCGCTACTGGGATCCGGCGCAGGCGTGCATGACGGTGAAAGTGCTGCCCGGCGAGTTCTACGTCAGCACGCAGGACGAACTGGTCACCACCGTGCTCGGCTCGTGCGTGTCGGCCTGCATCCACGACTCGCGTCGCGGCATCGGCGGCATGAACCATTTCATGCTGCCCGAACCGCGCGGCGAGCGCGACGGCTGGACCGCCACCGTGGGCCGCGCGGCGCGCTACGGCAGCGACGCGATGGAGCAGCTCATCAACGCGATCCTCATTGCCGGCGGACAGCGTGCGGACCTGCAGGTGAAGATTTTCGGCGGCGGCCGCGTACTGGCGCAGCTGACCGACATCGGCCAGCGCAACATCGATTTCGTGCAGCACTACATCGCCACCGAAAAGTTGAACCTGTGCGCTTCCGACCTCGGCGACGTCTACCCGCGCCAGGTGCAGTTCTTCCCCAACAGCGGCCGCGCCCGCGTGCGGCTGCTGCGCCGCCACGACGATGTGCAGCTGGTGGCCGATGAGCCCGGCTACCTCAAGCGTTTGGCAAATGACCCGATAAAGGGTGAGGTCGAGCTCTTCTAGCGCGGCTTCATCGCGAAAAAACGGCACGGCCGCCGTCGAAAGGCGCGGCCTGGGCTTCATGGCAACGAGACGGATGGCAATGGAAAGAGTGCGTGTTCTGGTGGTCGACGATTCGGCGTTGGTTCGCAAGCTGATGACGACGATGCTTGCCTGCGATCCGGCCATCGAAGTGGTCGGCACCGCGGCGGACCCGCTGATCGCCCGCGAAAAGATCAAGCAGCTCAATCCGGACGTGTTGACGCTGGACGTCGAGATGCCGCACATGGATGGCCTGACGTTTCTGGAAAACCTGATGCGGCTGCGGCCGATGCCGGTGGTGATGGTGTCGTCGCTGACGGTGCAGGGCGCTGAGGTGACCTTGCGCGCGCTGGAGCTTGGCGCGGTCGATTTCCTGGCCAAGCCGAGCAGCGACCTGGCCAACAGCTTTGGCCAGAGCGCGCAGGAGATCTGCGCCAAGGTGAAGCAGGCCGCCACGGCCAAGCCACGCGCACGTACCGCGGTGCGCCGGCTGGACGTGCCGCCGCGTCTATCGGCCGATGCGGTGTTGCCGCGCGCGCAGACCTCGGGCACCCGCGGCGGCAGCCCGATCATCGTGATCGGCGCTTCCACCGGCGGCACCGAGGCCGTGCGCGTGGTGCTGGAATCGATGCCGCCCGACGCGCCGCCGATCCTGGTGACCCAGCACATCCCCGAGGCCTTCAGCGGCCCGTTTGCCGCGCGCATGGACCGCTGTTCGGCGATGCGCGTGTGCGAAGCGCAGGATGGCCAGCCGATCCAGACCGGCCACGCCTATATCGCCCCGGGCAGCCAGCACCTGCTGGTGATGTGGGACGGCGCCAAATACGTCTGCCGGCTGCACGATGGCCCGCCGGTCAACCGGCACAAGCCCAGCGTCGACGTGCTGTTCCGTTCGATGGCGGCGAGCGCGGGCGTGGGCACCATCGCCGCGCTGCTCACCGGCATGGGCGACGACGGCGCGCGCGGCCTGCTCGAACTCAAGCAGGCCGGCGCCGCGACGCTGGTGCAGGACGAGGCCAGCTCGGTGGTGTGGGGCATGCCCGGCGCTGCCTGGAAACTCGGCGCGGCCGCAGAGATGCTGCCGCTGGATCACATTGCCGCGCGCCTGCTTGCACTGGCGCGCCAACCCCACGACGGTGTGTCACGCACCTGATTTCGGATATCGGCTCATGGCTGTCCTTTCTCAACTTGCCCGTTTCTCCGCCGACCGCCCGCTCTATGGCTGGGCGACCAGCACGCTCGCGCTGTTGCTGGCGCTGCTGTGGCATCCGGCCTGGCTGGCGCCGCTGCTGATCGTGGTGCTCACCGCGGTCTGGATCGTCGAAAGCCGGCGCCGTCCGCCCGTCGTCGCTCCGGCGGTCGTGCCCGGCAACAACACGCCGGTGCGCGAGGCGCTGGAGGACGTGCGTGGCGCGCTGGTCGACGAACTCGGCCATGCCACGCGCGAACTGCATCAGGGGCTCGACCTGCTGAGCGATGCGGTGTCCGAACTGGGCGGCGGCTTCGATGGCCTGTCGCAGAAGACCGGCCTGCAGCAGTCGCTGCTGAAGCAGATCATCGACGCGCAGAACGGCGGCGTGTCGGTGCAGGATTTCGCGGCGCGTACCGGCGACCTGCTGCAGCATTTCGTTGGCATGATCGTGCAGATGTCGCGCGAGAGCCTGCGCATCGTCTACCGCATCGACGGCATGGCGAAGGAGATGGATGCCGTGTTCGGGCTGCTGAAGAACGTCAACACGATCGCCGAGGAAACCAACCTGCTGGCGCTCAACGCCGCGATCGAGGCGGCGCGCGCGGGCGAATCGGGCCGCGGCTTCGCGGTGGTCGCCGGCGAGATCCGCAACCTGGCCAGCAACTCCAACCAGTTCAACGAGCAGATCGGCAGCCACGTCGAGCGCGCCCGCGCCGCGATGGAGCAGTTGCGCGGCCTGGTTGGCACGATGGCTTCGCAGGATCTCAACGTGGCGCTGTCGGCCAAGGGCGGCATCGACGCGATGATGGCGCACGTCACCGAAAGCGATGCGCGCACCAGCGCGGTGGCCGACCAGGTGGTCGAGATCAACCGCGGCCTGGGCAGCGACGTGTCCACCACCATTCGCTCGCTGCAGTTCGAGGACATCCTCAGCCAGCTGCTGCGGCAGACCCGAACCCGGCTGGTCGAGCTGCAGGAAGTGGTCGGCGAATGCACGCGCGACATCGAGGAACTGGCCTGCGCGCCGATCGACGCCGACAACCTGGCCGAGCGCGCGCAACGGGTGCGCAGCCGACTGGCGATCCAGCGCGAAAAGGCGCGCCTGCGCTCACGGGGACCTGCCTTGCAGAGCTCCATGGACGCCGGCGAGATCGAACTGTTTTGAGGAGCGCAACATGATCGTCCACCACGACAGCGAACACGATTGCCTGACCCTGCAGCTGGGCCAGCGTTTCGACTTCAGCATCCATCGCGACTTCCACGAGGCCTGCCTGGGCAGCGGCGCGGCTGCGCGCAGCTACGTCATCGACCTGGGCGAGGTGACCAGCATGGACAGCTCCGCGCTGGGCATGCTGCTGCTGTTGCGCGAACACGCCGGCGCCGACCGCGCGGAGATACGCATCGTCAACGCCGGCAGCGAATTGCGCAGCACGCTGCGGGTGGCCGGGTTCGATACGTTGTTCGTGCTGCACTGAAGACTTTCTTCGTCGCATGGGAGTCGGGTTTGCAGGGCGAAAGCATCGCCCGCAAACGGGCTCCCCCAATGGCGGGCAGGGCGGCTTTCGAATTCCGCCCACGAAAAAGGCCCCTTCACGGGGCCTTTTCTGCACTGCCCGGCAGGGCTTACCAGGCGCGTACGGCGATCACGCTGACGGTGTAGGTCGCCATGTCGGACTGGTAGCGGAAGCGGCGGCCAAGATCGAACTTGGCGGTGGCGCCCGGGGCGATGTTGGCGGTACCCGCCGGCCAGCCTTCCTTGCTCTGGATCACCTTGCCGTCGCCGTCCTTGGCGTCGATGCGGATCTGTGCGGCCGATGCGTCGGCGCAATTGTTGACCAGTTCACCGGCGAGCATCATCCGCGACGCTCCGCCCGCGCCGCTCACCGAAGTCTTGAAATCCTTGATGGCGAAGTCGGTGGGCGCGCAGGCGGCGTGGCCGGCTACCGGAAGTAGCAGCAAAGAGGCGACAAGAAGTGTGGTTTTCATGGGCAGGGTCCATCGATACGGGGAAGCCAAGGGAACCGGCCGATGCGACAACACCGGCCGACACCCAGGAAATCGGCAGGAACGCCGGAACCTTTAGGCTTTCATGACGATGGATGCGCCAGCCCGCGCGGGCCGGCGCGGATGCCGCTACCGGCTGGCTTCGGCGGCGTCCCCGGTGGGGTTGGTGTGCTCGATGAACCACAGCCCCGCGAACAGCTTCGGGTCGATCGAATAGCCTTCCGCGGCGCGGGCGAACAGCCAGGCGCCGGCTTCCGTTCTGGGCACCTCGTGAACCACGATGTTCTCGGTTTCGTCGCCGCCGCCCGGGCCGACCTTCTGCAACTGCCAGGCCCGCACGAAGGTGATCATCTCGGTGCTCATGCCCGACGACGAGGGCCCGCGGTGGACGAACTCGACATGTTCGCAGCGGTAACCGGTCTCTTCCTCCAGCTCGCGCTGGGCGGCGAGCAGGGCGCTTTCGTCGGCCTGGTCGGCCAGGTCGCCGACCAGGCCGGCCGGCATCTCGATGGTGTTCTGCAGGATCGACACGCGGTACTGCTCGACGAACAGCACGTTGTCATCGGCCGTCACCGCCAGGATGATCACCGCGCCGCCGGGATTGTTGCGCTCGGCGTACTCCCAGCGGCCGCGCTTGCGCAGGCTCAGCCAGCGTCCTTCGCACAGGGTTTCCACCGGCGCGGCGGCATCGGGGGGAATGGCATGGGAAGCATCGTTCATGGTCGTCGCGGGCAGTGAAAACCGGCGATCATGGTGACTGTTCCACGTGACATCGACAACCGATGCGATGCGGATTCAGCGAACCAGCGCGCGCAGCCGGCTGCGGGTGAACGCGCCGAAACGCAGGCGGTCGCACAGGCTGTCGAGCTGGTCCGGCTGCTGGCGCCCGCGCAGCAGCGTCTCGATGGCGCTGACGCCGGGCGCGTCCAGCGCTATCCGGGTGAGGCGCCGGTACAGGCGCGCCTGATCCGCATGCTCGCGCAACTTCGCGGCACACGCGGCCGCACCGCGCAGGCGCAGAAACGCCACTTCATCGACACGGTCGAGCAGCACGTCGAGGCTGCCGAAATGGCTCAGCAGGGCGGCGGCGGTTTTTGCGCCGATGCCGGGCACGCCGGGGATGTTGTCCACCGCGTCGCCGCACAGGGCGAGGTAGTCGGCCACCTGGTGCGGATGCACGCCCAGCTTCTCGTGCACGCCGGCGGGCCCCCAGCGCAGGTTGCGCGCGTAATCCCATTGTTCGTCGTGCTCGCCCAGCAGCTGGCCGAAATCCTTGTCGGCGGACACGATCACGCTGCGCCAGCCGTGCGCACGCAAGTTCCACACGGTGCTTCCGATGAGGTCGTCGGCCTCGAAGCTGTGGTCGATCATCAGGTGCACGCCGAGCGCTTGGGTGACAGCGCGGCACAGCACGAACTGGCGTTCCAGATCCGGCGGCGGCAGCTCGCGGTTGGCCTTGTAGGCGGGATAGATCGCGTTGCGGAACGAACTGGTCAGCGAGGCATCGAACGCCACCGCAATGTGCTCGGGCTGCGCCCGTTCCAGCAGCTCGCACAGGAAGCGGGTGTAGCCATGCACCGCGTTGATCGGATGGCCGTCCTCATCGAAGAACTCATCCGGCATCGAGTGCCAGGCGCGGAACACGTACAGGCTGCCGTCGACCAGATGGACGGCTGGACGTCCATCGGCCGCAACGTTCACGGTGTCCACGCGGTCAACAGGTCGGTCAATGCAGGCCGGTCGCGGTCGGGCACCTCGATCTGCGGCGTGCCCAGATGCACGAAACCCACCACGTGCTCGTGCGCCTCCAGTCCGAGCATGGCTGCCACTTCCCGGTCGTAGGCGGCCCAGCCGGTGAGCCACTGCGCGCCGTAGCCCAGCGCGCAGGCGCCAAGCAGCAGGTTGTACGCGACGTTGCCGGCGCACAGCGTCTGCTCGATTTCCGGCACCTTGCTGTCGGCATGCAGGCAGGCGACCACCACCATCACCAGTGGCGCGAAGGTATAGCGCAGGCGCTCCTTCTCCAGCTTGGCGTCGGAAAGGTCCGGGTTGTTGCGAATGGCGAGGGCGGCCAGCCGTTCGCCGAACTGCAGCTTGGGCCCGTCCTGCAGGCGGATCAGGCGGAACGGCACCAGCTTGCCGTGGTCCGGCACGCGGATCGCCGCTTCCAGCAGCGCGTGCAGGGTCACTTCGTCGGGCGCCGGTTCGCCCAGCTGGCGCGAAGGGACGGAATGGCGTTGCTGGAGCAGGGAAAGGGCAGCGGGCATGTCGATTTTTTTCGGCGGGGAGACAGCCATGCTAGCGGGCGGGTCGGCCGCGCGCGAACGATCGCGTCGTCAAGGCAGCTTGAACGAACCCGGCAGCAGCGCGGCGACGCTGGTTTGCCGCGTGGCGCCACCAAGGCTGCCCAGCAGTACCGGCATCTCGCCATCGCACAACTCCGCCATCACCTGGCGGCATGCGCCGCAGGGGCTGACCGGCTCGGGCGTGTCCGCAATCACCGCCAGCGCCACGAAATCGCCGGGCCGGCAACCGGCCGCCATCGCGCTGAACAGGGCGGTGCGTTCGGCGCAGTTGCACAGGCCATAGGCGGCGTTCTCCACGTTGCAGCCACTGAACTGGCGGCCGTCGCGGGTGAGTACCGCGGCACCGACCTGAAAATTCGAGTACGGCGCATAGGCCTTGTCGCGCGCGTTGAGCGCGAGCATGCGCAAGTCGCCAAAAGCACGGGGTAATGCGGGCATCGGGGTTCTCCGTCGACAACCCCGGAGTACACGGTCGGCCTTTGCCGGCGGGCCAGCTTACCCGTTCGGGCCGGCGCGGATCAAAGGCCGCCAGTCCGCTAAGATGGCCCGACCATTCCAGGGGATTGCACCATGCCGATCACCGTAGCCGCTTTGCGCGAGACAGCCGCCGGGGAGCGGCGGGTGGCGATCACGCCGGAGATGGCGAAGAAGCTGCGCGGCAAGGGGTTGCGCGTGCTGCTCGAGCACGATGCCGGGCGTGCCGCGGGGTTTCCCGACAGCAGCTATGCCGAGGCCGAATTCGCCGATGGCGGCGCGGTGCTGGCGCAGGCGAACCTGCTGGCCTGCGTGCTGCCGCCGGAAGACGCGGTGTTCGCGCGCTTGCGCGAAGGCGCCGTGGTGGTCGGGCAATTGCGCCCCTATGGCGCGGCCGATCGGCTGGCCGCGTTGGCTGCGCACAGGCTGACCGCGTTCTCGCTGGAGCTGCTGCCGCGCACCACGCGGGCGCAGGCGATGGACGTGCTCAGCTCGCAGGCGGCGGTGGCCGGTTATCGCGCGATGCTGATCGCGGCCGAGGCGTCGCCGAAATTCTTCCCGATGCTGACCACGGCCGCCGGCACGATCCGTCCGTCGAAGGTGCTGGTGATCGGCGCCGGCGTGGCGGGCCTGCAGGCGATCGCCACAGCGCGCCGGCTCGGTGCGCAGATCGAAGGCTACGACGTGCGTCCGGAAACGCGCGAACAGGTCGAGTCGCTGGGCGCGAAGTTCCTCGAACTGGGCGTCAGCGCGGCCGGCAGCGGCGGCTATGCGCGCGAACTCTCGGCGGAGGAGCGCGTCGCGCAACAGCAGGCGCTGGGCGAACACCTGAAGTCGATCGACGTGATCGTCAGCACGGCTGCGGTGCCCGGGCGGCCGGCGCCGAAGATCCTCACCGCGGCGATGGTCGCGGGCATGAAGCCGGGCACGCTGATCGTCGACCTGGCCGCCGAGAGCGGCGGCAATTGCGAGCTGACGAAACCGGGCGAGCGCATCGAGCAGGGCGGCGTGGTGATCCTGGGCCCACTGAACCTGCCGGCCGGCGCGCCGCTGCACGCGTCGGAAATGTACGCGCGCAACGTGTTCAATTTCATCGAGCTGCTCGTGCACGACGGCGAGCTGCGACCAGACTTCGGCGATGAGCTGGTGGCGAAAAGCTGCCTGAGCCACGCCGGCGAGATGCGCTTCACCGGCTGATCGATGGCGGCTGCGGCGTGACGGCCCCGTCGGCTTACGGCTGGTCGTTCGCCGAAGCGGGGCGGCGGCCGTGGCGTTCGTCCCAGTGCAGCCGTTCGGCAGGAGGCAGCGCGTGCCATTGGCGGATCAGCCTTTCGCGCTGGGCCGGCGGCAGCTGCTGGAAGCGCTCGAACGTGTTGTGCAACTGCTCGCGCTGCTGCGGCGACAGCTGCTGGAACTTGCGCATGTTTTCGCGCGCCTGATGGCGCTCCTCCGGTGTCATCAGCTGCCAGCGGGCGATGTGCTGGCGCACTTCCTCGCGCTTTTGCGGCGGCAGGGTGACCCAATGCTCGGCGCGCTTCAGCATGTGCGCCTGCTTGCGCGGCGGCATGTTGTTCCAGCGCTGCTGCAGCGGCGCCAGCACTTCGCGCTGTGCGGGGTCGAGGCTGCTCCACGGGCGCGGCGTCGCGTCCTGCGCATGTAACGGCAGGATGCCGCCGAGCAGGGCGGCCAGCAGCAGGAGCAGGATCGGGCGGAGGATTCGGGTCATGGCTCAGCGGCTTGCGCCCGGACTTCTGTTGTTGGCAGCCAGCCAGCCATAGAAGTCGAGGTTCTGGTAGAGGTTCGGATCGGTCTGGTCGGCATCGGGCGGCAGATCGTTGTCGAGCTCCGCGCCGGCGTCGGCCGAGCTGTTGGCATGCGGCGGTGGGGCGGACGGATGCGGCGGTTGCCAGACCATCAGCGTGGCCAGCGCGATGACGGCAAACGCACCGGCCGGAATCAGCCAGCGGGCAGTGCGATGGGCCGGCGCCGGCGCCGAACGCAGCGCCTGCCGGCGGGCCGCGCGCAGCCGTTCGACGGTGGCCGGGTCGATGCGCTGGGCGGCTTCGTGCCACAGCTCGCGGGCGCGCTGTTCGACGGGTTTGCCGGGTCGGTTGTCAGACGAGTTCATCGCCAGTCCTCCAGTTGATCGCGCAGGTGATGCATTGCGCGTGACAGATGAGTCTTCACGCTGCCTTCGGAGCAGCCCATGGCGCGCGCGGTCTCCGCCACGTCGAGTCCCTCGAGCATGCGCAGCATGAACGCCTCGCGCTGGCGCGGCGGCAGTTGCCGCACCGCGGCGGCCAGGTCTGCGTACGACTGTGCGTCGTGCAGCCGTTCGAGCGGGCCAGGGCCCTGGTCGGCGGGTTCCCATGCAGGCAGCTCGTCGCCCGCATCGTCGCGTCCGCCGCCGAGCCAGCCGACCACGATCGAACGCACCTTGCGCCGGCGCTGCAGATCGACGATGCGCCGGCGCAGGATGCCCCAGAACAGCGGCGACCATTCCGTGGCCGGCTTGTCGCGATAGTGCCTGACCAGGCGCAACATGGCGTCCTGCACGGCGTCCATCGCGTCCTCACGCTGGCGAAGCTGCAGTTCGGCCATGCGGAACGCGCGCCGCTCGACCTGCGCCAGGAATGCATCCAGCGTGGCGGGTGTTTCGCGGGCGCACTCGAACACGTCCGCGGCAAGCGTGCCGGCCAGGCTGTTCATGGCTGCCTCGTCTTCGTCGGGTGGCGCATCCCCGGGCTCCAGCGATTCGATTCCCGTATTCAACGTCGCAGGCCCGCGCGGGTTGACCTGCATGCACGCGCGCCTGCCGGGCCGGAGCCCAGGCATGCCCTCGCGGGGCGGCGAAGTCGGCCGGGCTTCCCGTATGATGCGGACACGACGTCCTGATGGGCGGCTCTCATAGGGGATGGGTCATGATCGACGGTTTCCTGGCGCTGTATATCTTCATGCTGGCGGCGTTCACCGGCTATGAAATCATCGCGCGGGTGCCGGTGATCCTGCACACGCCGCTGATGTCGGGCTCGAACTTCGTGCACGGCATTGTGCTGGTTGGCGCGATGATCGCGCTAGGCCGCGCGCAGACTTCGTTCGAAATCGCGATCGGCTTCATCGGCGTGCTGCTGGGCGCGGGCAACGCCGCCGGCGGCTACGTGGTGACCGAGCGGATGCTGGAGATGTTCAAGTC
>Ga0157370_10008051_pt1 | contig 11412 bp, 11 predicted proteins | sample C35metaG_FD_113463 | JGI IMG/M metagenome (GOLD analysis project Ga0157370, IMG submission 113463) | Corn rhizosphere microbial communities from Kellogg Biological Station, Michigan, USA - C3-5 metaG | ecosystem: Host-associated > Plants > Roots > Rhizosphere > Soil | place: USA: Michigan... | reverse complement strand
GTGTAGCGCGCCGTTGGTCGATCCGCCGGTCGCCGCGACGATCCGCGCGGCATTCTCGAATGCGGCGCGGGTGCAGATGTCGCGTGGACGGATATTCTTCGCGATCAGCTTCATGATCTGGCGCCCCGCAGCGCGCGCGATATCGTCGCGGCCCTGATAGGGCGCGGGCATCATGTTCGAATTGGGCAGCGACAGGCCGATTGCCTCGCCGACGCAGGCCATGGTGTTGGCGGTGAACTGGCCGCCGCAGGCACCGTGGCCCGGGCAGGCCGCCTTCTCGATCGCCGTGACTTCGGAGAGCGGGCAGGCCTTGGCCGAATAGCGGCCAACCACCTCGAACACCTCCTGCACGGTGATGTCACGGCCCTGATAGGTGCCGGGCAGGATCGAGCCGCCATAGACGAAGATCGACGGCACGTTGAGCCGCAACATCGACATCATCATGCCGGGCAGCGACTTGTCGCAGCCGGCGAAACCGACGATCGCGTCATAGCAATGGCCGCGCACCGAGAGTTCGATCGAATCAGCGATCACCTCGCGGCTGACCAGCGAGGACTTCATCCCCTGATGACCCATCGCGATGCCATCGGTGACGGTGATGGTGTTGAAGCGGCGTGGCGTGCCGCCGCCCGCGATCACGCCCTCGCGGCAGACATCCGCCTGCGCGTCGAGCGTGGTGTTGCAGGGCGCTGAATCGTTACCCGCCGAAGCGACCGCGACGAACGGCGCGGCGATCTCTTCCTCGGTCATCCCCATCGCATAATAATAGCTACGCTGCGGCGCCTTTTCGGGACCAACCGAAACATGGCGGCTGGGGAGCTTTGACTTGTCGAACTTCTGCGTCATCGCGTTGGCGTTCCTTGTCTGTCGGCATCCGCCCTTTGTCTGCGATCCGCAGAGACCCCGCTTGCGCGCAGCCGATGTGCGGAGTGCCGTTAGGATCCTCGTTTAGAGGCTCTTGATTTTGAGGGGTTGGACGAGGCCGCAGCGCAAAACTTCGATTGTCTCTGCATCCGGAATTCCGGAAAGCGCGCTCGCGAGTTCCGGATCTAAGTCATAAACCATGTGGGAATCCTTGCAGCGGGGCTCTGGGCGATCGCACAGAGCCCCGCTGGCCTGGGCGATTGAGGAAACTGCTAGAAATTGCCCCGCAGGGTCGCTCCGAACGTCCGCGGCGCTCCCAGAAAAGCTGTAAGGCCACCGGGCTGAAGCGGCTGGTCGATATGCTGGGTGAAATAGTCCTTGTTGGTACAATTCTGACACCAGAATTCTACAGACCAATCGTCGCGCAGCGACTTTGCGCCGATACTCAGATTCAAAAGAGCCTTTTCCTCTTGTTGGGCGTTATTCGCTGTATTGGTGTAGATTCTCCCTTCATAGCTAACGCCAATGCGGCCAGTCAGTGCAAGATTCTGAGTAACTTCATGCTCGAGATTCAGCACGGCGTTGCCCGCGAATTTTGCCGCCTGCGCAAAACGCCTCCCGGAGAGCGGAGCACCAAGTAACGTTGATTGTCCGAAATTCGCCTTTGGTAGGTAAATTCCATCTAGCTGAAGCGTGATGCCGGAGGTCAACTCAAACGAGTTTTCAATCTCGGCACCATATGTCTCGGCCTTCGGCGCATTAAGGACGATGAAATGCAAACCGCTGAACTGAGCGACTTGGAGATCCTTAATTCTGTTGTAGAAAAATGCGATGTTTGTACGTGCGCGTCGGCCAAGATAGCTCGACTTGATTCCGACTTCGAATGCATCGACCTTTTCGGGCCGATAACGAGGGTCGAGCGGCTGGCCACCGGGTGACAGTACAGGGTTGTTGGCGACGAGCCCGGCGCCGGTCTCGTCGAGATTAAGTCCGCCAGCCTTGAAACCCCGATTATAGGACGCGTAGGCCATCACGTCCTTTGTAAACTTGTAGCTGAGGCTCGCAGTGCCGCTGGCGGCGTCGTTCCTGGTCGGCACATCAAAGCTCGGGCCGGGGACAAGGCCGATTGCAAAAAATGGATTGAATCCACTGACCGCGTTGCCGAAGTTGACGAAAGAAAACGCTAACGAGCCGCGCTTCTCTTCGCGTGAGAATCGTGCGCCGAGCGCCAGGCTGACTCTATCAGTCAGCGAAAAATCCCAATGGGTGAACGCGGCGTAAGATTTCGACCGACCTTTCATCACTGCACGATAGAAGGGTCCTGGTGTCGCGTCGGTGAAGCCCGCGGGTAGTCCCGCCAGCGCGTTGAAGAAAACGTCGTAAAATGCCTGGGCATCTGTCCCGTTATAGCCGATCTTATCGTCCAACAGACGTTCGTCAGCAAAATAGGCGCCGACGACATAATTTACCGATCTGAATAGACTATTTTCGCCGATCTTTCCGTTGTAGACGAATTCCTGAGTAAATTGTTTAGTAGAGAAGCGTTCGTCGATATTGAAAATGTCCGCACCGGACAGGTCGATGTCTTCATGTAATTGGGTCAACGTCCACTTCCGATAGGACGTAACCGAATGGAGGGTTCCGCCAAACGGCAGATCCCAATCCATCTGAGCGGTCACGCCTCGATCGACCACCCGTTCGTAGGAATCCCGATTCTGAAGAACCTGTCGATCGAAGGGATTTGCGGACGGCAGTTTGAAGCCATGAGCCAATGCGAGTGAATCGGTTAGACCCGAAAATACCGAGGGAGTTACAACGGCTAACCCGCCCACGCAGCAATTACCGTGACTCCGCGACCAATCGACGATTAGCCGAATATCGAAGCCATCGGATGGCTTGACCAACAGCTGCCCCTTGATCGCGCCGCTTTCTTGATTGCCATAGCGGTGGCCATCGGTTGAATTGTGAGTATAGCCGTCTTGCCTCGACCATAGGCCCGCAACTCGGGCCGCGGCATTGTCCGATAATGGAATATTGACCGAAGCCTTCACGAGACCGGCGTCATAATTTCCATACCCTCCTTCGAAGCTGCCGCCGAATTCACCAATACGGGGTGCTTTGCTGGTCAGGAGAAATGCGCCGGCGGAGGTATTCTTGCCGAACAGCGTTCCCTGGGGGCCGCGCAGGATCTGAACGGTGTCGACATCCAGGAAATTTTGAAGAGCCTGGCCCGCGCGGCTGCGATAGACGCCGTCGATGAAAACGCCGACGGCCCCCTCGAAAGAACGGCTCAGGCCGGCCGTGCCAAGCCCACGGATCTGAATATTGGTACCCTGCGACGCTGCATAGGATGTGACAACCTTAACGCTGGGCGTAATCGACTGAATATCAGCGATATTCTCTACATGAGCCTTAGCGAGATCCTCCGCCGACGCAGCAGTAACGGCGACGGGTACATCCTGGAGGCGTTGGCTCCGCCGCTGGGCGGTTATCACGATCTCGGTGGCGGCAGCTTCTTCGCTGTCGCTGGCCGCCTCCGAACTCGTTTCTTGCGCGAGTGCAGCTGTAGAGAAGCTTGTCTGGGCAATAACCGAAGCGCCGAGCGTCAGTAGGTTGAATCGCAAATTTTTCATGACTGCTCCCTGTGTATTGGTTTTGCCGGCTATCCAAATTTCCAATCGCCTTTCCCTCGGCCCCTTTCGCCTGAAGAGAATGGTTCGAATTGGTCCGGGCGATAGCCGGCTGGGCCTGTTCCTGCGCAACTCTCTCTCGGAGGCATCCGCATTAGCGGTGACGCGTCACCGCGCTCGTCAGTCCGAGTAGATTTTGTAGACACATTTCCACGCACCACCGACGCGCGCGAAGGAGAAAATTACCGTGCCGACCGATACGTTCGGCCCAATCGGAAGATGATAGGGCACGTGAACGCTTGCGAGCTGGCCGCATTCGCGGATGATCGGATCTACGTGCGTCTCAATCAAGTTGCCGAGCGAATGCGCATCCTTGACCAGTCCCAGGAAGGTTTCGAGTGTCATGACGTCCACGCCTGTCGCGGTTACATGCGTAATCATCGCATTTTCATGAAAGTACTGTCGCAAGAGTGCGATGTCCGCGTGACGCAAGCCTTTGAGGTAAACTCTCAACGCGTCAACGATTTCGGCTTGTGCGATATATGGATCGTGAGCAGTTTTAGGATCAATATTCATATAATATACTCCTTGCGTTAATATATATTCAGAATAGGCCGAGCGATGAGGCGCTATAGCTCGTCAGAATTTTTTTTGGTCTGCTGATAATGGTCGAGCATCATCTTGTGGCCTTCTCGGCCGATGCCAGATTGCTTGTAGCCGCCGAATGCCGCGTGGGCCGGATAGATATGGTAGCAATTGACCCAGACCCGACCTGCCTTGATCGCCCGGCCGAAGCGGTAGCAACGGTTATTATCCCGGCTCCACACTCCGGCGCCCAGGCCGTACAGCGTGTCGTTGGCGATGGTCAGCGCTTCCTCGTCGTCCCGGAAGGTCGCGACCGAGACGACGGGGCCGAAAATCTCCTCCTGGAACACGCGCATTTGATTGGTGCCGCGCAGCACCGTCGGCTCCATGTAGAAGCCGCTGGAAAGATCGCCGCCCAAGCTGGCACGCTGCCCCCCGATCAGGACCTCGGCGCCTTCGCTTCGGCCGATATCGACATAGCTCAGGATTTTCTCCAGTTGTTCCTGAGAGGCCTGGGCGCCAACCATGGTGGAGGGGTCTAGCGGATTACCCTGCCGCATCGCCCTGATGCGCTTGAGGGCTCGCTCCATGAAGCGATCGAGGAGCGATTCATGGATAAGCGCGCGGCTCGGGCTGGTGCAGACCTCTCCCTGATTGAACGCGAATAGTGCGAAGCCCTCGATTGCCTTGTCGAAGAAGGCGTCGTCTTCGTCCGCAACATCGGCGAAGAAGATGTTAGGGGATTTGCCGCCGAGTTCGAGTGTGACCGGAATTAGATTCTGGCTGGCATATTGCATTATGAGGCGGCCGGTGCTGGTTTCGCCGGTAAATGCGACCTTTGCGATCCGCGGACTGGACGCCAGCGGCTTGCCGGCTTCGATACCGAAGCCGTTGACGACGTTGACGACGCCGGGCGGCAGTAGATCGCCGATAATATCCATCAGCGCCATGATCGAAGCCGGAGTCTGCTCGGCGGGTTTCAGGACGACGCAATTGCCCGCCGCGAGCGCGGGGGCAAGCTTCCAGATCGCCATCAAAATAGGGAAGTTCCACGGAATTATCTGGCCGACGACGCCCAGCGGCTCATGGAAGTGATAGGCTACCGTATCGCTGTCGATCTCGGATATGCCGCCCTCCTGGGCGCGGATGCAACCGGCAAAATAGCGCAGATGATCCACGGCGAGCGGCAGGTCCGCGCCCATGGTTTCGCGAATTGGTTTACCGTTGTCCCAGCTCTCCGCAGCTGCGAGTAGAGGAATATTAGCCTCGATACGAGCAGCGACGGCATTGAGAATGTTCGATCGTTCGGCAACGCTCGTGCGTCCCCATCCGTCACGAGCGGCATGTGCGGCGTCGAGCGCCTTCTCGATATCCTCTCCGTCGGATCGAGCGATTTCGCACAGCACGCGCCCATCAACCGGTGAGGTGTTTGAGAAATATCGACCATTGACGGGTGGCGCCCACCGTCCGCCTATGAGATTGTCATATGTCGGCCTGAATGGTGCCGCAGTGCTCACGCTTTGATTGTCAGACATTTTTCACCCCGTCATTCTCCATTGCGCGGTTGGCATCATCCGTCCGTACGCCACTGCGAGTTCGTGAGCTTCGCCACCGACGGCTCGCCAGAGAGCCCCATGCGGCTCGGTCGAGTTCAACGCTGACGAAGATCCCGATCTCTGTCGATTACTACCAAGGTAATGGCTTTGATCGCGCGTATCCGCGAACGTTGCGCTAGCCAAACCGCCCTCCGGATGGAGAATCGGCCTAGCCCGCCGGTTAAAGAGCCTCAGTAGAAGGGTCGTGTCTTCATCGCTCGGCTTGGCAGAATTATTGTAAATTGGCATGCCATTTAGGGAAGGACGAGTTCATGGACACTGTCGAAAGATCGTCGAGCTCCACCGTTAAACTGTTTATCGAATCTATTCACGAACAGAAAATTGATTATGCTGCGTCACTGTTGTCGGAAAATTGTGTTTTCAGGAATGTTGGGTTCGAATCTACGATCAGTGGCCGTAATAATATTGGAGAATATCTGACATCCCTCATTCAATCTGTCCCAGACTACCGATTTCAAGAAGAGAGCATGACGTTCGGTGACGACACGGTCGTCATATGCGGACGGATTTTGGGAACTATCGAGTCAGACGCGCTGGGCATGGGATTAAGTAGTGGCCGGAAGATAGATATCGAGGCCGTCAACGCCTTTGTCCTTCGCGATGGGCTGATCCAGTCCTGTACCGGCTACTTCTGCACAGCCTCGCTATGCGATCAGGCTGGTATGCGGCTAACGAATTTGCGCCCGACCGATGGCTCGCGCTTCATCCCGCTCTACGATGCGTTCTGGCACATGGAAGAGAAGGATATTGCGCAGGTTCCGAACAACATAACCGATGACATCTTGGCTCATTGGCCCGGTCCAGGCGGTGCGGGTTCCGGAAAAGCGCATTACATGGGACAGATCTATCGCCTGTTGAACGCTGTCCCAGACATTCAGGTCGATATCATCGACTACATTGCCGAAGGCGACCGCGTCTTTATAGAATTCCATGCCCATGGAACCGGCCCGACAGGCGAGGCAGTTTCCTTCAACGGCATCGATCGTTTCCACGTCCGTGGTGCACAAGTATATGATTCTAAGGTAATGTTTGACCCAGCGCCCGTCCTCAATGCGACACTCCTCGCCGCTCAACAGTGGCCAGGCGCATGAAGCGACCACGCACGGCAAGTTAGGCAAGGCGGAGGAAGGCATAATGGGCAAGTTGGATGACAAGGTCGCCATCATCGTCGGAGGAAGCACCGGGATTGGCGCGAGTACGGTTGAGTTGTTTGCCGAAGAGGGTGCCAAGGTCATAATCGCTGGCCTTCAACCGGCGAAAGGCGCTGCTTTGGCCGAAAAAGTGGGAAGAGACGCCCGATATCTGTTCGTCGATGTGACCGATGAAGCCCAGTTGAAAGCCGTGATCACTGAGACAGCGACCGAATTCGGCAAGCTCGACTGCCTCATCAACTATGCCGGCGTGCCCGGAAGGTGGAGCGGGGTCGCTGAGGTCGAGTTGGACGAGTTCAATCAAGGCATCGCCATAAATCTTACCGGCACGCTGCTAGGCATCAAGCATGCTTCATCAGTGATGATGCAGCAAGGATCGGGCAGCATCGTCAATATCGGTAGTCTTTGCGGGCAGTTGGGTGGATGGGGCGGATATCCCTACTCTGCCGCGAAGGCCGCCGTGCTGCATCTTACCCGCTGTGCAGCGATGGAACTCGGTCAAGCGGGCGTGCGGGTTAACGCCATCTCGCCCGGGCCGATCGTAACGCCAATCTTCGCCAAAGGCGTTGGCGTGTCGAGTGAGGACGCGGAACAGGCGCTTGATGGAGTCCGGGCCGCGGTTGGCTCCTTCATAGCCAATCTCCAGTCCATTCCCCGAGCGGGCGCGCCGAAGGACGTGGCCCAGGTCGCCTTGTTCCTCGCAAGCGACGACTCCGCCTTTATGAACGGGCAGATCCTGACGGTCGATGGCGGTATCTCGGCGGGACGTCCTGCGTCGGTTACGCAGGCTGATTGGACGGAAATGGCGCGAGCGGTGCAGGAAAGCCTTGGCACATCGTAAAATGGAACGGCGTCGGCTCCGGTCGATGTGAGTCCCTGGCCGCCAGTCCGCGGGCAAGTGGACCTCACGCATCTGTTCGAGCGAGCACCTAAGGGCCTCTTCGCCTTGCATGGCTTACATGGTCGTCAATTGGGCCGCCGTGATGCCGCCGCGGGCCCTAAGATTGCCGTCAAATCCTTAGAACTTGGGGTCGCGGAACTGACGTCGGACGGCAGGGCGCTCCCATGTATAAGTGTAAATGGAAACCATCATGCCGAAGATCAACATTCTTGTAACTCAAAAATGGCCCGAAACGGTTCAGGATTATCTGCGAGCCAATTACGATGCAGCGATCCGTGATAGATCACGTGGCCTTGATGAGGCCGAGCTGACTGCAGCGCTAGAGACATATGACATACTGTGTCCAACCGTAACCGACCCTTTGGCGGGGGTTAATTTTTCCGGAAGGGATATTCGCACCAGGCTGATCGCGAATTACGGTGCAGGCTTGGATCACATCAATCTCAATAAATGCCGGGCCGCAGGAATCATCGTCACCAATACGCCCGATGTCGTTACCGAAGCCACAGCGGAACTGGCAGTCTTACTAATGCTTGCAGTTGCTCGAAGAGCCGGAGAGGGCGAGCGGCAGCTTCGTCGCGGCAGCTGGGCTGGGTGGGAGGCGACCCATCTCCTGGGCACGCAACTTGGTGGCAAAACCCTCGGCCTTGTCGGATTTGGCCGAATTGCAAGAACCACGGCGTACAAGGCGAAACATGGCCATGGGATGCGGATAATCTATCATGCGCGCCATCGAGCCGCTCCGGATGAGGAGGCAGCGATCGGCGCGTCGTTCCGTCCGGACTTAGATGGACTCCTTGCCGAAGCCGATTTCGTTTCCCTGCATATCCCAGGTGGCGGGGCTACGGAGAATCTGATCGATGCTCACAAGCTTTCGTTGATGAAGCGCTCGGCCTATCTGATCAACACCGCCCGGGGAACGATCGTGGACGAAGAGGCGCTGGTCGCCACGCTTCGTGAAGGACGAATTGCCGGCGCGGGGCTGGACGTTTACCGCGCCGAACCCAGTGTGCCCGCTTCCTTGATTGATATGGAGAACGTCGTCCTTCTCCCGCATCTTGGAACTGCGACCAGAGAAGCGCGAGAGGCCATGGGTATGCGCGTGGTGGCGAATATCGAAGCATTCATCGCGGGCCGTGATCCGCCAGATCGAATCGTTTAGACCCACCACCACCTGCCGAGAGGCATCGCGGTGGCACTACTGGAAAATGGGTGTGTGGTACTTCGTGGTTGCTGGTCGAACGCTCAGAGAGGGCGGGCAATTCGGCGACAACATAGGACAAACGCATGGCGAACAGTGCAGCCAAGGCGCCCAGTGAGCGGGCACAGGTGAAACGGTACAACTGGCTGGCGAATTATGATGGCGAGACGATCGCGGCTATCCTCGACGCCATGCCGCTGTGCCATGTCGGCTATTGTGTGGACGGAAAGCCTTATGTGACCCCAACTTTCCAGTGGCGCGAGGGCAATCGGGTTTACTGGCATGGATCGTCGGCGAGCCGCATGATCAAGGCAGTCGGGGGGAACGATGTGTGCCTGACTGTGTCGATAATCGATGGGCTAGTGCTCGCGCGTTCGGCTTATAACTACAACATCAATCACCGTTCGGTGATGATCTTCGGGCGCGCCGAGAAGATCGTCGACCCCCTTGAGAAGGAAGCGCATCTGCGCACCTTCGTGAATAGGTTCGTGCCAGATCAGTGGGACCGTCTGCGCCCCGTGTCCGCACAGGAGATCAAGGCTACCACGCTGGTCTCGATGCCGATCAGCGAGGCATCGGCCAAGGTGCGGGTCGGTCAGCCCGAGGACGAGGCGGCAGACTACGCGTTTCCGGTCTGGGCCGGAATTGTGCCGGTTCGCTTCGAGATTTTACCGCCCGTTGCGGACCCACGCAACCTGCCCGACGTCCAAATGCCTGACGATGTACTCAAATTCTCGATTGGATGAATGATCCAGGACACTCGACCGCTGCGTGGTCGAAAGGTCTGCAACGGCGCCTGAAGCTAGCCGCCTTGTGCGGAATGAATGAATAATATTACCTCTTGGGTAATGGATTCCTAGATCGATGAGGGCAGAATATGCCAATGCAGACTGGTGAGAACGACTCGGGAATCGGAGGGCATCTGCGGGACTGGCGTCAACGCAGACGAATGAGCCAGCTCGACCTCGCCTGTGAGGCCAACATATCTACTCGGCACCTGAGCTTTCTGGAGAACGGAAGGGCGGCTCCCAGTAGGGATATGGTGCTGCGCTTGGCGGAGCACCTCGAGGTTCCGTTGCGAGAGCGCAATACGATGCTCCTCTCAGCCGGGTTTGCTCCCATATATCGGGCAAAGCGCCTTAATGACCCGGCGTTTGACTCCATACGGGAGTCCATCCGCGCGCTCCTCAGGGCGCACGAGCCTTTCCCTGCATTGGTGCTCGATCGACACTGGCGGCTGCTGTATGCAAATCGCGCCCTCAACAGCCTGGTGGCGGGCGTCGCGCCGGCGTTGCTGGCCGAACCAGCCAACGTTTTGCGGTTATGCTTGCACCCGGATGGTCTCGCATTCAGAATCCAAAATCTGGACTTTTGGCGCGGAGCTGTTTTTTCCCGCTTGAATCGCCAAATCGCCGTTACGTGCGATCCCGCATTGGTCGATCTGCGCGATGAGCTTCTGGCATATGCTGGAGGTGAGCGAACGCAATCGGCCGAAGATATTGACCAGTCGGGTGTCGGACTTCCGCTTCAGCTCAAGACGGATGCGGGGACGCTGCATTTGCTGAGCGCCCTCATGACAATCGGAACGCCGCTCGATGTTAATTTGTCCGAACTGCTCATCGAGATATTTCTCCCGGCGAATGCAGAAACAGCGGAAATATTAAGACAGAATGCGCTCGATTTCGGCGATGGGCCAGATGACGGTACGGAGGCGGGGTGGTGAGTGTGTCTCGTGCGGCATCCGTCGCTGATTTTCGTCAACTGGCCAAAATGAAGCTTCCGAAACTGCTCTTCGATTATGCCGATGGGGGCTCGTATGCGGAACGTACGCCTGAGCATAATGTTGAGGATTGGCTCTTCGGGAACGCGAGCGCGAAGATGTCGAACTGGCCCCAATCGAGTCGTTTCATATCGCGATCTTTGGCTCTGCAGGCCGGTCCCTCGGTCGTATTCGCCCCAAAAGCGGCATTATGAATGATAGCATCACCGGCATGATGGCGTGAACCAATGGCGCGAGATAGGCTCGATCACCAACGACGGCGCGACCATCAATTACAATCAACTGCGCGGATGTACGGCGCGATCGTGAACAAGATTGCCCAACCGCGCGAGGCGGCAGCCAGAACGCGCCTCGCTATTGACCCAAAAGGCGCCTGAACCAGCGGTCGAGGCTGATCAGCCTGCCATCCTCGATATGCTTCATCACGCGCCGCTGTGAGTCGGTCGTCTTGGAATCGCTGGCTGTGGCCGCCTGGTAGCAAGCCTTGAGCGCGTCGGTGTTGATGTGAACGACGCAGTCGAACATCAGATTATTGTTGTGGAGATTTTCGCAGGCCCGCATCAGCCGCGCCGGTGCTGTCAGACAAAAGCGAACCGCTCTCCACTGGATGCACTTGGGGTTGGAGGGACAGGAGTTCAGCTCGCGAGAAACTGCCACTCAGCCAGTGCGGCTGAGCGTCGTTCC
>Ga0157370_10008048_pt1 | contig 11413 bp, 12 predicted proteins | sample C35metaG_FD_113463 | JGI IMG/M metagenome (GOLD analysis project Ga0157370, IMG submission 113463) | Corn rhizosphere microbial communities from Kellogg Biological Station, Michigan, USA - C3-5 metaG | ecosystem: Host-associated > Plants > Roots > Rhizosphere > Soil | place: USA: Michigan... | reverse complement strand
TAAATGGAAGCATCCCCATGCGGATGATATTTACCCATCACATCACCCACTATGCGGGCAGATTTTTTATAAGGGCGATTGTAAAAATTTCCCATTTCGTACATGCCGTACAAGATGCGGCGATGTACAGGCTTAAGCCCATCCCGCGCATCCGGCAATGCACGACCCACAATCACGCTCATCGAATAATCAATGTAAGCGGATTTCATTTGTTCTTCTATGTTTACGGGAATTATCCGGCTTCTTTCCGGGCCGTTTTCCGGCACTTGTTCTTCTGTATTATCCATAATTTTCAACTATCGGCAAATATACTTTTTAACAAGGGTTTTTCCTCGAAAATATTGATAAAAACGGGCTTTTTTTTCACCATTGTTTTCATCCTTATGTGGAAAAGAAATGAGGGGAAATAAACCCGTCATTTCATCCATTTTATTCTTTTCTTTGATGATTAAATGGAATGTTTGGTTGCATCGTTTTTTTGAACAGAAGAAAATAACAGAATGGAAACAATTTTAATTTTCGGCGCGGGTAAATCTGCCACAAGCCTTATTGAATATTTATGCAATGCCAGTAATGATAATGATTTCAGGTTGATTGTTTGCGATGCAAACCTGCAGTTGGCGCAATCAAAAATTCATCAATGCAGTAAAGCCATTGCTGTATCTATAAATGTAAATGATGCTGAAAAGCGACGAGACCTGGTCGGGCAATCGGATGTAGTAATTTCCATGCTGCCGCCGGCATTGCATTTTTTAGTTGCTAATGATTGTGTTCATTTCAAAAGTCATTTATTAACTGCATCCTACGTTGATGAAAAAATAAGACAACTTGATAACGATATTCGTAACAATGGCTTGTTATTTTTATGCGAGATGGGCCTGGACCCGGGCATTGATCATATAAGCGCCATGAAAATGATTCACAAAATAAAAGGCGAAGGCGGTAAAATTTTTTCTTTTAAATCGCATTGTGGTGGATTGGTATCGCCTGAGAGCGATGATAACCCGTGGCATTATAAATTTACCTGGAACCCTGCAAATGTAGTGATGGCGGGCGCTGCAGGGGCTACATTCAAATTAAACGGGAAGACCACTACCCTGCTCTACCAACAAATTTTTACAAACAATAAAACAATTGATATTCCCGGGTTGTTTCCCCTGGCATGGTATGCCAACCGTGATTCGCTGAGCTACCTGGATACCTATCAACTGCACGATACGGAAACTTTTATACGAACCACGTTGCGCCATCCTTCTTTCTGCCGCGGATGGAATGCATTCGTACAAATGGGACTTACTAACGGTGAAGACTATACGCAGATAAAAAATTGCAGCACCTGGAATGAATGGTTTCAATTAAAGAAAACTGCTTCCGGCTTTCGCGTTACTGATAAAAGATACGAAAGTGAATTTGAACAACAAATTTCTTTTTTAGGATTAAACAGTGATGCTCTTATTGATGCTGAAATAAAAAATTCTGCTTCGTTATTACAATATGTGCTGGAAAAAAAGCTGGCCATGATGCCACACGATAAAGACATGATTGTGATGCTTCACGAAATTGGCTACGTGATGAACCATGAAAAAAAAGAAATACGAAGCTGCCTTATTGTAAAAGGCGAAGACCAAACACACACAGCCATGGCAAAAACAGTCGGGCTGCCGCTGGGCATTGCAGCAAAGTTAATTCTGCAGAAAAAAATAACATTAACCGGCTTGCACATTCCCGTAGTTCCTGAAATTTATAACCCTGTTTCGCAGGAACTGGAAATGTGCGGAATAAAATTCAAAGAATATCAATAAACAGGCTGCTTCGAAAAATATGCTATTTCTTCTTTCAAATCCAGGAATGGATATTGCTTTTGCAATGAAACAGCTTTTTCAAAATGAATTTGCAAAAATTGTTCGTGGGCTTTTGTTTGCGGCTGAAAAGGCTTATGTTTTCTGGCAATAACCAGTTGCTTTATTTCATTCATAATTTTGTGTGTACCACTATCCATATATGTTTCCGTAAATTTTTCCATCACAAATTCTGTTGCTGCATAATTGGGATGAACCAAATCAATATCGTAAAAACGGTAATCGCGCAGAATATCAATTACGAGTTCGTACGCAGGAAAATAAAAACAATTTTCATTGGATTCAACTACAGACTGAATTGCTTCAATCAGCCTTGCTTTGCTTCGGTTATTTTCTACAACGCCATCGCGAATATGACGTACCGGGCTTATGGTAAAAATGATTTTTAGATTTGAATGATAACTTTTGAGTTTAATAATTGTGTCAGTTAATTGACCTATAATTTTATTAATAGATAAAAGTTTTTTTTCAAACCAGCTTGCAGGTGCACGATGACAATTGGCAACCCCTTCGCCCCCTGAAGGGAGTTGGGTGAGGCAATAACTAAATGCCGAACCTAATGTGATAATTAACCAACCCGTTTCTTTTAAAAACCCATGCGCCACATTTTGAGAAGCATTAATATTTTTCAAACAAATATTTTTATCAATATTTGAAAAAAGTGAATGATGCTGCCAACTGTTCCATACTTCATTCAGGTAAAACAAATCGGTTTCATGGTATTGCTTATTATCAATATATGAAGCCAGTGCCCTGCAAACCGTATCGGGGCTGAATAAGATGCCGTTTGGATTTTGTAATATATGAAATTTTAAATCATGCAAGGTATTGCCGATGTGTTCGGTAAAACAAGAACCGATCAGCATAATTTTATCCTGATAAGAAATTTTTTTGTTGAATGGCTTTATATCAATGGATAACTGCAACTGCATTTGTAAAATATTTACCTGAAAATTTCTTCGGCCAATTGAATACTTTCAGCAAGCGCTTTTTGGTGTAAGCCCGTCAAAATTTTTTTTTGTTCAAAATAATGAATCATCCATTCAGTATCCATGTTGCCCACCAACGCATCATCAGCCATCGGGCAACCGCCAATGCCTTTGAGGGCACCGTCAAAGCGCCTACATCCCTGCTCCAGTGCGGCGTCCATCTTTTGCTTCCTGTTTACAGCTGTAGAATGAAGGTGTACGCCTATTTCCTTACCGGGAAAAGATTTTATGACTGCCCCCGTTATTTCTGAAACCTGTTCAGCAGTTGCAATGCCAACCGTGTCAGCTAATGAAATAATTTCTATTCCTTCCTCTGATAGTTTATTAATCCATTCAAATACTATGTTTTTCGAGTAGGCGTCACCGTAAGGATTGCCAAATGCCATTGAAATATAAATGACGAGTTGCTTATTATTTTTATCGCAGATATTTTTTATTTCCTTTACATGATCCAGTGATTGCTCAATAGTGCTGTTGGTATTGCGCAGCTGAAAAGTGGGTGATATGGAAAAAGGAAAACCGAGATAAGTAATTTTTTCATACACCGCTGCATCCCTTGCTCCGCGTACGTTAGCAATGATGGCAAGCAATTTGGTTTTGGTATTCTTTAATGACAAATGACTAATGACTTCTTTCGTATCCGCCATTTGCGGAATTGCTTTTGGAGATACAAAACTTCCAAAATCTATAGTATGGAAACCAACTTGCAAAAGCTGGTTGATGTATTTAATTTTTTTTTCTGTCGGGATAAAATTTTTCCATCCCTGCATGGCATCACGCGGGCATTCTATAATTTTCAGTTGCTGCATTTCTTCGGGCATTGATAAATGCAAGCAACAACTTTTATATCAGAAAACCATCAATTCTTTGTGAATTTTTCCAGCGAACAATTTTCAGTTTATGCATCAGGTTGGTAACATGATAAGTTACATCCCACTCGAACCAGCGGTGTGAATTTTTTACCTTACCCGGATATTTATGATGGTTATTATGATAGGCGCCTCCCATAAAAAATACATCAACCCTGCAAATATTCTTTGAGGTATTTTTCATTTGATAATTAGTATAACCATATTTATGTGCTACCCAATTAATGATGTTGCCCTGGAATGCTCCCATGGCAATAGTTACCGGCAACAAAAGAAACATCCACCAGGAAGTGGCAAAATAAATATAAATAAAAACATAAGCCAATATCCATAAACTCCGTACAATCCAGTTGTGAACTAATTTTTCAAACGAATCCCAATGAGGTAAATTTTTATTGAGGTTAGCATCCACTTCAATGTTTTTCTTATAAAATTTTTGATAGTTATTTCTCGTCAGCAGCATCAGTCCGAAAAAATTTGGTTCATTATGCGGCGAGTGCGGATCGCTAAGGGTGTCGGCGTGAATATGATGAACACGATGCATAATTCCATACACATAAGGGCTCATGTATGATGAGCCATGCGCAAGAAAGCAGCAAATAAAAAAAAATTTCTCTGTGCTTTTGGACATGGTTACATGATTGTGCGCAGCATAACGATGATGAAAAAATTCCTGCATGAAAAAAGAGACATACCAATGCGCCACAAAGAAGATGGGGATTATCATAAATTAGATTTAAGCATGTAAATTGAAAATCTTTTGTTTTGCTTCTTCAATTTTGGTACGGAGCCTGTTAAAAAAGATCATTCGTTCTTTTTCATTTACAATACTTATCGGTATGGATTTTTGAATGATAACATCCATGCATCGTTTCATATAAGCATTGAATTTTTCATTTGTGGTCATCATATAATTAAGTATCGTATGGTTAAGGTAGGTAATGTGCTTATCGCCCAATTGCACAATCTGCATATTATCGCCCATAATAAGTTCATTAATGTACATATTATATGCAAAAGACGAAGTGCCGGGCTTTTGGCCAAAATACAATTTCTGTCCACACTCGGCCTGCAATTCAATATGGTCAATCATTTCCGAGACTTTTTGAAGCAGGCAGTGAATATCATCATTCGATTTGAATACGCCCGTTGCATGATAGAACTCAATCTGCCTTAAAGTACTCGTAATATTTTCAATATTCCATACATCGGTGCTGGGTATAGTAGCAAATGTATGACTGATTTCTCTCCATATCTGGTGATAATTGCTATAATCATCCTTCACAGAAAACCTGGCGCCCTTCCATTCATCATAAAACAAAATTGATTTCATAAAGAAGAAAGATTTAAACGCAGCGATCTCCGGAATTAAAAAGTAATAAAAGAATGGAAATTCTTTGGCCAGGTACGACATGTGATTAGGCGTAAAAGTTTTTACATGCTGAATGACCTTCAGGCACGAGTCAAGCCAATTATCATATTTGAAATCTGTACTATTGGTAAGTGTTCCTGTAAATAAATATGAGTTGGTATTAAGCTGAAGCAATTTGTCCAGCGAAATATTAAACTTGTTGCAAAGTGCGCGAATTTCTTCAAGGCTTATCTGTGTTTCGCCCCTGATGCGCCTGTAAGCACTGTCGTTGCTGATGCTTAAAACATCAGCCACTTCATCTACCAGTGAAAGATGCCGGGGCAACAGGCTTTTAATGTGCTTAAAGAATAGCAGTTGGACACTCTCTGTTTCCATAAAAAAGATTTTGCAAATTTTCAGAGAGGGTGGAATCAGTTTTAGTAAATATCGCAAAATTAGATTGCAAAACAAAAATATTTAAGTGAAAGTACTTTTTCAGTTAGTAAGTAGCAGTTTTTATTGATTATTTAATAACCACAAGGCAGCCCTGCCCAAATATCAATTATGAATGGGGGTTATGCCAAATTAGTTTTGGATTGAAAATTTTCAAACACTTAAAACTTTCAATTATGAAAAAGAATTTGTTTCTAATTACTACCTGTTGTATCGGTGCAATCGCCGGTATCATTACCGGTTGTAAAAAAGATGCTGTTTCAAAACAAATTCCCGGAGGATTTATTTATCAATTCGGAGCTAATGTGCCGGTTGAAGGAGTTACCGTCCAATTATATAAAGCCGAACCCAATTGCATTTTTTGCAATGATATCTTTTATAGAAGCGTTACTACCGAAGCAAATGGATCTTTTGAAATAGATAACCAAACAGACAAAATAGAATATTTTAAGAATGGCTATTTTTATGGATACGGAAAAGCAGGTTCATTTGGAGCTAACTCAATATTTTATATAAACAAGATAGGATGGGCAAAATATCACATCACTAACCCGGATGGAAAAAAAATTGATACATTACTTAGCGTTCCTTATTCTTATTTAGCCCCATGGATAATCATGGGAACGGATACTACTTTTCTACCTTTATCCAGTTCTGTTTATCTTACCATAAACAATCAGACTGATACAATCATAAGCACTCTTGTAACGGCAGATGCAGAGAACTCAATTAACCTTCAATATGAAACAAAAGATTTTTATCCAACCAGTATAATTGTAGATTCATTTTATGTTAAGAGTAATGATACTGCCCATGTGGAAATTAAAATTAACTAATAAAATTTCCTTATTCTCCGTACTGGCAGATATGCAGCTAAGGTAATGTGGTGTTGGCGTATCTGTGCCACTGCGGGGGATCCGGCAAGCAGTTTCATTAAATACTTTAACCGTCATGATAAAAGTTACTCTCATGCGGGCATTGTATTATTCGAGAATGGATATCCATATATATTTCATATCATAAACGGAGAGGAGAATCCGGGTGAACGATTAAGAAAAGATTCGCTGAAACAGTTTTGCAGCCCGAGCAAAAATTTGGCTTACGGTATTTTTCGGTACGATTTGAAACCGGCTGAGATAAAAAAATTAAAGGACATAATTTATAAATGGTACGCAAAAGGAATTCAATTTGATTCTCTCTTCAATCTTGCTACAGACAATAGGATGTATTGTTCTGAAATGGTAAGTAAAGCATTGTCATCAGCTACAAATAACAGGATAAGGATTAAAACAACCTGGTTGACTATTCCCGAAGCATTGACTTTTTCCGCCTATACACATCTTCCTTTTTCTTATACAAGCAAACTCAAAGTTATATCCATTGATGATCTATACATGAATCCATTTTGTCAGCCAATAAAAAGATACAACTATAGAATGATTAAAAATTAAATTCAAATAAGTAATTTAAATTTTATCATTGGGGGCTAAGGCCCTTAGTGGGTAAAGCTTCCATATCCCCCGACCTTCAGGACGGGGGATAAATTTAAACCTCATCACGGCGGGCTTTAGCCCAACTTATCCAGACAATAATAAGTAAGTTATTTATAAAAAAAATTTGGCAACATTTCCGCAGGCGCTTTTAATGTTTAGTAAATATCGCAACAGTTCAATTACCAAATATACATTTCAAATAAAAATTATCATTCCCATTTTAGTATGTACCTGTTTTATTGATTATTTAATAACCACAAGGCAGCCCTGCCCAAATATCAATTATGAATGGGGTTTATGCCGTGATAGTTTTAAGTAAAATTTATTCACGTCAAAACTTCTATCATGAAAACGATTAAACTTCCCGGCATGGTAACAAGAGGTATAGACCGCCCTTTACCATGCACTGTTATTTTCTTATATCTTTTTAAGGGGCTTTTTATAGCAATGTTTTTTATTAATTATAGCTCATGGTCCAGCTATGTTTATTTGTTTTGCCTGGGTTGGTTTTGCTGGACTTTTTTTGAATATATGCTTCACCGCTTTATATGGCACAATAAAAATGAACACAAAAGAGCGCTGGATCAAATATCTAATCATGCACATCATCATACACATCCTTCCGAAATAAAATTAAGTAATGCAAACCGCTTTTTATTTCTTGGTATTACATTGGCCTGTGCAGCCGTGGCTATTTGGCTGAATAATTATTTTACATTGGCAGCTGGCTTTATTTGGGGGCTTACTTTTTACAGCTTCATGCACCGCCTGCTTCATACAAAGATTGCGCAAAAAATATTTCCTAAGCTGGTACGGTATCATATCTATCATCATTGCAAATATCCTGACAAATGCTTTGGAATATCCGTAACCTGGTGGGATGATTTATTCCGCACCGTTCCTTCAGATTCAAAAACAATTTCTTCCAAAGTAATTGACTTTTATTTTGGAGAAAAGCAAGCCAATAATCCGGCTGTAGCCCAAAAGGTGTTTGTGAGCATGGTAATTATTTTTTATGCCATCCATCCTTCCATGTCGCAGAATACAACATTGGCTTATGATGTACTAAGAAATAACACTATAATCGGAAGCCTGACTGCTACACAAAAAATATCGGGCAACAAAACTTTTCTTTTATTAAACTCAAACGTAAAAACAAGATTTATTATCTCCTATTCCAGTCATGTGGATGAAGCCGCTGTATTCGAAAATGGGGCAATGATTTATTCTTATTTCTATAAAAAAGAAAATGGTGATGAAACCAGGAAAAGTATGGTAACAAGTGGTAACCGCTACCGGCTTATTAATAACGGAGCCATTGACTCACAAAATTATTTCCCGGTTAATTATAATTATATCCAGATGTTTTTTCAACAACCGGGTGCTACCACCACACAAGTATATTCAAACAATTACGAGCAATTTCTGCCCGTAGAAAGAGTAAGCAGCAATAAGTATCGCATACAATTGCCTAATGGAGATTACAATTACTACACCTATTCCAATGGCCAATGCACGCAGGTGGATATAAAAAGAACGCTGTTTACGCTGCATTTTAAATTAAGAAAAAATATACCAATGAAAAATGAAAAATGAAAAATTTATAACAATTAAAATTTAAAAACATGAAATCAATTACACTTTTAATGACGTCAATGATTTTCTTTTCGTCATTTACATTACAGGCACAAAAAGATCTTGCACAAGCAGGAGATAAAAAATTTCAATTGGGTCTTGGATTTGGATTGGGGCTTTCCACTCAAAGTAGTGACGTTGCAATCGCGTCTGCTGAACTTCAGGGAGAATATAAATCTACAGATCACCTATCACTTTACGGTTCGCTCGGATACAAACGGCTCTTTGCAATTAGCAATGGCGGAGGGTCGGCAGGTTACGGTTCACTATTAGCTGGTGCACGAGGTTACCTCACTTCAAAATTTTTTATTGGAATTGGAGCAGGCATTGCTTATGCCACAGGTCAGGGTGAGTCTAGCACACTATTTAATTATAATCCACACATCGGCTACAATAGTAAGGCTGCTCAATTAACACTGGGATATAACGGCCTTTCCCAGAGCGGCGACAACCTTGGTTTTATCGAGGCAAAAGTGATTATAAAATTTAATAAACCAACCAGGTGATCCAACTCTGTTTTTAGTTGTCCCTTGAAGCAAATCTCCAATTGAAATTAAATGCGGCTGTAAAAAAAATTATGGCCGCTTTTTAAATGCAGTATTTTTTTATCTGGCCATCCTTTGCTTCATCGCTTCATACAATATCATACCTGCAGCCACCGATACATTTAGTGATTCAAAATCATTTTGCATCGGGATGCTGAATGTTTCATCACACATTTTATAAAGTGCTGGATGGATGCCTTTATCTTCGCTGCCTAAAATAATGGCGCAGGGTTCATGAAAATTAATGTCAAAAATTTTTGTAGTGGCTTTCATTTCGCCGGCAAAAACTTTTATACCATTCAAATGCATTTCATCAATGGCATTCGTTATACTTTTTACCCGGCAAATACTAATCTGTTCCAGCGCACCGGCAGAAGCAGCAATGGCATCTTCATGCAGCGCCCCCACTCCTTTTTCGGGAATTATGATGGCTTGTACTCCGCAGCACCACGCACTCCGGGCTATGCCGCCAATGTTTCGTATGTCGGTAATGCCATCCAGTATTAACAGCAACGGAGTTTCGCCTTTTTCTACCACAAATGAAATCACATCCTGCAATTGCTGGTAATGAATTTTGGATCTAACGGCAACGCATACACGATGATTTTCGATATTGAAACTCTTTAGTTTTTCAGGCGGTACTTTATTAATCGGCACACCATTTTGTTCAGCAACTGCTTTTAATTGCGCTGTTTCGCCCGGTAATGCAGTTGATAATACATAAATTCTTTCAAGCTGCACGCCATCATTCATAGCAGCAATTACATTTTCAATTCCTGCAATCAACAAATTTTTTCTGGGGCGATGAGGTTGTACGAAATGTTTATATTGTCTCACGTTTCAAATTTACCGGATTAATTTACCCGAAACAAAAAGCCCTCAACAGGTGAGGGCAATTTTTTTTAGTATTATTTTATAAACCAAAAGCTTTTTTAATCTTATCTACATAATCGAGTTTTTCCCAGGTAAATAATTCCACTTTCACTTTTTTAGGTTTGCCATTGGGCAGGTTGAATATTTTTTCTTTGATTTCGTAGTTGCGTCCCATGTGGCCGTACGAAGCTGTTTCAGAATAAATAGGATTGCGCAGCTTCAATCTTTTTTCAATAAAGTAAGGACGCATATCAAAAATAGATTTTAATTTATCCGCAATAGCTCCATCGGAAAATTTCACCTTCGATGTTCCAAAAGTATTTACATAAATGCTGGTTGGTTCGGCCACACCAATGGCATACGAAACCTGCACCAGCGCTTCATCGCAAACACCGGCAGCCACTAAGTTTTTTGCAATATGTCTTGTTGCATAAGCAGCACTTCTATCCACTTTACTTGGGTCTTTGCCGCTAAAAGCACCGCCACCATGAGCACCTTTACCACCATAAGTATCCACGATTATTTTTCTTCCCGTTAAACCGGTATCGCCGTGAGGGCCACCTATTACAAACTTTCCGGTCGGGTTTATGTGATATTTTATTTTATCATTGAACAAGTGAGCAAACTGCGGATATTTTTTTATGATACGCGGAATCAAAATCTTCTTTACATCGCCGGAAATTTTTTTCAGCATCTTATCTTCTGTATCAAAGTCATCGTGCTGGGTAGAAATTACAATGGCATCTATGCGTTGTGGTTTGCCATCATCACCATATTCAAGTGTTACCTGACTCTTTGCATCGGGACGCAGGTATTTCATTTCTTTATTTTCTCTTCTTATGGCAGCTAATTCTATCAGCAGGTTGTGTGCAAGGTCCAGTGCAAGCGGCATATAATTGGCGGTTTCGTTGGTTGCATATCCAAACATCATTCCCTGGTCGCCGGCGCCTTGTTCTTCTTTATTCTGCCTGTCAACGCCCTGGTTAATGTCGGCGGATTGTTCATGAATGGCAGAAAAGATACCGCATGAATTTGCTTCAAACATGTATTCGCTTTTGGTATAACCTATTTTGCGAATCACCTCGCGTGCAATTTCCTGCACATCGAGGTATGCCTTTGATTTTACCTCGCCTGCAAGCACCACCTGTCCGGTAGTTACCAGTGTTTCGCAGGCTACTTTGCTTTGAGGATCGAATGCAAGAAAATTATCAATCAGTGCGTCGCTGATCTGGTCAGCTACTTTATCAGGATGTCCTTCACTTACCGACTCCGATGTAAATAAATAAGGCATAATATTATTTTAAGGCGGCAAAATTATAGTTTCAGTTTGATTGAACAAAATGCTT
>Ga0157370_10008047_pt1 | contig 11413 bp, 12 predicted proteins | sample C35metaG_FD_113463 | JGI IMG/M metagenome (GOLD analysis project Ga0157370, IMG submission 113463) | Corn rhizosphere microbial communities from Kellogg Biological Station, Michigan, USA - C3-5 metaG | ecosystem: Host-associated > Plants > Roots > Rhizosphere > Soil | place: USA: Michigan... | reverse complement strand
TGATACGACCGGTGTCTGGAAAGAAACGTCGTCCTGGCATTATGTGAACGTGAATGCTCAAAAGAATTTCCAGCAATTCAAAGATTCTTTGGAGGCTCAGAAAAGTCCGAATCTTTATACGCAAATTGAAAATTTAGCAAAGAAAATTAAGGATAAAAACACTTCGGAATCTGATAAGAAAAATGCTTTAATTTTCCTTGTTCATTTGATGGGTGACTTACATCAGCCACTTCACGTTGGACGTTATGAGGATTTGGGCGGAAATAAAATCAATGTGACTTATTTTGGACAACAGACAAATCTGCATTCACTTTGGGATTCCAAAATGGTGGAAGATAGAAAATATTCTTACACAGAATTTGCAAATTTGCTTGATATCAAACCGAAAGATGAAGTGAAAACTATTCAAGGTGGAACTTTGCAGGATTGGTTGTACGACAGTCAGAAAATTGCGAACTCCATCTACTTTCAAACGCCGAAAGATTCTAAATTGAGCTACGAATACAATTACCGTTTTGAATCCACTGTTGAAAGACAATTGTTGTACGGCGGATTGCGTTTGGCAAAAGTGCTGAATGAAGTGTTCGATTAATTAATACTTTAAAAATAAATTTCCAACCCTTTCAGAATTTGACATTTTGAAAGGGTTTTTTGTATTAAATCAACCAGGGATATTTGTGATAAATACCATCTAAAAGAATTGCCAAAATTCCGAAGAAAATCCAGAGTCTTAATAAGTTTAGAGCTTTGAATTTATCATTTTTTTGATTTCTAAACAGCATATAAATTGTTCCCACAATCACAATGATTGTCAGTAGAAAATACCAGGCAATGATGTTTTTAAATCCAATTCCGACACTTAAAATTAATGAAACAATCAAGGTAATAATTAATAAAATTAATAAAATCGACCTTGTGTTTTGAAAGCCAAGCTTGTTAGCAATTGTGTCGTAGCCAAACATTTTATCTGCATTTCTCGTCAATGTATCCTTGATAATATCGATGATGAAAAGCATTAGGAAAAGGAAGATTGCCAGAAATAAAATCTTGAGCGAAAACGTCTGGTAATAAATCAACATTCCGAAGAATGGATAAAGCGTCAACGCTACAAACGTGAAATTGTTAAGTGCAATAATTTTGCTGAGTTTATGGCTGTAAAACCACATCAAAAACTGATAAATCAAGAAGAAAATAAAAACCCGATGCGATACAAAAAACGCCAATCCAAGTGACAATGCGTTGAGAATAACATAAGCTGTCAGAAAATATTTTTCCTTGAGGAAATTCTGCAATCTTGAACGGAAAGGCTTGACCAATTGGTCTTTTTCTTTATCATAAAACCGATTGATGATTCCGCCAGCTAAGATGCTAAGAACGGAACAAATGATAATAAAGTGAACCTTATAATCGAAGACAAAATTCCTAAAACTTTCTTCGCGATTAAATAAGAAAAAAGTAGAAACGTAAAGCGCAAATGTGAGCAAAACTGCAACAAAAAAACGAGCACCCAACAGAAAACCCATCAACTGAGAAATACGGTAAAGGGCATTTCGTGAAGTTGGTTTTGTTTCGTTAGTCATTTTTTGTCTATTTTAAAAACCCTTCCAGAATTAGTCACTCTGAAAGGGTTCTTTAATTTTTATATTTCGATTTTAAAATCTGTAAATCACTTCTTTGTGAAAACCTTCCAGCATTTTTTCCGCCTTTTCATAATCTTTGGAGAAGCCTAAGATGTAACCTCCACCTCCACTACCGCAAAGTTTTAGGTAATAAGCATTGGAATCGATTCCTTTTTTCCAAATGTTGAAAAGATTTTCCGGAATCATCGGACGGAAATGTTCGTAAGCCCAAACGGATAATTTTTTCAGATTTTTGAAGAACGGATTCATATCTTTTCTAAGGAAAGCGTCGATGCAAGCGTTGTTGTAACGGATGAATTCTTCTTTCAAAGTTTTACGGAAACCTTCATTTTTCAACTTTTCAAAGAAGATTTGAATCATTGGTCCTGTTTCGCCAATCGTTCCAGAATCAATCAGGAAAATTGCGCCTTTGCCCAATTCTTCTGCCGGAATAGAAACTTTGTCAACACTGTCTTTGCTTTCAATCAGAATCGGAAGATTCATAAAGCAAATCAACGGGTCGATGCCGGAACTTTTTCCGTGGAAATAACTTTCCAACTGACCGAAAATTACTTTCAAATCTTTCAGTTCATTTTTGGAAATCGTTTCAGGTTCTCTCTTTGTGAAAGAATATTTTTCAAAAATCGCGGCCACCAAAGCACCTGAGCTCCCTACTCCATAACCTTGCGGAATATTAGAATCAAAGAATAAACCTTTCGCAATGTCTGCTTTGAAAGATTGAACGTTGAGTTTATATTCTTCAGGCAATTTCAAATCCAAAAGATAATTGGAATATTTTTCTAAAGATTGATTGGATTTTTTTTCAAAATCGTTGTCAAGTTCGGAAAATTTGAGTGTTCCTTTATAAAAACTGTACGGTAAAGTAAGCCCCTGAGAATCCTCAATAATGCCATATTCGCCGAACAAAAGAATTTTTGCGTAAAATAAAGGGTTATTCATATTGCGTTTTGATGTTGCAAATTTACAAAAAATAAACTATTCCATTAATATCAAATAACAAACCGAAATTTTAAATTTTCATTAATTATTGAAATTAATCTTTATAAGGAAATAATTTCAGGAAACCTTCATAAACACTTTTGTGCAAAATAGTTGCATGGTTATCGTCGGTCATCAGATTATATTCTAATTTCAATTTCTTTTTTCCTGAATTTTTGAGAATTTGAAAAAGTGAATCTGCATCTTTTACCATTGTTTTATGTTCATTCTTTCCAACAGAAACATATACGAATTTTTCGTCATCTTTTTGTGAGGAAAGCAAAGAATTTGCTTTATTCAAAAGACTTTCATCATCCCACCAAAGACTTGGACTTACGATAAAGTAATGTGTGAAAAGTTCTGGCTTATTCAATAAAATCTCAGTTGCTAAAAGTCCGCCCAAGGATTGACCAATCAAATATCTAGTGCTGTCTGTTTTATAATTTTGGTTGATAAATGGCTGTAATTCTTTTTCAAGAAATTCAATGAACTTGTGCGAATGTCCTGTCGTAGGATAATCTTTCTGTAAATCTTTCAAATCTGTATGAAACGTGAAATCCCTTTTTCTATCAACGTTTGCAATACCAACAATTATGAAATCCGGCATTTTGAACTGCATATTGAAAAACTGCTGGAGTCCTACCAAATGCAGAAAATCCTCGTTCATGCTTCCGTCCAGAATGTAAATAACAGGATAACTTTTGGTTTTGTCATAAGTCTGCGGAAGATAGATATTCAGGATTCTTTTTTCATTAAGAATCTTCGAATTCAAGGTGATTTTCTCTCCGATTTTCAAATCTTCAACAACCGGAGTCTGAGAACTTAAAATTGTGAAAACAAATAGAAAAACGAAACTTATTATTTTCAAAATGATAATTATTTGGTATTATTTTTCACTTTCATAAAACGAATCAGCACCAAACCTATGGCGAAGAAAATCGTCATCGACAAAGCGGCATAACGCATATTGTTGTAATGCTCTATCAATGTTGCGAAAATGAAAGTTCCTAGAATAATCGCCAATTTTTCCAACACATCGTAAAAACTGAAATAGGTTGTATTATCCATAGAATCAGTCGGAAGTAATTTGGAATAAGTTGATCTGGACATTGCCTGCAAACCACCCATTACCAAACCGATAACGCCTGCAATTCCGTAGAATTGATATTCGACATTCGGATTTTCTTTGTTAAGATAGTAGGCCGCAAGACAAGCACCAATCCACATTGCAACCGTAATACTTATGACGTTTTTGTTTCCAATTTTCCTTGATAACCAAGAGAAAAACAAGGCACCAATAATTGCTTCAATTTGGATTAATAATAAAGTCATTATTAATTTGTCCTGAGCCATATTGATTTCGCTTTTCCCGAACAAAGTTGCCATCAGGAAAATCGTCTGCATCCCGACGCTGTAAAAGAAGAAACTGGAAAGGAAATATTTCAGATTTTTGTCTCTGAAAAGATAACCGCCAACTTTGAACAACTCGCGGAAACTCTGTTTTACAATATCAATATAGAAACTGATATTGTCTTTCAAAACTTCGAAGAAACCACCTTGTTCCGTGTGACTCTTGAAGATATTTTTATAATTAAGCAAAACCAAATCTTTCGGCAATTGCTCTTTTACCTGACCAAATTGCGGCAGATGTTTGAAGGTATATTGTGAAAATCCAAACCACCAAGCGCCAGTCAATAAGAAACTAACTCTTGTGTAAATCGCCGCCTGCTTAGGTGTTTCTGCACAAACCTGAATCAAAACCAAGCAAATTACAACTAAAATCACAGAACCGATGTAGCCGTAAACGTAACCTTTTGCAGAAAGCGCATCCTGCTTGTCAGGCGTTGCAATATCGGGTAAAAATGAGTTATAGAAAACCAAACTTCCCCAGAATCCGACACTCGCCGTCATACTGAACAATAATCCGAGCCAAACACTTCCCATCCCTGTAAACATCGCCAATCCCATACAAGAGGTTGCGCCAAGATAACAGAAAAACTGAAGGAAAGATTTTTTATTCCCAATCGTGTCTGCCAAAGACGACAGAATTGGGGAAAGCAAAACCACGATCAAAAATGAAAGCGTGAGAGAATAACCGTAAACCGCATCGGGCTGATATTCTTTCCCAAAAATTTTAATCAAATGTCTTACAGGCACTTTTATCCATTGTCCGGTTTCCTTCACGTACTCATCTTTTTCGTAAGCCGTGGTCAGAATCGAGTAATATATTGGGAAAATTGTGGAAGTAATCACTAATGAATAAACCGAGTTTGCCCAATCGTACAAAGCCCAGGCGCGCATTATTTTCGGATTATTCTTGAATGAGTTTTCGGGAATTGTTTTTTCTATTTCAGACATTGGAAATAATTATTTAGACAAAAGTAAAAAAAGGAATTACAAGTTGACAAAAAAATGCGTTTGTATCAAAAATTTAATAACAAAAACCCTTTCGAGAGTTTGAAATCTGAAAGGGTTTTGAATTTATTTTAATTAAAGCTTATTGCAAATTCTCAATCACAATAGCCGTTGCACCACCGCCGCCATTACAAATTGCAGCTGCGCCGTATTTCCCGTTGTTTTGTTTTAGAACATTAATTAAAGTGACAATAATTCTTGAACCGGAACTTCCAAGCGGATGACCGATGGAAACTGCGCCTCCATTCACATTCACTTTCGAAGCGTCCAATCCTAAAACTTTGGTATTGGCCAATCCAACTACTGAAAATGCTTCATTCAATTCAAAGAAATCGATATCGTCTTTTGAAAGATTTGCTTTCTTTAGTGCAATTGGCAAAGCTTTCGAAGGTGCCATTGTGAATCTTTCCGGTTCTACGGCCGCATCAGCGTAAGAAATAATTTTTGCCAGAGGTTTCAATCCCAATTCTTCCATTTTCTCTTTTGACATCAAAATCAAAACAGATGCGCCGTCATTCAATGTTGAAGCGTTGGCTGCAGTTACAGTCCCATTTTCTTTTTGAAAAACTGTTGCTAAAGTTGGGATTTTATCAAACTTAACCGCTTTATATTCTTCGTCTTCCGAGAAAACTATTGGCTCACCTTTTCTTTGAGGAATCGAAACCGGAACAACTTCTTCCGCGAATTTTCCAGCTTCCCAAGCTGCAGCCGATCTTTGGTAAGATTGAATTGCAAAAGCATCCTGCTCTTCTCTCGTGATGTTATTTTCTTTAGCGCATAGTTCTGCGCAAACGCCCATATGTTGTTTGTTGTATACATCCGTCAAACCATCTTTCAGAAGGCCATCCTGTATTTTGATGTCGCCGAGTTTTGCGCCGTTTCTTCCATCCAGATAATGAGGAACCATCGACATATTTTCCATTCCGCCAGCTATGATAACGTCCACATCACCAGATTTTATGGCCTGAGCTGCCATTGTCACAGCTTTCATTCCGGAAGCACAAACTTTGTTGATGGTTGTGGAAGGTGTATGATTGGATAAACCTGCGCCCAAAGCCACTTGTCTAGCCGGAGCCTGACCTTCGCCAGCCTGCAAAACATTTCCCATATAAATTTCCTCAACCAAAGCCGGGTCAAGATTGATTTTATCTAAAGCTCCTTTTACCGCAGTTACGCCCAATTGTGTAGCAGGAACCGTCGAAAGGCTTCCCATAAAACTCCCCATTGGTGTTCTGGCTGCTGATACAATGAATACTTCTTTCATAATATTTTTAATTTTTGATTGTATTTATATCTTTAATTTATATCGCAAAGGCGGTAAATTATCTTGTAATTCTACTTCTTCAAGTCGCAAAAATTTCACGTATCGCTTGGCGACTTTTTAAATTTTTTATTTTTTTAAATCTTGCAACTTTGCGTTTGTTTAAATTTTATCGTTTTGTTCGGAATTTATTTTCGTTGATGCGATTAAAATAACAACCGCACCCAAAAACTCGATGAACCATCCCCAGGATAATTTCACGATTCCGGCGAATGTGGATTGCCAGGATTTGAAAGGTAAAAAACTGAAATAATCCAAAGATTTCAGCTTAATAGCGATAATTGTGAAAACAAAAAGCAATATCATTAAAAATGCCATTATTCTTACTAATTTCGTTTTCCCAATCAGGATGAAAACCACCGTTAATAAAGAAAATCCCCAAAGTACGATGGCGAGTGTATTATCCACTTTCCAATAGTTCCAGTTTCCAACAATTGGAATATGAACCAAGGGCAGAAAACTGCCTGCCACAACCAAAAACAATCCGATTAACTGTAAATTTTTCATTTCTAAATCCTGTTTGCCAATGTAAATAAAAATTTAGACTTGCAAAAGTGATGCTGAGATGAATTTCTATTTTGAAATATTTCGCTTTGATAAATTCAAATTAATTTTTATAATTTTATATCAAGAAAATAATTATGAATACTGCAGAATTAAAATTAGACCTAATCAACCATATAACAAGCATTAAAGATAAAGTGAGGCTAAAGGAATTGTTGCAACAATTGAAATTTCAGGCTGATGAATCAGTTTACATTACAAATGAAGATGAAAAAACAGCAATTTCTGAGGCAAGATATCAAATTGATAACGGAGATATTTTATCAAATGACAGCGTTCAAGAGGAAATTAAAGAATGGCTGAAAAAATAATCTGGACTCTTAAAGCCAAAAAGGAGTTGCTTGAAATTCTTCAATATTGGGTTAATAGAAACAAATCTAACAATTATAGTCTAAAATTAAATTCCTTAATTGAAGACCAACTAAATCTAATTATTGAACAGCCAAAAATTGGCAGAAAGACAGACATTCCAAATGTTTACATCAAAATTATTCATAAGTATCTTCTTTATTATGAATTTGTAAATGACACTCTTTATATCTTAACTATAAGACACGGAAGTCAAAATCCAGAAACTTTTAGATTAAAATAAAAAAGCACACTCCATAAAAGTATGCTTTCAGAAAATAATAATAAAAAAAAGTGTTCTATGAAAAATGTATTAATTAAAAATCAATATTGGCAATCTCGATTCCGATTTGAATTCCATTTTTGTTTGGTAAGATGGTTTTGTCATTAAAAATTGGTGTGAAATCTTTCTTGATGAATAAAGTAACGCCTCCATAACCCAAACTAAATTTTCCTCCGAACAAGAAAGCGTTCACGCCGTCATCCAAAGTGTAATCGTACTTTTTGAAGTTGTCATTTTCGTTGTAATATTTCACTTTTACGATGCTTCTCGTGTTGATTCCTGCATAAGCTCCTACGCCAATCTTCCACATTTTTTTTCTCACGTCCAAGTATTGTTTACCATCATATTCGGTGTATTTTGGATTCAGATAAAGCTGAAATTCAATTGGTAAAGTCAGGTAAACATTTCTCAGTTTTGAACGTTTCAACCTGCCTTCTTCAAAATTTTCAAGGAACAATTGTGAATTTTCCTGAACAAAAACCTGCGGACGTTTCGGCATATAAGTGTCGGTTCTGTAAGCCAAACCGTATCTTAAAACCCACGGACTCGTGAAACTTCCCAGTTGACGGTCTTTTCTGAACTGAACTTCCACACTATGAGAATTTCCGATTCGCATTTCAGAATCATTCTCAAAGGGATTGAAACTGCCTTTGTCTTTGGTCAGATTTGCGAATGCGTAACCAACACTTAATGCACTGCTATTCACATATTCCTTCGGCGATTTATCATTCTTTTTGATATTAATTGACAGTCCGGAAGTTCCAAAACTTACAGAATTCTTGTTCTTGATGGTATCCGGCTTAATATCGTAAACCGAATTTGTTACTGCAGTTTTAGTAATATTTTCCAATTGTTCACGCTCGTTTTCAATTTTTTCATTGATGAGCGTTTCGTACTTTTTAGAAACTGCTTCTTTCTGAGCAATCTGTTCAGCTTTTGTGATTTTCCCGGAAGAGAAAGCTTCATCGATTTTGTCGGTTTCAGATTTCATATTCGCTTTTTCTGTCGATACGATGGAATTGACTTTTTCCGTATAAGATTTCATCTGATTATCGAGCGTAGTTTGAGCTGTAGCAAAGCTGGAAAGCATTGCCAAAAGTAAAATTTTGACTTTCATAGTTTAATTATTTAGTTATTATAGAATCTTTGTCGTAAAGCGTAATTCCGAAGAGTTTGATGCGTTTTGGATTGGGAAAGTCCGAATCAATTTTAGGTTTTGAAACATTAATTCCCATCGCGGATTTTGGCGTTTCAGTTTTCGCTTTGTCGATTTCCACTCCGAAAAGTAAATCGGAAGAGGTAATATATTTTGGTCTTTCTTTAGGTTTCTGAATCTCATTCTGAGCCAGTTTTTCTTCTGGTTTAGGAATAGAAATTTCTTCTTTTTTAATTACGACCTCCTTCTCTGAAAGTGGATTTGTATTTTCTTTTTTAATTCCATCTGTCATTCTGAGCGGAGTCGAAGAATCTTTCACATTTTCAACAGCTAATCTTTGATTATCAGTTTCAGAATTTTCTATTGGGATTGATGGTTGAATTTCATCAGTATCTTCAGATTGCTGACGTACGCTTGAAATTTGGTCAGTTCGAAATTCAAAATCCTGACTGTTTTTCACCTTGTTTTCGATATCAGTCATCCAAGAAACACCATTAAAACTTACAATTAGAATAATCACTGCAACAAACCTCCACCAAAATATTTTCGGCTTTTTCTCTTTCGCAGGAACTTGGTCGAGTTTCTCTTCCAATCTGTCCCAAAGACCGTCGGAAACGCGCATTTCCTTTTGTTCGTATTTAGATTTCAGATTCTGCATTTTGTTTTTTGTTTTGTTGATTAAAATAATCTGTTAGCCATTTTTTCGCCTTACTTAGCTGACTTTTGCTGGTTCCTTCCGTAATATTCAGAATCTCCGCAATCTCCTGATGTTTCTTTTCCTCAAAAACCGAAAGATTGAAAACCAGTTTATAACCAATCGGCATTTCCCTGAAAATCACTTCCAAATCGATGTCCTGAGAAATCACATCCACATCTTCCGTCTGTTCCGCAATCGAATCCGTAAATTCAGTTTCCGCATAAAGAATATGTTTGTTTGTCCGGATAAAACTAATTGCATCATTCACAACAATTTTCCTCAGCCAAAACGGAAACGATTCGTAATTTTTACAATCTTCAAGCTTCGTAAACGCCTTGTAGAAAGCATTCATCAACACATCTTCCGCATCATCCCGATTATTGATGTAAGAATTTGCCACTGACAACATTTTCCCCGAAAACATCTCGAACAAACTCTTCTGAGCCAGTCGGTCATTTTTCTTTGCTTTGGAAAAGATATGTTGCAAATCTGTTTTCATTTTCTCTTTCTGACTATAAGACGGCAAAATACCAAAATGGTTGCCTCGGTTTTTAAATTAAATCAAAACTAATTTTTAAAATACTGATTATCAAACAAATAAATTTAAAATAAAATCTCGAAGATTTACCAAATTTTGCAGATTATCATTAAAAAATCAGCTCAATCAGTCAAATCTGCGAAAAAAAATTTCAATTTGGACAATCCCCTCGCCTTTCCAAATGCCGCCGCTCGGGTCGGGCTATCCGCTACAATCTTTTTTGTGGAAGACGTTTTCACATTTGATTGAACATACCAAGCCACAAAAAAGGATTTCCACTACTATCCCTATTGCGGGATTCGTCATAAATTGAAATTTTCCAGTACATAATCTTTGGTGAGCGAAGCGCCTCTGTGGACCTTAAAAATATTTTCAATAAGATAAAAAAAATCTTTGTGCACTTTGCGTTAAAATTTTTCATTTGACCATTAATTCCCAACATTCATCATTTTCTTCTTATTTTTGCAAAAATTAAAACAAACGTGGTAAACACAGACCAAATAAAAGATATCCAATCCAGAATAGAAGACCTGCACAAGTTCCTCCAAATCGAAAAGAAAAAAATCGAAATTTCCAACGACGACGAGAAAACCGCAGCACCCGAATTCTGGAACAACTCAAAAGATGCCGAAGTTTTCCTGAAACAACTCCGTTCCAAGAAAAAATGGGTGGAAGGTTACGACGATATCAAAACAGAATTTGAAGACCTTCAGGTTTTGATGGAATTTGCAAAAGAAGACCCGGATTCCGAGAAAGAATTGGACGAGACTTTTCCAAAGCTTGTAGAGAAAATCGAAAATCTGGAATTCAAAAATATGCTTTCCAACGAAGGTGATGAACTTTCTGCCGTTCTTCAAATCACTGCCGGAGCGGGCGGAACAGAATCTTGCGACTGGGCAAGTATGCTGATGCGGATGTACACAATGTGGGCCGACAAGCAAGGTTACAAACTGCGTGAACTCAACTTTCAGGAAGGCGATGTTGCCGGAATCAAAACAGTAACGATAGAAATCGATGGTGAGTTTGCTTTCGGATATTTGAAAGGTGAAAATGGCGTTCACAGATTGGTGAGAATCTCTCCTTTTGATAGCAATGCAAAGCGGCACACGAGTTTCGTTTCGGTTTATGTTTATCCTTTGGTGGACGATACGATTGAAATTAATATCAATCCAGCCGACATCAGTTTCGAAACGATGCGAAGTTCAGGCGCTGGTGGACAGAACGTAAACAAGGTGGAAACAGCGGTTCGTCTTCGTCACGCACCGACAGGAATTATCATTGAAAACTCAGAATCGCGTTCTCAGCTTCAGAATAAGGAAAAGGCAATGCAGCTCCTGAAATCCCGACTTTACCAAATCGAACTTGATGAACGCCTGAAGGCCAGAAATGAAATCGAAGCCGGAAAAATGAAAATCGAATGGGGTTCTCAAATCCGGAATTATGTAATGCAACCCTATAAATTGGTAAAAGATG
>Ga0157370_10008045_pt1 | contig 11414 bp, 7 predicted proteins | sample C35metaG_FD_113463 | JGI IMG/M metagenome (GOLD analysis project Ga0157370, IMG submission 113463) | Corn rhizosphere microbial communities from Kellogg Biological Station, Michigan, USA - C3-5 metaG | ecosystem: Host-associated > Plants > Roots > Rhizosphere > Soil | place: USA: Michigan... | reverse complement strand
TTCCGTCGGAATCCCGTACCGCTGCATGCGCCGATACAACGCCTGCCGCGAAAGGCCAAGCGTCCGCGCGGCGCGGCTGATCACGCCGCCAGCCTTGCGCAGCGCTTCCTCCACCGCTTCGCGCGGCGGATCGTCCAGACTGCGCGCGGGCGCTGCCGGCACTGCCGCAAGCCCCAGGTGCGCCACCGTGATTTCATCGCGGCCGCACAACAACTTCGCGCGGTCGATGGTGTTCTTCAGTTCGCGCACGTTGCCCGGCCACGGATAATCCAGCAGCGCGTCCCGCGCCTGTTCCGACAACACCGCATCATCGTCGAGGAAATATTCGGCAAGCGGCAGGATGTCGTCCGGGCGTTCCGATAGCGGCGGCAGCGCGATCTCGATCGTATTCAGACGATAGAACAGATCCTGGCGAAACTTGCCGTCACGGATCATCACGGGAATATCCGCATTGGTGGCGCTGATCACGCGCACCTTCACCTTGCGCGTGCGGGTCGAACCCAGCCGCTCGAACTCGCCCGACTCCAGCGCGCGCAACAGTTTCATCTGCCCGGCCAGCGGCAGGTTGCCGATTTCGTCCAGGAACAGGGTCCCGCCGTTGGCCGCCTCGAAGCGGCCCTCGCGCGCGCGGGCCGCGCCGGTGAACGCGCCGGCTTCGGCCCCGAACAACTCCGCTTCGATCAACTCGCTCGGCAACGCGCCGCAATTCACCGTTACCAGCGGCTTGTCGCGCACCGCCGAATTCGCATGCACGATTTCGGCGATGCGTTCCTTGCCGGCGCCGTTCGCGCCAGTGACGAGCACGGGCACGTCGGCGCGCGCAACCCGGCAGGCCAGTTCCAGCACCCGCAGCATCTCGTCGGATGCGAACACGATGCCGCGCAGATCGTAGTCGCTTTCCAGCGCCTCGCGCCGGCGTCGGCGTGTCACCCGAGTATTGGCCGCGACGCGCGCGTTCTCGGACAACTCCAGCAGGTTCTCGACCGTCGCGAGCAACTTGGCGTCGTCCCACGGCTTGGACATGTAATCGGCCGCGCCCGCCTTCACCAGTTGCACCGCGGTTTCGAGGTGCGACCAGCCAGTCAGCAGGATCACCGGAAGATCCGGATGCCGGGCGCGGATCGCATGGAATAGCGCCACGCCTTCTTCGCCCGAGGTGGTATCGGCGCTGAAATTCATGTCGGCGATCACCGCGTCCACCCGCTCGCGCGCCAGCAGCGCGAGGCCTTCTTCCGGCATCGTTGTCGTCAGCGGACGGATTTCGTGCAACGACAGCAGCAACGACAGCGCGTCGCGCACCGCGCTCTGGTCATCGATGATCAGTACCGTTCGCATGGGTCTTCAGGGGAATCGATCTTCATCGTTCGAGGCTATCACGCTTTCTCCCCTCTTCCGGAGAGAGGGAAATGGCGAATCACACGCTCCGCGTCGCCACTACCGGTTGCACCTGCGATGCACGCATCGCCGGCGCCAGCACCGCGAGCTGGCCGAGCAGCCACAACGCCGCCGCACCGACCGGCAGATACCACAACGGCAGCCGCGGCAATTCGTAATGCTTCATCAGCAACAGGTTCAGGCCAATCGCCAGCAGCACCCCCAGCACCACGCCGAACGTGACGATCAGGAAATTCTCGGTCTGGAAATAGCGCAGGATATCTGCGCGGGTCGCCCCGATCGCACGGCGGATGCCGATGGTGCGGGTGCGCTGCTGCACCCAGAAGTTCGCAAGCCCGGTAATGCCGAGCGCGGTCACGAACAAGAGGCCAAGCGCCGAGGCGAGCAGCAGGCTGATCATGGTGGTGTCGCGCTGGAAGAACGTCGCGCGAATCTGCGAATACGTCCGCATCCGTTTCGGATTGATGATGCGGCTCGGGTCGGCCTTCAGCAGTACCTTGCGCGCCGCATCGAGCACACGTCTCCGATCCTGCGTGGCGCTGCGCATCACGTAGCTCACGCCCGCAGCGTCCGGCAACTGCGGCCAGATCATGGTGTAGTAATCGGTGCCCTGGCCGAGCAGCGTCGGACTCAATAACATGCGCACGACGCCGATCACGCGCACGATGTGGTTGCCGACGTACATGGTCTTGCCCAACGGGCTTTCGCCCGGATACAGGCGTCGTGCAAGTGCGCGGCTGATGATCGCCACCGCCACATTTTTCTGGCCCTCGACATATTCGTCGACATGGAAATCGCGCCCGGCGACAAGATCGAGACCTAGCGTCTTGAGCAGGGCGGGCGACCCGTCGAATACGCTGGGTTGCACGCATCCGCCCTTTTCCATCGACATGGCTTGCATCGCACGGTCCAGCGCCGCCTTGCTGGGACACACGCCGTACATCGAGACGTTCCGGTTCAGCGGCAGCGAATAGCTCACCGCGGCCACGGATTCCACCCCGGAAATCTGGCGCAGCGCCGCGAGGTCGCTTTCATGCCGCGCCCAAGGGTTATCGTCCTTGCCGATACCGCTGACGGGAACGACCGACAGCTCGTTCTCGGCGATGCCGGTCGGCATCGAAACACGCTGCACGCGATGGGCAATCATGAACGCGACGTTGCACACGATCGCGCACGTGAACGCGACCTGCAGCGTCAGCAGGGTTGCGGTGAGTTTGTGTTTGCGCAGCGTTGCAAATATCGGCCGGATTTCCATGGTCACGCCCTCACAGGGTCTTCAGCTGCAATGCCGGCGGCACCCGGCACGCACGCCACGCCGGCAGCAGACCGGCCAGCACGCTGGCAACAATCGCCAAGGCCACCGTCCCGATCAGCATCGACGGGTCCATCGCCGCGAGACGCGCATAATCGTCGGGACGCTGGCGAATGCTCCACAGCCCGATCTGCGCGATGCCCAACCCCAGCACGCCACCGGCGACGCCGACCAGCGCCGACTCGATGCCGAACTGCACGAAGATGTCGCGCTTGCGTGCGCCCATCGCGCGACGCACGCTGATCTCCGGACTGCGGCGCAGGAATTTGGCCAGCAGCAGCGCCACGATGTTGAGCATGCTGACGCCAAGGAAACCCAGCGCCAGCCAGAACTGCATGCGCACATCGTTGGGCACGAGATTCGCGTGTCGCAGCCAGCCCATCAGACTGTACAGCCTGGCATTGGTCGCCGGACGCTGGAATCGGCCCAGCGCCTTCTGCTCGGCGGAATAGTCGACGAGGAACTGGCGGTAAGCGTTAACCTTCGCCGGCGTGTCCAGTTGCACCCAGAACTGGATCCATGACGCGCTGCCATCGGTCAGGTCATTGGGCGCACCGTCGCTGCCCCACCCGGAAACGTTGCCATTGACCTGGAGCTTGGCGGCCACGGCGGTCGACAGCGGAAGGAAAAACTGATCGGCATCACCGAAGTGATTGGCGGGCGCATCGGCATAGAACAGCGGCTTCGGCTCCCAGTTCGTCGTCACGCCGATCACGCGGTAGTCGATGTCGCCGAGCCGCACCGTCCGGCCGATCGCGCCCACGTTGCCGAACAGCTTGCGCGCCAGCGTTTCGTTCAACACCACGACATGCGTACGCGCTTCGTCGTCTTCTGCACTCCAACCGTTGCCCGCCACGAATGGCACGCCGAACAGCGCGAAGAAATCGGACGTGGCGTAGCGGCCATCGACGTAGAACGGCTGCAGATCGGTGCGCTGCGGCCATACCAGCAGCGAACCTCCGGCCATCGCCGCCTGCCGCGCGCCACGATGCTCTTTCAACAATGCCATCGCGTCGGGCCAGGTCAGATTGTCCCTCGGGTCCGCGGCGATCGGCACCGTGCGGAAAACGGCCGGGAGTGGATCGAGGTATGGCCGGTACAGATGCGCGCTGCGCCCGGGCAACGGATCCTGCGTCATCACGTGCAGCACGGTGATCATGGTCATGCTGGCGCCGATGCCCAGCCCGATCGCGAGCACCATCAACGCCGTGAGAACGGGCGTGCGTTTGAGGCTGCCCACCGCGAGGTCGATGTAGTAACCGAGCATTTCACCCTCCTATCCCCCCTTGTCGCGTCATTCCGGGGCCGCGCGCAGCGCGGAACCCGGAATCGGTCACGGCCGACTTGCAAACCGATTGACTCGCGCCATCCGTGGCGCTCGCCCAGCGGGCCGCCGTTGGCGTTCGCGTTTGCAGTCCTGCAAACGCAGTCGGGTTCTGCCGCGATAAAGCCACGGCAGCCCCGGAATGACGAGGTTCACTTTGCGTTCCCGATTCCCGGCCACATCAAACACCCCGCGTCGCCACCACCGGCGGCACGTTGGCCGCGCGCAGCGCCGGTCCCAGCACCGCGATCTGGCCAATGACCCACAGCGCGATCGCGCTGGCCGGGAGGTAATACCAGGGCATCCGGTCCAGCTGGTAGTGCTGCATCAGGTACAGGTTGATGCCGAACGCGAGGATCATGCCGGCCGCCACGCCGGCACTGCTCAGCAGGAAATTCTCGGTCTGGAAGTACTGCATGATGTGACCGCGCGATGCCCCGACGGCACGCCGGATGCCGATCTGGCGGCGCCGCTGGCCGACCCAGAAACTGGTCAGCCCCACGATCCCGAATGCGGTCACTGCCAGCATCACCACGCACACCAGCACCAGCATCCAGACCATGCTGCGGGTGTTGGCAAAAAACTTCTCGCGAATGTCGGTGAATGAAATTCCCTTGACCACCGCGTTGGGTGACAACGCTGCCAGCTTCTGCTTCGCCGTGTCGATCACCCGCGCGCGATCCTGCGGCGCACTCCGGACGATGTAGTCGTTCAGAAAACCGCCGGGGCCCGGCGTGAGCGGAAAGAAGATCGCCCAGTGGAAGCCGGCAAGCCCTTGGCCATTCTGGTTCATGCGCAGCACGTCGGCGATGATTCCGATTACGGTGTAACGGTGCTCCTCGCCAATCCACACCTGCTTGCCGAGCGCGTCGCCCGCAGGCCAGAGGCGCTGGGCCAAGCTCTTCGTGACGAGGATGACATGGCCGCCGGGGGCAAAGCTGTTGCCAAGCTTGCTGTCGGCGAATTCCTCCGCGGTGAAAAACCGCCCGCGCAGAAGCTTCAGGCCAAGCGCCTGTTTACCACCCGACGTGAAGAGGTACGTCGCGACGTTCGGGTTGTCCTTGTCCATCACGTTTTGCGGCTTGGTGGCGACGTTGCTGTTCCAACCGTTGTTGGTCAAAGGCATGGTGTTGATCACGGCCGCCGCAGTGACACCGGGAATCTGTCGAAGTGCCGCAAGATTGCGCGGAACGTCATCGGACGCGAGCTTCGGATCGGTGCCCATCACGCGGATGTCCGAGACGCCCTGCTCGTCGATTGCATTTGGCAAATTTATTTCGCCGATGCGCTGGCCGATCATGAATACTGCGTTGCACAGGACTGCGCAGGCCAGCGCGATTTCCAGCACGATCAGGGCCGCCGGGATCTTGTGCTTGCGAAGTGCCGCGAGGATGGGTTGGATGTCCATGACTGTCCTCTCAAACCGATTTCAGCTGTGGTGCGGGCGCCACCACGCAGGCGCGCCACGCTGGCAGCAGGCCCGCAATGAGGCTCGCGACCAACGCGATCACGAAGGTGGTCACGAACATCGACACGTCGAGGCGCGCAAGACTGGCGTATTGCGCTGGCTGATGGCGGATCGCCCACAGGCCGAGTTCCGCGAAGATCAACCCGAGCACGCCGCCGGCGATGCCGACCATGCCCGACTCGACCATGAATTGCGCGAACACCGCCGCGCGGGTCGCGCCCAGCGCGCGCCGTACGCCGATCTCGCGCGAGCGGCGCAGGCACTTCGCCAGCAACAGGCCCACCGTATTGACGATGCAAATCAAGAGGAACCCGAAAGCGAGGTTGGTCTGCAACCGCGCGTCGTCGGGCACCACCTGTTCCAGTGCAAGGAATTTCATCAAGTCGGCAAAGACCACTTCGGGGCGGTGGAAACGGCCAAGACTGATCTGCTGCTGCACGTAGTTCGAAAGAAAGGTCCTGTAGGCCGCCGCATCGGAGGCGCTCTTCAGCTCCGTCCAAAAACTCACGAACACGCACGGCGAGGTTTCCAGATGCTGGATGTCCGCGGTCTGCCAGCAGCTCACGTTTTGCGGATCCATACCATCGGTGCGGGCCGACTTCAGCGGCAGGAACACCCCGTCGCCGTTGCCGTAGCTGCGTCCGCCCAGACCCACCGCGTAGAAACGCGGCTGCGGTGCCCAGTCCTTCAGCACGCCGATCACGCGATAATCCTTGTCGTTGATGCGGATCACCTGCCCGACGCTGTTCTTGCCGCCGAACAATTTGTCATTGAGGAAGCCTGCGAGTACCGCGACGCGCGCCCGTTCGTCGTCGTTCTGCGCGCTCCAGCCGCTGCCGTACTCGAACGGTGCATCGAACATCGCGAAAAAATCCGCGGTGGTCATCACCGCGTCGCTGAAGAACGGATGTTCCCCGGTGCTGGCAGGCGTCACCTTGGCCTGGGTCAGCGCCATCACGGCCTGACGCTCGGCCCGATGCGCCTGCAACAGGTTCATCGCATCGGTGTAGGGCATCAGGTTGCCCCACGGCGGTTTGCTCTGGCCCGGTACGTAGCCCTGCGCCGGCAGCGGGTCGATTTCCGCCGTGAACAGTCGCGCGCTCTTCTGCGGCAGCGGATCGCCCGACAACAGTTTCAATACCGTGAGCGTGGTGATGGACGCGCCGATGCCAAGGCCGAGCGCCAGCACCATCAGCGCGGTGAGCACGCGGTTGCGCTTGAAGCTGCGCAGCGCGAGGTCGAGGTAATAGCCAAACATTTCATTCACTCCCTGCTTTGAATCCCTCTCCCGGAGGGAGAAGGAAAAATCAGCATCACGCGCTTCTTGTCGCCACCACCGGCGGCACCGCCGCGGCCCGCAGCGCCGGTACCAGCACTGCAAGCTGTCCGAGCAGCCACAACGCCAACACGCCGATCGGCAGATACCAAAGCGGCAGGCGCGGCACTTCGAAGAACTTCATCAACGCAAGGTTGATGCCGATCGCCAATACGATGCCAAGGACGATCCCGAACGTGACGATCAGGAAATTCTCGGTCTGGAAATAACGCAGGATGTCCGCACGCGTCGCGCCGAGGGCGCGGCGGATGCCGATCTGCTTGCGCCGCTGCGCCACCCAGAAACTCGCAAGTCCCACGATCCCGAACGCGGTGACGCCCAGCAGCGCGACGATCACGCCGACCAGCAAACCCGCCATCGCACGGTCCGTCTTGAAGAAGCGCTGACGCAATTCACGGATGGTCTGGCTGCCTTCTTGGTCGACCACGGCATCCGGCGCAATCCGGGCCATCGCGGCCTTGGCTTCCGTCATCACGCGATCGAGATCCTGCGGATTGGCGCGGATCAGGTAGGTTCCGGCCAGCTGCGGTCCCGGTTGCGCCGGGACGAACGCCGTCCACTGCGCACCGTGCTCGCCCTCTTCGTCGTATTGCTGGATCGCAAGGTTGGCGACCACGCCGATCACGCGGAAGTGGAACGGCCCGCTCCAGAATTCCTTGCCGAGCGGATCCTGGCCCGGCCACAGGTGCTCGGCCAGCGCTCGCGCGATCAGTACCCGCGAGCTGGCGGGCACGAAGGTCGTCATCGGTTGATAGTCGTCCGCCGTCGGCATGCGACCGGCGACCAGTTGCAGCCCCAGCGCCTTGGGCGTGCCGGGATCGCCGACATAGAGCTCCGGCACGCCGCGGAACTGCTTGCCGGCCTGGTCGAGCGTGATCCCCACCGCGCCGGCCTGGGGTCCGAACGGCACGGAGTTGATGACGTGCACCGATTCGACACCCGGGATCGCGCGCAGCCCGGCCACCACGCGCGCGTTGAGGTCGCTGGCCTGGCTGGCATCGAAGCCTTGCAGCGCGAGGAACCCGAGCGAAGTTTCATCCACGCCGCTGTTGATGCGCATCGCCGACAGGCGTCCGGCGATCAGGTAGCACGCGTTGCACAGCACCGCGCACGCGAGCGCGATTTCCAACGCGATCAGTGCGGTCGCGAGGCGATGCTTTTTGAGTGCGGACAGGATCGGTTGGATTTGCATGGCGTGTCTCGTGAATCAATCATCGAGTTGTAGGAGCCGGCCCACCGGCGACGTTTCTCGCAAAACTGATCGCGCGCGGACGCGCGCCTACAGGGTCTTGAGCTGCAGCGCCGGCGCGATGCGGCTGGCGCGCAGCGCAGGCAATGCACCCGCCAGCAGGCTCACCGCGACGGCCAGCACGAACGTGGCAAGGAACATCGGCACGTCCGTGTGCACCATGTCGGAATACGGCGTCTGCTGGCGCCGCACCAGCCACAAGCCGACCAGCGTCAGCAGCCAGCCACCGATGCCGCCGATCAGTCCGATCAAGCCCGCTTCGGTCAGGCACTGCGCAAACACCGACCGCCGCGACGCGCCCAACGCCCGGCGCACGCCGATCTCGCCCGCGCGGCGCAGGAACTTCGCGAGCAGCAGGCCGACCGTGTTGAACAGGCAGATGGCGAGGAACGCGAACGCCAGCCACGTCTGCAGCTTCGCGTTGCGCGGGACGATGTGGTTGAAGTCCAGCCATTGCATCAGATTGCGCAACCGGGTTTCGGTATAGCCGATCCGGCCGAGCGCCTTCTGCTCGGTGGCATAGCCGTCCATGAAATCCCGGTAGGCCGCGACTTTGGCGGAGCTGTCCAACTGCACCCACAGCGCGACCCAGTTGCAGGGCGAATGGACCAGATGACCTGGCTTCGGCGGCGGCGACCAGCAGTTGAAGGGCTGAAAATTGCCGTCGTTGATTTCGAGGCCGGTGAAGAACGGCGTGAACACATCCTCCGGCTTGATGTAATAACCCGCGGTGTCACCATTCGCAAAGCGTCCGCCACGCACGGCGTAAAACAGCGGCGAAGGCCGCCAGGGCTTCAGCACGCCGACGATCCGCACATCGGCGTCGCCCAGCCGCAGGCTTTTGCCCACGCTGTCCTGGCCACCGAACAGCTTGTCGTTCAAATCGGACGAGATCACCGCGACGTGCGCGCGACCGGCTTCGTCCTGAGCGCTCCACGCGCTGCCGTACTCGAACGGCGCGTCGAACATCGGGAAGAAATCCCAGGTGGTGGAAAGCATCATCAGCATCAGCGGCGGACGACCGGCATCGGGCGAGCGCGCCTTGATCTGACTGTCCACCAGCAGCGCCTGGCGATCCGCGCGGTGCGCGCTCCAGAGGTCGACCGCCGATTGGTAGTCCAGCATGTCGGGCGGTTCGCGGTGGCTGTAATCCGGCGTGGGATCCCCATCCACCTGCGCGTAAAAAACGTGCGCACTCTTGCCCGGCAGCGGATCGCCCGAAAGGATGTGCATCACCGTCAGCGTGGTCATCGACGCGCCGATGCCGATCGCGATGGCGAGCACCATCAATACCGTCAGCAAGCGGTTGCGCTTGAGGCTGCGGATGGCGAGGTCGAGGTAGTACGCGAACATTCATCGCTCCATGGCTTGCTCCCCTCTCCCTTCGGAAGAGGGGCTGGGGGTGAGGTTCGGCCGCGCGCGGTGCTTCTCGCGCGATCGAACCCTCATCCGCCCTTGCGGGCACCTTCTCCCGGAGGGCGAAGGGAACAGCACTTAAACTGATCGCGTCGCTTCCACCGGCGACACCCGCGATGCGCGCCGCGCCGGCGCGAACACCGCGCCTTGTCCCAGCAAAAGCAGCGCGACCACGCCAGCCAGCACATACAACAGCGGCATCCGGTCCATCGCCAATTGCCGCATCATCCACAGGTTCAAGCCGACCGCGAGGATCGCGCCCAGCACCACACCGGCACCCGCGATCAGCAGGTTCTCGGTCTGGAAGTAGCGCAGGATGTCGCGCCGAGTCGCGCCGAGTGCGCGGCGGATGCCGATCTGCTTGCGCCGCTGCCCGACCCAGAAACTGGTAAGTCCGATGATCCCCGCGCCCGTGATCACCAGCAGCACCGCGCAGATGACGCCCATCAGGATCGCGGTGCCGCGATCGCTGTCGTAGGCGCGATGACGGATTTGGGCGAAGCTGAGCACCCCGTTCTTGGGATCGATGATGCGCATCCGACTCTGCGCGAGCAGTGCCTTGGGCGCTTCGCGCATCGCCGCCGCCAACTCGCCGGGCTTGGCGCGCACGATGTAGTAGGTACCGAACGACACGGCCAGGCGGCGCGGCCACAACATGGCCTCGTAGGCGTAGTCGCGCGACCAGCTGTCGACTTCCTGGCGCTGCAGGCGTTCCACGATGCCGATGATGGTGGTCGGCGTCGTGCTCATGGTGTAGAAAACCTTGCCCAGGGCCGAACCGTCCGGGTACAGCTTGTCGGCCAGCGCCTTGGTCACGATCGCCACCGGCGGTGTCTTGTTCTCGCGCATGCCCATCGGCTCGATTTCATCGGGCCGGAAATTGCGCCCGGCGATCAGCTTGAGGCCCAGCGTGTCGATCAGATGGGTGTCGCTCAGGTACACCGCCGCATCGGTGGTCTTCTGCACCTGGTCGGGCCTCATCATGATCAAGTTGTCCCAGCCGCCACCACGCAGCGGATACGAATTGGCTGGGGCCGCATCGCGCACCGCGGGCAGTTGCCGGAGCGCCCGGAGGTCGGCCTGGATCTGCGCGTCGATCTGCTGGTCCGTTTGCCGGCCCGCCCACTGGCTTCCGATCACGAACACATTGGCTTCGTCGATGCCGGTCGGCTCGGACAAGTGCGACAGGCGCTGGTGGATGATGAACAACGCGTTGCACACGATCGCCAGGGTCAGCGCGATCTGCAGCGCGATCAGCACGGTGCCGGCCTTGTGGTGGCGAAGCGCGGCGAGGATGGGCTGGATTTGCATGAGTACGCCCTCAGTTCGACCGCAGGTGCCACGCCGGCTGCACGTGCGCCGCGCGCCAGGAGGGATAGAACGCCGCGATCACGGTGGCGGCGACCGCGACCGCCAGCGTCAACGCCACCAGCGACAAGTCCACGTGCGCAAGGCGCGCAATTTCGGGGCGGAACAGCAAGCCCACGCCCGACACCCCCACTGCGGTCAACAGCATTCCCAGCAAACCACCCGCCAGGCCGACGGTGCCGGCCTCGATCAGGAACTGAGTGTAGATCTCGCGGCGCGATGCACCCAATGCACGGCGCACGCCGATCTCGCCGGAGCGGCGCATGAACTTCGCGAGCAACAGCCCGACGGTATTGACCAGGCAAATCAGGAAGAAGCCCAGCGACACCAGCAGCGAGATGCGGCTCTCGGGCGGCACCACGTGCATGTAGGCCATCCATTGCGTCACGTCGCGCAGACGCACGTTGGGCGCCCAGCCGAACCGGCCGGCGCGCTGCTGGTCGGCAGAATAGCCTTGCAGGAAATTGCGGTAACGTGCGACGTCTGACGCGCTGTCCAGTTCCACCCACGGCGTGATCCACACGCAATCGCTGTGCAGCCAGTCGT
>Ga0157370_10008044_pt1 | contig 11420 bp, 4 predicted proteins | sample C35metaG_FD_113463 | JGI IMG/M metagenome (GOLD analysis project Ga0157370, IMG submission 113463) | Corn rhizosphere microbial communities from Kellogg Biological Station, Michigan, USA - C3-5 metaG | ecosystem: Host-associated > Plants > Roots > Rhizosphere > Soil | place: USA: Michigan... | reverse complement strand
GGCCATATTCCTCGGCGTGCGCGCGCAGGAGAAAATCCTGAACGGTCACCTGCGCCCAGGCCGCGGCGGCGCCAAACGCCATCCAGGACAGCAAGAGGATCGCCACGCACCGTCGAATGAAGACGTCGATCATAGCATCTCCTCTGGTCAACTCCGGCCGGTCGCAGGTCCAGGTGGGCCCTCCCTCCGACTTGAGTATCGTTGCGCGCGGTCGGGTTAAAAGACCATTGTCGGAACCGGGGGATACTCCAACAAAGACCGAGACTCGGCGATAAGAATGGAGCTTGGGACAAACTCGATCCGGATGGTCTGCAATTGTCATCCCGTTTCATGGCACAGCTTGCCCAACGATTCTTCGGGACGAGTTGTAGCCATTCGAGAACAATCCGGGTCGCTTACCGACAAGCGCGCGACCTTTTCGATCATCGCCTGAAGTTCACCTTGCCGTATATCCGGACGTAATATCCCGCCGGCGTGCGCCTCGGCCACGCCCGCTCCGACGATCATTTTCTCGGTATCGAGAGGTAAAACCAGCTGGGGCACACGATTGACCCAGCATTCAATGGCCGTTCCGAGACCACCGTGATGAATCGCCAACACGGCCTTCGACAGGATTCTCGACAAGTCCAATGGCTGTGCTGCGACGCGAAGATTGCGGCATGCTGGATCGAAGCCGTCCAGATAGGCGTCGTATTCAAGGTCGCCGGCCGCCACCACGGCCAGCACGGCAGGCAGCGCCGGGTGTTTTTGCGGCAGGTAGATGAACCCTCGCTCGCGGGTTTTCTCTTCCCCGCCCGCGCCGGGAATTTCAAACGGCCAGAAATACGACTCCTCGCGATCCTTTGCATAGGGATCGAAGGCCTGGAGGGTGCAGACCATATTGGCTCTGCCGCGCAGCAGGTCGCTGAAGCGGCTCGACGAGTGGCGCCCTCGAGTTAGCGTGAAGGCGGCTTCCACCACGCGCACGGCCGCCGCATTCGCTGAAGCTGTCAAGCCGATCTCATTCGAAAACGATGCCGCACCGTCGACGTTCGGGGGAATCGTCCAGCCATTGCCGATGACGACGACAGGTAGCCGGCCGCTCGCGGCGAGGTTCAAGCTCGGCGCCATGTCCGAAATGATCGCATCCGGCCGATGAAGCGCGATCAGGCGCTCCCATGCCGATACGACGGGCAACCACAGCTCGGCCTCCGCGAATCCGATGTGGGCGAAAATCTCGGCAAGCGACGAAGTGCTCTGAGCCCCGCGACGGCGATGGAGAAAGATCGGCGCCTGAACGACGGTCAGTCGTCCATCGGCGAGACTAGCCGCGAATGTCCTCGCGAAAAGGGCTTGCCCGGCCTGGCGCAGACGAAGCGCGGCAACGATTGTCCATCCTCGCTCCAGATAGCGGCCGATGATCGGCACCAGGCGATGGATATGGCCTCCACCACCCCCGAGTTCCCACCCGATGAGAAGCGTCGGCACAACGCGTCTACGGGATGCGACGAGCACGCACCTGCCCAAGGGGCAGGTGCGTGCTGTCGAAGTGACTGGATCGAAAGGGCGATGCTCTCGATCTCAGTCCATCATCCCGCGAAGACACCCAGAGGCCCAAAGCGGCTTATCAAAACGCCGTGTAGCGTGACTCGACCGTGTCGGGACGCAAGGCGGTAAGTGCGAAATCGTCCGCCATGAGGCCGCGATGACCCGGACCATCGATCGCGTCCATCCCAGCCGGTGCGAAGGCGGCGATCTTTTCGGCGAGCAGAGCTGCCTGGCGATTGCTCCAGGCCGGCGTTTTGGTCCCGAAATCGCCATCGACCAGCGAGTTGATCGGCATAACCGAGCGCGGCACGTCGAACCGACGCCACAACCACCCGCGCTTGCCGGCGGCCGACGCCAATTGCGATCCGCGGGTCGTAGTAATGCTCGGATGCGACGCGTCATAGTTGAGCGCGACATCGGCGAGCGATCCGCCGCTGCCATCGGTGCGCTGGAACGAGCCGGTATTGAGGACGAGATTGTCGTTCCAGTCCCAGTTGCGGTCGGTAGCCGTGCCGCCGAGCCCGATCGACGCGATCCCGGCGTCGCTCAACTTTTCGAACTCCCCGGTATCGGCAATGCCATTGCCGTTCGCGTCGACCCAGACACCGAACTTGGCGAACTGATCGTCACCCGCGCTCAGCTGACCATCGTGGTTGGTGTCGAACGCCGAGAGACCATCGAGATCAGAATGCGCGCCCGGCTTATCATTGACGAAGCTCAGTTCACTTGCCCCCGAGACCTTGCCGTTGCCGTCGCGGTCGAGTGCCAGGAACCCGTCCCCGCCGCTCGTCCAGCCGGTCCGGTCGGCGACCCCGTCGCCGTTCCAGTCGAAGCTGGTACCGCTTCCCTTGGCGGCAAGGGTCACGCCGTTGCCGTCGAGATCGAGGATCACGGGCGCTGCAAGCGACACGCTCTGGTCCGAGAACTGCGCGGTCTCGACACCAATCAGCTGGTCGGTCCCGTCATCGCCGCTGACGCTGGGCGCCAGATCGGCGATCGACACAGTCCCGGCCGAGGTGGTGAGCTGATAGTCGCTCTGCACACCGGCAAACACCGCTGTATCGGTCCCCGACCCGCCGTTGAGCATGTCGTTGCCAGCTCCACCTGTCAGGGTGTCATTGCCCGCACCGCCGGCGAGCGAGTCGTCACCCGCCAGGCCGAGCAGTGTATCGTTACCGTCGCCGCCGTACAGCGTCTCGTTGCCGCTGGTTCCGGTAATCGTGTCATCGCCGGCCGTGAACGCGGTGCGGCGTGCCATGATATCGGCGTAGGACCAGCTGCTGCCGTCGGCGAACTTGATCTGATCGATCCCGTTGCTGACACCAGATAGATTCATATAGCTGATCGTGATCGTGTCGCTGCTGTCGACAATGCCGACCACGATATCGAGGCCGTTCGCGCTTGCGGTGATAAAGGTGTTCTGGGCGGTAATGCCGGCACCGAGCTGGATCGAATTGATGAAGCCGGATACTCGAGTGTCGGCGATGGTGTCATTGCCGTCCCCCTGCGCGAAGACGAACGTGTCGCTACCTGCGCCACCGTCGAGCTTGTCGTTGCCGGCACCGCCTATCAGAATATCATCACCAAGGCGGCCATAGAGCTTATCGTTGCCAGCACCGCCCTGAAGCGTTTGGCTACCTTCGTCGCCATAGAAGATGTCATCACCTGCGGTCGGGGTCGTCGCTTTCGCCATCAGGTCGGCATAGGACCAGTTGGTGCCATCGGCGAAGGCCACCTGCTCGACGCGGAACAGCGTCTGGCTAATGGCGCTGGAGATGGTGATCGTATCGGTGCTGCCCGCGAAGCTCAGCACAAGATCGTTGCCGCCATTCGCCTGCGAGACGGTGACGTTTGCAGGCAAAATTCCCGCGCCCAATTGAATCGTGTCGAAGCCACCATCGCCGGTACCGCTCGAATCGTGCTCGCTGATCCTGTCCTGACCGTCGCCCAACGCGAAGCGATAGACGTCGTCACCATCGCCACCGCTCAACGTATCGTTGCCGGTGCCACCAACGAGCACGTCATTGCCTGCCAGGCCTTTGATAGTGTCATTGCCCGCCCCACCATACAGCGTGTCGTTGCCGCTGATGCCGGTGATGGTATCGTTGCCGGCGGTAAACCGCCGCGCCATGATATCGGCGTACGACCAGACCGTGCCGTCGGCGAAGCGGACTTCGTCCACCCCCTTGGTCGTATCGCTGTTCATCGCGCTGATCGTGACCGTGTCGGCGCTATCGAGGCGCCCGAGCACGATGTCACTCCCCGAATTGGCGGCATAAACGGAGATGTCGCTCGGCGCGATCCCGCTGCCGAACTGGACCGTATTGGCAATGCCGGTTCCGCGCGTGTCGCTGATGACGTCCTGACCGTCGCCGGGAGCGAAGACATAAGTATCGCTGCCGTTGCCGCCATCGAGCATATCGTTGCCGGCACCGCCATTGAGCGTGTCGTCGCCATCATCTCCGAACAGGCTGTCGCTGCCGCCAAGGCCGGACACCTGGTCGTCACCGCCGCGACCGTGCAGCATATCGGCGCCATCGGTGCCGACGATCGTATCGCTGCCGGTCGTCGGGATTTCGCTCCTGGTCCAGACGGTGTTGTCGGCGAAAACGATCCGGTTGATGCCCAGGTTCACATCAGGCGTCGTTCCGGTGAACTGATCGTCGACCGTGAAGGTATCTCCGGTGGCGGTGACGGTGATGACCAACGCGTTGCCGTTGCGCGTCAGCGCGATCTCGTCCGGCAGAATGTCGGTCAGTGACAGTGTGTCATTCCGGAAACAGTCGCTAGCATAATTGGTCAACTCGTCGTGGCCGTCTCCCTTCGCGAAATTGATCGTTCCGCTGCCATCGCCATACACAGCGAGAAAGTCGTCGCCGCCATTTCCCTGCACCGTGAAATTGGTTTGCGGCAGCGGCAGATAGTCAGCATCCGACGTCCCGAGAATGTTCCGATGTGCCGCGCTGATCGCGCTGCTTGCCGCGTTGAGCAAATCCTGGTGTGTCCAGGTTGTGCCATCATGGAAGGAAATACCGAAGGCGCCGCGATCGACGAAGGCCGCCACGTCGCCCGCCAGCGTGATGGACCCTGGCATGTTCGAGAACGAAATAACCAGACCCGCGCCATCCGGCGTCACCGCAAATTGGAGGTCTGACGGCGCAATACCTGCACCTAGAGCAAGCGTGTCGTTACCAAAATAGGTGCCTATGCTGTTTACAACATCGTCGCCATCGCCCTCGTTCCACGTGACGGTGTCGTCGCCAAAGCTGAGGAAATAGCCGTCATTACCTAAGCCGCCGGCCAAATTGTCATTGCCATAGCCGTCTTCAAGACCATCTTCGTACGGCGATCCTGTGATCGTTTGCCCAAGCGCGTAGGGCAGCGGATCCTGCTGGAAATAGGTCGCGTTCAGATGGTTGATGTAGCTGACCGGATCCCGTGAAATCGTCGACAAGGTTCCTTGGGTGGTGCTGGAACTGCCCGCCCCAGAATCGGAATTTGCCATCAATCTCGCCAAGCCTACCTGTCGGTCGGCAGGTATAAGCCCATAGTAGCTATTGTGCAGAGGCTGGAGAACGTCGAAGGCAACGTCAGGGTTGTGCTGGTAGTCGGCAAACTTGTTCCAGATGTCGGCTGCGCTCCAAACGGTTCCGTCACCAAATTTTATCGAATCCAAGGGGCTATTTTGAAGCGTGTCTTCGTCAAGTTGATAGTCCAGGAGCGTTACGCCGTCCCGCGCCCTCAGACCATAAAACATGTCCGAAACATTTGAGTGTTTGACGAACGTTACCTCATCGCCAGAATTCGTCTTAATTGTCAGCGTATTTAGGTCTGTAAAGTAATATGTGCTGTAAATATCTGTTCCGCCGGCAATCAGCTCGATATCGCTTGGCGCGAGACCATCCAGAACGAGCTGATAAGACCCATCCCCAGTCTCAACTACATCCTTTCCGTCACCTCTCCCGAAGTGAATCTCCGCCGCGGCCCCGCTAGCCTTGATGATGTCATTGTCCTCCCCGCCACTGACAAAATCGAGATTGCCCGTTGACTTGATCGTATCACTGCCCGCGCCACCGTAGATGTAGTTATTCCCGTCATCCCCAGATAGTGTGTCATCTCCGGCACCACCATCAATGGTGTCATCACCGGCACCGCCGTTTATTGTGTCATTGTCGGGTGCCAAGATATATGAATCATCGCCGCCGAGTATGGTATCGTCGCCATCGCCGCCTTCGATAATGTCACTACCAGCTTTACCCACGATCACGTCGTCGCCAGCGCCGCCCCATAGAACGTTGGGAGCATCATCGGCCGAGATGAAGTCATCCCCCCCACCTCCAAAAACATCGACGCCATCAAGCGAAAGAAAGCCGAGTGGATTCGAATTATCGAACGTTAAGTTGTCGCCTAGTTCGCTACCAACGACCTTTTCAATATCTGTCACGCTCGCTGTGACCTCAGGCCAGTTGATCGCTGAGGTCGATGTTGAAAAATCTAGGGTGTCGTACCCGCTACCACCGTCGAACACAGTGTCTTCGGCATCCCCTCGTAAAATATCGTCTCCCGCTCCACCGTAAAGCTTGTCCGCACCAGCGCCTCCTGTGATATCATCGGCGTCACCCCCAGGGTCGAGCAGGCCACCCCCATCGCCATATATGACGTCGTCGCCCGCCGCGCCGTCGAGGATGTCCCTTCCGCTCCCCCCGTAGATAGTATCACTACCAGCTTCCCCATAGATGTGGTCGCTCCCCGCGCCACCAGACAAGGTGTCTGCGCCCCCTCCTCCGTAGAGCCAATCCTCGCCGCCGGCAGACGCAAAATCGTTGGAGTCAGATCCGCCAATCATCAATAAATTGGGGGCATGTCCATTGATATCGGGCGCGCCGGACGCGTCAAATTCTGCCATGGCCGGAGATTGGGCAACGAAAGCCGCATCGATATGCGCCCCATGCACATAATCGGTCCCCGCTGGTATCAATTGCCCCGTATGATCAAAACCGTAATATAGCAGTCGTTCTGGTATATTGAGTTGGGCGTATATCTTATTGATTTCGTCTGTTACCTGACTATTCAGAAGATTATCTACGTTGACACCATCGTTGTTGGGAGTGTCCGTGTAACCGTAGGAGACGTGTCCGAATTCATGAATGATCGCAGCTTCAAGCGACATCGCTTGGGCGACACCGCTCTTGTCAATATAGGTAGCGAGCCGATCACTAGGATCGCCTATCGGACCGTTCGTAATATAGGCGGGGTTTAAGTCGAAATATCCCCCATATCCGTTAACGCCTCCCGTTATTCCGAACTGGGTTGGTTCGGGCGATTTGTAAAAGAATATTTTATTTTTGTAGCCTGGATGACTGTTGGCCTGTTGCGGGTCAGATCCATCAAGTCGATCCCCATCAAACGGAACGTCAGTAAAGTCTTGAACAGACAAAACCCTGAGGTAATGATTCACCAGATCCTGAAATATCGACGAACCGAGAAAGGCATTTCTTATTATATTATATATTGCCAGACGCTCATCTTCGTTCCATTGACCATTTCCCGTGGCAAAATATATGTAATCCTTTAAACGGTCCACTGTTTGAGGTGTAATATCGACGTAATCGCTCATTGCATCACCCATTTGGGAAGAAGGAATTTGTTGGCGAACGTATAATTCTTTCGAGCACCATCAAGCTCTATAATACTATTTATTCTCAATGGTTTTTTGTTTGCAAAAAATATATCTACGGCTTTATTCGTTACGTCAGCGTACTCGACAGGATCGTCGAGAAATGCTGAAAATCCCCAACCAATATAGCCAATGTCCGTTCTTGGCGTGTTAGCAAATGCAAACAGAAGATCGTCTGGAATTTTACTCGTAAGCTCCTTAATTTCTTCGTAACTTAGTGAGTTACTATGTTTAGTAACCGTGTCTTGGTACATCTTACCAAGGATATTTATTTCTCCTTGACTGATCTCGGCAGACGACTTCCAATTTACTCGCCTACCGAGCTTCAATTCCATTTGATCGCGAGCTATTTGACGCCCTTGGCGAAAGAACGTGACCTGCATGCTGCACGGCGACCAAGCGTTGGACGAAATTCTTACCCAAGGACTAGTTAGGAGTACGCTTGAACCAAAACGATCGTTTCCGCTTTCCGCAACCAGACCATTAACGCTCTGCACGAAAAGAACGTCGAGCTTAAGCGGAGGACCTCTGCCTGACTCACTAAAGAGCGGTGACTTCTTAAAAAGCCCGACGAGGTGTGCCGTAACTGCGTTTATATATCTTTCCCTGTTAGGGTCCCCGATATCATTGACGGGGAACTTATGCTGAATTGTCCGGCTCGCGCCGGAGAGTTCAACGCTCTGGATTTTGAGGTCTATGGGGCCGCACACTTTTGCCGGGACAAAGTAGGGCGCAACAATCTCGCTGTGCGAGTAGGCAAACCACGCACCTCCAAAAATCGGGACAAGGGTAAACAGCGCCCATTTGAGCCAAGACATATCGTAAAACCTCAAGTTCCTAACGGAGATGAGCGGAAGATTTAGAGCAGCGTGAAAACTGGTTAATACCGATACGCGATTGATTCGTTCCCGGACATTTACCGGCACATCCCGACCAAGCCCATTCGTCTCCATTAGCCAAATGTTATCTCGAACATGCCCACCAAAGAGTTTCTTCGTAATATAAGTACAAGGGAAAGAACGGGTTAGGCCTAAAAAATCGACTCTACACGAGCTGATCACTGCCGTTATCTCTCTCTTCCCGCCTCACGCGACGCTTCATCGATTGGGCTTAACAGGTACGACAAAATGCTCCGACTTCCGGTTCGTATGTCTGCAGTCACCTGCATACCCGGGGACACTTTGATTTTTTCCGGTCGGCTGAGCCCCCGCTCCAAGGCAAGTCGCGCCGGGTAAACGAGTCCCAGCTTTTCATCCTCGACGGCGTCGGAACCAATGTTCTCGACGCGTCCCTTGAGCGTCCCGTAACGCGTGAACGGAAACGCCTCCAGCTTGATCGCGACATCCTGGCCAGCACGGATGAAACCAATGTCGCGGTTGGAAATCTTCACTTCGGCGACCAATGCGCCTCCGACCGGCACGACGATCATGATCGGCTTGGTCGCCTCGACCACGCCACCGATCGTATGGACCGCGAGCTGGGCGATGGTGCCATCGACTGGGCTGACCAGCGTCTGAAGGCGCGACTTCTGGCTCGCCTTGGACAATTCCTCGCGGCGCAGGCGGACGTCCGAATCCGCCTTGGTAAGGTCGGCCAGCACGCGGCTGCGCGCCTCTGACGTCGCCTGCGCGATGGCGCTCTGGGCTGCCGCCATTTCCGCCGCGGCCCGGCTGGCGGTCGCGATCGCCGCGTCGCGGTCGCGCGCGGAGGCAAGCCGCTGGCGGCGCATCTCGATTACCTTGAGCTTCGAGACATAGCCCTTGGCCAGCAATTGCTCGTTGGCGGCGATCTGTTCGTCGAGCAGCGGCAAGGTCTCGGTCAGCTTTGCCGCCTGGATCTGCGCTTCGCTGCGCGCGGCGGCGGACGCGTCGCGCTTCGCAGCATTGGCGCTGGCGCCTGCCTCGATATCCGCTACCTGCGCCCTTGCGAACGCGATCTGGGTAGCTGCGACATCGGGTGGCGTGCCCGGCGGCGCCACAAACGCGAACCCGTGGCCATCGAGCGCGGATAGCACCGCCCGCGATCGTGCCGCGTCGAGTTCGGATGTTTCGAGTGCCTTCTTTGCTTGCTCAGCCTCAGCGGTCGAGATGGTCGGGTCGAGCTGGATCAGCGGCTGACCGGCGCGCACGCGCTGCCCATCATGGACCAGGATCGCCCGCACCACGCCGGTGTCGGCCGGCTGGATCAGCTTGACGCTATCGGCGGGGATCAGCTTGCCACCAGCGGACGCCACGACATCGACCTTGCCGAAGGTCAGCCAGGCGATCGTCGCGACCAGCCCGATCATCAGCACCCAGGCGGTGATCCGCCCGGTCGGCGACACCGGCGTCTCGATGATCTCAAGCGCGGCGGGCAGGAAATCAGTCTGATCAGTGCGGAACACCGAGAGCTTGCGCGACTTCTCATCGGCGAGAGAGTCGCGCACGACCTGCCAGTTGCGGCTGAGCGCGTTCATGCCGCCGCTCCTTCGTGGATGCCCATCTGGCGGCGATGCAAACCGGCATAGCGGCCACCCGCGCGCAGCAGTTCCTCATGGCTGCCGATCTCGACCACACGGCCCTTTTCGAGCGTGACGATGCGGTCGCATTGCCGGATCGCCGACAGGCGGTGGGCAATGATCAGCACGGTGCGGCCGCGCGCCATCGCCTTCAGGTTCGTCTGGATGATCTCTTCGCTCTCGGCATCGAGCGCGCTGGTCGCCTCGTCGAGGATCAGGATGCGCGGCTGGGTGACGAGCGCGCGGGCGATCGCGATCCGCTGGCGCTGACCGCCCGACAGATTGACCCCACGCTCCTCGATCATCGTGTCATAGCCTTGCGGCAATTGCAGGATGAAGTCGTGCGCCCCCGACAATTGGGCAGCGGCCATCACATTCTCGAGCGGCATCGCGGGATTGGCGAGGGCGATGTTCTCGCGGATCGTGCGGTTGAACAGGAGGTTCTCCTGGAGCACAACGCCGATCTGGCGCCGCAGCCAGGCGGGATCGATCTGGGCGATGTCGACGCCATCGATGAGCACGCGGCCGCCCGCCGGCGTATAGAGGCGCTGGAGGAGCTTGGTCAGGGTCGACTTGCCCGAGCCCGACGATCCGGCGATGCCGAGCGTCCCGCCCGGCGGAATGTCGATGCTGATGTCATCGAGCGTCCACGGGCCGTCGAGCGCGTAACGGAACTTCACGCCATCGAATTTGATCGCGCCCTTGAGCGACGGTAGCGCCACACGCGAGCCCATGCCCGGTTCGACCGGTGCGTTGAGGACATCACCCAGCCGCTCGATCGACAGCCGCACCTGCTGGAAGTCCTGCCAGAGTTGCGCCATCCGGATGACGGGCCCCGAGACACGCTGGGCGAACATATTGAACGCGACCAGCCCGCCGACCGTCATCGCGCCGGCGATAACTTGCCCCGCGCCGAAATAGAGGATCGCCGCCAGGCTGAGCTTGGAGATCAGCTGGACCGCCTGGCTGCCGGTGTTACCGAGATTGATGACGCTCTGGTTCGAGGCGCTGTAACCGGCCAGCTGGCGTTCCCAACGCTCTTGCCATTGCGGCTCGACTGCCGCCGCCTTGACCGTCTGCATGCCCGAGACGCTCTCGACCAGAAGCGCATTATTAGCGGCACTGCGCTCATATTTCTCATTGAGCCTGCGACGCAGCGGTTTGGTCACGAACAGCGAGACGCAGGCATAAGCCGGGATGGTTAGCGCCACGACCCAGAACAAGATCGGCGAGTAGATCCACATCGCGACCAGGAACACGATGGTGAACGCCGGGTCGACCAGCACCGACAGCGAGGCGTTGGTCAGGAACTCTCGGATCGACTCCAGCTGGCGGACGCGGGTCACCGTGTCGCCGACGCGTCGTGCCTCGAAATAAGCGAGCGGCAGCCCGAGCAGATGGCGAAACAGCTTGGCGCCAAGCTCGACATCGAGCTTCTGGCTAGTTTCCGAATAGAGCCGCGTGCGCAGCCAGCCGAACACCACTTCCCAGACTGACACCGCGACGAAGCCGATCGACAACACTTGCAAGGTCGCCAGCGTATTATGGACCAGCACCTTGTCGATCACGTTCTGGAAGAATAGCGGCGCGGCGAGACCGAGCAGGTTGAGGCACAAGGTGATCAGCAGCACCTCGCCGATCAGCTTGCGATAGCGCACCACCTGCGGAATGAACCAACCGATGTCGAAGCGGCCCGCCGCACCGGCCACGCCTTCGCGC
>Ga0157370_10008042_pt1 | contig 11422 bp, 8 predicted proteins | sample C35metaG_FD_113463 | JGI IMG/M metagenome (GOLD analysis project Ga0157370, IMG submission 113463) | Corn rhizosphere microbial communities from Kellogg Biological Station, Michigan, USA - C3-5 metaG | ecosystem: Host-associated > Plants > Roots > Rhizosphere > Soil | place: USA: Michigan... | reverse complement strand
GCAATGGATATGACTGTTGTTGCAGTGACGGATGAAATTCCCGAAGAAAATATTTCAGATCCCAATACTGAAAGTTACGCCGGACTTGAAGAAAACCCTTTTGAGTCTCCAAAAAAATCACCTCTTTCTACTTTTTCCATAGATGTTGATAATGCATCTTATACCAATATTCGCCGTTTTATAAACGAAGGTCAAAAAGTGCCTAAAGATGCTGTTCGTATCGAAGAAATGATGAACTTCTTTAAATACAAATATCCGCAGCCAGAAGGACAAAATCCATTTTCAATTAATACCGAAGTAAGCGAAAGTCCGTGGAATAAAAATTCTTTATTGCTGAAAATTGGTCTGCAGGGAAAAAATGTTCCAATGACAAATCTTCCAGCTTCGAATCTTGTTTTTTTAATTGATGTTTCGGGTTCGATGGATGAACCTAATAAACTGCCATTATTAAAAGAATCGATGAAAATTTTGGTAAAAGAACTGCGTCCTAAAGATAAAGTTTCGATTGTAGTTTACGCAGGTTCTGCCGGCGTTGTATTGCCTCCGACTTCTGGAGATAATAAAGACGAAATTATGGATGCTTTTGATGAACTAAGTGCGGGCGGAAGTACAGCCGGCGGAGAAGGAATCGAACTGGCTTATAAATTAGCTCAGGAAAATTTCATAAAAGAAGGAAACAATAGAGTCGTAATTGCAACCGATGGTGATTTTAATGTTGGCGCTTCTACTGATGCCGATATGGAAAAACTGATTGAAGAGAAAAGAAAATCGGGTGTGTTTTTAACTGTTTTAGGTTTTGGAATGGGGAATTACAAAGACAGTAAAATGGAAATTCTTGCCGATAAAGGAAACGGAAATTATGCCTACATTGACAATATCCAGGAAGCGAATCGTTTTTTAGGAAAAGAATTTAAAGGTTCTATGTTTGCCATTGCGAAAGATGTAAAAATCCAGATTGAATTTAATCCAAAACATGTTCAGGCGTATCGATTAATTGGTTACGAAAATCGAAGATTAAAAGACGAAGATTTTAAAAATGATGCCGTCGATGCCGGAGAATTAGGAAGCGGACATACCGTAACGGCGCTTTACGAAATTATTCCAACAGGTGTTGAAAGTGATTATGTTCCGTCGGATTTAAAATATACGAAAGTTAAAACGGATGAATCTAATTACAGTGATGAATTGGCAACGATTAAATTCCGTTACAAAAAGCCAGATGGTGATAAAAGTATGGAGATCGTAAATACAATCCCGAATAGAAAAGTTGCTTTGGACAACAGTTCGTCTGATTTTAAATTTACAACTGCTGTTGCCTGGTTTGGATTGAAATTAAGAGATTCAAAATTCATTGCAAATTCAACAAGTGCTGATATTAAGAAATTAGCAAAAAGCGGATTAGCAAATGATGATGAAGGTTACAGAGCAGAGTTTGTTAGGTTAGTTGATGCGGTAAACTAAGCTAAATTCCAAAAAAAGAAAATCCCAAATTCCAAGTTATGAATGGAATTTGGGATTTTTATATTTTAAATATTTGAAACTTTTATTTGACTTCTTTAATTGTTGTGGCATCGATCCAGCCTTCGGTTCCGTCTGTAAGTTCGATTTTTTTCCATTTTCCCACGGTTTCCATAACGTAAACTTTTGCACCTTCGTGAAGTAAAAATATGGCAGCACCCGCTTTTTGAGGTTCGCTTCGAACTTCGCTTAATTCTGCAAAAACAATTGCCGGGCGATCGTTATCAAAATGACTTTTTTCAGACATTCCCGCTGAAGCGCTTAATACCAAAGCAACCAATAGAATAAACATTCCGATGAAATAAATTCGTTTTGCAATTGTAAGCTGTGAAAAGTAATATCCAATAAAACTCAACAAAAACAAAAAGGCAATGGCAACAGAAATTTTTGCCCATTGATTGTAATCAAAAATACCAGTGAAGTTTTGAATTAGTTTTGCAAAACCCACTTTTGGAACTTCTTTGATCTCATCGATCGTTAGTTTTTTGGCAAATTTCAGGTTGTTTAAAGCGTCAGGATCGTTTGGCTTTAATACCAATGCTTTTTCGTAATTATAAATAGAAGGAGCGACCTTATTTAGTTTGTAATAACTATTTGCGAGATTAAAATACAATTCTGCCGACTGTTGTTTATTTTCTTTAATAATATCTTCATAAACCTGAACAGCTTCCTGATATTGTCCCTTTTGGTACAAAGCATTTCCTTTTTCAAAGCTGCTTTGAGCAAAGAAAACCTGCGAGATTAATAAAAAGAGATATAATATGTTTTTCATTTTTTAGATGTGTAATAAGATTTTCAACTTTGCGAACTTAATGCTGCGCAATCTAAATCAATTTTCTTGGCGAACTTTGCGGTTAAAAAAAACTAAACGATTTGTTTTTCTAATTCTGATATAATTAAAACAGCTTTATCATAATCCTGCTGAATCGAAGCGCTTGATGCCGGAGCATAACGTGCAAACTCGCAGTTTTCTGTCAAATTAATAAAATTCTGAACCGTTTCTGGATTAGCATTTCTGGATAAAAGCAGTTCCTGAATATTGTCTTTACTCATTTCTGAAGTTTCAATATGAAGTTTTTCTTTTAAGAAATTATGCATTGCTTTTTCCAGTGCAATATAAAATGCTTCTTTGTTATTAAGCTGTTTTTTGGCCTGCGATAAATATTTTTTCGCCAGCTTATTGTTCATTCTAATTCGGTTTCCGGTTACGTCGCTGTCAATTGCTTCTTTTTTCTTCTTAGCTAAAATTATAATTGGAATAATAGCAAATGGGAAGAAAAGCAGCGCATAATACAAATCTGAACCATAAAAATCATTTTTAGCAATGCTTACCAAAGTTGTTTTTGGCTTGATATATTTAAATTGTTCTGTTTTTGTAATTACGTTTTTAGACGCTGTCGAAGGATTTGCTTCGGCTAAAGTTGGTCCGTCTAAAACATCCACCATAATTTCAGGAGACGTAATTGTTTTATATGAACCTGTGTTCAAATCAAAATAAGAGAACGTCATTGGTTTAATGGCATATTTTCCTTTGTACTGTGGAATAATAGTGTACTTGTCGGTTATTTTTCCAGACATTCCAGCCAATGAAGTGGTTACTTTTTCATCGTGAACCGGATCATACATTTCTAAGGCATTTGGAACAACAGGCTTTGGCAGCGTAAACAATTTCATGTTTCCTGTTCCCGACGCGCTTACAAGTAAATCCAGACCTTCACCGCTTTTTAGTGTTGTTCTTGATGGTGTAACCGTAAAATTAAATTTACCAACAGCACCTGTAAAACCTTCCGGTTTACCAGTTTCAGGAAGTGGTCTAACGCTTATAGATCTGGCTCCTGTAGTTACTACTTTATTGTCTTCGGTAATAATCATCTGACCAAACATATCGCGTCGATTTGTTGGTAATTGAACTCCAATGTCTAATGAAAACGGTTCAATTGTTAAGCGTCCTGATTTTTGAGGATATAATATGGCTTTTTTCAATATCACATAATGGCATCTCTGTCCTTGGTAAGTTCCTTCTTCCATTACCAATCGGGTGATATCGATGTTCTGATTCCAAAAATCGTTGTACTTAGGTTTAGCCAGTTCTCTAAATCCGGTAACGCCAATTTCGTTAAAATACAGTTTATAAACAACGGTTATAGGCTCATTTACATAAGGAGTTGTTTTAGAAACTTCTGCCACTAATTGTAATAGTTCGTTTCCAGAACCTCCGCCTTGCTGTCTCGGATCATTAGGGTCTCGTTCCTGCGCAACAGCATTGGTTACCGTAACTTTTATTGGAGTAGTTTTGTAAATCTGCCCGTTGTATTCTATTGCAGCCTGTTTAATTATAAGAGCTCCTTTTTTCTCAGGCTGAAGAATATAGGAGTATATTTTTTGAAAAGAGCTTCGGCCGTTTATCCAGGACTGACTTACCTGCTGGCTTGGTCCGCCTACAATTTTAAATCCATCAAATGAAGGTTGGTCAAAATTATCTCCATCAACATTCATGACGAAATCAATACGAAGTCTTTCGTTAAGTCCAAGCGTGTTTTTGCTTACCTTGGCTTCAAATTGAACTTGAGCCATAAGCCCTTGAAAAGTGAATAGTAATAGAATTAAATATCTTTTCATTTAAATTTTGATCGTTGTTTGTTTTAACTGCTAAATCGTTTATCCGTTTAATCGTTTACTAATAAACAATTTAATAACGATTAAACGATTCAACTTATTTTACCAGTCTTTCTCCGGTTTTTTAGGATTTCCTTTTACTTTTTGTGCGTTTACTTTGTCTTGAATTTTCTTTTCTTCGTTGTTTACAGCATCTAATAAATTCTGAACACGTTCTTTTGAAATTCCGCCAGGCATTGGTTTTGGTTCTCCGTTATTCTCAGACTTGTCGTCTTTCTTCGGATCATTTTTACCATTTTTGTCTTTGTCTTTATCGCCTTTGTCGTCTTTTTTATCTTTGTCCTTGTCCTGATCTTTATTTTTATCCTTGTCCTTGTCTTTATCTTTGTTTTTATCCTTGTCTTTGTCCTTATCCTTATTCTTGTCTTTGTTTTGATCGTTTTTAGGAGGATTTTCTTTTAGCTTTTGTTTGGCGTAAGCATAGTTGTAACGCGTTTCATCGTCAGTAGGGTCGTTGCGCAATGCTTCTTTATACGCTTCAACTGCCTGCGTATAATCTTTCTCTTTCATGAAAGTGTTTCCAAGATTATGATAAGCTTTGTGCTTTTCTGGTCTTGTTTTGGCGTTTTTTATGGCATTCGCGTAAGCGTATTTTGCTTCAGAAGACTGATTTTGTCTATAAATCGTATTTCCTAAATTGTATGAAGCTGCAGCGCGCTTTGGAAATTTTGATGCCGAAATTCTATAATTAGCTTCCGCATCAACAAATTTATTCTGCTTATATTCTTCATTGGCACCAGGCAATATCTTGTCTTTTTCCTGAGCAGAAACTGCAAAAGAAAGCGTTAGTAAAATATAAAGAAGTAAATTTTTCATTCTAATTTTTTATGTTTTTTATTTCGCCACGAATTGCACTAATTGTCACTAATTATATTGTTTGAAACAATCTGTTTTTTCGTGTAAATTCGTTTAATTAGTGGCTAAACATTATTATTTCTTTTCGTTGAATAAATTCAACTCTTTAATCCAATTTGTTTTTCTTTCTAAAAGAAAAATATCTACAAACAACAATAAGAAACCAAAACCAAGGAACCATTGAAACTGCGATTGAAAGTCGGCCATTTGTGTCGATTCAAATTCGGTTTTTTGAATGTTGTTTAAAGCGTTTTTAATGTATTCTAAAACCTCTTTAGTATTTCCGCCGTAAACATAACCGCCTTTTGTGGCTTTTGCAATAGTTTTTAAACCTTCTTGATTTAATTTTGTAATAACCGTTTGTCCGTTTTGATCTTTCTGGTAATTTTTAACTACGCCGTTTTCTTTTAAAGGAATTGTTGCTCCTTTTTCTGTTCCAACACCAACGGTAATGATTTTCATTCCAATTTTGTTGGCTTCTTCTGCCGCAACAGAGGCACCTTCAGAATGATCTTCTCCATCAGAAATTAAAATCAAAAGTTTACTTGTTTTACTTTTCTCGTCAAAATAAGTGGCAGATAAACGAATCGCTTCATCAAGAGAAGTTCCTTGTGATGAAACCATATCCGGACTCATACTTTGCAGGAACATTTTGGCAACGCTGTAATCTGATGTGATTGGTAAAACCGGAAAAGCACTTCCTGCGTATGCAACAATTCCAATTCTATCGTTTCCAAGCGAATTGATAATCTGCGAAACCAGCTGTTTACTTTTGTCTAAACGACTTGGCGCCACATCTTCGGCAAGCATACTTTTAGAAACGTCAACAGCAAAAACAATATCAATACCTTCACGTTTTACGGTCTCCATTTTGGTTCCAATTTTCGGATTTACTAAACCGATAATCAGGCAAGCCAAAGCCAAAAGTAAAATCGATAATTTTAATACTGGTTTAAAAACAGATGTTTCCGGACTCAGTTTTTTTACCATTTCTATGTCACCAAATTCACGTTGTTTTTTTCTTTTCCAATACAAATTGAAAAAGAAAATACACACCACAATTGGGAGTAATAATAGGAGATATAAATATTTTTTTTCGTCTAATTCCATATGTTTTTTAAATTTCAAAAATTAAATTCCAAATTCCAATTTTTACTGTTATGTGAAATTTTAATCTTTAAATTTCAATGTTTTTTGATGTTTTGCTTTTAAAATTCTTTTTTTAGAAGTTCCATTTTGTTATTTGGAATTTTTAAAATTGGAATTATTTAATTTTGAAAAAATTAAATAAAGCTTCTATAAACCGTATTTCTTAAACCAACTTCTAATAAAAGTAAAAACGCTGCGAGTAAAACAAAAGTTCTGTATTTTTCGTCGTAATCGTAGAATTTTAATTCCTGTATTTCTGTTGTTTCTAATTTATTAATTGCACTGTATATTTCGGCTAATCTATCGTTGCTTGTTGCTCTAAAGTATGTTCCATCAGTTTTACGGGCGATACTTTTCATTAGTCTTTCATCGATTTCAACTTTCTGCATTTTGAATAAGAAACCTCCGTTTGGTGCATAAGCGTATGGAGATTCTGCCATTCCGTTTGTTCCAATACCAATTGTATAAACTTTTATTCCATATTGTTTTGCGATATCTGCAGCGGTTTCCGGTTCAATAAAACCAGCATTGTTAACACCATCAGTCATTAAAATAACTACTCGGCTTTTAGCTTTACTGTCTTTTAAACGGTTTACTGCAGTTGCCAGACCCATCCCAATTCCGGTTCCGTCTTGTAAAACCGTGTCGTATTTAATTCCTTTTATGGCTTCCAGAATAATTGGTTTATCACTTGTAACGGGTGTTTTTGTATACGCTTCAGAAGCATATAAAACCAAACCAATTCTGTCATTTGGTCTTTCTCCAACGAAATCTGAGGCAACTCTTTTTAAAGCTTCCATACGGTTTGGCTTTAAATCTTTTGCCAGCATACTTCCAGAAACGTCAATTGCCATTACAATATCAATTCCCTTTGTTGTTTTAGTCTGATTGCTTATGTCTACTGTTCTTGGTCTCGCTAACGCGACAATCAAAGAACTTAAGGCGATAATTCTAAAAACGTATAAGCAAGGTTTTAATTTGGTTAAAAGCGACTGACTGTTTTTAAAACCTGCGGTCGAACTCATCTTTAAAGTAGCCGACTGCTGGTTTCTTTTCCAGAAAAACCAGCCAATAGCGATTGGAATTAATAGAAACAACCAAAAGAATTCCGGATTTAAAAAAGTGATCTTATTATTCATTAGTTACTTGCTTTTTTAAGTTCAACAGAATTTAAAATTCGGGTTGTGATGTCGTTCGCATAAGTATCACCTTCTTCGTGTAAAATGATAATTTGCTGTAATCCCTGATCTTGTTTAAAAAGCAGGATTTCATAATATGCTTTAGTACTCGTTTTTGTCGTTGGGTTTAAAATGCTCATTGTTCCATAACCTTTTACTCCTTGAATACCTTGATTGGTCTGAAAATCTTCTTGTTTTACAATGATATTTTGACCACCCTGAAGCTCGATAACTTTTAAGCTTCCTTCTAAAGCTTTTGATAAATCAATCTCAGTTGGTGTTTTGAATTTAGTAGTCGAAACGGCAACGTAGAAATTATCAATCATACTTCCGTATGCAAAAAGCTGCATTTCTTTTATCAGGGCCATTGTTTCTTTCGGGAGTGCTTTTAAAGCATCCATACGTTTTAAAACTTTTGGAGTTTCAATAATAACGCCTGGATTTCCGTATTCACTTTTTACCCATTCTCCTTCTAATAATTCTTTAGAAGGATGTCCGATAAGATTGTCTTTTACGTATGTAAAACCTTTTGTTGCTATAAAATAAGTAGCAGTTGCTAATATTAAGAACACAACAGAACCCACAGTAATTGCGATTCGTTTGTTTCTTTGTTTTCGTAATTGAAGCTGAATTTGTTTTTGCTTTTGAGCTTCGTTCAGCAATTGATCTTCTTCTTCAGCCGGAACTTCGGTTGGAATTGCATTGTCAAGTGTTAAAATTACTTTCTGAATTTTATTTCTATCATCAGTAATTTCAAATTCCAGCGGTTTGGATTTTGCAAATTTTACTAAATCGGCCTGACGTAAAACACGTTCAAGATTTTCAACTGTTTCCGGAGTTAAAGTCATTTTCTTTTTGCTCGATGCCGCCCTAATTGCCTCAATTAATTCAGAAGTTGTGCTTTCCATTGCTGGAATATGAATGGCTTCTTCAATATAATTACGGGCAATATCTGTTAGTTCGCTATAATATTCTTTGATTTCACCTTTTTGAACCAATTCTTTTTGCTCAAGGTTATTTAATAAACTAGTCGCTTTTTCGATAGGAGTTTTATAAACTTCTTCTTCAATTTTCTTTTTCTGGTGTTTTTTAACGTACCAATATATAAAAGCTCCAATCGCTAGAATAATAACTAAGGCCAAAATGTATTTCCACCAATCGCCAATACCGCCATCAGCAGTGGTAATATCTTTAATGTCGTACATTTTTTGCTGTAAGGTATCTACTTTTACATTGGCAACTTCTACACGAATAGAATCAGATAGATAAGGTTTTTTGTCGATTAAAATCTGAACGCTCGGAATTACATATCTTCCGGAATCAAATTGTGTTAGGCCATATTTTTTGATTAACTCATAAGTATCATTTTTCTTTACCGTGTCAACCGGATAGGACTGAATTACTTCAAGTGCTCCAAATTTCTTCAGTTTAGGAAAAACTACTTTCGAATTAGCATTTACAACCGTTTTAAGTGTAAGCTTAAACTCGGCGCCAATTTTATTTTTTGTAGTATCAATACTTGTTTCGACTTGTTTTTGCTGGGCAAAAGCAACCGAAGTAAGCAAAAATAAAAATATGTAAAACTTTAATTTCATTATGATTAACGATTGAAGATTAACGATTTTTGATTTCAGATTTATTGCGAAACTTAAATATTAATCTTTGTTCTTTTTATGAATTATTTTTTGATGTTTTAATACTTGAGACAAAAATTGAGATTAATTGATTGGCCTCTGTTTTTGCTCGTATTAAACTTTCCTGATCTGTCGAAAGGTTTGCTTTTTCTATTATTTTTAAGCAAACAAATGTTTCTCTTAATTCTTTCAGGCAAATTCCCATTTTATGGATAAAATCTTTTTTACTTTCTGCACTTTGCGCTTCGCCATAATTTAAAGCAGGTGATGTACTAGAACGAGTTATCTGACCTAATAAATGATTTCCAGCGTAATTTTTTTCAAATGTAATTGTTAATAATATTATGCTCGCAGCAAAATCAATCAATCTGTTTTCTAATTCTTGTTTAGTCATTTTTTAATTCTTCCTTTAACCATAAATCATATCCATCATAAATCAAAAATCGTTAATCAAATATCAAAAATCTTTACCTTGATTTGAAATATCCAAGCAATTTAGTAACGTAATTTTCGTCGACTCTTGTATTTACAATACCTGCTCCGGATTTACGAAATGAATCTTTGAAATAATTTACTCTTTCCTGATAATGTTTTTCGTAATTCATTCGAACTGTTTTTGAACCTGTATCGACTAATTGCGTTTTTCCAGTTTCGGCATCAAGCATCGTTACCATTCCTAAATTCGGAATTTTTTCTTCGCGGATATCGTATACACGAACACCTGTAAGGTCATGTTTTTTTGAAGCAATTTTTAAAGTCTGCTCATAATCTTCAGACATAAAATCTGAAATCATAAAAACAATTGCTTTCTTTTTTTGAGTTCCTGATAAGAATTTTAAAGCCTGAGCCACATCTGTTTTTTGACTTTTTGGTTCAAATTCGATCAATTCACGAATGATTCTCAAAACATGCGAACGGCCTTTTTTTGGTGGAATATACAATTCGACATTATCAGAAAATAAGATTAACCCAATCTTATCGTTATTTTGTGTAGCCGAAAAAGCCATCGTTGCCGCAATTTCGGTTACGATGTCTTTTTTAAACTGACTTTTTGAACCAAAACCTTCAGAACCCGAAATATCAACCATTAAAACCATGGTTAATTCTCGTTCTTCTTCAAAAACTTTTACGTGGGCTTCGTTGTAGCGTGCGGTTACATTCCAATCGATATTACGAATATCATCGCCATATTGGTATTGGCGCACCTCGCTGAAAGTCATCCCGCGCCCTTTAAATGAAGAATGGTATTCTCCCGAAAAGATGTGATTACTCAGTCTTTTGGTCTTGATTTCTATTTTCCGTACTTTTTTTAAAAGCTCTTTTGTATCCATTTTTCGGATTGCAGATTTTAGATATTAGATTTTAGATTATTTTTAGATTGCAGATTTAAATCTAAATTCTGCAATCTAAAATCTAAAATTTTTTTAAGGTACTTCAATCTCGTTTACGATTTTGTTGATAATGTCTACAGAAGTAATATTTTCGGCTTCGGCCTCATACGTTATTCCAACTCTGTGACGTAAAACATCATGCACAACGGCACGAACATCTTCTGGAATTACATAACCGCGGCGTTTAATGAAAGCGTAACATTTTGCAGCATTTGCTAAATTGATACTTCCACGAGGTGATGCTCCAAAACTAATAAGTGGTTTTAAGTCGGCCAGTTTGTATTTCTCTGGATAACGAGTAGCAAAGATGATATCTAAGATGTATTTTTCGATTTTTTCATCCATATAAACCTCACGAACTGCTTCTTGCGCACGTAAAATCTGCTCTACAGAAACTACCGGATTTACTTTTTCGTAACTTCCTTTTAAGTTCTGACGGATTACGAAACGCTCTTCGTCGATTTTCGGATAATCAATTACCGTTTTTAACATGAAACGGTCAACCTGTGCTTCAGGAAGCTGGTAAGTTCCTTCTTGCTCAACCGGTTTTTGAGTTGCTAAAACTAAAAACGGGCGGTCTAGTTTAAAAGTAGTGTCGCCAATAGTAACTTGCTTTTCCTGCATTGCCTCTAAAAGTGCAGACTGAACCTTTGCCGGAGCACGGTTAATCTCATCGGCAAGTACGAAATTGGCAAAAATTGGCCCTTTTTTAATTGAGAATTCGTTTGCTTTGATGTTGTAAATCATCGTTCCGATCACATCGGCAGGTAATAAATCAGGAGTAAACTGTATACGACTGAAAGAACCCTGAACCGCTTGTGACAAAGTATTAATCGCTAATGTTTTTGCTAAACCAGGAACACCTTCAAGTAAAATGTGCCCTTGTCCCAAAAGACCAATTAATAAACGCTCGACCATATGTTTCTGGCCCACAATAACTTTGTTCATTTCCATTGTAAGAAGGTCTATAAAAGCACTTTCTCTTTCAATTTTTTCATTTATCGCTCTAATGTCTAAAGTC
>Ga0157370_10008038_pt1 | contig 11426 bp, 11 predicted proteins | sample C35metaG_FD_113463 | JGI IMG/M metagenome (GOLD analysis project Ga0157370, IMG submission 113463) | Corn rhizosphere microbial communities from Kellogg Biological Station, Michigan, USA - C3-5 metaG | ecosystem: Host-associated > Plants > Roots > Rhizosphere > Soil | place: USA: Michigan... | reverse complement strand
CGGTTGAAGTAGCGAACGGATTCGCGTCCGGTGATCTGGCGCGCGGCCGGCACGAGCTCGGCGTCGATACGATAGTGCGCGAACTGTTGCCAGTAGTTAGGGCCCGGCTCACCGGTACGCGTGCGCGTGCCGTTGGCGACGGCGCGGGCGAAGGCGTGGGTTTCGAAGACGGGGTAGGGGAGGGGGCGGGAGGCGGCCCCTCCGGAGCGCGGCACAGCCGGGGGCTGGGAGTGCCGTTGTGAGCGCGACGGCAAGGACGCGCACGCCGCGACCGTAATGAGGCTCGAAACCAGCAGGCGTAGAGATCGCATCGAACGAATATGAACTCGCTCGCCGTCGGCTCCAACTGTGTCCGCGGAGGCGGTGCAGCGGCCGGTCACTCCGCGTCGGACATTTGTGACAAGGGCCCGGACCGCTGATGCTTTCGCCCTTCTCGCGTGCGAGCCACTCTCGAGCAAACTTGGTCTCGCACTTGGAGATGAGCGATTTATGACGACATGACTCACTTGGCCTGGACATGAGCCAATCCCGGCTGCATGTTGCGCTCGCATGCATTCGATACGCCTACAGGGCCCGATTGCCAAGGCGTCACCGCCTACCGTGCCACCGTATCTCACTTTTTGGGGCAAGGCGCAGCCCCACGAAGTTTGCGATGTTGCGTGGCATCCCGTCGCGTACCACTGCTTGGATGTTGCCGCTTGTGTTGAACGAATCTTGACGGTGCGGCCACTCGCGCTAAATCAGGCGAACCGGCTGTTCCGGACAGACTTGCCGTCAGTAGTTCCACTCGTGACGGCACTGGCGGCTCTTCACGACATTGGAAAGTTCGCGAGCTGCTTTCAGGCGAAGCGACCGGATCTTTGGCCCGATGTCCTTGGTGATCCGCCTTCAGCGATTCCGGAAACTTATCACACTCGAGATGGCTTCAGCCTTTGGAGCGGATCACTACGCGAGTTGATTGGTCCTGCGCTCTGGAGCGGTGACCTTCACTCTCTCACGACGGTGGTCCAGGCGGTAATGGGTCATCACGGTCGGCCAGTTGCGATCGATCGTCAGCGCGATTTCCTCAGCACGATTTTTCGGACCGCGGGGCGAATCGCGGCGGAGCAGTTTGCAGTGAGCGTAACGCGGCTGTTAGTCTCGGAACCGTTTTCGGCCGAGCACCTTGGCGAGCGGGACGTGCTTCGCGCGACGTGGTGGATCGCGGGCCTCGTCACGACTGCAGATTGGATCGGTTCCAACGAGCGGTCGTTCCAGTACACGGCCCCGATCGCGGGCGATTCTGGTTTGGAACGCTATTGGAATCTCGCCAAGGATCGTGCGATCATCGCGGTGCGCAGGGCGGGGTTGGAGCCGCCCACGGCGGCAGCGCGCAGAAGCTTCGTGGAGCTGACCGGTCGGGCGGAGGCGCCGACGCCAGCGCAGCGATGGGCGAGCGACGTGCCTCTCCCGGAAGGTCCAACCTTCTTCATTCTCGAAGACGTAACGGGCGCCGGAAAGACGGAAGCGGCGCAAATTCTCATACATCGATTGATGTCTGTCGGGCGAGCATCTGGTGCGTTCTGGGCAATGCCGACGCAAGCGACAGCCAACGCGATGTATGGCCGACAAGCGAAGTCGCTTCTCGCTCTTTTCGATGAACACTCCGCGCAACGCCCATCTTTGGTATTGGCGCACGGGAAGTCACGAATGCACGAGGGGTTTCGCGATACCGTGATCGAGGAGCCGGGCCCAGAGGGCGACTCGGCCCAAGCCGATCGGCCAGATGTTCCAGGCGAGATCGCCTGCGCCGCATTTCTCGCGAACAGTAGTCGCGCGGCTCTGATGGCCGATATCGGGGCGGGGACCGTCGATCAGTCTATACTGGCGGTGCTGCCGAGCAAGTTCAACACGATGCGGTTGTTCGGGCTCGCGGAAAAAGTTCTGGTGCTGGATGAGATCCACGCCTATGACTCCTATATGGTGGAGGAGCTCAAGGCACTACTTCGATTCCACGCAGAACTCGGCGGGTCCGTAATCGCGTTGTCCGCTACCCTCTCGTCGAAGCTCACGTCGGAGCTGATTGACGAATGGCGATACGCCATGACTCACTCGAGTCGTACCCTGGACGCAATTCCAGCCGTGGCGATGTACCCACTCGCGACTGCAGTCGGAGGAAGCGGAGCCGTCACGCGTTCGCCCATCGAGGCGACTTCCTGGTCGCGCCGAACAGTGTCCGTGCGGCTCATCCATGACCGAGGTGAGATCGTTGAGAGACTACTGACCGCCGCGGGCGACGGTGCAGCCGCAGTGTGGATTCGTAACACCGTCGACAGTTGCCGTGAGGGAGCTGCAATCCTACGCAGCCATGGCGCGAGAAACGTTATGCTGTTTCACGCACGATTTGCTCAAGTGGACCGACAGCAGCGGGAGGAGGAGGTACTTGCTCGCTTCGGCCCTAACAACAACCCGGAGCGAGCAGGCAGCATTCTAGTCGCAACTCAGGTCGTGGAGCAATCACTCGATCTCGATTTCGACGTCATGGTGAGCGACCTGGCCCCGATCGATCTTCTCATCCAGCGATCTGGGCGACTCTGGCGGCATCCTTTCCGAAGCGGGCGACGTGGCGGGTCGAAGCTTGAGCTGCTCGTCCTGACACCGCAGTTGGAGGAGAACCCCCCGAAGGATTGGCTGGACGATCTGCTTCCCAAGACGAAATGGGTGTATCAAGACGCCGGAGTGTTGTGGCGAACGCTTCGTGCGCTCGAAAACCACGCCTGTATCGACGCGCCTGACGGACTGCGTGGGCTGATTCAGCAAGTGTACGACGATGACTCTTGCCCACTGAATCTCGAGGCATCGGCTGACCGGGCTCGTGGCGATGCACTCGCGGCGACCGGCACAGCGAGGCAGTATGCGCTGAACATCGGCGCGGGCTACGTGGGCGAGAATCTTATCTGGGCGTCAGACGTCCGCGTCCCAACTCGCCTCAGCGATCACCAGACCAGTGTTCGTCTGGGTCGGGTGATGGCGGACCGGTCCGTCGTGCCCTGGGCTGCCAACGCAGAAACGAAACTACCGGCATGGCATCAGTGGTCCCTTTCAGAAGTTCGAGTAAGCCGGAGGCGCGTGCCGATGAACAGCGTGGCGGACGTGACACATCGAGCGGCTTGCGATGCCGCCCGCAAGACCTGGGGGCGATGGGAACAGGAGATTCCGCTCGTGCCCCTGCGGTCTGACGGAGATCGTTGGATCGGGTCTGTTCTCACGCCTGACGGTCAGTTGGTAGCAGTCGCGTACGATGCCTGGTCCGGCCTCTCATTCTCATGAGGGCAGCGCAATCGGGCTCAATTGAAAACCGCATCCCTCAAGAGAGGGAATCAAGCCTTCGCGACGTCCACATGACTGACATTATATGCATCGTCCTTCTCTTCAACTGGCCCGAATAGGATGACCTTCGATCTGCGTACGGAAACGTGGCTCCCGTTCACTCGCCTGAGCGGTGCCACGGAATGGGGGACCCCGGATCTGATCGTCGACGCCATCACGACGGATCCTGTCGTTGCCCTAGCCGCACCCCGCCCCGACTTCGACGGTGCGCTTGCGGAATTTCTCATCGGCTTGTTCGCGGCGGCTTTCTGTCTCGATGACGAGGACCAATGGAGAGCGCGCTGGAGGAAGCCACCTTCTCGAGAGGAGCTTCGAGCGGTTCTGATGGAGCTGCCGGCCGCCTTCGATCTCGACGGTGATGGGCCACGGTTCCTCCAGGACTTCGCGCCCGGCGAGCTGGCTGAGGCGGAGCTGGCGCCAGTTCAGGAGATGCTGGTCGAAGGCAAGAACGACCCACTTTTCATCAAGCCGGAGACACTGCATCAGCTCGGACGTCCAGCCGCAGCGATGGCGCTCATCGCGATCCAGTCGTATTCACCCGCTGGCGGTCGAGGCTACCGAACGTCTCTGCGCGGCGGCGGTCCACTGACCACACTTGTTGATCCGCGACCAAATGGCAGTGCCCAGCCGACAGATCGATCGCTCTGGCGGTTTATCTGGGCGAACGTGCCGACAATTGACGAGCTGTCTGGACATGTCGCCGGTCGGAACCTGTCGTTGCCCGAGGCCACCTTCCCGTGGCTGGCCCCTACGAGAACGTCGGAAGGCGATCACGCGACGACCGTTGCTGACGCGAATCCCCTCCAGTGCTTTTTCGGGATGCCGCGACGGATGAAACTCGAGTTCAGTGACGAGCCTGGACGTTGCGACCTTACCGGCCGCGACGATCAACACGTTGTCACGGGCTTCCGCGTTAAAGGCTACGGTGTGCAGTACAAGGGTTGGCAGCACCCGCTCACGCCGTACTACGCCGGCAAAGCGCCGAACGAGTGGCTCCCGATTCACGGGCAGCCAGGCGGCATTGGTTGGCGAGACTGGTATCCGCTCCTTCACACCTCGGCGACCTCGACGAAGATGCCGGCGCGGATGGTCGCCAACTTCAATGAACGTCGCGCCGAGCGCGTCGACTGTTTTCGGTACTCGCTCCGCGTATTCGGCTTCGACGTCACGAATGCTAAAGTACGTTCATGGATCGATGCGCGTCTCCCAGCGTTCGTGGAGCCCGATCCCGAACGGCTTGATCAGGTGTCCGCTCTCGTCGCGTCGCTCACCGATGCGACCGAGCTCGCGGCGTACACCCTTCAACGCGTCGTCATCGACGCGCTGTATGGTGGATCGGAAGGTCCGCCTGGTGATCTCTCGTTCATCAAGGCCGGGTTATGGGATGCAACAGAATCAGCATTCTATGACGGCGTGTTCCGGGCACTCGACCGGTCTGCCGTTTCCGACCTCGCGCTAACCATGCCGGAGATCCGGCGAGAGTTTCAGAAGGCTCTTCTCGCACGCGGCGAAGAGATCTTCGATTCACATGTCAGCCCCGATGCTGGACAACCCGAGCAACTCCGCCGCGCGGTCGTTGCACGGTTCGACCTCGTCATGACTCTCACGGGCAACGGGAAGCAGGGCGAGAAGCTCTTCGCGGCGTTGGGGCTCACCTCGTTGAAGGACCGGCCGTCCCGCGCTCGGGCTAAACGTGTCAAAAAGGAGGCAACACCATGACAGAGTCCCTCGTCGCCGACCCTCGCCCGAAGCAGCCGGCACGGGAGTGGTGGCGAAAGATCTACGACCAGAGAACGGGTGATCCGGCCGCGCGGGCGAGACTGCGGCGTTGTCGCAATACGAATGATGTTCTTACGATTCCGGCCGGTGTTCTTCTGGCGCGGATGATGGGGGACATGCCACGTGAAAGCGATCGCGTCGGGGCACGATTCAGCCGCGCCTTGGATCTCGCGCGGGTACTCGCGCACGTCAGCGAGGATGCCGCGGCGCACCCCATGCGTGAAGTGGGCTGGCCCATTTTCCCCGGCGGTCGACGCGAAGGGGACCTGGAGCGCGGCCCGAAGCTGAGCGAATCACGCTTCCGCCGACTGCTGCAAAGCGAAACCGGCGAAGATTTAGTGGCGCAGTTCACACGCCTGATCGCTCTCATGGGTGGGCACGCCAATGTGGCCGCTCTGAGCGATGCGTTCCGCTGGTGGGACCATCCCGATGGCCGAACGAAGCAGCGCTGGGCATTCGAATACTTTCATGCGGCGGCAGCGGCCCGCTCCGCCAGCGACTCACCAGAGGGATCGGAGAAATGACCACATTCCTGCAGATGCACCTGCTCACGACCTATCCCGCATCCAACTTGAATCGCGACGACACAGGCCGTCCGAAAACAGTGGTCTTCGGTGGCAAGCCGCGGCTCCGGATCTCCTCGCAGAGCTTAAAGCGTGCTTGGCGAACATCTTCGGTCTTCGCTGAACGCCTGGGGGATCGCGTCGGCAAACGCACGCAGCGGCTTGGCGAGGAAGTGTTCCTGCGTCTCAAGGCAGGCGGGATGGACGAGCGCCAAGCGATCAAGATAAGCCGAACGATTGCAGAACCATTCGGCAAACTCGTCGATGAGAAGGAGGAGAAGAACCCCACTTTCATCAGGCAGCTGGCGTTCATTAGCGCTGAGGAGCGCACTCGCGCCATGTCGCTTGCGGATCGGGCACTCGCCGGTGAAGACGTTGCCGACGCCGCGAATGGGTTGCTCGGAAAGACGGATACGGCTGCCGACATCGCCATGTTCGGGCGGATGTTGGCCGACGCACCAGCGTACAACCGTGAAGCCGCCGTCCAGGTCAGCCATGCCATGACGACGCATAAAGTCACGGTCGAGGACGACTACTACGTGGCGGTCGACGACCTCAAGAGACCCGCCGATGTGGACGGAGACGTCGGTACGTCATTTATCGGCGTCCAGGAATATGGAGCGGGCGTGTTCTACCTCTATGCCTGCATCGACGCCGACCTGCTCGTCTCCAACCTCGGCGGCGACAAAATGCTGGCCAAGGATGCCGTTCAGGCGCTCATCGAATCAGCGGCCACCGTCGCTCCGCGCGGCAAGCAGTCGAGCTTCGCTTCTCGCGCCCGTGCGTCGTACATCCTGCTCGAACGTGGATCGCAACAGCCACGCACGCTCGCGGCGGCGTTCATCAAATCAGTGCACGACGATGACATTCTCACGGCGTCCATCAACCACCTCACCAGTTTCCGGACGAACCTCGATACCGCATACGGTCCTGGATCTGATGCCACTTGCGACTTGATCGCTACCGTACAGCAGGTGAAGGGATCGATCGCGGACGTCCTTTCGTTCGGTGCGGAGTCGATCGGGTGACGTCATTCCTCCGGTTCACAATCTTCGCCCCGCTGGCGAGTTGGGGCGATCCTGCCGTCGGCGAGATTCGCGGATCCTGGGATCGCCCGAGCCGCTCGGCGATCCTCGGACTGATTGCCGCGGCGCTCGGCATTCCGCGCGAGGACGACGCCGGCCATTTGCGACTCGACTCGTCGCTGGGTACCGCCGTCCGGCTGCTCGCGCCGGGCACACCGCTCGTTGACTATCACACAACGCAAAATCCGAAGGCCAGCGTCGTGAAGAAAGGGAAGCCGTCGACGCGCCGCATTGCGCTCGCACTCGACGAGCCGGCGACTGCGCTTTCTCGGCGGTGGCTGCGGCAGGATGCGCTGTATTCGGCGGCGGTGTGGCTCCGGCCGAACGCGACGATTGTGCTCGAACGGCTCACGCAGGCTCTCCAAGCGCCGTCGTTCACGCTCTATGCCGGGCGAAAGGCGAACGCGCTCGGGCTCCCGCTCTCCCCGTCAGTGGTGATGGCCGACTCACTTGCCGAGGCCCTGCGCGACGAACCCTTACTACCCGAGAGCTTCACCGCGCTTCGCCCTAGAGAAGGGTGGGGAATGGAGGTGGCACATGATGCTTGCGATGGATTCGAGCCAGCGCTCGTCGCCGAGCGATCGCTTTCTCGGAGAGATGCCGCGCCGGTCCGCAGTCGGTGGCAGTTTTCCGATCGAACGGTGTATTACGGACGCATCCCCTCTGGGCCGTCACGATGACGACGCTTCTTCTCTCTCGCGCGCGGTTGCGCCGCGACGTCCCCGCGGCCGCGCTCTGGCGTGAACTTGCGCCTGACGACGACGATCGTCGAATGCAGGCCAGCCATCGGTTAGTCTGGACGCTCTTCGCCGATGCGGCGGATCGCACTCGTGATTTTCTCTGGCGCGAAGCCGATCCAGGATCGTTCTATCTCCTGTCAAGTCGAGCGCCGGACGATCGACACAATCTTTTCGAGATTGATCCGCCGAAGGAGTTCGCGCCTCAGTTGCGCGCCGGCGATGTGCTCCGGTTCTCTCTTCGCGCCAATGCGACGGTAGCCCGGAAGCCGGAGGGCGACAGGGGCGTACGAAGCCGCGGTAAGCCGAGCGATGTCGTCATGGATGCGCTGTATCGTTTGCCGAAGGGCCGCGAGCGCGCGGAAGCGCGTCGCGACGCAGTGAGTGCCGCGGGGCACGCTTGGCTGGCGGCACGGGGCGCGAAGAACGGATTTCGTCTTGTGGATTCTGATGAGAAGACAGCGACACCGATGTCGTGCGTGACTGGGTATCGGGTCATGCGACTCAATGACAGGAATGAGAGAATGAACATAGGCATTCTGGATTACGACGGCACGTTGCTGGTGGAGGATCCCGCGCAATTTCTTGACGCCATCGGCCAGGGCTTCGGCCGCGCGAAAGCATTTGGTTGTGGGCTGATGCTCATTCGCCGCGTCTGACCGTATGGGCGACACGTCGTACGTCCCGCTCCGCCCGATCCCCATCAAGGATCGCGCGGCGATCATCTTCCTTGAGTATGGGCAGGTCGACGTCATCGACGGCGCGTTCGTCTTGGTGGACAAGAATGGCGCGCGCGTGCAGATCCCGGTTGGTGGACTTGCATGTTTGATGTTGGAGCCAGGCACGCGCATTACTCACGCCGCCGTGACGCTCGCGGCGCGCGTCGGGTGTCTGCTCGTTTGGGTTGGCGAAGGCGGCGTGCGTGTGTACGCAGCAGGGCAACCGGGCGGCGCCCGCGCCGATCGCCTTCTCTGGCAGGCTGCAGCTGCCCTCGATGAAAGTGCTCGACTCAGGGTCGTCCGTGCGATGTACGCCATGCGCTTTGGCGAGGAGCCGCCGGCGCGCCGGTCGGTGGATCAGCTTCGAGGCATCGAGGGTGTTCGTGTCAGGACGATGTATCAACAGCTCGCGCGCATCCATGGGCTCGAGTGGAAGACGCGCCGCTACGACCCCGCTGAGTGGGATGCGGCCGACGCGCCGAATCGATGCTTGTCGGCGGGAACAGCCTGCTTATATGGACTTTGTGAGGCGGCGATTCTGGCGGCTGGGTATGCACCGGCGATCGGGTTTCTTCATCGAGGGAAGCCGCTGAGCTTCGTTTACGACATTGCTGATGTATTTAAATTCGAGAGCGTTGTTCCAGTGGCATTCACAGTTGCGGCTCGAATTGCTCGCGGAGAACTCGAATCGCGGGATGCCGAGCGCCACGTGCGCATCGGATGTCGCGATGCCTTCAGGCGCACCAGTCTCCTTGAGCGAGTCATCCCGACGATCGGCGGTCTGATAGCCGCGAGCGAACTGACCCCTCCTCCCGAAGCGCCTGAGGGTCAACCGCCAGCGCTTCCCGAATTGAGCTCTGGTGATGCTGGTCATCGTGGTTGAAAACGCTCCCGCGCGTCTGCGGGGGCGTTTATCGCTTTGGCTGGCCGAGATCCGCGCCGGAGTTTACGTGGGGACCTATTCCGCACGCACGCGTGAGCGCATCTGGGCCGAGGTCGGCGCCCTCATCGACGATGGTTCCGCCGTGATTGCATGGGCCGCCCCGACTGACTCGGGATTTTGCTTCGAGGCGATCGGTCCGAATCGGCGCGTCGCCGCTGAGTTCGACGGACTGACGCTCGTCCGTTTCGATGCCCCCGCCGAACCGGACGGCCAGTACTAAGCGACTCGGCCGATTCCTGGAAAGCGGTGGTGGCTTTTGGACGGCTCTTCAACTCATTGGTAGCTCTTTGGTTGACAGGAAGAGCGTTCCCCGCACGCGCGGGGATGATCCGATCGTCTCTCGAAGCTGTTGGGTGCCGTTCCCGCGTTCCCCGCACGCGCGGGGATGATCCGGTACACTGTCTCGTCATCCGTGATCTTGATTCGCGTTCCCCGCACGCGCGGGGATGATCCGTCCATGCGGCCGCGACGGCGGCAAGCCGACGCGCGTTCCCCGCACGCGCGGGGATGATCCGATATGGCGGCGTCGATCGAGAAGGCCAAGGCCGCGTTCCCCGCACGCGCGGGGATGATCCGGTAGACGCCATCGTAACGGACCCGCCGTATTCGCGTTCCCCGCACGCGCGGGGATGATCCGTTCGGCGATGAGGACGGAATATGACGCGCAAGGCGTTCCCCGCACGCGCGGGGATGATCCGCGCGAACTCGTCGCGTTGAAAGCGCTCGCCGAGCGTTCCCCGCACGCGCGGGGATGATCCGTTCGAGTGCGGCTTGGTCCCAGTCAATGCAGCGCGTTCCCCGCACGCGCGGGGATGATCCGTCGCACGCCTGCAAGTGCAGACCAGGCAATGGGCGTTCCCCGCACGCGCGGGGATGATCCGCCCAAACACGCCCGCCGGCGCTCGTGAGGATCGCGTTCCCCGCACGCGCGGGGATGATCCGAATCCTCGGCGGAACGCTCGACGAAAAATTTCGCGTTCCCCGCACGCGCGGGGATGATCCGAGTGCGAAGGGGCGCTCGTCAATTGGCTCGTTGCGTTCCCCGCACGCGCGGGGATGATCCGACGAGGAGGTAATCGGCCGACGCGACGCTACAGCGTTCCCCGCACGCGCGGGGATGATCCGCGTTGCGGGACTACTGGATGCACCGATTGCCCGCGTTCCCCGCACGCGCGGGGATGATCCGCTCGTGACAGCCGCAGATGAGGCGGGCCGCGCGCGTTCCCCGCACGCGCGGGGATGATCCGTCCAAACTCGTGCTCGCGCCGAACCCGATCGGGCGTTCCCCGCACGCGCGGGGATGATCCGATAGACTCCTGGGGCGGCGGCTGCTACGTCACGCGTTCCCCGCACGCGCGGGGATGATCCATGCGCGCCCGCAGCCGCTCGTCCTCAGCCCACGCGTTCCCCGCACGCGCGGGGATGATCCGCAAGGGCTCGCGATCGCCGATCGCATTGCGACGCGTTCCCCGCACGCGCGGGGATGATCCGTCCGACGTCGCCTTGTCCTTGAACGAGCAATCGCGTTCCCCGCACGCGCGGGGATGATCCGACCGCTCGAGCGCCACGCGTTGGTGCGCTCGCGCGTTCCCCGCACGCGCGGGGATGATCCGGGAGATCGTTGGCCCCTCGCCGACGTCGATAGGCGTTCCCCGCACGCGCGGGGATGATCCGCGAAACGTATGGCGGCCGCTGCGTTGGTTCGAGCGTTCCCCGCACGCGCGGGGATGATCCGATACCCTCGGCTCGGGTTGCGCTCATGCAGCGGCGTTCCCCGCACGCGCGGGGATGATCCGCCCAAACACGCCCGCCGGCGCTCGTGAGGATCGCGTTCCCCGCACGCGCGGGGATGATCCGCGATCACCCGACCGAGCCTCCGATGAGCGTCGGCGTTCCCCGCACGCGCGGGGATGATCCGTGCTCCCTGTCGAGGCTCGCCTCGGCGAGTTGGCGTTCCCCGCACGCGCGGGGATGATCCGATTTCAGCGTTGGGATTGATGCGCATCACGTCGCGTTCCCCGCACGCGCGGGGATGATCCGGATATAGCGGGATATAACCCGCGTCAATAGCCGCGTTCCCCGCACGCGCGGGGATGATCCGGCGCGGACCTCGGCCCACGCGACTTTCGCGATGCGTTCCCCGCACGCGCGGGGATGATCCGCCCTCATGCGGTCACTGGTCGCATTGTCGCCGGCGTTCCCCGCACGCGCGGGGATGATCCGGTTGAACT
>Ga0157370_10008034_pt1 | contig 11428 bp, 9 predicted proteins | sample C35metaG_FD_113463 | JGI IMG/M metagenome (GOLD analysis project Ga0157370, IMG submission 113463) | Corn rhizosphere microbial communities from Kellogg Biological Station, Michigan, USA - C3-5 metaG | ecosystem: Host-associated > Plants > Roots > Rhizosphere > Soil | place: USA: Michigan... | reverse complement strand
TGAAGACACGTGCGACGGCGCTCTTGCGGCGGCCCGTACCATAATTCCAATTACCGATCATATGGGCTCCCCTTAGATCTCGAGCGCCTTCGGCTGTTGCGCCGAATGCGGATGCGTGGCTTCTGCGTAGACCTTCAGCTTCTTGATCATGGCGTAGCCGAGCGGGCCCTTCGGCAGCATGCCTTTGACCGCTTTCTCGAGCGCACGGCCCGGGAAGCGTTCTTGCATCTTGCCGAACGTCGTTTCGTAAATGCCGCCCGGGTAACCCGAGTGACGATAGTACTTCTTGTCCGTGGTCTTGTTACCCGTGACCTTCAGCTTGCCGGCGTTGATGACGACGATGAAATCACCGGTATCGACGTGCGGAGTGAACTCAGGCTTGTGCTTGCCGCGAAGACGGCGTGCCACTTCGCTGGCGACACGGCCGAGAACCTTATCCGTCGCGTCAATCACGTACCATTCACGCGTCACCTGTTCGGCTTTGGCGGAAAACGTCTTCATGATCGATCCAAAAAATTGACCTGCCCTTCTGTTTTTTCCTGCTTGGATGCGGCGCATCGAGGCGCCATGCAGGCTCTCCCTGTTCTTCTTCCGCGGGCATGGATGCGGAAAAGCTCTGAATTATAAAGGAATTTGGCCTTGCGCGTCAAAGGCGCCAATCGCCCCCGCCCACCGGGCCTATCGAGACCACCCGACCGGATTCGCCGAGCGCCCCGACAAGCGCCGCGCCCGTGCCCCTTCTGCCCGGCAGCGGCCCGGCAGCGGCCCGGCAGGGGCTCGACGCGCACGGCGCGCCACGCTGGGCGGCGGTCGCGCAACGGCGCACCAAAAAAAACCCGAACTCTAGGCTCGGGCTTAATCCACCTAAGGAGGAGGGTGGAGGAGACATGCGGAGATCGCGGAACACCGCAATCAATGACTTTATTGTATAGACGGAACGGTCTTCACGCAAGAAAATTTGCATTGCAAAATCACATCTCATAATGCGGCATCGAAGACTATGGCAGGCTGCGCCGCCCCTTCTGCCTGTTGGCTCGGCCGCGGCTACAATGCCAATCCGGTAGAACCTCAACGTAAGACAGCGGGAGTCGCGCTATGGAATGCAAAGTAAGCTGGATGGGGCCGGACGGCATGGCCTTCGCGGCCGAGACGGGAAGTGGCCATCTGGCAATGATGGACGGCGCGCCGGAGGGCGGCGGGCGCAACTTGGCGCCGCGGCCGATGGAGATGGTACTGCTCGGCACAGGCGGTTGCACGGCCTACGACGTCGTCATGATCTTGAAGAAGAGCCGTCAGGAGATCGCCGGCTGTTCGGTGACGCTTAAGGCCGAGCGCGCGAGCGAAGACCCGAAGATTTTCACGAAGATCCACTTCCAATTCACGGTGACGGGCAAGAATCTCAACCCTGCTACGGTCGAGCGCGCGATCACGCTCTCGCACGAGAAGTACTGCTCGGCTTCGATCATGCTCGCCAAAACAGCAGAGCTTTCGCATTCGTTCGAGATCGTCGAAAGCTGATGCGGTCGTCAGAATAGGGAACACGCAATAAAAAAAGCCGGCGTCAATTCGAATCATCAATTCAAATCGACGTCGACTTTTTTGTTAGGGGCAAAGTAGACCGGTAAGCCGGATTCTGTGCATTCCCGGCGCCTTACGGCACCGCGAACGTGGCAGCCATTCCTCTAGGCGCGCCATTGCTGACGCGCTCAAGCTTCCTACCCGCAGGCGAGACGGGGGCCCCGCCTTGCATCCGAAGACGCGCGCCTGCCTATTTGGAATTGCTCCGGGTGGAGGTTACCGTGCCGTCTACGTCGCCGCAGACGCGGTGCGCTCTTACCGCACCGTTTCACCCTTGCCTGATCCCGGCTTGCGCCGGGCCATCGGCGGTTTGCTCTCTGTTGCCCTGTTCCGCGTGTCGCCACGGATGGCCGTTAGCCATCACCCTGCCCTATGGAGTCCGGACTTTCCTCGCCCCTCCCGGTCTACACCGGGAAAGCCGCGACTGCCTGGCCTGCTTTGCCGGCCGCAAGTTTACCACCGCGGCCGCTCCTCCGCGGTTCATCCACCGTTCATCCGCCGCAAGCACGCCATTTAGGCCCGACGCTCTCGTTCAGGGGGCGGGGATAGGTGTCGGCACGAGACGGCAGGCCGGATAGATGCCTATGCGAGACGCACTGCACCGCGAGCGCGCCTTCCCGCGCGGAACACATGCGGATCGTCATAGAACGCAGAGACGGCGTTGGCCGGCCAAAATCCCGGCACGCCGAGCACCGGCAGCGGCGTATAGCGGCTGTTGTCGAGGTCTGGCGCGTCGGCGAGCGACGCAGCCACCGCCTGATCGAGCCACGCTTCTCGCCGATGCGCTCGCCAGGCAAAGTAGTCGGCCGGCGCGGCGACGATCCATGCGTGTCCCGTGCAGGCTTTGTAAGGACAAACCAGTTTCTCGAGCAGGGCGTGGCCGAACACGCGCACTTCGCAGCGGGCGCTCCATGCGCCGCGATGCTCGACGAACAGCCGCCGCCAGTCGAAGCGCGTCAGCGCGGCGCTCAGATTCGGATCGGTCGAAACAAACAGGACAGCGTTCTCGTCGAACAGCGTCAGAAAATCGCGTTCGGCGCCGCGCGCCCCTTTGATGCCGGCGCGCTCGATCGCCTTCGCTTGGCGCGCGTTGAGCGTCGCCTTCACGCGCGGGTACGCGAACCAGACCAGCGCGTTGAAAAAATCGTGCAGGTTGTGGCGTGTCGGGACGCTGCCGGTGGCGGCGATATGCGCTTCGTAGGCCGTGCCGGGCGGCAGTTCGGCCTGCTCGATAAACGAGAGCGCGCGTCCGTTGCCTGTCGTGTGACAGCTCGCCCGGGCTTCGCGCGCGAGCATGCCCACGAAATCGGCGGGGCAGGCTTGCGCGCTGCGCTGCCAGCGTGCCCCGCGCTCCGCATAGCACGCAAGCCACGGCGCGGACCAATCGATCCGCTCGAGATTGGCGATCGGCGGCGCACTCGGGCGAACCTGCTCGCCTTCACGTTCGGCGGGCCCTTGGTCGAGATGCTGCGCGCCCATCACCGTCAACTCCACGAGCCGAATCTCAGGCGAGCCGCCAGCCGATCGTCTCGCCCGCGCGCAGCGGAACGACCGATGCGTCGCCCGCGACGATTTCGGCCGGTAGCGTCCAGTTATCGCGCACGAGCGTCACGGATTCGGTGCTGCGCGGTAAACCGTAGAAGGCGGGTCCGAACCAACTCGCAAAGCCTTCCAGCTTGTCGAGCGCACCGACGTTGTCAAAGGCCTCGGCATACAGCTCCAGCGCATGCAGTGCCGTATAGCAACCGGCGCAGCCGCATGCTTGCTCTTTGAGCCCCTTCCCATGGGGCGCGCTGTCGGTGCCGAGGAAAAAGCGCGGATTGCCCGATGTCGCCGCTTCAACGAGCGCGACGCGATGGGTCTCGCGTTTGAGCACGGGCAGGCAGTAATAGTGCGGGCGAATGCCACCCTGGAAAATCGCGTTTCGGTTATAGAGCAGGTGATGCGCGGTGATTGTCGCGCCGAGCAAACCGGCCGGCGCGCCGTCATCGCGCACGTACTGCGCCGCATCCTGGGTCGTGATGTGCTCGAATACGATCTTGAGCGCGGGAAAGTCGCGGCGCAACGGCATCATGACGCGGTCGATGAACACCTTCTCGCGGTCGAACAGATCGATCGACGGATCCGTCACTTCACCATGCACGAGCAGGGGCATGCCCACCTCTTGCATCGCCTCGAGCGTCTTCGCGCAGTGGTTCAGATCGGTCACGCCGAAGTCGGAGTTCGTCGTGGCGCCGGCCGGATAGAGCTTTACCCCGTGCACGAACCCGCTCTCGCGTGCACGGCGAATCTCGTCGGGTGGCGTATTGTCGGTGAGATAGAGCGTCATCAGCGGCTCGAACTTCCCGCCGATCGGCATCGCTGCGAGGATTCTGTCGCGGTACGCACGCGCGGCATCGACCGTGGTAACGGGCGGCTTCAAGTTCGGCATGACGATTGCACGGCCAAACTGACGGACGGTATGCGGCAGCACGGCCGCAAGCATCTCGCCGTCGCGTAAATGCAGGTGCCAGTCGTCCGGACGGGCCAAAGTGAGCGAGGACAGCGCACCGCTCGTAAGCGCGGCGTTCGGGGACAAATCGGAAACGGTCATGGCGACGATCTGAAGAGAGCCGGCTGCAGCGCGCGCGGCAATAAGAGCAAATACGGTTACCGGGGCCGGGGGCCGCAGCGCTGCCGTCGTGGGAAAACCGCAACGCATGCGCGATGGCGCCCGCCGATTTCGCTTTTTTCGGCCGACGGCTCGGTATATGCTTCGAAAAAACATATTGTAGCGGGTTCGCACCACACGCCCGCCCATTCACACGCACTGCCAGCCCGTATCATGTGCCAACTCCTCGGAATGAACTGCGCCGCACCGACGGACGTCACGTTCTCCTTCACGGGCTTCGCTGCGCGCGGCGGGATTACCGATCATCACGCCGACGGCTGGGGCATCGCCTTTTTCGAAGACAAGGCGTGCCGGCTGTTTATCGACCATCAGTCCTCGGCCACCTCACCGATCGCCGAGATGGTCAAGCGCTATCCGATCAAGTCGAAGAACACGATCGCGCATATCCGCAAGGCGACGCAAGGTCATATCCTGCTAGAGAACTGCCACCCGTTCATGCGCGAACTGTGGGGCCGGCATTGGATCTTCGCGCACAACGGCGACTTGAACGATTATCGGCCCGATACCGGCGGCGTCTATCAGCCGGTGGGCACCACAGACAGCGAGCTCGCGTTTTGCGCGCTGTTGCAGGGCCTGCGCCGTGCGTTTCCGGGTGTGCAGCCCCCGCTGCGGGAGTTGTTCGATACGCTGGCCGTGCTCACACGCGACATCACCGATTACGGCGTATTCAATTTTCTGATGTCGAATGGACAGGCGCTATTCGCGCATTGCTCGACCCATCTGCACTACATCGTGCGACGCTGGCCATTCTCGACGGCACATCTGATCGACGCCGACATGTCGATCGACTTCGCGCAATATACGACGCCGGAAGACCGCGTCGCGGTCATCGCGACGCAGCCGCTGACCGACGACGAAATTTGGACCGCCTTCGCGCCCGGCGATTTGCTGATGTTCCAAGACGGCGAAGTCGCGGCGCGCGCGCATATTCCGGTGCCGGCGTGCGTACTCGAAAAAGCGCGCAACCCCGCATGCGACCCCAGCGCGTCAGCCTCGATGCAGCCGGCAGCGATAACGCTCAACGCCGATATGGGCGCCGATTCCGACGATATCGCGGCGTTCGAATCGTAATCACCCGCGGACCTACGATCCTACGGTCCAGCTCAGTGCAGGATCTTCGCAAGGAATTCTTTCGCGCGGTCGGACTTCGGGGCGGCGAAGAACGCATCCTTGCGATCGTCCTCGACGATGGCCCCGCGATCCATGAAGATCACGCGGTGCGCAACCTTCTTCGCAAACCCCATCTCGTGCGTCACGCACATCATCGTCATGCCTTCTTGCGCGAGCTCCACCATGACGTCCAGCACCTCGTTGATCATCTCGGGGTCGAGCGCCGAGGTCGGCTCGTCGAACAGCATCGCAACCGGATCCATCGATAGCGCCCGCGCGATCGCCACGCGCTGCTGCTGGCCGCCCGAGAGTTGAGCCGGGAATTTGTCGGCCTGTCCTTTGAGACCCACGCGATCGAGCAGCTTTAGGCCCTTGTCGGCGGCTTCTTCTTTCGAACGGCCAAGCACTTTGAGCTGCGCGAGCGTCAGGTTCTCCATGATCGACAGATGCGGGAACAATTCGAAGTGCTGAAACACCATGCCGACTTTCGCACGCAGCTTCGAGAGGTTCGTCTGCTTATTGCCGAGCGATTGCCCGTCGACGACGATTTCCCCTTGTTGAAACGGCTCCAAGCCGTTCACGGTCTTGATCAACGTGGACTTGCCCGAGCCCGACGGCCCGCACACGACAACCACTTCGCCTTTGGCCACTTCCGTGGTGCAGTCGGAGAGCACTTGAAACGTGCCATACCACTTCGAGACATGCTTGATCGAAATCATCGGGTGATCCTCTTCGCAAAAACGCGCGCCGGCCACTCCCGGGCCGACGAAGCATTCGCATGATACGCGGCCTGCGCCGACGAATAAAAAGCCGAACCCAATCGACGCCGACGATCTCGGCGATCGCCGTAGCGGCCTCGGCGCAATGCGCCTGCACGGCACCGCCCAAATAGAGAGCGGGCGACATCTTGCGATGCCGCCCGCTCAGGGAAACCGGAAGCGCCGTGAGGGGCGCACCGGCAAGTCAAACCCGTTTCGCTTGTGGCGAAGAGGGAATCAGGGGTACAGGCCGCGCATTTCGCGCGCCATCAAAATCCGCTTGCACGCGACGATGAACGCCGCCGTGCGCATCGACACCTTGTTGTCGCTCGCCACTTGCCAGACGGCGCCGAACGCTTCGCGCATGACGCGCTCCAGGCGCTGGTTGATTTCGTCTTCGGTCCAGAAGAAGCTCGAGAAGTCCTGCACCCACTCGAAGTACGACACCGTCACGCCGCCCGCATTGGCGACGACATCGGGGATCACGAGCACACCCTTGTCGTGCAAGATGTCGTCGGCCGCCGTCGTGGTCGGGCCGTTTGCGCCTTCGACGATGATCTTGGTTTTGATCCTCGCGGCATTCTTCTCGGTGATCTGATTTTCGAGCGCCGCCGGAATCAGGATATCGCTCTCGATCATCCAGAACTCGTCGTTCGCGACCGGATCGGCACCCTTGAAGCCGCCCACGCCGCCGGTGTTCGCCACGTGCTCAAGCAGCGCGTGCGTATCGATGCCGCTCGATTTGTGAATCGCACCCGTGTGATCTTGTACGGCGACGACCTTCGCGCCGGCTTCCTCGAACAGGCGAGCAGCGATACCGCCGACGTTGCCGAACCCTTGCACGGCGATGCGCGCACCTTCGATGTCGAGCCCCACTCGGCGCGCCGCTTCCGTGCCGACGACGAACACGCCGCGGCCCGTCGCTTCGCGGCGGCCCAGCGAGCCGCCCAGCGCGATCGGTTTGCCGGTCACGACGCCCGTGGCCGTCTGGCCTTGGTTCATCGAGTACGTGTCCATCATCCACGCCATGATCTGCTCGTTCGTATTGACGTCCGGCGCGGGAATGTCGGTGTTCGGCCCGATGATGATGCCGATCTCGCTCGTATACCGGCGTGTGACGCGCTCGAGTTCGCCGCGCGAGAGCGTGCGCGGATCGACGCGGATGCCGCCCTTCGCGCCGCCGTACGGCACGTTCACGGCCGCATTCTTCACCGACATCCAGGCGGAAAGCGCCATCACTTCGGACAGCGTGACGTCCTGGTGATAACGCACGCCGCCTTTGCCGGGACCGCGCGAGACGTTGTGCTGGACGCGATAGCCTTCGAAGTGCGCGACGGTGCCGTTATCGAGTTCGATGGGGACATCGACGATCAGAATGCGCTTCGGACGCTTGAGCGTTTCGAGCCAACGCGACGACGAGCCGAGGTACGGCGCGACGCGGTCAACCTGACGCAGGTAGTTTCCCCAGGGGCCGAGATCGTCGGCGTGGAGATACGAGGGGATCGTGTGTGCAGACGGTGCGGACTGCAATTGCGAGGACATGGACGCTCCAACGGTCACTGAATGTGCGCCATTGTGGAAAAAGCCCATTTTGAAATCCAATGCCGTTTGGTCATCGCTTTATGCATTTTTTGCATAACGTGTGTTCACGCGCCGTTGCGCGCCGGCGGGCGGACAGAGCGGAAGGGGCTCGGCCATGCATCGCTGCCAAGCAGCGCTACGCCTCTTTCATGCCGAGTTCGTCGGCGACGACCTGCCATAAGCGGCGCAGGAGCTGTTGGCGTGGATCGTCGCCGTTTCCCGCAAGCTTGTCGCGGTACAAACGGATTTCCATCGTCAACGTAAAGCGATCGGCCGGCAGCCCGCGGGAAGCCGCGCGATCGAGCCGAATCAAATCCCCGGCTGCGACGGCGTCTTCGACGGCACTGTGCGGCAAGAAAGCGACGCCATGTCCGGCCAGCGTCATCGCCTTGAGCGCCTCGGCCATATCGGTCTCGTAGAGGCGGTCGAGATAGAGCGGCTCAGGCGCGTTAGCGACGATGACTTCGGTCATGCGGCCCAAATATGCGTTCGGCGTGTACGACAGATACGGAACGGGCGCATCGCCCGTTCCGGGCAGCGTGTAGCGCGCGCGGCCCGCCCGCGTCGGCGCCGAGAACGGGCTGATCGGCTCAAACCCGAGCGTGAGCATGTCGTAGCGGCCGGGATCGAGCGCGACCGGATGGCTCGGATGGTGATAGCCCATGACGAGATCGCAGCCGCCTTCGACGAGCGACAACACGGCATCGTGAACATTCAGCGCGCGCAAGCGTGTGTGGACGGGCCCCATCCGCGCTTCGATGCGCTGCAGCCAGAGCGGGAAATACGTGAGCGACAGCGTGTGGGGGACGGCGAATTCGATCGTCGTGACCGGCGAGCGCACGTGCCCGCGCAGCAAAATACGCGACTCATGCATATGCGAAAGCATCGCGAGCGCCTGCTCGTGGAATACCTCGCCGGCCTGCGTGAGCCGCGTCGGATAAACCGATCGATCGATGAGCTCGGTGCCGAGCCACGCCTCGAGCGCTTGAATGCGCCGTGAGAACGCAGGTTGCGTGACGTGCCGCAGCTCAGCCGACCGGCTGAAGCTGCGAGTCTCGGCGAGCGAGACGAAATCTTCGAGCCACTTGAGTTCCATGCGGAGCGAGGGCCGCGCGGCCCGAACGAAAATGCGACGAGCGCATTGTACCGGCGCGGCAAGCGGGCTTCGTGCTCGCCGCCCTCTGCGTTTCGTCGCAACGTTGGTGCGGCGCACCATCGGCGCGCGCACCGAGCACTTCGACAGTGCCGGCAGCGCGATACCGGTGCGCCCGCGCGCAGCGCGCTCCAGGGCGGCTGTGCGCATTCGCTCACCGCACGTTGCGGGGCGATGGCCGCAATCGCCCATGGCGCGCGGCGATGCGACCGCCGGGGCGCAAGGCCAGAGCGCCGTTGGCATGGGCCTTGCATTGCCGGGGCGTCGCGTTACGCCGATAGGCATCCTAGCGCCCCGCCCCCCCAAACGACTCATCCGATAACCGACGCGAGGACGATCATGAAGAACCTGCAACACGCGCTAAGGAGCGGCAATTGGCGCTCGCTCCTCGCCTGCTTTCTCTATTTCGACACGGGCTTCACCGTGTGGGTCCTGTACGGGCCGCTCGCGCCGTTCATCGGCAAGAGCATTGCCATGACGGCCGCCCAACAAGGTTTTCTCGTCGCCGTACCGGTCCTGTCGGCCGCCATCCTGCGGGTTGCGCTCGGTAACCTCTATCAGTCGGCAAACGGCCGCCGCGTGGCATTGATGGGTGTCATGATCTCGGCGCTGCCGGCCATCGTGCTGCCGCTGCTCCCGACGACACCGTCCTACACACTGCTGCTCGTGCTCGGTGTTTTCCTGGGCGTGGGCGGCGCGAGCTTCGCCGTCGCCCTGCCGATGGCCGGCAGCAGCTATCCGCAGAAGGTGCAAGGGCTCGTGCTCGGCCTCGCGGCCGCCGGCAACATCGGCGCGGTGCTCGACGGATTCCTGTTCCCGCGCGTGGCCGACGCGTTCGGTTGGCAATACGCGACCGCGGCTGCGCTGCCGCTGCTCGCGATTGCCGGCGCCGCGCTGTTCGCCTGGGGCGACGATCGAGGCGAGAAAGCCGGCAGCGCCGCACGCGCGCTGATGGGCTTCGTCACGATGTTCGCCGGCCTGATCGTGCTCGTGCTGGCCGTCCATGCGGGTCTGTTCGGCGCCGGGAAAACGGGCGTCCTCATACTGCCGGTGCTCGGTGCAGCGGGCGCCATCGCATTGCTGCCGGCGCGCTATCGCACTGTGTTGGCCGAACGCGATACCTGGGTGATGATGCTCGTGTACAGCATCACGTTCGGCGGCTTCGTCGGTATGTCGTCCTACGTCACGCTGCTGCTCACGACGCTCTACCACATGCCGAAGCTCGAAGCGGGCCTGTTCATGTCGCTCTTGGCCTTCCTCGGCGCGATCGTCCGGCCGATGGGTGGCTATTTGGCAGACCGGATCACCGGCGTGCGCGCGCTGACGGTGCTGCTCGCCGCCATCTCGCTCGCCGATCTCGGTTTTGCTGCCTGGATGCCGCCGCTAGCGGGCGGCATCGCGATCCTCGTGTGCCTCTACCTTGCATTCGGTCTGGGCAACGGGGCCACGTTCCAGCTCGTGCCCCATCGCTGGAAAGGCAAGACGGGACTGCTCTCGGGCGTGATCGGCGCCGCCGGCGGCATCGGCGGCTTCTATCTGCCCGTCGTGATGGGCATCGCGAAAGAAACCACCGGCAGCTATCAAATGGGCTTCGCTACGTTTGGCGCACTGGCGGCTTGCGCCTGCGTCGCAGTCGTTGCGCTGCGGGCGCAATGGCTCGTCTGGGCCAGCCCGGCCGGCGCAGCACTGGACACCGCGCACGCGGCCCAGCCCGCACGCGTCGGACAACCCGCCACTGCCAGCGAATGAGGCCACGGCGCGAGCGGGCTCGCATCCGTTCGCGCCTTCACCAAGGCCAAATCCAGCTCGATCGGCCTCGGTCAGTGTAAAATCGCGGGTTCTCCCCTGCACTGAACCCGCGCGCTTCGAGCGCGACGTCTCCTCATGTCCGATACCCGCGCCGATACGCTGTTTGCCCTTACCGCCCTCTCACCGCTCGACGGCCGCTACGCAGCCAAGACGGAAGCGCTGCGCGACTGGCTCTCCGAAGCCGCCTTCATGCGCCACCGCGTGACGGTCGAAGTTCACTGGCTCATTGCGCTGTCGCAAGCCGGCTTCGCGGAGATGCCGCGCTTTTCCGAAACCGCCGAAAAGTTCCTGCTCGATCTCGTGGCACGCTTCTCCGCACATGATGCCGCGCGTATCAAAGAAATCGAGCGCGTGACGAACCACGACGTCAAGGCCGTCGAATACTGGCTCAAGGAATCGGTGAAGGGACAGCCCGAACTTGAGCGCGCAAGCGAATTCATCCATTTCGCGTGCACCTCGGAGGACATCAACAACACGTCGCATGGGCTGATGCTCGCCGGGGCGCGCGAGCACGTCATCGTGCCGGCGCTGCGCGCGGTGCAAAGCCGCCTCGTCGCGCTTGCGCATGCTCAGGCCGAACAGCCGATGCTCTCGCGCACGCACGGCCAGCCGGCCAGCCCGACGACGCTCGGCAAAGAGATCGCGAACGTTGCAGCCCGCCTCGCGCGCGCAATCGAGCGCATCGAGCGAGTCCAGATCCTCGGCAAGATGAACGGCGCCGTAGGCAACTACAACGCGCATCTCGCGGCCTACCCGGGCTTCGACTGG
>Ga0157370_10008033_pt1 | contig 11428 bp, 6 predicted proteins | sample C35metaG_FD_113463 | JGI IMG/M metagenome (GOLD analysis project Ga0157370, IMG submission 113463) | Corn rhizosphere microbial communities from Kellogg Biological Station, Michigan, USA - C3-5 metaG | ecosystem: Host-associated > Plants > Roots > Rhizosphere > Soil | place: USA: Michigan... | reverse complement strand
TGAAACCAGAACGGCGAGGCCTCGTTGAACAGGTCGGCGTTGCCCGTCGCTGACTGGGTCGCTGCGGTGGCTTCCCACCACGGCAGCCAGGCGTTCACCACCTTCGACGGCGGCGGAGCGGCGTGCGCGGCCGGTGCCGCCGTCATGACACCGGTAACGAGCGCTGATCCGACCGTCGCGAGCGCTGCCGCCGCGGCCACTACCCGCCTCTTCACCCGCGCCAGGTCGGCAGTTTGGAGGCGCGAAAGAAGGGCGCGATGACTGATGGCCACGAAGACACTCCACAAGGTCGGGCGGACGCAATGGGTCAATACGGGCGGCGTCCGAGACCTCGGCAGCGTAGCCCAGGAGTACTGATCATTGGCCGATTTCGCGGCAGTGTGTCGCGAAATCAGTTATTTAGAAGCAAGAATCGGCCTAAGCAACGCCGGGATTCCAATAACCAAGGGGCTTTCTACGGCTCCTCACGGCCTTGCCGACGGCGATGGTTGCTCCGGCTCTTCGACGCTCAACTCGTCGTCCGGGTTGCCTTCGGCCGGAGAACGCCTGCGGCGCTGCAGAATCCCGATTCCGATCATGAGGACGACGGCGACCCCGCTGAGTGCTGCGCCGGCGACCTGACCGGGCGCGTGGTACTCGAAAGTGACGCGATGCACGCCGGCCGGCACCGCAACGGCACCCATGGCGTGGTCGGCGGCGACCAGCTTCGCGGCATGACCGTCGATGCTCACCGACCACCCGGGCTGTTGCAGAGCATCGGCGATGACCAGGTAACCCGCACCTGCCGCGTCGACGTCCGCACTGATGTGACCGCCACTGTCGTCGACGACCGAGACCTTCGCGCTCTTGCCGCTCGGTGTCGGCCCGGGCTGGTCGAGCACAACGGTGTCGGGCGGTACGCCGATGGCCAGCGCGTCGATGCGCGCGTAGCGACCGGTGATGACGGTGCTCGCGGTGGCCCAGCGGATGCGCGGCATTGCGGTCAGGCGCTGGTAGATGATCGTGCCGGCGTCCGAGTAGACAACCTTGAGGCCGTCGTGAGTCGGCAGCACCGGCGCGCAAACCGCTCCACCGGTCGCCTGGGTTGCGAGCACCAACGACGCGGCGCCGCCCGACACGCTCGCGCTCACGTTGACCGGCTGGCCCGCGGGCAGGTCTTCACCAGCGGCTGCAACCGTGATCGGCACTCCCGCCGGGATCCCGGTGCCGAGGTAGCGAGCGGCGTTCACCGTCGTGCCGCCCGAGCTAAGGCTGAGGTTGAGGGTGATGCCCTTCGCAGGGTCAGCCGCATAAATGGTTTGCCCGAGCTCGACCGTGACACCGCGCAGCGGTCCGCCGGGCAACGTGCACGCCGGTTGCCCCGCAACCGCCGTCAAGGTGCCGGACGCCGTGGGCAGCGGCACGAACTCACCGGTCAAGGTGGCCGGCCCGACGACGAAGTACTTCACCGCCATCCGGTCGAGGAGCTTCGAGTCGCCCGCAACGTCCGGCGTGACGATGTCGGAGAAATCAGAGTGGGTAGGGCTCACCATCGCCGAGATCATGTTGACCAGGTCGGCCCACTCGGGCTCATGGAACGTGTGCCCGGTCGCCGAACGCAGGCCGTAGTAAGGAGCGGTCTCGGGGTACAGCGCGCCGTCGGCGCTCGCGAAACGCTGCGCACCGATGTTCTGCTTCAAGAACTCGTGCGCCGGCGTCACGGGGAAGAAGTTCGCCTTGCTGTCGCCCGGCAACACGGTGTGGAAGAACGCGGCGCCCTGCACGAAGACCAGCACCGGCAGCGCGACCAGCGCCAGCATGGTGGTCGGGCGCCAGCGAAGGTAGGCGATGACGACGCAGAACACGGCGATCGCGATGAGCAGGATCGGGGCCTTCGAGTGCGTGAGCAACGCGTGCCGGAACCCGCCCGCCTTGGCGTTCTCCTGCGCGTACCAGGCGACTCCGGCCGCCAGGCCCAGCGCCCCGCCGACGACGACCAGCTGCCAGAGCAGCACCCGGCGCGAGAGCGAACGGCTCGGCTTCGCTTCTGCGGCGAGTTCGCGCCGGCGCCGATACCGGCGCTGCAGCGCTTCGAACCCGAAGCCGACGAGCACTGCGAGGAAGAAACCGAGCAACGCCCTGATGCGCCCGATCGGGTTCCCCGAGAACACCGGCAGGTGGTCGATGATCTCGAGCACCAACGTGGTGCCCCAGCCCACGAACAGCACGAACGCGGCCGCGATGGTGAAGTAGCCACGCACCGAACGCCCGTCAGAGTCGACCCGGCGCAGGTTCGCGACGGCACCCACGACCGCGAGCACCATCGCGGCGCTGCCGACATACGCGACGAGTTCGATCGGGCTCCACGACCCGTAGGTCTGGGTACCGCCAAGGCAAAGGCCGTTCGCGTCGGGGACGAACAAGGTCATGAGGCCCGAGAGCGGCAAGGGCGAAAGCCCGAGGCCCGAGCGGTAGCTCATGTCGCTCGACGTGTAGGTGGCGGCGAACGGCAGCAGCTGCACCATGCTCAGCAACAAGCCGAGGAACACTCCGAGCGCGCCGATGCCGACCCGGTTCCAGGCCTGGTGGCGCTCGTGGCGATGCCGCACCCAAAGTCGTACCACGAGGTAAATGACGGCGGCGTACATCGCCCAGCCGGTGACCGCCGGGAACCCGCCGAGCAGCATCGCCGCGACGACCAACGCGATCGGGATGCTGTCGGTGAGCCGGGCCCGCTGGATCAGCCGCTCGGTGGCCCAGAACAGCAACGGAATGTAGGCCGCTACTTCTGCTTGTGGCCAGTTGGTCCACATCACCATGAAGCCCGAGACCGCGAACGTGAATCCGGCGAGCATGCTGCCGGCCGGTCGCACTCCGAAGCGGCGCAGGAACAGCCACATGCCGACGACGGCCACGATGATCTCGAGCAGCTTGATGAACGCCGGGGCGAGCCACAGCGGCATCAGGAAATAGGGCCACGAGATCGGCGTGAGCAGGCCGAGATTCGGCTGGCTGGCCAAGGGGGAACCACCCGCGACGAGGCCTTGCCAGTTCGGCAGATGGCCGGCCGCCAACTGGGTGCGCACGTACTGCGTTTCGGGGATCTGCGAATCGATCGTGTCGGTCGCGCACAGCATGTGGCCGTTGAGGTTCGACCCGTGCACCAGGAACGGATAGTGCGTCGTGATCCGGTCGACCGCGAGAAGCGTGTTGTGCCCGACCAGTGAGGGCCCCAGCGTGACTGCGATGAAGGCCAGCAGCCCTGCCCCGACGTACAAACTCAGCCAACGCCCAGGATGGGCGGAGTGACGGGGGCTAGCCACGAACCTGCCCTCCGTCCTCACACATCCCCGTCACGATCGGTCGTCGAATCTACCCGGCCATCCACCCGACGACGTCGACGATCACGTTCGTCGCGCCGCGGTCGTTGTAGACGTTGACTTTTCCATCAGGGCCGAGCGCGGTAACCACCAGGTTGGGGACGACGGTGCCCGGACCGGCGTTCAGGTTAGAGATACCGGGCCGGACGCCGCCGGACGCCCACGCCGTCACGAACGTCGGTGCGCTCGGTGCGACCGCGGTGATGTTGAGCACCACGCCGCTGACGCCGCTCGACGGCACGCCGCCATGGCCCAGAACCGCCAACGAGAGCGTCTCGCCAGGATCCATCGGCCGTTGGTGCGCACCGACCGGCGTGCGGGTGTCGAGCAACCGGCTCGGCGAGATGCCGACGTACTGACCGGTGATCCCGTCGGCTGGCAGGTACTCGCCCATCACGTCGATGATCGCGTCGGCCTGGCCAAGGTTGTTGTACAGCGACAGCCCGCCGTCACCGAGCATGCCCAGCGCTGCGTTCGCGCGCGTGTCCTTCGGCAACATGTTGATGTTGGACGTCGCCGGCTGCGTGGTGCCCGCCGGCCACATCGTCAGGTAGGACTCCGCGGTCGGCCGGGTCACGGTGAGGTTGGTGATGACGGCTTGCGCGGCTGGATCGACGCCCGGTGTACCGGCAACCGCCACCGTGCGGGTCTGGTGTGCGCCGATCGGAGCGGTCGCCCCGCCGATCGCAAACCGGGTGTCGAGCACCCGGTTCGGCGTCACAGGAACAAACCCGAGGCCGCCTGCGACGCTCGTCGGCTCGAAGTAGCCGAACACGTCGACGATGATCGACGCCGTCGCGTTGTTGTTGTAGATCAAGACGCGGCCGTCAGACCCGAGGGCGGTGTAGACGAGGTTGGCCACGGTCTGGCCCTTGTGGTCCCAGTTCAGATTCGAGGTACCAGGCCGTTTGGCACTCGACGGCCACACCGTGAGGTACGAGCTGCTCGTGGTGTCGGTGGCAGTGACATTGAGGACGGCGCCGACTGCGTCGGACGGCACTCCGCCGAGCCCCGCGACCTGAACCGCTCGGGTTTCTCCTTGCTGGAAGCCGGAATTCCCGCCCGTACGGGTGTCGAGGATGCGCGCCGGCGTGACCGGGTGCAGGTAGCCGGCGTTCGCCGGAACGGTGGCCGCTCCGGTGATGGTCCACCACGTGCTCTTCAGACCCATCGCGGAACGGAAGCTGTCGCCACTCACCGTGACGCTGGTGATCGAACCGACGACGGTGACCGAGAGCACCCGGCCACCCCAGTCGCCGTTGCCGTCGCGCTGGTTCACCTGGATGCTGCTCAGCGTGCCGATGCTCGGATACGCGGCCTCGATCGCGCCTTCGGACAGCGTCGTCGTCCAGTCATGGTCTGGCGCGTAGTGGTCGAACGGGTCGGGTTGGGCGATCTTGTAAGGCACGCCGCCGTCGACCGTCCAGCCGCCGTTGGACGATGAGTACTCGGCCGAGATCACCTTGCCGGCGTAGGTGCGGATCTGCCCTGCGGTGGCGGCAACCGCGGCATTGGACTCCGGGAACTGCAAAGCAGTGCGGACGCCGTTCGCGTCGTAACGCGCAACACCGGAGAAGACCTGGCATTGCGCGGTGTCGCAGATGTCGTACACCGCACCGCCGAGGCGCGCGTCGGCGTAGCTGCGTGCGGCAACGGCCTGCGCCTGCAGCGCCGCGGCCGGCCAGGAGTTGATCGCCTCGTGCGGCACTACGCCGTCGAGGTACTGCTCGATCGGCAGCGTGTCGATCGCGCGCAGCAAGTTGCCGTCGATGAGGGCGTCGAGAAATCCTTGGTATTCCTGCGAAGTGTTGTCTGGATAGACCATGCGCAGCGTTCCGCTGTCACTGGCGAATCGCACCGGGCCGGGGGTGACGAGCGGCGCGGCAGTGGGGTACGGGTGCCAGGCGTTTTGCCAGAAGCCCGAGAGCGCAAGCGTTCTGGCCGGCGTCTGCGCGACTTGCCAACGCGAGACTGCGGCACCGTTCACCGTGGCGGGCAGATCGACGCGCGCGCCGCCGTTGCCGTTGTCGAGCAGCCATTGGTTGCCAAGACCTGCGGCGATCGTGAGGTCGTTGCCGTCGGCACCGCCGAGGTTGACGCGGATCGTCGGGTTGGCGATCGTCGTCGTCTGGGTGCCCGGGTAGTAGAAGTCGAGGATTTGCGAGGCCGTCTGCCCTTCGGTGGCCATGCCGAAGGCACCCCATTGCGACATGCCTCTGCCGTGGCCGAAGCCGTGGCCGGAAAGCGCGTAGCTGCCGCTGGCCGGGAGCGGGAAGTTGTCAGCCGCCGCGGCCGGTCGTGATGGGGTTACTGACGCGACAACCGCCGCGGCCAGGATCGCGACGGTTGCGACGAGTGCGTGGCGCACGCGGCCATGACGGCGATTCAGCACACCCTCCTGGGCACGAAACGGCACTTTCGGCGACACCCTACCGACGGGCAGCAACCCGGACGTGTTTCGACACGCTCAGCCGGCGGCTCGCCCACCAGGAGTGCGAAGCCGCTCGCCCGCGCGACGCCTGATGCGGCCCCAAGCCCGAGCGAACACCTCGCGAATGCCGCCTTCACTCATGTACTTGCGCGCCAGCTCCAGGTTTTCGCTCATCGTCGGCCGATAGCGATCGGTGAACGCCGACCCGGCCACGATCTCCGCAAGGGTCGACTCCTCGCGGAGGTCGGCCGCCCGTCGCGGGGTACGGCAGAACGCCAGCAGCGGCGCGAGCACGTTGGGCCAAGTGAATGCGGCCGAGACTTCGGCGACCTGCTTGCGGCAGCGGGCGTTGAACTCCTCGTCGTCCAGCAGCCGGAACAGGGCGTCCTCGAGCGCCTCGACGTCCTCGGCAGGCACCGCGGCCCCGAGGCCTTCCTTCGACACGAGATCGCCGAACGAGTCGCCCTCGGTCGTGACGATCAGCAGGCCGGCCCACAGGTAGTCGAGAATGCGCGTGCGGAACGAGTAGGCAGTCTCGACGTGGTCGAGGTGGCAGCTCACGCCGATGTCGGCCTCGAGCAGGTAGTTCTGCCGCTCGTCGTAAGAAACCCAGCCCTCGTTGAAGAACACGTACTTGCCGGTGAGCCCGAGCCGGTCGGACAGGTCACGCGCGCGCACCGACATGCGCATCTCGGGAACGTCGGGGTTCGGGTGCTTGAGGCCCAAGAAGAACAACCGAGCATCGGGACGACGGTGGCGCAGCTTGTCGATGGCCCGAATGAGGGTGAGCGGATCGAACCAGTTGTAGATGCCGCCGCCCCACAAGATGACGGAGTCGTCGGGCCCGATGCCGTCGACGACGCCCTTGATGACCGGCTTCGTGTGCGCCGGCGCAGTGTCGCTGATGCCGAACGGCACCACACCGATCAGCTGCTCAAGCGTCTCGTCGGAGTCGTAGGTCGCGGGGTTCACCCGGCCGAGACCGGCCAGCTGGCCCATCCACAAGTCGCGCTGTTTGGGCGACGCGCAAAGGAAAAAGTCACCGCGCTTGAGCTGCACGTTGAGTGCTGAGATGCATTCGGCGAGCGTGTGGTTGCGCGCCGCCTCGCTCTTGTCGCGCTCCTGCTCGAGCACTTCGAGGTGGAACGGGTCGTAGATGTCGGCGATCAGCACCTTGCGGCTGCGCCGCAGCCACGGGTGAATCGAAAGGAGCAGCCCTTGGAAGATGACGACGTCGGCCCACTGCTCGAGGTGCTTGAGGTCGCGCCCGGAAACCGACTTCACCTCGAACTTCGGCGATTCGATCGCGCAGCGGCCCATCGTCGCGAGCACGACCTCGTGCTCGGCCGACAGCGCCTTCGCGATTTCCCACGCCCGGATCGCGGGCCCGGCCATCTTGATGCCGAGCGGCTCGCCGGTGACAATGACGATGCGCCGGCGCTGGCTGAATGCACCTTCGATGTCGAAAGCTTCGACGAGAGAGCGATAACCCTCGAGATATGCAGGGTCGCCGTAGGCCGGCTCCATGGCCTGGCGGAACAGCGGGATCAGCTCGGCATCGGATCGCTTGCGCTTGCCTTGCAGCCGCTCGCGGTCCTTCTGAAGCGACGGCAACTGCTGGACGAAGTAGTCGATCGCGTAAGGCCCGGTGAGGGTCTGCTTCGACACCTCGAGCCGGTCGTTCTCGTCACCGGACGCCGCGCGTTGCAGGTCGAGCGCGCTCGCGTCGTCCGAGCCTCGTGCGATGGCACGACGGACGGAGAGCGCCATCGCGGCGGGCAACACCCGAAGCAGCAGGTCTTCGCCGAAGTTCTTGTACAGGCTCATCAAGGCGTTGCGCTCGAGCAGGTAGGTCTCGCGGTACTTGCCGAACTTCTCGATCGAGGCGTGGTGCTTGTGGTACGCGATCGAGGTCGGCACGTAGCGCACCCGGTACCCGAGCAGGTTGAGACGCCAGCCGAGGTCGACGTCCTCGTAGAACATGAAGAACCGCTCGTCGAAACCGCCGACCTCGCGGTAGAGGTCGGCACGCACGAACATCGCGGCGCCGGTGGCGAACAGGACGTCTTTGGCGTGGTCGTAATCAGGAGAGTCCTGGCGCTCGACCTCGCGCTTGTAGCCCATGCCGTACCAGGTCAGCGATCCGTCGACGTAGTCGATGTGGGTGCCTTCCCAATCGAGCACCTTGCTCGCGACACAGGCGATCGAACGATCGCGATCGAGGACGTCGACGGCCGCGCGGATCCACTCGCGATGCGGCCGCGCGTCGTTGTTGATGAAAGCGACGAAGCCGCCGCGGGCGCGCGAAACGCCGAGGTTGCAGCCGCCGGCGAAGCCGGTGTTCGTGGGCGATTCGACGACGACGGCGTTCGGCACGGCGTCGCGGATGCGCTGCGCGCTGCCGTCGCCGGATGCGTTGTCGACGACGAGCAGTTCGAGTTGCTCGGCCGGCCAGTCGACGTCGTCGAAGGCCTTCAAGCACGCGATGGTGTCGTCGGCGCCCTTGTAGTTAACGAGGACAACCGAAACGACGCGGGACGTCGGGTCTGCCATTAGGTGTTCTCCGTGGATCTGAGGTTTTGCCATTCCCCACCGAGGCTTACCAAGCCCCCGGATTCGCGAGGAGTGCCGTGGTCGACGTCGAAGCGGTAGCAGTGCCGGCGGAAGTCGTAGACGTGCGTGGTGGAGTAGTCGACGATCGAGGCGCTGATGTCGAAGGTACCGGGCAACAGCATGAGCCGCGGGATGTGGAACTCCACAGTGCCGCTACTTTCGATGCAATCGGGCACGTAGTCGGCGTCACGCGTGTTCGACGCCCACACGTAGACGCCTTCGAGGGTTTCGATCGCGAGGCCGAAGACCGGCTTGTCGATGCGCTCGTGCGCGTCGTAGGTGAGCCGGATCGTGGCTTCGTCGCCGGTGCGCACCTTGGTGATCGGCTGGCCCGTTGCGTCGATGAACGCCACCGAGCTGAGCACTGCCTCGCCGCTGCCCCATTGCGAGCCGCCCTCGGCATCGACCCGTGACGAGTGGCCTTCGTCGATGTAGCGGTCGATCAGCTCGTCGGGCCGGCCGACCTCGACCAGGTTGCCGCGTTCGAGCCAGGCGACGCGGTCGCACAGCGTGCGCATGGTGCCCATCGCGTGGCTCACGACGACGACGGTCTTGCCCGCCCGCCTGAACTCGGCAAACTTCTCCATGCACTTGTCCTGGAAGGCAGCGTCGCCGACGGCCAGCACTTCGTCGACCAGCAGGATGTCGGGGTCGACGTTGATGGCGACCGAGAACCCGAGGCGCACATACATGCCGGACGAGTAGTTCTTCACCGGCTGGTCGATGAACTGCTCTACCCCCGCGAACTCGACGATCTCGTCGAAGCGCGCGTCGAGTTGCCGCTTCGATAAGCCGAGGATCGAGCCGTTCAGATAGACGTTCTCGCGGCCCGAGAGCTCTGGATGAAAGCCCGAGCCGAGTTCGAGCAACGCTGAGAGCTTGCCGGTCGACGAGATGCGCCCGGCGTCCGGCCTGAGAATCTTTGCGATGCACTTGAGCAGGGTCGACTTGCCCGAGCCGTTGGTGCCCATGATGCCGAACCTCGCGCCGACGGGCACTTCGAAGGAGACGTCACGCAAGGCCCAGAATTCTTCGTACGACGCGCGGCCGCCGCGCATCAGGGCAGCCTTGATCGACTGATTTCGCTGGTGGTAAAGGCGAAATCGCTTCGAGACGTCGTCGACGACGATGGCGGAGTCTGTCAAAGTGTCACAGCTCCTCCGCCATGCGGCCCTCGAACCGCATGAACAGCCAGTAGCCGATGGCGACACTGATCACTGCAGCGCCGACGCAGTAAAGAGAATCGCCGAGGGTCGGCCAGCGATTGTCGTACATCAGGTTGCGGAAGACGGCTGTGAAACGCTCCATCGGGTTCAGGCGGTAGATGAACTCGAGATGGATGTCCCAGCCGCGGGCCTTCAGATGCTGGGCTTTGTCGTGCACGTAGGTGATCGGGTAGACGATCGGCGTCGCGTAGAACCAGAGCTGCATCAAGATGCCGACGAAATGCTGGGTGTCGCGGAAGTAGACGTTGGCCACCGACAGCGCGAGCCCGAGACCCAGGGCGAACAGCGTGAGTAGCGCGATGAACACGACGACGAGCGGCAGCCACGGCAATGGCATGCCGCCGAAGGCCACCAGCACGAGCGCGAGCACGCCCATCTCCGTGAGCAAGGTGATGTCCCACGAGAAGACCGTGGCGGCAACCAGCACCTCGCGGGGGAAGTAGGTCTTCTTGATGAGGTTGGCATTGCCGACCAGCGCGCCCATACCGCCGCTGATGGCGCTGTTCAGGAAGTTCCAGGGCAGCAGCGCGCAGATCAGCCAGAGCGCGAACACCTTCAGACCGCTGGGGTGGCCGGGCGGGACCTGGATCTTGAGCACCTGGCCGAACACCGCGGTGTAGATCAACATCATCGCGAGCGGGTTGATCAGCGACCACAGCTGGCCGAGCGCGGTGCGCTTGTACTTGCCACGCACCTCGCGCATGGTCAAGTTGGAAAGCAGCTCGCGGGAACCCCGCAGCTGCGTGACGGCGGTCACGACGCAGCGTCAGTCGGAAAGCGGCCGGCACGCATGGCGCTGAGTCTAACTGGCCGGTACGGCTAACCGGCTCCTCGTGCGGGCTGCCCGCGCGTCACTGCAGCGCGTCGCGCTGCCTCACTCGAGCGACTCTCGCAGGGCCCGGGCGACCCCGCGAATGAATCGCATGGGCCGGGACCGCTGCGGCGGCGGGGGCGGCGGGGGCGGCGGCGGCGGCGCGACGGGTGGCCGGGCTTCGAGGTCGCGCACCTGCTGTTGCAGCTGGGCCACCTCGCCTTGCAGCTGCTGCTCGCTCGCCAGCAAAGCGTCGATGCGCAGCAGGTGCTGCTCCTCGCGCTCCTGAAGTTCGCGGATCGCCTGATCGGCGTCGTCCGGTACAGCTTTCAGCACGAACTGGTAGGTGGTGGCGTCGGGCTGCTCAGCGACGGCGTCGATCGTGGCCTGGTCGTAGTCCTCGGGCTTGACGGCGAGCTCGGTCTCGAACAGGCCGGCCTGGGTCGTGCGGATCTCGACCGCGACCAGACCGGCCGCGCGCAGCATCTCCTTCAGGCTGGCGCGGGTGAAGAACCGCAAGTGGGTGTCGTCGAGCAGGCCGAGCGAGCGGTACTCCCAGCGGCCTTTGAGCAGCGCCAGGCGCACAGCGCCGTGCGCGACGTTGGGCACCGAGATGACCACGCAGCCGCCGCGGGCGAGCAACGGACGGGCGCGGCGAAGCACCTCCAGCGGGTCGCGCAAGTGCTCGAGCACGTCGCCGAACACCACGGCGTCGAACTGTTCACGGCCGAATTCGGCGACCAGGTCGGCGGTTTCGAGGTCGGCGACCATGACCCGCTCGAGCGCCGGGCGGGCCTGCTCTGCGGCGTCCGCGTCGTACTCGACACCTGAGACCGTGCAGCCGGCGGCCACGAGCTCGCGCGCGAGGTAACCGGTGGCGCAGCCGACGTCGAGCACCCGTTTGTTCGCCCCGACCAGCGCCAGGATCTGCGCGTGGCTGGTGTTCACATTCTTCGAGTCGAGCTCGGTGTGGTACTTCGACATGGAT
>Ga0157370_10008031_pt1 | contig 11431 bp, 9 predicted proteins | sample C35metaG_FD_113463 | JGI IMG/M metagenome (GOLD analysis project Ga0157370, IMG submission 113463) | Corn rhizosphere microbial communities from Kellogg Biological Station, Michigan, USA - C3-5 metaG | ecosystem: Host-associated > Plants > Roots > Rhizosphere > Soil | place: USA: Michigan... | reverse complement strand
CGCGCGCCGGGTCGACCGGCTTGACCGTGCCGCAATGAAATATCCCCGCGATCCCGCACATCGTTGTCGGCGTTACGAGGGCACGCCCGCGGCGGCAAGCAAGCCTTCGATGAACAGGCCGCATGCGGCGGCGCCCAAGATCGCCGCCAGCGCCCCCCATCCATCGATGGCAAGCCCGGCCCATCGGCCGAGACTCGGCGAACGTTCGATGGATCGCGCATCGAGCAGGTGATCATCGGCTGCGCGGTCGAAGAACGGCCACGCGGCGCCGAGCAGCGCGGCGATCACGATGGCGAAGAAGATCCAGCCATAGACGATGTGGTCGAAACCGGCGGCGAAGGCCACGCCGCGGCTTTGCGCAAGATAGATGGTGCCCCACGCCCGCACGCCGTTGGCGAGCACCGGGAAGATGACGCACGCGGTCATGAAGATCGTCCGCCGTGCGAGGCTGCCGAAGCAGGCGTTAGCCACCAGCGCGCCGAGCGCGATCATAGCCATGAGGAACTTCACGCCCGAGCAGGCTTGCGCGACCTCGAAACGGCCGACGGGCGTGTCGATGAACACGCCGGAGAGCGTTGCCGGCACGCCGCTCGCATGGGTCAACGCCACCGCCATGTGGGCGGTAACGGCCTGCAGCGGCGGCATGATCTCGTCGCCGAAAGGAACGAGGAAGACCATGTAGGCCAGCGGGAACAGCAGCCCCGCCGCGATCCGTGGCCCGAGTATCGTGGCAACGGCGCCTTGCAGCAGCATTACGGCGCCGAGCTCGCTGACGAGGTTGACCTGGGCCACCGAGCCGGCGCTCCACGCCAGCACGCCGGCAACGACCCACGCCAGCGCCGGCCACCAGGCTTGCGGGCGCAGCCTGCGCAGCTCGGGCCAGCGCAGCCGCACGAGCCAGGCGAGGACCAGGGGAATGAGCAGGATATGGTTGTAGGTCGAGGCGTTCCACCACTGACCGACCATCTCGGTCCAGTCGCGGACCGTGAGGACGAGCAACCCGGCCCACGCGAGGGCGAGCTGCAGCAGCGGTGTGCGCCACGCGCGCGGCGCTTCGCCGGCCCAGCCCGACCGGCTCGGCCGAAGCGCAAGCTCAGGCGGCATCGCGGCGGCCTTCGCGCCTGGCTTCCCGGCGCACGAGGGTGGGCAGCGGCGCGAGCATCGAAGGCCAGCCGAGGTTTTCGACCACGAAGCGGCGCGCGGCCGTTCCCATGCCGGCGGCCCGTTGGCGATTGCCGAGCAGCTCCAGTGCCCGATCAGCCAGCGCCTCGTCGCTTTCCTCGACCGCGAAATGGGTGCCGTTTCTTGCCGGGATGCCGGTCGCGGCGTCAGGTGTCAGCAGCACCGGGCGGGCCATCGCCATCGCCTCGAGAACCTTGTTCTGCACGCCCCGCGCCAGGGTCAGCGGCGCGACGACGAGGTCTGCGGCGGCGAGGAACGGCTGCACCGCCGCGACCTCGCCCCACACCCGCACGCCGGCCTTGCCGTCGAGCCCGCGCAAGTCCGCTCCAGGGGACCGGCCGACAACGTGGAATTGCGCCGCCGGATAGACCTTGCGGACCTGCGGCAGGATCGCGCGGGCGACCCGCAGGGCGGCGGCGACATTCGGCGGATAGTCCATCTGCCCGGTGAAGACGAGATGGGGCCCTTTCGTCGCTTCGAGCCCGGCATGGGGCGCGGTTCGCATGGGATCGAATGCGTCGGGATCGATCCCGTTGCCGAGCGCGGCAATCCGCACGCTCGAGCGATCGCTCACGCGCGATTGCAGCAGCGCCGCCTCGGCCTCGCTCACGAGCAAGGTGCGGTCGGCGATGCGCGCGAGCCGTTCCTCCTCGCGGCGCACAAGGGCGGCTTCCCGCTCCAGCAGCCGCCGTTTCGGCCCGCTCGCGTCGCGGGCGTAGGCTTCGAACTTGGCCGAATCGACGTCGACCAGGTCGACGATGAGCCGCCCATCCCAGCCGGAGGCGACGTATTGTCCCATCTGCCCGGAGAACACGTAAATCGTGTCGATCGGCCGCTCGCGCAGCGTGCGCGCGACAAAGCGGGCGATCGCCCGGTGCCGGAACGCCGCCAGGCTGACCGGCTCCCCGCGAGCGAGCGCCTGCAGGCACGCGAGGGATAGCCGCTTCGTGCGATTGGCCAGGCAATAGCTTGCCGCGATTTCCGCAAGTTCTGCCTCCTGTGCGCGATCGGCCGTCGTCTCGGCGAGGCAGGCGACATGGACCGGGGCGAGCTCGGCGAGCGCCTTCAGGACATGGTGCGAACGGATCTTGTCGCCGCGATCGGGCGGAAACGGGATGCGATGCGCGAGGAAGAGGATCTCGCCCGTCATCCCAGCCCCCTGGCGATCAACGGCCCGAGCGAGCTCGCCACCGGCAACGGCAGGCTCTTCCACAGCGCGATACTCGCGGCGTGCCGCGCGCTCGTGGGGTCGGCATCACGTGGCTCGGCGCCCGGAGCGGTCCAGCTCGCGTAGCTGAGCGGCTCGGGCTCGAAGCCCCAGGTCTTCTTGTAGGCCCAGGCGCCGCTGCCGGTCTTGGAACGGCCGAAGTCGAACCGCGTGCAGCCGCGCCGGCGGGCGTGGAGCATCAGTTCGTAGTACATCCGGTCATTGGCGCGCAGGTGTCGCGCCGCGCGCGTGCCGCCGCCCCAGTAGGGCATGACCGCGCCGTCGTGACAGAACGACAGCACGCTGGCGACCGGCTTGCCGTCATGGCGCACCGTCAGGATGACGCCGTCGAGTTCCGTGAGTGCGGCCTCGAACAGGCTTTTCGGGAATACCGGCGTGCCGAGATTGCGCACGCTTTCGGCGTACACGGCATAGTGCGCCGCGCGATCGGCCGAGCCGCATCCCACCTCGACGGTCAGCTCGGCTTCGAGCCCCTTGCGCACCTCGGCCCGCTGCTTGCGCGGAATGGCCGCGAGCTGCGCTTCGTCACTTTCGGCAAGCGCGCGAACGAACCCGCAATGGCTGTCGGTGCGCACCCGCCAGTGCCTGGGGGCAGCCCCGCCGCGCAGCTCGATCGTCGCACACGCCAGCCGCTGCGCCAGCTCCTCGGCCGCGAGGCACAACGCCTCGGCCGTGGAAGCGCGCTCGGCAAGCACGCCGCCGCCGACGGCAAAGCCGCTCGACGCCAGCATCCGGCCGAAGATCGGCGAGTGCACTTCGCTCAACGGCAGCCAGCCGGTGACCCCCCCGCCCTTCTCCGCCACCAGCCCCAGCGCCCTCTGCCGCGCGCCCCGCTCGACGGCGCGGAGCCAGGCGGGCCGGTGAAACAGGCTGCCGCCCGTTTCGGCCACGAAGCCCTCGATCCGCCGCGCCTCGCCGGGCTGGTGCAAGTCGACCAGGCGAACGGTCTCGCGGGCCAGGGCGAACGGCGCATTCACGCGACGACCTCGCTGGCGAGCCGCGCCGCCTCGCGATGGGCGAGCAGGTCCATCCGCCCCCAGGCGAACTCGTGGACGAGCTGGCGCAGCTTGCCGGCCATCTTTTCGAGGTTGGCGTAGTGCCGCAAACGTGACTTGAGCGGCGCGCCGGCGACGCGCGGCTGGCCGGGATCGATTTCCCACGGATGGAAATAGAAGATCGCCGGGCGGCCCTCACGCCCGTTGACCTGGCGGATCGCCCAGCGGGTGAAGGCGTAGGGGATCACCCGGAAGAACCCGCCTCCGCCCGCGGCGAGCCGCTTGCCCGCAAACATCGCCGTCGTCACCGGAAGCTCGACCAGCTCCGACCACGGCAGCGGCCTGAACGCAAATCGCGGCGCGTCCGGCCAGCCGTAATGGTCGTGGCCGATCGGGGCGACGCTCGACGAGTAGGCGTAACCCTGCTCGGCCAGCTCCATGAACGCCCACGGGGTGCGCCGATCGATCGAAAAGCTCGGCGCGCGATAGCCGACCACCCGCACCCCGGCGGCATCCTCGAGCACCTTGCGCGCGCGGGCAATGTCCTCGGCGAAGGCCTTGCGCTCCATGCGGAACACGCGTCCGTGATCCCAGCCGTGGCTGGCGAGCTCGTGCCCGCGCAAGACGATTTCGTGCATCAGCCCGCCGTGGCGCTGGGCGACCCAGCCGAGCGCGAAGAACGTCGCCTTCACCTGCGCCTCGTCGAACATGTCGAGGATGGCGTGGACGTTGCGCTCCACCCGGTCGGCGAGCGAGTTCCAATCGTCGCGCTCGATCACGCTCTCGAACGCGCCGACCTGGAACCAGTCCTCGACGTCGACCGAGAGGCCGTTGACGATCGCGCCGCCCTGATCGGCCGAGATTGGCTGCGTGACGGCGTTCAAGCGAAATCCTTCCTCAGGCCGCCCTGCTCTCGCCCATCTCGCTTTCGATCCACTCGATCAGCATGGCCAGCGTGTGGCGGATCGTGCGCTCCTGCTCGAAGCTCTTCGCTTCGAGCGTCGCGAGCCGTTCCTGCAGCGCGGCGATGTCCGGCATCAGCGCCGCGACCGCCGCCTCGTCGTGGCGATTGGCGAGCTCGACGATCGCCTGCTGCAACTCGGCGATCTGCCCGTCGCGCTCGGCGAGCATGGCTTCGAGAGCCGCGCTGTCGAAGCGCGGCTCGCGATGGGCGGGCGCGGCCGGCTGGGAGCTTGCTGCCGGCTTCGCCATGGGCCGCGGCGCGGCTTCGGGAAACGCGCGCTCCCCCGCCATCTCGTCGAGCACCGACTTGAGCATGGCGGAATCGATCCGCGTGCGTTCCTCGACCGCGCCGAGCAGCAAGAGCCGGTTGGCGATCTGGTTGATGCGCCGCGGAATGCCGCCGCTGGCGTCGTACAGTTCCTGGAACACCCGCTGGTCGAACGCCGGATGACCGTCCCAGCCGACCTTCCTCAGGCGGTGGAGGATATAGGGCTCGACCTCGCCCTTCTCCATCGGCTCGAGATGGTGCGCGGCGATCACGCGCTGGCGGAGCTGCTCGAGCTCGTGTCTCGACTGCAGCGTGACGCGGAACTCCGGCTGGCCGAGCAGCAGGGTCTGCAGCAGCGGATGGCTGCCGAGCTGGAAGTTCGACAGCATCCGCAGCTCCTCGAGCGCCGAGACGGAGAGATTCTGCGATTCGTCCACCACCAGCAGGCACCGCCTGCCGGCGCGCGCCTGCTCGTGGAGGAATCCTTCGATCGAGCCGAGCGCGCTGGCCTTGTCGTGGCCCTCGATGTCGAGCCCGAAGCTCTGGGCGACGACATGGATGATCTCTTCCTCGTCGAGCTTGCTGGTGACGACCTGCCCCACGACCAGCCGCTGGGGGTCGACGGTGCTCATCAGGTGCGCGACGAGGGTCGACTTGCCCGCGCCGACCTCGCCGGTGATGACCACGAAGCCTTCGCCCTGCGCCAGGCCATAGCCGAGGTACGACAGGGCCTTGCGATGCGTGATGCTGCGGAAATAGAACGCAGGATCGGGCGTCAGCTGGAAGGGCTTGCCTGTCAGGCCATAGAAATCGTGAAACATCTCACTCCCTCCTCGGGGCGTCAGAACTCGTACCGCAGGCCCACCAGGGCCGAGGCGGACATGATGTCGGGAAGCTTGTCCTGGCTGATGCCGTCGAGCCCCACCGCGGCGGTGCCGCTGAGGCGGTCGACGATCCGCCGGTAATAGGCGAGCGAAGCGGTGTAGCCGACAGCCTTGCCGCCGGTTCCCGCAAAGCCGCTGTCGAACCACTCGGCGGTCGCGCTGGCGCCGATGCTGGAACGGGCGTCGAGCTCGGTGCTGGCGAAGGCCGCGGCCCACCAGGTCTCGCTGACCACCCCGTCGGCCGCTGCGATCACCGTGCCCGGCGCGGCGATGAACCTGCGCCGGTCGTAGCCTGCGCCGAGGCCCGCCGTCGTGCGGCCGAAATCGACCGCGTAAGTTGCCGAAACGCCGCGGCTGCGGAAGGCCGCCGAGGCCAGCGAGCCGAGCGACCCGCGCAGGCAGCCGCCGCCTTCGAGCGTCGCCACGCAGCCGCCGATATCGCCCGTCAGCGCGTTGCGGACCGCGGTGAATTGCGCCGGCAGGCCGGCCAGCTGGTCGGTGATGAGGCCGCCGAAGCTGGTGATGCCGTCGTACACCGAGACGTTCACGCTCTCGCGCGAGTTCGGCTTGTAGGCGAAGTTGCCGTAATACGTCGTCGAATCGTAGCGCCGCCCGACATGAGCCTCGAGCGACGTGCGCTTGCTCGGCCGCCACATCACGCCGACGTCCCAGATCAGCCCGTCGGTCTGGTAGGCGATCCGGCGCGGCGCGCCCTTGTCGGTCACGTAACGGCCGTCCGGACCGATCACAGGATTACCCGCCGAATCGCGCAGCGCGTCGCGGCTCGACACCTCGACGTCCTCGTATCCCACGCCGCCGACGAGCGCGAACGTCGGGCTGAGCGGGACGGTCACGTCCCCGCGCACATTGCGGTCGCGGACCCGCTGGTCGAGGTTGGAGACGTCCTGCTCGATCCACATGCCGCCGACGCCGGCGCCGATGGGCAGCAGCGTGTAGGGGCGAAAGCCGATCCGCGCCTGGGCGTTGTGCGTCGTGCTCTCGTCGGCCAGGTCGACGGGGGTCACGCCGGTCGTGCCGACCACCACCGAGCCGGGCTCGGTCACCTTGGTGTAGCCGAAGCGGTAATGGCCCTCGACCTGCAAATCGCCGGCCTGCGTCTCGACCGACGGCCCGATGTAGCCCGAGTAGATCTCGCTGGTGCGACCGGCAGCGTTCGCGAACGCGCCGCCGAACGTGCCGCCATGGCTGTCGATGCTGTCGCGCGCGGCGAGCCCGCCCGCCTCTATCGTCACCGCGCGCGGAACGAGAGCCAGCGAGGCGCGGGCGATACCGCTGATGGTGTCGCTGTCGCGCACGCCGCCGCTTTCGCCGAAGTGGCGCTCGTAGCGCACCGAGGCGGAGGCCGCCGAGTAGTGCCCGGCCGCGCTCACGTCGACGCCGGCGGCGAGCGTGGTGTAAGTCACGGTATCGCTGCCCGGCTCGAGGTCCGCGGTAAGCACCTGGTCGGCTTCGATGTAGGGCGTGACCTCGACGTGCTTTGCCGGCTTGGCGGCGTGCGGCGCGTCTTCCGCCAAGGCCCCTCCCGGGAGCGCCAGCATGACGAGGCATGCGGCAACGATGGACGAGCGGATCGCCAAGGCGTCACTCCCCGTAACCGTAGTAGCTTCCGAAGCGGCGGCCGCTCGGGCTGAAGTGCGCCGCGTTGAGCAGCAGCTTGATGTCGGGACAGGCCGAGAGCAGCGACAGCGCGTCCTCGAGCGCCGATTGCCCGGTGATGTCGGCCCGCGCGACGACCAGCGCCTGGCCGACGGACTTGGCGAGCTCGGCGGCGGGAGTCGCCGCCAGCGCCGGCGGCGAATCGAAGATCACCATCCGGTTGGGCGCGCCGCGGGTCAGTCGGTCGAGCACCTCGGCCGTGCGGCTGCTGGCGAGATACTCGCTGTCCGAGTTCGTCGGGTTGCCGGCGGGCAGCACGTAAAGTCCGGGAATATCGGTCGAGATCACGCAATCCTCGACCCGGATCGCGGGGTCCGCGAGCGCGTCCATCAGGCCGCGGCCGCCGGACAGGCCAAGCGTCGAGAGGATCGAGGGCTTGGCGAAATCGGCGTCGACCAGCAGGACCTCGCCGTCCTTCTCCGCGGCCATCGCGAGCGCGAGATTGGTCGCGCAGAACGTCTTGCCTTCGCCCGGAAGCGGCGAGCAGACCAGCACGCGCTGCGCGAGGTCGCCACCGCCGTTGCGCCGGCCGGCGCGGGCGGCGAGCAGCAGCTGCCGCTTCACGATACGGAATTCCTCGAGCAGGGTCGTCACCTTGCCGTCGAGCTGGATCAGGCCCTGGTCGGCAAGGTGCCGGCGGTCGAGCCGCTGCGGCTCGCCGGTAAAGCGAACGGGCTCCGCCGCTTCCTCGCTCTGAACCGCAACAGGTTCGGCGACCACGGGCGCCGCCGGGGGCGCGGCGGTCCTGCGCGGCGCCTGGCTGGGGGGCGAGGCCGCGAGGTCGTGCGGCACCATGGGCGGCGCGAACTCGCCGAGCCCGAACACCTCCTCGGCGCGCTCGAACAGCGACTTGCCGTTCTTGTCCGGCGGCGGGATCTTGCTGTGCTCGGTCATGCGACGAGCCCCCGCTGGACGAACTCCGCGGCGAGCAGCACCAGGAACAGGCCGGCGAGGCTTGCGGCACCGGCAAAGAACAACCTGCGCCGCCTCTTCTCGAGCGCCCGAGCGGCGTCGGTCAGCGCCAGCGAGATGGTGCCGACGACCGGCAGTTCGAAGACGGATTCGAGCTTGCTCGCCGTGGCGAAGGTCGAGCGCATCCGGCCGACGCCGTAAGCGGTGCCGCACCCGGCGGCGATCCCGATCAAGAGCACGCCGAACAGCAGCAGCGGGCGGTTGGGCGAGGAGGGCTTGCGCGGGGCGTTCGGCGGATCGACGACCTGGAACTTGATCGAGCTGTGCTCGGTCTCGACCTGCCCGCGCAGCTGCAGCTGCTCGCGGTCGGCCAGCAGCTTGTCATACTGGTCCTTGAGCACGTCGTAGTCGCGGCTGATCTGCTTGGCCTCGGCCGCGGCGGCGGGTTCCTGCGCCTCGTTGGCCTCGGTCTGCATGATCTGCTGGCGCAGCGCCGCGGCGCGCGAGGTCAGTGCCTCGACCGCCGCCTGGCGCTCGATGCGGATCGATTGCAGCGAGGTGTAGGCCGGGTTGGGCGTGCCGTAGTCGCCGCCAGGTCCTGCCGCCTGCCTGCTCAGCACGGCGACCTGCTTTTCGGCCGCGATCACGTCGGGGTGGCTTTCGGTGAGTCCGCGCGCCTGCAGCGCGGCGAGGTTGCTTCTCGCCTGCGCCAGCGCCGCGCGCGGGCTGCCCGATTCGGGAGTGGTGAGCGTCCTGGGCGTGCTCGCCAATTGCCCGTCGACCGCCGCCAGCGAGCTCTGGGCGGCGGCAAGATCGGCCTCGACGCTGCGCAGCTCGGCGCGGTTGCTGTTGAGCTGCGCGAGAACGGCATCGGTGCCGCCCGCGAGATCGGGATACTTGGCCTCGAAGGCGAGCCGGCGCTGCTCGGCCTGCTCGAGCTGCTTGCTGCGCTCGGCCAGCTGCTGATCCATGAACGCGATCGTGTCGCGCAGCTGCCCGCGCGAGCCGCCGAGGTTCTGCTCCTTGAAGATGTCGATCATCTGCTGGACGATGTCCTGCGCCAGCTGGGCGTTCTCGGCATCGGACATGTCGCGGCGGCCGCTGGTGGCGGTGATCTTGAAGATGTTGCTGCCCGGGTCCCCTTGCGAAAGGACGACGATCGACTTCTGCAGCGTGGCGACCGCCGCTTGCATCTCGGCCGGATTGGTCGCCTTGTCGCCGAGCTTCGTCGAGCGGACGATCTTCTCGAGGTTGACGTCGCTCGTCAGGGTCGACTGCACCCGCGCGATGTCCTTGTCGCGAGTGGCGGCGGTGATGCCGATCTGGTCGGCCAGCATGTCGTCGAGCTGGACGAAGATGCGGGCATCGGATTCGTAGGTGTTGGGGACCAGCGCGATGACGAGCCAGCCGACGACGCACACGCCCCAGGCGACGCCGAGCGCCAGCCAGCGCCGGTTCCAGACGGCCCACAGCGCCGTGCGCAGCTCTTCGAGCACGCCCTGCATCTAGAACATGCTCTCGGGGATGATGATCACGTCGCCGGGCTGCAGCATCACGTTCGCGCTGGTGTCGCCCTTCTTGAGCAGGTCATTGAGCCGCAGGCCGTATTCCTTCTGGTGGCCCGACTGCTTGTCGAACCGGACGAGCTTCGAGCGGTTGCCGCTGGCGAACTCGCCGAGGCCGCCGACGGCGATCATCGCGTCGAGCACGGTCATGTTCGCGCGGTAGGGCAGCGAGGCCGGCTTCTCGGTCGCGCCGACGATGCGGACCTGCTGGCTGAAGGTGCCGGCGAACTTGTCGACCATCACGGTGACGATCGGATCGGTGATATACTGCGAAAGCTGCAGGCGGATGTCCTCGGCGAGCATCGTCGGGGTCTTGCCCACCGCGGGCATGTCGGCGACGAGCGGCGTGGTGATGCGCCCGTCGGGCCGCACCTGGACTTTCGCTCCCAGTTCGTCGTTGCGCCAGACGCTGACCGTCAGCTCGTCGAGCGGGCCGATCACGTAGTCCTCGCCCGGGCTTTCCTGCAGCGAGACGAAGTTGGCCGGCGGCAGCTGCCCGTCGGGCGCGCTGGCGCAGCCGCTCAGGACAAGGCCCAGCACCGCGCTGGCGGCAAGAAGGCGGGCGGAGGAGTACAGCATGCCAAACCCCAAGAGTTGCCGGGCGTCGGCCGCGCGATGGAATGCGCAGCCGGCAAGTCCCCGTGGATCCGGGACGCCTTGTCTCGGAAAAGGGTGAACAATGCGTTAGGCTTGAGGCCCAAAACGACCGGATTTCCGGGGTTTCTTGGTCCGTGTCCCGTTATGGGACGGGCGATCTTGCGCAAAGCTAGACAAGCATTTCCATGGCCGGGCGGTGGCCCAGGAACGCCGCGGGGCTGGCGGACGCCCCGTACGCCCCGGCGCAGAAGATCGCCACGAGATCGCCGACCTCGGCGCGTGGCAGCAGCGCCTGGTCGGCGAGCCGGTCGAGCGGCGTGCACAGGCAGCCGACGATGCTCGCTTCCTCGCCCGGCTGCTCGGCAAAACGGCTGGCGACGGCCGCGGGGTAGTTGCGGCGAACGACGGTGCCGAAGTTGCCGGAAGCCGCCAGCTGGTGATGAAGGCCGCCGTCGGTGACCAGGTAGACGGTTCCGTGGCTCACCTTCCGCTCGACGATCCGCGTGAGGTAGACGCCCGCCTCGCCGACCAGGTAACGGCCCAGTTCTATCGCGAATTCGGCCGCCGCGAGTTCATCCGGAAGGTGCGCGAAGCGCTCGCCCAGCGCCGCCCCCACGGCCGCCACGTCGAGCGGCTCGTCGCCGCTGAAATAGGGAATGCCGAAGCCGCCGCCCATGTTGAGGTGCGGCAGCGGTCGGCCGATCGCCCTCGCGAGCTCGGCAGCCAAATCGAGGACGTTGGCCTGCGTCTCGATGATCGCGCCCGCGTCGAGCGCCTGGCTGCCGGTGAAGATGTGCAGCCCGCGCCAGTCCGCCCCCGCGGCGATGATTTCGCGGGCGAGCGCCGGCACGTGCTCGGCGTCGATCCCGAACGGCTTGGCGCCGCCCCCCATCTTCATGCCGGAACCGCGCAGCTCGAAGTCCGGGTTCACGCGGATCGCGAGGCGCGGCCCTGCCCGATGCCGCTCGCCGATCGCCAGGGCCCGGCGCGCCTCGTTCTCGGATTCGAGGTTGAGCGTCACGCCGACAACGATCGCCGCCGTCAGTTCCTCGTCGCGCTTGCCCGGCCCGGCAAAGCTGATCCTCTCGGCCGGCACTCCGGCGGCCAGCGCCATCTCGAGCTCGCCGCCCGAAGCGACGTCGAAGCCATCGGCCAAGGTT
>Ga0157370_10008030_pt1 | contig 11431 bp, 11 predicted proteins | sample C35metaG_FD_113463 | JGI IMG/M metagenome (GOLD analysis project Ga0157370, IMG submission 113463) | Corn rhizosphere microbial communities from Kellogg Biological Station, Michigan, USA - C3-5 metaG | ecosystem: Host-associated > Plants > Roots > Rhizosphere > Soil | place: USA: Michigan... | reverse complement strand
TTGAACTCCGAGAGGTCGCCATGCACCACGCCCGCGCACAGCATGCGCATCACTTCGCGCAGCAGGCTCGCATGGTGGCGCCGCGCATCTTCGGGCGAGAAGGCGACGTCGTTCAGGCGCGGGGCGGCGTCGCCGTTGGCATCGGTCACCAGGTCCATGAGCAGCACGCCTTCCAGGAAGTTGTGCGGCGTCGGCACGCGCACGCCGGCCGCAGCCAGGCGATAGAGCGCATCGACCTCGGCGCTCTGCCAGATGGCCTCGGTCACCTTGCGGCCGAACTTGGTGCCCTTGGCCATGGCACGGGCCTCGCGCGTGTTCTTGACGCGGCGGTTCTCGGTGTAGTCGACGGCCTGGCGGAAGCTGCGCTTGTCGGCCTCCTTGTAGACCTTGGCGCAGCGCGTTTCCTCGCCGCAGCGCACGACATACACCATGGCTTCCTTGCCGCTCATGAGCTGGCGTACGACGGTGTCGATCAGGCCTTCGTCCACGAGGGTCTGCAGTCTCTGGGGTGTCTTCATGCGCGCGCCTCCCGCGAAGCCGGCGAACGGGTCGAGAGGAAGGTCCTCAGGCTTTCCGTGCCGATCTGGTAGGCCGCATCATGCCTGTGCGGGGCAAAGCCGAGCTGGCGGTTGATGGCCAGCATGGGCGCGTTGACCTCCGCGTTCTGCGTGACGGCCATCACCACCCCGAGGTGGCGCTCGCGCACCAGCTGCAGCATCACCGCCTTCACGCCCTTGGCCAGGCCCTTGCCGCGCCAATGGCGGGCCACGGCGGTGAGCCGCTGGAACATGCGGTCGGGGTAGAGCTGGTTCCAGCTCGCATCGCACACCGCGGCCACCCCGTCGCCATCGAGCAGCAGCACCAGGAAGTGCTCGCCGCCGCGGCGATCGATCTCGGCATACCAGGCGCGAAAGTCTTCGAGCTCGAAGCGCATGGGCGGGCGCGCGAGGCCGGTGGTGGGCGCGTCTTCGAGCAGTGCAGAGAGCGGCGCCATCAGCGTGGCAAGGCGCTCGAAGGGCACGCGGCCTGCGTGGATTTCCAGGCGCAGTCCGTGCGAAGGCGCGAGCGCTTCGGCGCGCCAGCGGGCGAGCGCATCGTCGTCGAGGTCGGCGAAGGCCATGCGGTTCTCCATGCTGCGGTGCTTTTCGGCTGCACCGGTGGCAGCAAGGAAGGCGTGGCCTTCGGGCAGGTGGACGTTGAAGGTCGCCGTGGTCTTGCCCTCTGCGTCCATCAACGCCAGCAACTCGCACAGCAAGAGGCTGGCGATACCTTGGCGTCTGCTGGACTGCCGCACACCACCCGAGACGTTGACGAAGGGCGCATGGGCCTCGTAGTCGGGGGTGCCTTCGCGGCGCACGCCCATGTAAAGGCCGCCGACGAGGTTGCCGTGCGCATCCCGCGCAAGGATGTGATGCACCACATGCAGCGGCGTGTATTGGCGCATGTTCTGCGCGGTGTGGGCGTCGTCGGGCCGCGGTTCGCCCGGATGGTCTTCTGTGTGGCGCAGGCGCCAGTAGGCGAGGGCCTGCGCCCATTCTTCGGCGGTTGCCCGCTGCGGATCGAAAACGGAAATCGAAAGCGGCCGCGCATCGGCGGCACGGGATTCAAGCATGGTTGGCCTTGATTCGAAAAAGGAACGGATCGCGCGCGGCACGTACAGGCGTGCCAGCGGCGGCGTTTGAATCGGGCGGTTTGTCGCGGCAGAACGCCGCGAGGATCGAACCGGCTTTTATGCCTTCAGGGGCATGTGCTGCGCGAGGGGCGCGTCAGCAGCAGTTCTGGAACGACCCGACCACAAACCGTACGGGGGAGGGGGCATGAATAGCAGTGTCTTCCATCGCGCACCTCCGGTCTGTGTTGTGGATCGAGGCGTCGAATGTACCGATGTTCGCGCGGGCTGTGAAGTGCAATGCGTGGCCATGCGCCTGCGGCAGAATCCAAAAACCAACACACAGGGAGTGCCATGAACCCGAAGAAGATTTTCGACGCTGCGCGCGAGGCCGATGTGAAGACCGTGCGCGCATGCATCGAGGCCGGGGCCGACATGAACGCGGTGAACAAACAGGGCTTCACCGCACTGCAGTGCGCGGCGATGGGCTCCAACGAGACCGAAACCGAACCGAATCTCGCGGTGCTCCGGCTGTTGCTCGAAGCCGGTAGCCCGCTCGAATACACCGGCACCGACGGCCGCACCGCGCTGTACCTGGCGGCCGAGTTCGCGCCAACGGTGGATGCGGTCCAGCTGTTGCTCGATGCGGGCGCCAAGGCCGACATCAGCGACAGCCACGGCAACCACATCACCGAGAACGCGATGATGGAAGAGGTGGTCGAGCTGCTCGCCGGCGTCACCGGCAAGCCGATTCCAGAGCCGCCCCCGCCCGAACCCGATCCCGTGAAGATGACGACCGCGCAATGGCGTGCCGCCAAGGCGAGGATCGACGAGGTTTTCGACGCGTTGACGAAGGCGGGGCTCGTCGCGCTGCAGGACGCGGGGCAGACGCAGTCCGACGGTTTTTCCGATTGCTCCCAGGCTTTCCGCGAGCGCGGCGGCAAGAAAGCTGGCCTGCATGGCTTCTGCTTCTACACGCGGCAGGACCTGAACCGCGCGAAAAGCAGCAGCCAGTTGTCGCTCGCGTTCTGGGGCGCGCCGAAGGGCGCCGATGCCGACATGCAGCGCGTCGGTGAACTCGTCGTCGATCACTTTCGCAAGGCGGGCTTCGAGGTTCGGTGGAGCGGGGCAGCGTCGATGCGGCCGGAGGTCGATCTGCGGCATGTGAGTTCGCAGGCCGAGTCGGTTGCCAAGGCGACGTCTTCAACTGTCCCGGTCGAACATGCTGCCGGCGGACAAGCATCGCAATCGAGCTTTCTCTATTTCACGGGCCAGGGGTCCGACAAGGTTTACCAGGTCCACCTGCGCCCGAAGGACGACGGCTGGGTGGTCGACTACGGCAACGGACGCCGCGGCGGAACGCTCGCCACCGGCACCAAGACCAGCAGCCCGGTCGCCTTCGAAGCCGCGCTGAAGATCTACGAGAAGGTCGTGAAGGAAAAAACCTCCAAGGGCTATACGCCGGACCAGTCGGGCGCGCTCTACACCTCGAGCGACCTCGCCGGCCGCGTCAGCGGCGAGTTGCCGCAACTGCCCACGCTGATCCTCGAAGAGCAGGTGGTGCGCTACCTCGACGACGCGAGTTGGGGCCTGCAGGAAAAAGCCGATGGCGAGAACCGCATCCTGCTGATCGAGGGCGAGACGGTGCGCGGCACCAATCGCCGTGGGCTCTTCGTCGACATTCCACAGGCGTGGACCGGTGCGGCCGGTGCCGCATCGGCGGGCCGCACCGTCATCGCGGGCGAGCATGTGGGCGATGTCTTCAAGGCTTTCGACCTGCTGGAGCTCGATGGCCAGGACCTGCGCAGCGCACCTTTCATCGAACGCTTCGGCCATCTGCAGAAGGCCGCCGCGCGCCTGCCGTGGATGGTGGTGCTCGATCTCGAAACCACCGCCGAAGGCAAGCGCAGCCGCGCCGCGCAGTTGCTGGCGGCGCACGGCGAAGGCTATGTGCTCAAGGCGCTCGCCGCGCCATTCGCGGCGGGCCGCAGCACCACCAGCCTGAAGTTCAAGTTCAACCAGAGCGCGACCTGCCAGGTGATTCGCGTCAACGCGCAGCGCTCGGTGGCCGTGGGGCTGCGCGACGAAGCGGGCGCGATGGTCGACATGGGCAACGTGACCGTGCCGCCCAACGAAGCGCTGCCGGCTGCGGGCACGCTGGTCGAGGTGCGCTATCTGTACCGCTATGCGGGTGGCAAGTTCGAGCAGCCGGTCTACAAGGGGCAGCGGCCGGACATGACCGCTGACGAAGCCGTGCTCTCGCAGGTCACGCGGATCAAGGACCGCAGCGCGGCGATGGATGACGAGGTGGCCTGAACCGTGAACGTTCTGGCGATCGGCCCCTTGCGTGGTCGGCGGCTTTTCGCCTTCATTTTTTGCTCAAGCGCTCAGTAACCGACGCCACGCACGCCGCCAGCCGCGCGGATGGACTCACCCGTCACCCAGTGGGAATCCTGGGAGGCCAGGAACACCGCGACCGGTGCGATGTCTTCCGGCTCGCCGAAGCGGCCGAGCGGCGTGCCCGCTACAAGCTTCGCGCCGAAGTCGCCGGCGAAATTGCCGTCCGTGGCGGGCGTGTTCGTGTGGCCGGGCAAGATCGAATTGACGCGGATGCGCCGCGGGCCCAACTCGCGAGCGAGCGCGAACGTCATCGTGTCGACGGCACCCTTGGTTGCCGCATACACGCTGGAAGCCAGGTAGGGGTCGGTGCTCAGGATCGAGCTGATGTTGATGATGCTGCCGCCGTCCTTGCCGAAATGCTTCACCGCTTCGCGGGTTGCCAGCAGATACCCCAGGACGTTCACGTTGAAATGCTTGTGGAACGCCTCCTCGGTCAGGTCGACCACCATCTGGAACACCGCCACGCCTGCGTTGTTCACCAGCACGTCCAGCCGCCCGTGGTCGGCCATGAGCCTGTCGAACAGGCGGACCACGTCTGCCGAATTGCTCATGTCCGCCTGGACGGCCACAGCCTTGCCGCCAGCGCCCTCGATCGACGCGACGATGGCATCGGCGCCGCTCTTGCTGGTCGCGTAGTTCACGACCACGGTCGCACCTTCGGCGGCCAGCGCCTTGGCAATGCCTGCTCCGATGCCGCTCGATGCGCCGGTGACAAGGGCGACTTTCTGCTTGAGTTTCATGATCTTGCTTCTTTCAGGTTGAGAGTTTTGCGACGGCAGGCCGTGAGCCCTGGATCGTTGGGCACCAGGCCCGCCGCTGCGTTCGAGTATTCGGTTGCCCCGACCTTCGCGGTCGCCGGTTCTTCTCTCATCCTTGCCTATTCTTCTCACGATGCTTGTGCCGCGCGCGGCGTTCACCCATGATGCGAAGGATGGACAACGCAATGGCCGAGCTGCGCAGGTTTGTGATGCGCGCGGAAAACAAATGGACCGACATCGGCTTGCCGCGGGTGGCCATCGTTCGCGCCGAGGCGTGTGCCGACCAGGTGTATCAGCCCATGCTGCATATGGTGCTGCAGGGCTCCAAGACACTGTCGATCGGCGATCGCATGCTGAGTTTCGAGGCGGGCTCGTACTTCGTCGTGCCCGTGGACGTTCCCGCCACCGGCCAGATCCGGCCCGGCGGACCCGGCTTGCCTTATCTCGCCATCAGCCTGACGCTGGACCCTGCGGTCATCGCCAGCCTGACCGTCGGCGACAACACACGGAACGAGCAGGCAAGCGCGGTCTGCTTCTCGGCTGTGCAAGCCCCCCTGGAGATGATCGACGCATGGCTGCGCATGTTGCGGCTCAGCGATCGCCCGCATGAAATCGCGACCCTCGCGCCGATGATCGAACGCGAGATTCTCTTTCGTGCACTGCAGGGGCCACTGGGCGACCAACTGCGTGAGATCGCGCGTCCCGATGGACGGCTTGCCCAGATCCGGCGCGCCATCCAGTGGATACGGGACCACTACGCCGAACCATTCCTCGTGGAGAGTCTGGCGGCGATGGCCGACATGAGCGTCCCGTCTTTCTATCGTCACTTCCGTGCGGTGACATCCATGACGCCGATCCAATACCAGAAGCGCCTACGCCTGCTCAGGGCACGATGGTTGCTGCTGTTCGAGCCGCGGGATGCCGCTTCGGTCGCCTTCACCGTGGGGTACGAAAGCCCTTCGCAGTTCACCCGCGAGTACGCGCGCATGTTCGGCCTGCCGCCCGTTCGCGATATCGCCAGGTTCAAGGCGCCGGCGATGCCGAACGGCGCGGGTCCTGCAGAGCCTTTTCTTCAAGCGGCCTGAGCCGCCGACGCCGCCGCGCGAGGCGCATACGTGGAGAGCAGCCGCTCCGAGTCGCGCGCCGGGGGCAACCCGAAGGCGCGGGCGTACTCGCGGCTGAACTGGGTCGCGCTCTCGTAGCCGACCTCCAGAGCGGCCGAGGTCACGCTCTTGCCGCCAACCACCAGCAGTGTGCGGGCTTGCAGCAGGCGGATCCGCTTCTGGTACTGCAGCGGGCTGAGCGAGGTGACTGCCTTGAAATGCCGATGAAACGCCGACTCGCTCATCGCGGCCCTTTCAGCGAGGGCTTCGATCCGCAAGGGTTCCGCGAAATCGCGGCGGATCCACTGGATCGCCAGGCTGACTCGCGCCATGGCACTGTCGGGTCGTGCGATCTCGCGCAGCATCCTGCCCTGTGAACCTCGCAGCACCCGGTAAAGAATCTCCCGTTCATAGGCCGGTGCCAACGCGGGGATGTCGTCGGGGTGGTTCATCAGTCGCAGCATGCGGACCCATGCATCCATCAGCGGTGGCGTCACTGCCGCAACCGAGAAGCCGCTCCCGGCCTTCTCGGGCTCGGCAAGTTTGGGCAGGTCCGCGAGCAACGCCGCGATCACCGCAGGCTGCAGCGTCAGGGCCACGGCCAGGTATGGCTCGCCGGATGCGGCCGGCCACACCGTGCCGACGGCGGGCAGGTCGACCGACATGACGAAGTAGTTGGCCGGACAGTAGTGCAAGGTCTGGTCGCCCACGGTCATCGACTTGCTCCCTCTCAGGATCAAGTTGACCATCGGGTCGTAGACCGCCGCCAGTTCGTGCTCGGGGATCTTGCCCTGCACCATCGCGACTCGAGGAATGCCGGTCTCCGTCATGCGGTTCTGTGCCTTGGCAGCAAGGGCCCTGAGCTCGGCGAGTTGTTCTTCCATGCGATGCATCAGACCGCATCGCACGCGGTCGCGCAAGCGCAAAAGCAGTTTTAGGCAGGCTTGAGCCAGAAACGGGCAGGCGCGGAAGCGGTGTGCGACCTATCGTTCGGTCACTGTCAACCAACCTGAGAAACACATGAGCAAGCACACCGACATCGTCGTCATCACCGGCGCAAGCCGCGGCCTCGGCGCCAGCACCGCCATTCAGGCTGCCAAACGTGGCATGGGCGTCATCGTCACCTACAACAGCCACTCCGCCGGTGCCGACGCCGTGGTGCAGCAGATCGAGGCCGGCGGCGGCAAGGCCGTGGCGCTGGAACTGGATGTCGCCAAGGTCGCGTCGTTCGCGGGCTTTCGCGACAAGGTCGCAACCGCGCTCGCAACGACCTGGGACCGCGACCGCTTCGATGCATTGGTCAACAACGCAGGCTATGGCCAGTTCAACGCGATCGAGGCCGTCACCGAAGCCGAGTTCGATGGCCTGCTGGGCGTGCACCTCAAGGGCCCGTTCTTCCTGACGCAGGCGCTTTTGCCACTGATGGCCGATGGGGGCCAGATCGTCAACATGACCAGCGCGACCACCCGCGTGGCGACGCCGGGGGCAGCGCCATATGCGGCCTTCAAGGGCGGCCTCGAAGTGCTGACGCGCTACATGGCCAAGGAGTTCGGCCCGCGCGGCATCCGTGCGAACTCGGTCTCTCCGGGCGCGATTCGCACCGACATGACCAGCGGCGCCTTCGACCAGATGCCCGAGTTCGAGACGACGCTCGCCGGGCAGACCGCCCTCGGCCGGATCGGTGCACCGGACGACGTCGGCCGCGTGATCGCCGGCCTCCTGTCCGCGGACAATGGCTGGATCAACGCGCAGAACATCGAAGTCGCTGGCGGCTACAACATCTGATCGGATACCCCATGCTCGACCATGTCTTCGTTTCAGTGAGCGACGTGCAGCGCTCGATCGACTTCTACACGGCCGCCCTGGCGCCGCTCGGCATCACGCGCCAGCATGACTACGACGGCAAGGATGGGCCCCCGGGCCACCCTGACCTCAAGGGCTTCGGAGCGAAGGGGCGGGTGTTCTTCTGGCTGCGCGAGGGCGTCGTCGACGGACGAGCCGTTCACATCGGCTTCATCGCATCGAGCAAGCTCGAAGTCGAAGCGGCCCATGCCGCAGCCATGGCGGCGGGCGCTTCCGACAACGGCCCACCGAGCGCACGGCTCTACTACGACCCGCGCTACTACGCCGCCAATGTGTTCGACCCGGACGGCTACAGCCTCGAGTTCGTCTACAAGAGCTGGCAGCACGCGTGAGCCGTCTCCTCATCTATGGCGCTGCCGGCTACACGGGCAGCATGGTGGCCAGGCAGGCGAGGGCTGCGGGGCTGGACTTCGTCATCGCCGGCCGCGACGGAGCAAAACTGGCAGGGCTCGCGCTGGAACTGGGCGTGCCGTACAGCACCTTCCAGGTCGATGCCGACGATGTCGGCGACGCACTGCGCGGCGTCTGCGTTCTGCTCAATTGCGCCGGGCCCTTCGCTCGCACCGCAGAGCCTCTGATGCGCGCCTGCATCCGGGCGGGCATCCACTACCTCGACATCACCGCCGAGATCAATGTCTACCGGTTGGCAGAACGCCTCGGCGCCGAGGCTGCGAAGGCTGGAACGATGCTGATGCCGGGCGTCGGGTGGGATGTGGTCCCGACCGACTGTCTCGCGATGCATCTCGGCCGGCGTGTCGCGGAGCCGCAATCCCTGCGTATCGCATTGCAGGTCGCCGGATCGATGTCCCGCGGCTCGGCTGTGAGTGCAGGCGAGATCGTTGGCGCCGGTCTCATGACGCGGGTGGCCGGTGCACTGGTGCCAAGCCCGGATGCACAGCCCGAGCTGTTCGACTTCGGCCGAGGGCCTGTCGTCTGTGCGCCGCTTTCCTTCGGCGACCTGGTCACCGCGTGGCATTCGACCCGCATTCCCAACATCGCGATGTTCGTGAACGTGACAGGTGGCGCTTTCCCTGAAGGCGATCTGTCGTTGCTTCCGGATGGTCCAAGTGCCGCGGATCGCGAGGCCGAACCTGCCCGTGCGGTCGCAGAGGTCACGGGTGCTGATGGCGCAACGGTGCGAGCGGTGATCGAGACGGTCAACGGCTATTCGTACACGCCGATGATCGCCGTCGAGGCGGCCCGTCGCGTCCTGGGCGGCGAACATTCGCCTGGATGCGAGACGCCTGCCCGGTTGTTTGGCGCGGGATTCGCCGAGACCGTCGAGGGCACGAGGCTCATCGATCTTGGTGAGCTGCCGCGATAGACACGTCTTCAGCCATGGCATCGGGAGCAAGTGCCCGAGGCCGAGTCGATATCGAAGCGCTCAAACGGAAGTATCTCCAGTCGCTTCAGCGCGTGCCGAGCGCCGCGCGCAGCTTCGTCGCAAGCTGCTGCGCCTGCGCAGCAGAGCCTATGTTGGTGAACCCCATCAGCAGCCCTTCATCGCGAAAGCTCGCCGTGCCACGCGCCGAAAGCGGCTGGCAATTCAAACCCGCGCGTTGCGCGCGGCGGGCGAGTTCGGTATCGCGCTCGCGGTGTTTGTCGAAGCGCGCGATGAGATGCATGCCGCCGCTCTTCAAGTCGATGCGCACGTCGTCGCCAAAGGCCTTCAGCAGCGCGGCCGCGAGCATGCCGCGGCGCCGTGCATAGAGGAGCCGCATCTTCTTCAGGTGGCGCGGGAAATAGCCGCCGCGCATGAAGTCCGCGACGACGGCCTGCGTGATCTGCGGGCTGCCGTTGGAGCCGGTCTTCGCGGCTTCGGCGAAGGCGGCGCAGAGCGATTCGGGCGCTACCAGGTAGCCCAGCGCCAGGCCCGGATACAGCACCTTCGAGAAGCTGCCCGCATACAGCACACGATCGTGACCATCGAGGCTCTTGAGCGCGGGCAGCGGCGGGCCGGCGTAGCGGTACTCGCCGTCGTAGTCGTCCTCGACGATCCAGGCCTTGTTCCGCGAGGCCCATTCGAGCAGCTGCAGCCGCCGCGCGAGCGACATTGAAACGCCGAGCGGCGCCTGGTGCGACGGCGTGACGATGGCCATGCGCGCGGCGGCCGCCTTGCGCATGCCGCGTGCCACGACCATGCCTTCGTCGTCCACCGGAACGGGCACTGCGCGCAGGCCCTTGCTGCGCAGCACTTCCTGCGTGGGCGGATAGCCCGGGTCTTCGACCCACACCGCATCGCCCTTGTCGAGCAGCGTGCGCGCGATGAGCGAGAGCGAGGCGCGATACCCCCCGGTCACGAAGACCTGCGAAGGCTTGCACGACACACCACGCGACACCAGCAGATAGGCCGCGATGGCCGCGCGCAGCGGCGCATGGCCCGAGGGGTTGCCGTAGAACATGTCGGCCGCGGTCGCTGCCCTCGCGCGGCGGGCGGTCAGGCGTGCCCAGAGCTTGCGCGGGAACGCGTCGAGCGCCGGAATGCCCAGTTGCAGCGGCGGCGGGGGCGCGGCATCGGCGAGCACTTCGCCATTGGAGGGGGCTTCGCTCCGCCGGCGTTCGCGCCGCGCCGGCCGCTGCGCAGGCAGCGAGGGAGAGACCACCGTGCCCGCCTGTCCCTGCGACGAGAAATAGCCTTCGCCCATGAGCAGGTTGTAGGCCGTCTCGATGGTGCCGCGCGACACGCCCAGCTCGCTTGCCAGGTCGCGCGCCGATGCCACGCGGTCGCCCGGGTGGAGCACGCCCTGCTCGATGGCGGTTCTGAAGCGCGCGTAGATCTGCCGGTACAGCGGCGTCGGCGTGCTGCGGTCGATCTCCAGGAGGGCGGCGGAGGAAGAGGTTTTTTCTTGAATCATGGCCTTGTCATTTCGACGAATCTTGCCTCTTTTTGATGGGACATCAAAAACCTAGGATTGACCCATCGACCAGAACATTCAGCAAGAAAAGGACATGCGATGCGCGAGAAGATATTCGTGGCGGGTGCGGCCGGTGCCATTGGCTCCGCGCTGGTTCCTCTGTTGACCGAAGCCGGCTACGACGTGTACGGCAGCACCCGCCACGCCAACCGCGCGGAGGCGCTCGAAGCCCGGGGCGTGACGCCGATCGTCGTCGATGTGTTCGACGCCGAGGCGCTTCGCGCGGCGCTGGTTCGCGTGAGGCCCGAAATCGTGGTTCACCAGCTCACCGATCTGCCGCCCGATCTCGATCCGGCGAAGATGGCCGAGGCGGCGCATCGCAACGCCCGTGTGCGTACCGAAGGCACGCGCAACCTCGTGACCGCGGCAATGGCGGCAGGCAGCCGCCGGCTGGTCGCGCAGAGCATCGCCTGGGCTTACGCGCCGGGACACAGGCCGCACGTCGAAGACGATCCGCTCGACCTTGAAGCCGACGGCATCCGCCGCGTGAGCGTGGGCGGCGTGGTGGCACTGGAGCGCGGCGTGCTGGGGGCTGTCGGCATCAAGGCCACGGTGCTGCGCTACGGGCAGATCTACGGGCCGGGTACGTCGACGGCCGTTCCCAAGGGCGCGAGCCCGGTCCACGTGGAAGCCGCGGCCTGGGCAGCTGTGATGGCGCTACGGCATGCGCAGGGCGGCGTCTTCAACATCGCCGAGGACAACGCCGAAGTCAGCAGCGAGAAGGCCAAGCGCGAGCTGGGCTGGTATGCATCGCTGCGGCTGCCCAAGGGGCTGGCGGCATGA
>Ga0157370_10008029_pt1 | contig 11431 bp, 10 predicted proteins | sample C35metaG_FD_113463 | JGI IMG/M metagenome (GOLD analysis project Ga0157370, IMG submission 113463) | Corn rhizosphere microbial communities from Kellogg Biological Station, Michigan, USA - C3-5 metaG | ecosystem: Host-associated > Plants > Roots > Rhizosphere > Soil | place: USA: Michigan... | reverse complement strand
GAACCGCGCCGGCTGAGGCCGACGGTTCGCTGGCGTCCCCTTTTCGTCTTCGTCACGCCATGTTGCGCGATCGGTGGCAAGCTTCCGCCTGCGGTCGAGCCAAGGAGCCTGGGCGGTAGAAATCCAAGGGGCTGCGGCTTCGCGCTTTTGGCCAGGTTTTCCGCTCCTTCTCGTCAGATAGCTACGGCTGTCTTCCTCAAATGATCGAAAAACCCGACTCAAAATCGCCTTGCCTCGCTCCCTTGATTTCTACCACCCAGGCTCCAGGGCGGAATCCGGTGTGAACCAGGCCATGTCCAGCCAAGCAGCGACCACGCGGCGTTATGCGTTGCTGTTGCTGCCTGCCTATCCCGTGCTGGCGATTGCCGGCGCGGTGACGCATCGGCAAATTTTCCCGTTGCTGGCGCTTGTATTGCTGCTGACCGTGGTGATGCTGCCGCGCCTGGCATCGCATCGCGTCCTGCCCTGGCTGGCGTGGCTGGCGATCCTTGCCGGCATGGGGCTGCTGTCGCGTCGTGGCGTGGCCGACCTGCTGCTGGAGGCAGTGCCGATCCTGATCAACACGCTGCTGGCGTGCTGGTTCGGGCGCAGCCTGGGCACGGCCGAACCCCTGGTGGCGCGTTTCGTCGTGGCGATCGAGGGGCCGGAGCGGCTGCGTCAGCCTGGCGTGCTGCGCTACGCGCGCCAGGTCACCTGGTTCTGGACGCTGCTGCTCGCCGGCCAGGCCGTGCTGCTGACACTGTTGCTGCTGTGCGCATCGCACAGCGGCCTGTTGTTGCGTTTCGGCGTAACGCCACCGCTGCAGGTCCCCGAGCGCTGGGCCGCCGCGTGGCTGCACCTGGGCTGCTACGTGCTGCTTGGCATCGCGTTCGCACTGGAATATGCCTATCGCCGCTGGCGCCTGCGCCATCTGAGCCATCCCGGCCTGCACCAGATGCTGCTGCAACTGGCACTGCACTGGCCGCAATTGCTGCGCGGCCACCGCGCGGTGGCGCCATGAGCGATTACTCGCAATCGATTCGTTTCGACGGCGCGCATCCTGCGCTGCCGGGGCATTTTCCCGGCCACCCGCTGGTGCCCGGCGTGCTGATGCTGGAGCAGGTGGCGCTGGCCCTGCGCACCTGGCGCGGGGAGCGGCTGAGCCGGGTGATCGAGGCGAAATTCGTGGCGCCACTGCTGCCGGACGAATCGGCGCAGCTGCAATTGAGCCATGCCGGTGCGGATGCGTCGCGGATCGGATTCAGGATCGAGCGCGACGGCACCGTGCTGGCGCGCGGCATCGTCGAGGGAACGGCATGAGCGAGCGCGAACATTGGCAGAGCCGGCCGGAAGGTGGCGGCCGCTTCGCGATCTGGCTGATCCGCGCGATCGCGCTGCATGGCGGGCGTCGGCTGGCGCGGCTTTGCCTGTATCCGATCACCGGCTATTTCTACCTGCGGCGCGGGCCCGAACGGCTGGCATCGGCGCAATACCTGCAGCGGGTGTTCGGCCGACCGGCCAGGCCATGGCAGGTGTTGAAACACATCCACGCATTCGCCGCCACGATACTCGACCGGGTGTTCCTGCTGGCGCATGGCGAGCAGCCGTTCGAATTGGAGACGCAGGGGCTCGAGCTGCTGGACGAGCGCATCGCGCTGGGTCGTGGCGTGCTGCTGTTCGGTTCGCACCAGGGCAGCTTCGAGGCCTTGCGCGCGATCGGCGCGCGGCGGCCGGAGATGCCGCTGCGGGTGGTGCTGGACAAGCAGAAGACCCCGGCGATGACCGAGCTGCTCGAAGCGCTGGCACCCGAGGTGGGGGCCTGCGTGATCGATGCGGCACAGGATGGCACCAGCATCGCGCTGGCGATCGCCGAAGCCTGCCACCAGGGCGCGGTGGTGGCGATGCTGGCCGATCGCGGCCGTGGCCACGAAGTGCTGCGCCGGGCCGAGCTGCTGGGCTCGCCGGCGCCGTTCCCGGTCAGCCCGTGGCTGCTGGCGCATACGCTGCAGGTACCGGTGGTGCTGTGCTTCGGCCTGTATCTGGGCGGCAACCGCTACCGTCTGGTGTTCGAGCCGTTCAGCGAACGGGTGCAGATTCCGCGGCATGATCGGGGGCCGGCGCTGGATGCGCTGATCGCGCGCTATGCGCAACGGCTGGAACATTACATCCACGTCGCTCCCTACAACTGGTTCAACTTCTATGATTTCTGGCAAGACATGCCTGCTGCTGAGCCTGCTGCTGCCATGGTGGACGGTCACCGCGTCGGCGTCTGAGCCGGCGGCTGCGTCGTCGTCGCAAGCGCTGATCGCTGCCCTCGGCCAGCCGGCACCCGCGCATACGGCATTTGCCGAGGCACGCTTCCTGCAGGTGCTGGATCGTCCGCTGGTGGTGTCCGGGCAATTGTCCTGGCTCGGCGGCGACAAGCTGCAGCGGCGCGTCGATCACCCACAGCACGAAACCGCGACCATCGCCGACGGCGAAGTGACCCAGCAGCGCGACGGCAAGTCGCCGCGGCACTTCTCGCTGAAGCGCGCGCCGCAGCTGCAGGTGTTGCTGGACAGTTTCGTGGCCTTGCTCAGCGGCGATGCCGCGCGCCTGCAGCAGGCGTTCGAGATCCGGCAGGGCGGCGATGCCGACGGCGCATGGACGCTGACCCTGGTGCCGCGCGATGCGCGCGTGGCGAAGACCGTGGCCCGCATCCGCATCGACGGCATCGGCAGGCAGTCGCGCTGCATGCACATGCAGGAGGCCGATGGCGACCTCGCGGTGGACTTGCTCGGTCCGCTGGCGGCGAAGATGCCGGCCGAGCCCACGCGCGAAGCCTTGCAGGCGCTGTGCCGGGGCGAGCCCTGAACATGCGTCGCGGCGCACGTGCCACGCTGCTGGTGGTGTGGTTGCTGGCGCTGGCCGGGCTCGGCTGGGTGGTCAGCCAGCGCCTGAAGATCAGTACCGACCTGCGTAGCTTCATGCCGGCACCGACCACGCCCGATCAGCGCCTGCTGATGGAGCAGGTCGGCGACGGGCCGGGCTCGCGCCTGCTGCTGCTGTCGATCTCCGGCGCGCCCGACGCGCAACTTGCCGCCTTGAGCCAGGGCCTGCTCAAGGCGCTCCAGCATGATCGGCGCTACAGCCAGGTGCTCAACGGCAACTTCGACCTCGCCGCGCTCGATCCGCAGCTGCTGCCGTATCGCTACCTGCTGTCGCCCACGCTGGACACCCAGCCGCTGGATGAGGCCTACCTCAGCGACCAGTTGCAGCAGCGGCTGGATGATTTGTCCTCGCCCGCGGCCAGCCTGCTGAAAGGCCTGCTGCCGCGCGATCCCACGCTGGAGATGCTGAAGCTGGCCGAACGCTGGGCGCCGGCGAAATCGCCCGAGCTGCGTGACGGCGTGTGGTTCACGCCGCGCCACGAAGCACTGCTGCTGGTGCAGACGGTGGCCGGCGGTTTCGATCCGGGCGCGCAACAACACGCCATCGACGGCATCGAACAGGCCTTCCACGCGTTGCCCGGCAGTGCGGGAGCGAAGCTCGACCTGAGCGGGCCGGGTTATTTCAGCGTCGTGATCGGCGCGCAGACCCGGCATCAGGCCGACTGGATCGGGCGCATCTCCACCGTGGGCTTCATCGCCTTGCTGCTGCTGGCCTATCGCAGCATCAGTTCGCTGCTGCTGTCGGCGCTGCCGATCGCCAGCGCCGCGCTGGCCGGCATCGCCGCGCTGACCGTGGCGTTTTCCGAAGTGCACGGAATCACCCTGGCGTTCGGCTTCACCCTGCTCGGCGTGGCGCAGGAGTATCCGATCCGCGTGCTCAGCCATCGCCGCGCCGGCGAGGATGCGCTGCAGAGCGTGCGCGACCTGTGGCCGCTGCTGCTCACCGCGATCGCCTCGGCCTGCATCGCCTATCTCGCGTTCTATGCCTCCGGCGTCAACGGGCTCAAGCAGTTGGCGGTGTTCACCATCGTCGGCCTGCTGGTGGCCGGTTTCAGCACGCGCTACCTGCTGCCGTATCTGCTGCCGCGGCGCGTGCGCGACGTGGCGGACATGGGCTGGCTGATCAGGGCACGTTGCTGGGCAGACCAGCTACCGCGGCCACGCTGGATTCCGATAGTAGTGGCGCTGGCGATCGTGCTGATGCTGGCATTGGCGCCCGGTCCTTTCTGGCAGAACAACCTCGCCGCGCTGACGCCGGTACCGCCAGCGATGCTGCAGCATGATGCGCGTCTGCGCGAAGCGCTGGGTGCGCCAGACGTGCGCTACCTGCTGGTGCTCGAGGCGTCGACCGAGCAGGACGTGCTGGCACTGTCGCAGACCCTGCAGCCGCAAGTCGACGCACTCGTGGCGCAGCACGCTGTCGATGCAGTCGAACTGCCGTCGCGCTATCTGCCGACCGTGGCCTTGCAGCGCGCGCGGCAGCAGAAGCTGCCCGATCGCGCCACCTTGCAGCAGTCCCTGCACGAGGCCCTGCAGGGTCTGCCGTTCCGCGCCGACCTGTTCCAGCCGTTCATCGATGATGTGGAAACGGCGCGCCAGCTGCCGCCACTCACGCCGGAGCGTTACGCGCAGACACCGCTCGGCCAGCGCGTGGCCGCGATGCTGGTCAAGCGCGACGGCCACTGGCTCGGCCTGGGCACGGTCAGCGGCGTGCACGACGTGGCGGCGCTGCAGGCGCTGGGCGCAAACAGCGCTGGCAAGGTGCGCCTGCTCGACCTGAAAGCCGCGTCCGAATCGCTGGTGGCGGCCTACCGCACACGCATCCTGCAGGCGTTGCTGGTTGCCAGCCTCCTGCTGGTGCTGACCATCACGGTCGCCCTGCGCAGCCTGCGCCGCGCCTGGCACGTGCTGGCGCCGATGACCCTGGCCACCTTCCTGGTGCTGGCGGTGGAGCGCGTGGCCGGTATCGAGATCTCGCTGTTCCACCTGGTCGCGTTGATCCTCGCCGGCGGCCTCGGCCTGCACTATGCGCTGTTCTTCGAGCGCGACACCGGCGATCCTGCCGAACAGCGGCGCACCCTGCATGCCACGATTGTCTGCGTGCTGTCCGCGCTGCTGGTGTTCGGCATGCTGGCCTGGGCCAGCATCCCGGTGCTGCGCGCAATCGGGCTCACCGTGAGCCTGGGCGTGGCCTTCCACTTCTGCCTGTCGATCCTGATGGCGCCGCATGCTCATGCTGCCGAAAACTGACTGGGCTGCCCTGATTCCGCACACGGGCGCGATGTGCCTGCTCGATGCCGTGTGCGCGTGGGACGAGCACACGATCCACGCCATCAGCGCCGGCCATGCGCGCGCCGACAACCCGTTGCGCGGCGAGCATGGCTTGCATGCGGTGCACCTGGCCGAGTACGGCGCGCAGGCGATGGCCGTGCATAGCGGCCTGCTGGCGCGCGCGCGCGGTATCGAGGGCTCGCGTCCGGGCCGCCTGGTCAGCCTGCGCGATGTGCAGCTGTTCGAGGAATACGTCGATCATCTGGATGGCCATCTGGACGTCCACGCCGAATGTCTTTACGCCGACGATGGCGGCGCCCAGTATGCCTTTCGCGTCGAACACTGCGGCCGGCTGCTCGCCAGCGGGCGTGCCGCCGCGATCCATCCCCCGCTCTGAGCCGAGGTATTCCGCATGTCCGCCAAACCCTCTCCCCGACGCGCGCTGGTCACCGGTGGCAGCGGCGAACTCGGCGGCGCGATCAGCCTGGCGCTGGCCGGCGGCGGCTATCACGTCATCGTGCACGCCAACCGCAGCCTGCACCGCGCCGACGCCGTGGTGAATGCGATCCATGAAGCCGGCGGCAGCGCGCAGGCCACCGCCTTCGATGTCAGCGATGCGCAGGTGACCCACGCGGCGCTGGCGGCCCTGCTCGACGAAGGCCCGATCCACGCGGTGATCAACAACGCCGGCATCCATGACGACGCGCCGATGGCCGGCATGAGTGCCGAGCAGTGGCACCGGGTGATCGACGTGTCCCTGCACGGCTTCTTCAACGTGACCCAGCCGCTGCTGCTGCCGATGGCGCGGCAGCGCTTCGGCCGCATCGTCTCGCTCAGCTCGGTGGCTGCCCTGCTCGGCAACCGCGGCCAGACCAACTACGCCGCCGCCAAGGCCGCCCTGCATGGCGCCAGCAAGTCGCTGGCGCGCGAGATGGCCTCGCGCGGCATCACCGTGAATGTGGTCGCGCCGGGCGTGATCGAAGGGCGCATGGCCGATGCCGCGTTCCCGCCCGAGCGCATCCGCGAGGTCGTGCCCGCCCAGCGCGCCGGCACGCCGGAAGAAGTGGCCGCGCTGGTGGCGTTCCTGTGCAGCGATGCGGCGGCTTACATCAATGGACAGGTGATCGGGGTCAATGGAGGGATGGTGTAAGGCGGTGCTCCTGACGGCGCCGTCCAAGCGGTCTGCGCTGGTGGCGTCTTAATGTGGCAAAACAAGACCTGACCCTTGGGTTTCTCTTTTACGATAAATGCAAAAATCGCGAACTTTTTGGCATAGCTGCAACGGGTGCTTATGGCGCCGCGTTTGATACAACTGGTCAAATCGCTACCTATGACTATTACGGCGAGGGCGGCACCGCAGGGACGCCGGGAATTTTTGGCGGCGTCCAGATTGCAGGTTCAAACGCACAGACCACCCAGGACATGCAAGGGCCATTTAATGCCTATAACGCAAGCGTTGCTGACGGCCCAGGTGGTGGTCTAGATTATTTTTCAGGTAAGAGCCTTGATGGATGTAAAGATGTAAAAGGTGGCGGTTTCGCTTTGGGCGGAGGAGTAGGAGCGAATGCTTTTGTCGGACAGACAACCACTGGTTTAGGTAATGTGGGGCATCAATGGTGACTCTCGATAAAGTAATTCGAGCCGTTCAGGTTGTTTTGTTGGCGGTATCGCTCATGTCATGGGGCAACAGAATGATTGCCTTTGATCAGTTTATGAGAGAAGGAAGTACAAAGGCGGACGTGACGCACCAAATTGAGCTAACCCAACATGGATCTATTGCCTATATTACGGTGCATCAGTCCCACGTTTTAACGGTATGGTCGGCTATCGCAGCATCAAGCTTTGTGGTGGCTGTTTTACTTGATTTATATCGTCGGAAGCGTTACCCAGACTCGAAAGAGCGCTGATTTCAGAAAGTCAGAAACGAACCCGAGTCAGATATTGTCAGGCTCAGATCTTGTATTCCCACATTCGTCTAGGAGGAAAGCGGGCGAAGGCGACAGATCTAGATGGGATATGTCCTCATGGTTCGCGTAGCAGCCGCCGATAAGCCGGATGACTGCTCTCGTCCCGGTGTGGGTAGCCCAGCATGATCAAGAATTGCCTGAACAACGCGCGCTCGTCCGGCGGCACCTGGATGCCGACCAGGATGCGGCCGTGGTCGGCGCCGTGGTTGCGGTAGTGGAACAGGCTCACGTTCCAGTCCGGATGCAACTGGTCGAGGAAGCGCACCAGCGCGCCGGGGCGTTCGGGGAATTCGAAACGGTACAGCAGCTCGTCGCTCGCCAGCGGCGAGCGGCCGCCGATCATGTGGCGCAGGTGCAGCTTGGCCAGCTCGTCGTCGGTGAGGTCGAGCACGTCGAAATCTTCGTTGCGGAATGCCTGCACCAGCGCCTCGCGTTCGCCGCGACCGGCGATGTGCACGCCGACGAAAAGGTGCGCGGCATGGGCATCCCCGATGCGGTAGTTGAACTCGGTGATGCTGCGCTGGCCAAGGGTGGCGCAGAAGCGGCGGAAGCTGCCGCGCTCCTCGGGGATGGTCACGGCGAACACCGCCTCGCGCTGCTCGCCGAGCTCGGCGCGTTCGGCGACGAAGCGCAGGCGGTCGAAATTCATGTTGGCGCCGGAGACGATCGCGACGAGCGCGCCGTGGCCGGCACCGTGTGTGGCGACGTACTGCTTGAGGCCGGCCAGCGCCAGCGCACCGGATGGCTCCGGCACGCTGCGGGTGTCGTGGTAGATGTCGCGGATCGCGGCACAGATCGCGTCGGCATCGACCCGCAGCATGGCGTCGACGTGCTTCAGGCACAGCGCGAAGGTGAGCTCGCCGACCTGCTTCACGGCGGTGCCGTCGGCGAACAGGCCGACCTCGTCCAGGGTGACGCGTGCGCCGCATTCGAGCGAGCGCGCCATCGCATCCGAATCCGCTGCCTGCACGCCGATGACCCGTACATCCGGCCGCAGCGCCTTGATGCAGGCCGCGACGCCGGCGAGCAGGCCGCCGCCGCCGACCGGCACGAACACCGCCTGCAGCGGGCCGGGATGCTGGCGCAGGATCTCCAGTGCGATCGTGCCCTGGCCGGCGATCACCGCGGGATCGTCGAATGGGTGCACGAAGGTGGCGTTGCTGGCCGTTTGCACGCACGCGGCCGCCGCCTGTGCATCACTGTAGGAGTCGCCAACCAGCATCACCTCGACCATCGCGCCGCCGAGGCGACGCACCGCGTCCACCTTCACCTGCGGCGCGGTGACCGGCATCACGATGGTGGCGCGGATACCCAGCTTCGCTGCCGCCAGCGCCACGCCCTGTGCATGGTTGCCGGCCGATGCCGCCACCACGCCGCGCGCGCGTTGCGCCGGATCCAGTTGCACCATGCGGTTGTACGCACCGCGCAACTTGAACGAGAACACCGATTGCTGGTCCTCGCGCTTGAGCAGCACGCTCTGGCCAAGCCGGGAACTCAGCAGCGGCGCCTCGTCCAGCGCCGACTCGTGCGCCACCTCGTAGACGCGCGCGGCACGAATCCGCGCCAGCAGGTCGTCGTCATCGGCGACGAGTGGCGCCACCGCATTCACGCCGCGAGTGCCGTGGTCGGGTTGGCGACCTGCAGCACGTCCACCAGCTTGCGCGTCTGCTGCACGATGCGGGCGAGGCCGTCGTCGTCGCATTGCAGGCTGAGGATCAGCCGCGACACGGCCGGATCGTGCGTGGGCCCCACGCTCAGCGTGTCGATGTTGTAGCCGCGCGCGGCAAACAGCCCGGCGACACGCACCAGCGCGCCGGATTCGTTCTGCAACAGGATGGACAAGGTGTGTTTCATCGGGTGTCTCCGCATGACGTGCCGAAAGGCTTGAGGGTGCCGACAGGCGGGTGAGGGTTCGGGCGGAGCGGGGTGTTGAGCTTCGCCCCGAACCCTCATCCGGCGCTGCGCGCCACCTTCTCCCGCCGGGAGAAGGGACAGATCAGGCGCTCAGAACATGTGTGACGTGTGTGCTTCAATCGCGGCCGGTGCCGCGCGCGAAGCGATGAAGTCGCCGGTGATCATCTGGGCGTAGCTGGCGCCGGGACCGACCATCGGATACACGCCGGCGTCCGGGTCGATCATCACTTCGAGGAAGGCCGGGCCATCGAAGCCGAGGAAGGCGGCGATGGTCGATTCCAGATCCTCGTGGCGCTCCAGTCGCCGTGCCCAGGCGAAGCCGTCGGCCTGCGCGGCCAGCACGAAGTCCTTCTTGTGCAGGCTCTTGTCGGAGGCGGCGAAGCGGCCCTTGAAGTACAGCTTCTGCCACTGCCGCACCATGCCGTCGCCGACGTTGTTGAGCACCACGATCTTCAGCGGCAGGTTGTAGGTGGTGACGGTTTCCAGCTCGCCGATGTTCATGCGGATGCTGGCGTCGCCGTCGATGTCGATCACCAGCTTGTCGCGCTGCGCGAACTGCGCGCCGATCGCGGCCGGCAGGCCGAAGCCCATCGTGCCCATCGAGCCGGAGGTGAGCCAATGCCGCGGTGCGCGGAAGTCGAAGTATTGAGCCGCCCACATCTGGTGCTGGCCGACGCCGGTGCTGACGATCGCGCGGCCCTGGGTGTGGCGGTTGATCGCCTCGATCACCGCGCAAGGCTGGATCAGCGCGCTGGCGCGATCGTAGTTCATGGCGTGCAGGCGCTTGAGCGCGGCCACTTCGGCATGCCAGCCGGCCAGCGCCGGCTTGATCGCGTGTGCCGTGCCGTATTCGGTGAGCCGCACCAGCGCTCGGGCGAGCGGACCGACATGCTGCCAATCCACCGGCTTGACCTTGCCGATCTCGGCCGGGTCGATGTCGATCTGCGCGATGAATTTCGCGCGTGGCGCGAACTTGTCCGGTACGCCGGCCACGCGATCGTCGAAGCGCGCACCCAGCGCCAGCACGAAGTCGCAATCCTCGACGGCATAGTTCGCGTAGGCGGTACCGTGCATGCCGAGCATGTGCAGGGCCAGCGGGCCGGTGGTGTCGAAGGCGCCGAGTCCCATCAGGGTGGTGGTCACCGGCACGCCGAACGCATCGACGAAGGCGCGCAGCGCGCCGGCCGCGCCGGCCGCGATCACGCCGCCGCCGGCGTAGATCAGGGGTCGACGTGCCTGCTTGAGCGCGGCGAAGAACGCGGCACACTCGGCATCGCTCAGGCTGGATTGCTCCACGGCGCGCAGGCGCGCCCGGTAACCGCTCAGCAGCAATTCGCCGCTGCCCTGCCAGGCCACCTCGGCGTTCTGCACATCCTTGGGCACGTCGACCACCACCGGACCGGGACGTCCGCTGCGCGCCAGGGTGAACGCCGTGCGCAGGGTCGCTTCCAGCCGGGATGCATCGGTGACCAGGAACACATGCTTGGCACAGGCGCCCATGATGTTGCTCACCGGCGCCTCCTGGAACGCGTCGCTGCCGATCGCCGCGGTGCCGACCTGGCCGCAGACCACCACCAGCGGAATCGAGTCGGCCATCGAATCGCGCACCGGCGTGACGATGTTGGTGGCGCCGGGGCCGGAAGTGACGATCGCCACGCCGACCTTGCCCGAGGCGCGCGCATAGCCGGCCGCCATGAACCCTGCGCCCTGCTCGTTGGCCGGCACGATCAGCGGCATCGGCTCGCTGCCGTCTTCGCGCGGGTGCAGGGCGTTGTAGCGGAACACCGCGTCGTACACCGGCAGGATCGCGCCGCCGGAATAGCCGAACATCACGTCCACGCCTTCGTCGGCCAATACCTGCACGATCGCCTCGGCGCCGCTGGACGGCACGCTCGCGAGCGGCGGTGGATCGACGGTGAGGGCAGCGCTGGCTGTCGGGGTTGCTGTGGTCACAATGCATTTCCTGGATGCGCGGACGGGCCGGCGGGTCGGATGGGTCGTGGCGGCAGGCGGCGATCTAGTTGCGGATCAGCTCGTCCGCCACGGGTGCGTGCACCGGCACGCCGTACGTCGAGATGATGCGCAGCTCCTGCGCCACGGGAGAGAAGCTCTCCCACGCAATGCCGTTGACGTCGGCATCGCAGTTGAAGCCATGCGCGTCGTCATCCTCGAAGCCGACGTGGCGCAGCTGGCCCGCGTGTTCGGGCTGCTGGTTGATCGAGAAGTTGAGCTGGTCGGTGCGCCACATGGCATAGGTGCCCGCGACCACCGCCTGCGGCGGCTGGCCCAGGCGGGCGCTGTAATCGGTGATGGAAGCGTCCAGGTCGGCAACGGCCAGGGCGATGTGGAAGCGTTTCATGGCAAACCTCG
>Ga0157370_10008026_pt1 | contig 11435 bp, 14 predicted proteins | sample C35metaG_FD_113463 | JGI IMG/M metagenome (GOLD analysis project Ga0157370, IMG submission 113463) | Corn rhizosphere microbial communities from Kellogg Biological Station, Michigan, USA - C3-5 metaG | ecosystem: Host-associated > Plants > Roots > Rhizosphere > Soil | place: USA: Michigan... | reverse complement strand
TGCGCCGCCCGATCCTGGCGACCTGCCCCGAGCGAATCTGCACCGCCTTCGGCACACCGTGGCGCCGGAAGGTGACACTGCGGCGGATCGGCGAAACGCAGCCGACCCCGAAGGAGCGGTTCGTCCGCAGCTACCCCAAGCGCTGGCGCACCGAGCGAGAGATCGGTGACCTCATCCCCTGCGGCTGTAGCGCACCAACAACGGCCGGGGTGGTGCTCGATCCGTTCTTCGGCGCAGGAACCGTCGCGGTAGTGGCCCGCGAGTATCACCGGGACTGGCTCGGCATCGAGCTCAAGGCTGAGTACATCGAGCTGGCCCGCATCCGGCTTGGGCTGAAGCGGGCGGACAGCGGGTGAGCACCGAGCCCGCCTCGTCGGTGTTCTGCGGCCGACATCGCCACCCAACCAGGGTGGCCGGCCGCAACCACACCGAGGAGGTCCTCCATGACCGAAAACCCAAGCGGCGTCAAGACGCTCGCGATCCGACTACCGGACGAGCTACACCTTCAGCTAGTCCTGGTAGCCCAGCTCGACGGGGTCTCCCTGGCCGAAGCCATTCGCCAGGCCGTCGAGTCGAGCATCAACCGTCGCCGCGAACAAGGCGATCTGGCCAGCCGCGCCGAAGCGGCACTGGCGCAGATCGAGCAGGAAGCCGCCCTGCGCCGCACCGCGCTGCAAGCGCTGCTCGGCCCGACGCCGGCTGCTGCCCCACCACCGGCAGCGGCTCAAGAAGAGCCGAAGCCGCCCACCAGGCGACGCCCAGGAGGTGCCTCGGCGTAACCCCACACCGGCGGGGAAGGACGAACAATTTCGCCCTTCCCCGCCCCTCCCACCATTGCCAAGAAAATGGCCAGAATTACCCGCAGGAATTGGCGAAATGCTGTCGACGGGTGTCGCCAAAAAGAATAGAATTACCAAAAGAAAGGCAACATTGGAGCAAATATAATGGCGACGACCAACAACAACGAGTCCGAAATGGGATATAAAGCTCTTGGCGAGCACATCAAACGACTCCGCCTCAACCAAGGCTTGGGTTTGCGTGAGGCCGGCCGTCGAGCGCAGGTCGATCACAGCTGGTGGGGCCGGCTTGAGGAAGGGCAATATGTCTCCCCCGATCCCCGCCTGATCGGAAAGGTGGCGCGGGCGCTCGGCGTCGATATCGAAGAGCTGTGGGTCGCAGCCGGCCTCGCCACTGGCCGCCGGCTGCCTAGCTTCCGTCCGTACCTGCGCGCGAGATACGACCTGCCGCCGGAGGCCATCGCGCAACTGGAAGCCCATTTCGAATTGCTGAGTGACAAATATCAAGCGAAAGGAGAAAGCGATGGCCGGAACCATCTCAACGCTGCGTGACGTCATGCCCATCCGGCCACTGACATTTACGGAAAGCCTGCGCCTGGCCGAACTCCAAGCCAGCAAATTCTTGAGTCTTGTCGGCGCGAATGCACCGGCCCTGTCGGAGTCGACCATCGCGGGGCTGCCGAGGATGCAGGTCGAACGCATGAGCCCCTCCCCGGTGTCCGGTGCGACCCAGTGGAGCCACGGCCGGTGGCTCATCATTCTCAACGGCTCCGAGCCGCGTGGACGACAACGCTTCTCCCTCGCACATGAGTTCAAGCACGTGCTCGACAACCCGTTCATCGACGTGCTCTACCCCGCCAAGGGCGACATGACCTCAGCCGAACGAGCCGAGCAGGTCTGCGACTACTTCGCCGCCTGCCTGCTGATGCCCCGGCTGTGGCTCAAACGCGCCTGGACCAGCGGTGAGCAGAACCCGCGCACCCTGGCCCGGCACTTCGACGTCTCCCCGGCCGCCATGACCGTGCGGCTGCGCCAGACCGGCCTGGTGCGAGCCGAGGCGCGCTGCGAAGGGCTGGCCAGGGTATGACCGCCACCGCCAGCTCAGCCGAACCGGCCAAGACCGCCGTCGTCTACCTGCGCGTCTCCACCGCCGAACAAACCCACGGGGCCGGCTCGACCGAGGGCTACTCGATCCCAGCCCAGCGGCAAGCCTGCCAGCGCAAGGCTGCCGAACTCGGTGCCGAGGTGATCGCGGAATTCCCCGACATGGGAACTTCAGCCAAGTCGGCCAGCAGGCCGCAACTGCAGGCCATGCTGGCCCACCTCGCCGAGCACGGCGGCATCGACTACGTCATCGTCCACAAGATCGACCGCCTCGCCCGCAACCGCGCCGACGATGTCGAAATCCAGATCGCCATCGAACGAGCCGGCGCGCAACTCGTCAGCGTCTCCGAAAGCGTCGACAAGACCCCGTCCGGCCGGCTGGTGCGCAACATCATGGCCGACCTGGCCGAGTTCTACAGCGCCAACCTCGCCACCGAAATCCTCAAAGGCTCCACCGAGAAAGCCCGCCGAGGAGGCACGCCCGGCCTCGCCCCAATCGGTTACCTCAACGTCCGCAAGCTGGTTGACGGGCACGAGGTCCGCACCGTCGTCATCGACGAGGAACGAGCGCCGTTCGTGCGCCGCGCCTTCGAGCTGTACGCCAGCGGCGAATACTCCGTCCGGCAACTGCACCGCAAACTCACCGACGAGGGCTTCACCGTCCGCGCCACCCCAAAGCGACCAGCGCAGCCGCTCGCTTTGTCCAAGCTGCACAAGCTGCTGCGAAACCGCTACTACATAGGCCAGGTCACCTACCGAGCCGTCGAATACCCCGGCCTGCACCCGGCCATCATCTCGTCCGAACTATTCGCCCAGGTCCAGCGCATTCTCGATGAGCGGGACCAGTCGTCCACCAAGCAACGCACCCATAGCCACTACTTGCGCGGACTCCTGACCTGCGCCCGCTGCGGCTCGCGGCTGATCTACATGCAAGTACAAGGCCGTGGCGGCCAGTTCAGCTACTACGCCTGCGGTCGACGCCACCGGGTTCAAACCTGCGACCTGCCCTACGTTTCCGCCGACGAGATAGAACGCCGGCTAGAGCAGTCCTGGCCGTTCACTGTCCGCCTCGACCGGCTCGACGCCGAGACCATAGCCCAGCAGCTCGGGGCAGAGATTGCCAGCGGCGAGCAGCAGCGCCTCGCGAAGATCGCCCGAACGCAAGCCCGACTCGCCAAGTTGGAGAAGGAATCCCGCAAGCTGCTCGAACTGGCCTACGCCGAGGCCATCCCGCTCGACCTACTCCGCAGCGAACAACAACGCATCGCCCGCGAACAACTCACCATCCGAGCCGAGCAGACCAGCGAGGCAACCACCAGCGCCCAGATCGCGGCCGTCTTCCAGCGAGCCGCCGACCTCATGCAGCGGGGCGCTGCCATCTTCGCCGTGGCCGACGACGAAGCCCGCCGCCAACTCATCCGGGCGTTTCTCGCCCACATCCGCATCGACGCCGACGAGGTAGACATCGAGCTGGACAGCCCGTGGCGCGAGGTCGCCAGAACCGCTCGCTACTTGCGCGAAAGGGCACCACGCCCCACCGGCCACGGCAGGAATTTGGTTCACATAGGGCACCAAACGAAGAACCCCCGCCGCGTTTCTGCGGTCAGGGGTTCGAAAATGAACCTTCTGGTGGAGCTGAGGGGATTCGAACCCCTGGCCCCCTCGATGCGAACGAGGTGCGCTACCGGACTGCGCCACAGCCCCCAACCAGATGGCTAGATTACCAGCCGGCCAACGGGCATCCGCGCAGTGCCCGGTGCCAACCATCGGCCGGCTACACCGCCCGGCGCATGCTCCGCTCGTCGAACGCCTCGTCGACGTAGAGCCCGGTCAGGTCGATGGTGTCGGCCATGCCGCGTAGTTCGACGTCCTCGTCGTCGATCCGCACGGCGGTCGACTCGGCGGCCTGATGGCTGAACCGCTCGGTCGCTTCGTAGCCGCGACTCTGCCGCAGGCCGGAGCGCTGCAGCCGGGACTGACGGCGGTCCCGATCGCGCAGCGCCTGGTTGCGTAGGAACAGCAGGTATCCGCCGAGGGAGCCGGTGAACGCCAGCGCCACCAGCCAGGCCAGCATGCCGCCGGCTGCGACGGCCCAGAGCAGGCCGAGCAGGGCGCCGGCGGTGAGCAGGATCAGCGAGCGACGCCGCCGGGCGAGCATCTGCCGACGGGCCTCCGACAAGTCGGCGCGGGCGATTCGGTCTGGATACAACGTTGCCTCCATCGCGGCCGGAACCGGTCGGCGTCCGGCATCTGCGCGCAGCGCCCGGCCGGGCACGAAGACCTGCGCGTGCGGATCGAATCGCGGCGCCTCGGTCGGCTCCAGATCCCCCTGCGGTGCGGGGCGGGTCAGCGTGGCCAACGACCGTCGAGCAGACAGTGCACGCATGGCGGAGCTGAACCGGGCAGCCGACCGCTCCCCCGCGCGATCGTCGTTGCGCTTGACGAGCATGGGTATGACGACAATCAGCCAGAGGACGGCCAACACGATCACCGTCATCATGGGTGACAACATCTGCATCTCCCGTCACACCTGTCACATGCCCTCGTCACGTTAGGGTGCGGGCTCGAACTTGAGCGGCAGGCGCGCCGGTATCAACATCAAGTACTGGTTGAGGTCGAACGTCCGGTGGCCGGGCAGCTCAGGTCAGCCGGCCGCTCGGGATTAGCCGGGCGGCACGGGCAGCCCGGCCAGTCGGGACAGCACCGTCGCGTCTAGCCGCTCCTCGGCGGTGATGGCAAAGGTGAGGTGGTCCCGCCACGCCCCGTCGATGTCGAGGAACCGCTCGTGGTGACCCTCCCGGCGCAGGCCGAGCTTTTCCACCACCCGCAGGCTGGCCTGGTTCTCCGGCCGGATGTTGATCTCGACCCGGTGCAGCCGCACCTCGGTCAGGCAGTGGTCGATCACCAGGGCCAGCGCGGTCGGCGCGATGCCACGGCCCGCCACCCGGTAGTCGATCCAGTACCCGATGCTGCACGAACGCAGCGCCCCCCGGATCACGTTCGAGACGCTCATCTGGCCGACCAGTTCGTCGCCGTAGACGACCATGAACGGCAGCATCGCGCCGATCCGGGCCGCCGAACGCATCCGAGACAGCGTTCGGCGGAACTCGGCCGGCGAGTTGCGCTCGGCCCAGCCCTGGTTCGAGGTCGGTTCCCAGGGCGCCAGCCAGGCGGCGTTGGCGAGCCGGCTCCGGCTCCACGGACCGGCGTCGGACCGCTTGGGTGGCCGTACGGTGACCGGCCCGGCAGTCAGCACAGCCGGCCAGCCGGGGTGCAGCGCCGCCATCTCAGCGCTGGGCGAGCATCAGCGGCTGCACGCTCACCCGCGAGCCCGGCACCACCTCGGTCACGTCCTCGTCGATCACTACCAGGCAGTTGGCGGCCGCCAGCGCCGCGATCAGGTGCGGTCCCCTGCCGCCGACCAGCGACACCGAGTACCGGCCGTCAGGCTCGCGGTGCAGCAGCCCGCGCCAGTACTCCCGCCGGCCGTCGGCGCTGACGATGCGCTCCAGGGCGGTGGCCTGGATGGTCTGGCGGTGCAGGATGCGCTTGCCCAGCAGCTTGCGGATGGCCGGCCGCACGAACACCTCGAACGACACCAGCGCCGCGCCGGGATTGCCGGGCAGGCAGAAGATCGGGGTCTTCTCCCGACCGAGGGTGCCGAAGCCCTGCGGCGCACCGGGGCTCATCGCGATCGAGGTGAACTCGACCGAACCGAGCTGGCCGAGGGCCTGCTTGACGATGTCGAAGGCGCCCATGCTGACGCCGCCGGTTGTGATGATCAGGTCGGCGCGCAGGAGCTGGGAGTCCAGGGTGTCCAGCAGCCGGGCGTGGTCGTCCTCGACGATGCCGACCCGGTACGCGTCGGCACCGGCGTCACGAGCGGCCGCGGCCAGCATGTAGGAGTTGGTGTCGGCGACCTCGGCGAAACCGGGGCGGGTGCCGACATCGACCAGTTCCGATCCGGTCGCGATCACGACCACCCTCGGCCGGGGCTGCACCAGTATCCGGTCCCGGCCTACCGCGGCAAGCAGGGCGATCTGCTGGGGCCCGAGGGTGGCGCCCGGTCCGAGCGCCGTTGCCCCGGCGGCCAGATCCTCCCCCGCTCGGCGCACGCACTCGCCAGTCCGCACCCCGCGCCGGATGGCCACCCTGGCAACGCCGCCGTCGGTGTCCTCGAGCGGCACCACGGCGTCGGCGCCGGGCGGGATGGGCGCTCCGGTCATGATCCGCATGCACAGGCCGGGGCCCATTCCGGACACCGACTTCGTGCCGGCCAGCACGTCGCCCACCACCGGCAACACCAGCGGATGGTCGCCGGATGCCTGCTTCAGGTCCACTGCCCGGACCGCGTAGCCGTCCATCGCCGCGTTGTCGAAGCCGGGCAGCGGGGCGTCGGCGACCACCTGCTCGGCCAGCAGGAGGCCCTGGGCGTCCAGCAGCGTCAGCTCGATGGGGTCGACGCTGCCGATGCTCTGGAGCACCCGGCTGAGCTGCTCGTCAACCGTGCGGCGCCGCACCGGCGTCACCGCCGGAATGGCGGGCACCTCTTCGGTTGGCAGGTCACTGTTGTCGGTCACCTGCTGTGCGCCCTCCCGTTCGCCTTGTTCGAGCCCGCCGCGCACCGCCGGATCAGCGACCGGAGCCGCCACTTGGCAGCCCAGCCGCGAACTCGGCCAGCCAGGCGGAGAACTCCTGGCCCAGCTCGGGATGCTCGCATCCCAGCCGGACCACCGCCTGCAGGTAGTCGAGCCGATCACCGGTGTCGTAACGGCGCCCGGAGAACACCACTCCGTGGATCGGCACCCCATCCTGCCCCAAAGTGCGCATCGCATCGGTCAATTCGAGCTCGCCGCGCTTACCCAGTTCGGTCCGCCGCAGTGCATCGAAGATGCCGGACGGCAGCACGTAGCGGCCGATCACCGCCAGGTTGGACAGCGCCTCCTCGGGCTTGGGCTTCTCGATCAGCGTCTCGATCTCGATTACCCCATCCACCACCTCCCCGGCTGGCTTGATGCTGCCGTACAGCGAGATGAACCGGCCCTCGACCTCGATCAGGCCGACCACGATGCCGCCCGTCTCGGCCTGCACGTCCAACATCCGCTCCAGCAGCACGTCGCGCTCGTCGATGATGTCGTCACCGAGCAGCACCGCGAACGACTCGGCGCCGACGAACGCCTCCGCGTAGGACACCGCGTCGCCCAGCCCGCGGGGGGCCCGCTGCCGGACGTAGTGCAACCGGGCCAGGTCACTGGACCGGCGGACCCGGTCCAACCGAGCGGCGTCCCCCTTCTTCTCCAGCGCGTCCTCGATGGCCGGCGCCGCGTCGAAGTGGTTCTCGATGGCCTCCTTCCCGGCTCCGGTCACGACCAGGACGTCGCCCAGGCCCACCCGCGCCGCCTCCGCGACGATGTACTCCAGGGCCGGCACGTCCACCACCGGCAGCAGTTCCTTGGGCACCGCCTTGGTCGCGGGCAGGAACCGGGTGCCGAGGCCGGCGGCCGGAATGACCGCCTTGCGCGCCCGGCCGGGCTTGCGCCCCGCCGATGCTGGCGTACCAGCCGATGCGGACGGGCCGCCCCGTGCTGGGGTGTCGGCCGGTGCTGGGGTGTCGGCCGGTGCTGGGGTGTCGGCCGGTGCTGGGGTGTCGGCGTCGGGGGGCGTCGTCATAACGCGAGACTAGTCAAGTGACGGACAAGGAATCACTCCGAGCGGCGGTCAGGGCGTCTCGTTCGGCCATGTCCTCCGCGGAGCGAACGGCGGCACGCCAGGCGATCCGAGAAGTGGTGCTGCGCCGGTGCCGCGACCTGGCGCTGCCGGCCGGGGCCCGAGTGGCCGCCTACCAGCCGCTACGAACCGAGCCGGGCTCGGTGGAGCTGCTGGCGGCGTTGCACTCGGCCGGCTACCAGGTGGTGGTGCCGCATACCCTGCCGGACCGGGACCTGGACTGGCTGCCCTGGCCCCGGCCCGCCAGCGGCTCCCATCCCAGCACGAGTCCCATCCGGAGCGAACTGCCCGGCGGTCCCAGAAACCCTCCGGCCAGTCCCCTCCGTCCACCCGTGCAAACGCCGTCCGACGCACTCGGAATAGCAGCCATCGGCACCGCCGCACTGCTGCTGGTGCCGGCCCTCGCAGTCGACCGGCAGGGCCGACGACTTGGCCGTGGCGGTGGCTCCTACGACCGCGCCTTGGCTCGGGTGCCGGCTGGCACGGTGGTGGCCGCTCTCGTCTTCGCTGACGAACTGGTCGAACGAGTGCCTACCGATCCCTGGGATCGACCGGTCACCGCTGCGGTAAGCCCACACGGTTGGCTTGATCTCACCCGGACTGGACGCCGGAACACCTGATATCGCACCATGGTTAGCAGTCAAGAAGGTAGAGTGCTAACAACCGGTCGTCGGGGACGGCGTCAGCCGGCCGCCACGCCCGGTTCAGCAGGAACCAGCTTCAGGCAGAGATGAGGTCAGGCCGCAATGCCCACATACCAGTACGCGTGCACCAGCTCAGCCTGCGGCCTGCAGTTCGAGCGGGTGCAGGCGTTCACCGACGCAGCCATCACCGACTGCCCGGACTGCTCGAGCCGGGTACGGAAGGTGTACAGCTCGGTGGGGGTCGTATTCAAGGGCTCCGGCTTCTACCGCACCGACAGCCGGAACACCAAGTCTGACGCCGCTGCGAGCGACTCATCGAAATCGTCCTCCTCGGAAAGCTCGGGCAAGGCTGCTGACTCAGGTAAGTCCGTTGACTCCAGCAAGTCCTCGGCCGGCTCCAACGGATCGAGCAGTTCCGACGCTAAGCCGGTGGCGGCCGCCGCAAGCTGAGCCCGGGCAATCTGTGGATAACTTGCTGGTCATCCACAGATTGCCGAAGCCGGCTTGATCCACTCGGATCGGCCGGCAGAGTGGCGGCATGCCCTCGCTTCCAACCTCCTGGCGCGGCCTGCTGGCCTTTCTCACCGGCTGGCCACGGCGCATCGCAGCTTTGTTGTACCTGCTGCTGGCATTGGCTACCGCAGCTACCCACAGCCATTCGCCACCGATGGCGACCGTACCGACCATCGCCGCCAGCCGCCCGCTTACCGCGGGCACGGTGGTGAGCGCGGCTGACGTGATGTTGACTGCCTGGCCTGCCCGCGCTGTTCCTGCGGGCATCGCGGCAAACGCCTCCTCCATCGTTGGACGCCGGCTGGCCACCAACCTGGCGCGCGGCATGCCGATTACCCGAGCCGACTTGTTGGAGCCGGCGATTGCGGCGGCCCTCGCCGGCGGCCTGGCCGCGACCACCGTGGATTTGACGGATACCAGGCAGCTGACACTTCTGCATACCGGCGATCATGTCGATCTGTACCCGAGCACCGACGCCAGTCAGTTCGGCGAGACCTCGCCGGCTCGCTCCGCCGGCTCGCCGATCGCGCGAGACGCCCAGGTTCTGAGCATCCTCGCGGCATCCGATACCGCCTCCGACGCCAAACCTGCCCTGGTCGTCGCCACCGATCGAGCCGCAGCGGCACAGCTTGCCGCCCGGATGCCGGCGGCATTCGTCGCTACGCTTGTGCAGCCGCCATGACGCCATGGCGAGCAGACGCGCCGGATGGCCCGAGCTGAAAGGCAGCGACCCATGATCAAGGGTTTTCGCGACTTCATCATGCGGGGCAACGTTGTGGACCTGGCGATCGCGGTGGTCATCGGCACCGCATTCGCCGCCGTCGTCAACACCTTTGTCTCCGCGATCGTCAAACCTGTCATCAACGCATTTCCCGGCGCATCGGTCAACGGTTGGGGTTTCCACCTCCGCGGTGGCGACCTCGCCAAGCCGACATTCATCGACATTGCCTCGATCATCAACGCGATCATCGTGTTCCTGATCACCGCGGCCGTCGTCTACTTCATCTTCGTAGTCCCGATAACCAGGATGCAGGAGCGGCGGGCGCGTGGCGCGACGCCCGAGCCCGAAGCGGTGCCGGAGGACATCCTGCTGCTGCGCCAGATCCGGGATGCTCTCGGCGCTCGGCCGATGGATGGAACCGCCGGGCCTACGCCACAGCATCCCGAAGCCTGAACGGAGGTCTTCGGAAGCGTCATCCCGCCAGGCAATGGCTCCGCGGCTGACCCTCCCGGGTTGGCCGGTACGCAGGGGTCCGAACCAGCGGTTCACGCCCGAAGCCGGCAACCGCTCGCTCGGCGGCCAGTTAGGTCTGATCGCCTGAGCCAGCCGCGGACATTGCCTCAGCCGTGGTGCGGTGGTCGTTCGTTCAAGTACCAGTCATCGTCATATCGGGATGATTCGTCTCCCCACCCGACGTCGGTCTCGTCAACGGGCCGGTCCGGCAGCACCGGTGAGCGGCTGGCAGCCCGCCGAGGGTGGCGCCCGACGCCCGCGACAGATGATGATGGAGGCTCGACTGATTCGTCGTCCGACGGTTCACGAGATTTGTCGATGGGCACGGCCATCTGTTCAGTGTGCCGAGTCCACGGCAAACCCACGAGGAGGCCATCGCGATGTTGGACAAGCTGAAGAAGTTCGCCGACCAGGCAAAGGAGAAGGCCGCACCGCTGGCCGAGCAGGCAGCGCACCGGGCAGCCGAGTTGGCATCGGAGGCCCGCGTGAAGGCCGGCCCGCTGGCCGAGCAAGCCCGCGAGCGTGCGGTCGACCTGGCGGGCAAGGCCGCGCCGGCGGTTTCCCAGGGCGTCGATAAAGCAACCGAACGCCTCGACAAGGCCACCGGAGGCCGCTACAGCAGCAAGCTCGACAAGGTGCAGGGCGTCGTGCACGACACGGCGAGCAAGGTGGCCGCCACCGCCGGCGGCCAGCCGAGCACCGGCGTGGACAGCGAGCCCCCCACCGGAGCCGATCAGGCAACGAGCGCGGCCGACCCGGGCGCCACCGTCGCCACCGCCACCGCGGCCAGCCAGACGGCCGCGGCGGCTGGCCAGCCGACCGATACAGCCGGCGCGCCGACGGCAGCGGAAGCCGATACCGCAACGCACCACAGCGAGCAGGAGACCGACGGCTCCTGATGGCTTCCGAGGTCACCGTCCGGTACTGGGCCGGCGCCCGCCGGGCGGCTGGCCGGGAGTCTGAGCAGTTCACCGCGGTGAACGTGGCCGACCTGCGGGCGCAATTGCAACGCCGGCCCGAGCTGGCCGCCGTGCTGGCGGCCAGCTCGGTGCTGGTGGATGCGGCCCGCAGCAATGACGATCAGCCGCTCCGGCCGGGGGCCGTCGTGGACATTTTGCCGCCCTTCGCGGGCGGTTGAGGTCCGTTCGCAAGAAACCCTGGGCAGGGCTAGGACCCAGGCAGCGCTAGGGACAGTTGACCCACTCGTCGGTGCCGTCGCCGAACACCTGGCGTTTCCAGATCGGGAGTCGGGCCTTGGCCTGATCGACCAGCCGCTGGCAGCTGTCGAACGCCTGCTTGCGGTGCGCGGCGGTGACCGAGGCAACCAGAGCCACGTCTCCGATCGCCAACATGCCGACTCGGTGGCTGACCGCGACCGCGATCACCGACTCCTCGGCAGCGATCTCCTCGGCGACC
>Ga0157370_10008025_pt1 | contig 11435 bp, 8 predicted proteins | sample C35metaG_FD_113463 | JGI IMG/M metagenome (GOLD analysis project Ga0157370, IMG submission 113463) | Corn rhizosphere microbial communities from Kellogg Biological Station, Michigan, USA - C3-5 metaG | ecosystem: Host-associated > Plants > Roots > Rhizosphere > Soil | place: USA: Michigan... | reverse complement strand
TTCGCCCGCGAAGTGGCCGACCGTGTCTGCTTTCTGCATGCGGGCCTCATCATCGAGGAGGGTAGTGCGAAAGAAGTGCTCGGCTCGCCGCGGGAAGCGCGTACGCGAGAATTTCTGCGCCATGTGCTGACACACCACATCGAAGATCCGCCCATCGCGGGAACTGCCGTGAACCCCCTCAAAAGCGCATGAAACTGCGCTTTTGACCTCCCAATTCAGCATAGGCGGAAAGCCGTCGCTGATTTAATTTCAATTAGATAAACGAACCATCACTCGCTAGATCTGCAGGAGCAAAAGTGACCGTAGCATTCGTATTGCACCGTGCCGAGGGTGCGGCTCTTTCAACCGCCTTCCGCAGAGCCGCGTTCGGCGCCAACGACCCGTTCGGGCAACATCGGGAGATCGCTTGGGAAGGACCCGATTCGATGGCCGCGGGCCGTGTGAGCTTTATTGGCGAGCTCGACGTAGCGCGCTTTCCGCACACCGAGACCATCGTCGTTGTCGAAGGCCATCTCACGCTGGAAGCGGCCGAAATGGCGCCGTTGGAACTCGGCCCGCAAGCCGGCGTCGTGATCGGCTGCGGCACTGCGCTTCGCGTCAGGGCCGAATCGCGCACGGTTTTCGTGTCCTGTGTGGCGCGTTGCAACGGCCCCACGAAGAGCGGGCTATTCCCCTTGCGCGTTGACGCTGACTTCAAGCCGTCCGCAACACTACCAGCTGAGGTGCTGCTGGGTCCCGCCCCGCAGTGCCGAAGTGCCAACGTATTCGCCGATGAAAGCGCGGAGTACCGCGCGGGTACGTGGGATTCGACGCCTTACCATCGGATCGTTCGCCCGCATCGCGTGAACGAGTTCATGCATCTCGTGGCCGGCAGCGTGCGGTTCGCGGCGCCTGATGGCAGCGTGCTGTCGCTTGGCCCCGGCGACGCGATCTTCGTGCCCCAGGGCGCGCCGATCGGATGGGAGAGTAGCGAGCGCGTAGCAAAATTCTACGTGACGCAGAACGTTCAGACTTCAACCGAGCGAGGCTGATCATGTCGCCCCCGCTGCAGCAGATTCAAACTTCGCCCACGCTGCCGGCCGCTGCCGACGTGGTGGTGATCGGTGGCGGCATCATCGGCGTCTTTGCAGCCTACTACCTGGCCCGGCGCGGGGTTTCGGTCGCGCTGGTCGAGAAGGGGAGAATCGGCGCCGAGCAGTCGAGCCGCAATTGGGGCTGGTGCCGGCAGCAGAACCGCGACGCGCGCGAATTGCCGATGGCGAGCAAGAGTCTCGAGCTCTGGCAACGATTTGCGATCGAAACGGGCGAAGACACGGGCTTTCATCGGTGTGGGCTGCTGTACCTCAGCAATGACGACGCCGAATTGTCCCGTTGGGCCAGTTGGGGCGATTTTGCGAAGACCGCGGGCGTGACAACTTACATGCTAGACAGCCGGCAGGCTACCGAGCGTGGGCGACTGACCGGGCGGACCTGGAAAGGCGGCGTCTTTTCACCCACCGACGGCACTGCCGACCCCGGCAAGGCCGCGCCGGCCGTGGCAGCTGCGCTCATTAAGTTAGGCGGCAGTGTCATCCAGGCGTGCGCGGCCCGTGGCGTCGAACTGGAGGGTGGGCGCGTCAGCGGCGTCGTCACCGAAGCCGGCGTCATCAAGACCCGGACTGTGGTGCTTGCGGGTGGCGCCTGGGCGTCGTCGTTCTGCAGACAGCTCGGCATCCGTTTTCCGCAAGCATCGATTCGCCAATCGATCCTCAGCGTCTCCCCTGTGGAACATCGTTTGCCCGATGCGCTGTTCACGTCCGGCGTTTCGATTACTCGCCGAAACGACGGACGCTACGCGCTGGCCATCAGCGGGCGAGCGCGCGTCGATGTGACGGGCCAATTTCTGCGTTTCGCGCCGCAATTCCTGCCGATGGCCCTGGCTTTTAGATGGGGCAGGGACGCGGAGCAATGCATCCGTGGCGCCAGGCGGCGCCTGATTGATTCAACCGCGCCAGGGCACGGGGTTGAAGGCTCGCTTCGCGGCTTCCAGGAACACACGCTGACGAATGGTCAGGCCTTGGCGCGTGGGCGTCAGGGCCATCACCGGTGCAGGTTCGAGGTGCCATGCCGGCAAAATGCGCTTCAGTTTCCCCTCCGCGATCAGCCGCGCGCAATCCCATTCGGATCGCGCGACAACGCCGAGGCCGTCGACGGCCCAGTCCCTGACGACGGTGCCGTCGTTCGAAGACAACGCGCTGCTCAAGCGGACCGTCACGCCCTTGCCGATGCGTTTGCCTGCAGCATCGTGCTGAGCAAAACGCAGACGCGTCACGTCTTCATCGTTTTCTCGCAAGGTCAGGTAAGGGTGCCGGGTCAGTTCGGAGGGATGCTTGAGCTTTGACAGCGAACGCGCAAGGGCGGGGCCTGCGCAAAGAATGCGGTCGTTTGGCGCCAGGAAATGTCCCACCCAGGAAGAGCCTTTGATGTGGCCGATCGAAACGACCGCGTCGGCGCCCGACGCAGACGCGAGCGGACTTTCGACCAAAATTAGCGAAATCGCCAGATTGGGGTGTGAGCGATGCAGGCCGCGGACGAGCGGCGCGACATATTCCCTGCCGAATCCGAATGGAGCCACGACGCGCAAATGACCACTTACACCAGCGGACGCTCCGGAGACGCGTGACGGAATAGACTCGATCCGCTCCAGGATCTCGATGGCTTCCTGAACAAGGCGCTGTCCTTCGTCAGTGAGCGAGATACCTCTGGCTGCGCGCGTGGCAAGACGCACCCCCATCCGCTCCTCGATGCGCTGAAGACGTACCGTGACCGCGGGCGGCGTCAGGTCTAACAACCTCGCTGCTGCGGCAAGCGAGTGGGATACGCCGAGCGCGCGCAGCAGCTGCATGTCTTCAAGTTGAAGCATTAAGGGACCGTTAACGATGGATTCATTGGAGATTAAACACGATAAAAATAATTTTTTCTATAGTACGTGGCACCGGCTTGCCAACAGCGTCACTCGATGGTTGCTGCAGTGTCGCCCCGAGTGGTTGCGCTTCAGGCGAAACGGAAACATTCAGTAGGGGAGATTAGTGAAACACGATTCGTTCGCGAACAGCTCGGCCTCGGCCTCGGCCGCGGGTCTTCGGTATCGCAAGTTCGCTCCGGGCGACGTACCCGCGGCTCACGCGCTCTCGATGGCACTGGGCTGGCCATATAGAGCGGAAGACTGGCAGTTTTCCGCCAACACGGCGATAGCGTTCGTGGCCGAAGAGCGGGGTGTCGTCATTGGTACTGCGATGTGCTGGAAGTTCGGCGCCGACCGTGCCTCGCTCGGTCACGTCATCGTGTCGTCGGCGCACCAGGGCCGCGGTATCGGCCGCAAGCTGATGGAGGTCGTCCTCGAAGAGTTAGGGCCACGTATCACATTCCTGCACGCGACGCTGGCCGGTCGGCCGCTCTACGAAAAGCTCGGCTTCAGCGTATGTGGATCGTTGGAGCAACATCAAGGGAATGTCGGTCAACCTCTCCCCGTTGCGTTGCTCGACGGTGAGCGACTGCGCACTGCGAACCCCGCCGACTTTCCCTGCCTCGTTGAACTGGCTTCGCGCGCTTCGGGCCTCGAGCGCCATGCGCTTTTGTCCGCGGTGCTCGAGCGCGGGGAAAGCGTCGTGCTCGAACGCGATGGCGAGATCGTCGGATTCTCGGTGTTGCGGCGTTTTGGCCGGGGGCACGTGATCGGCCCTGTGGTCGCGATTCGTTCGCATGACGACGCGCGCGCAAAAGCCTTGATAGGCTACTGGCTGACCGGACGAGAGGGCGAATTCGTCCGTATCGACGTGCCCTCGGAAACAGGTTTGAGCGATTGGCTGAGCGAACAGGGACTGCAGCGCGTGGACATCTGCTCGAAGATGGTTCTCAATGCGCCTGCCCGAGAACATATTGGCGCACCCGATCGCGCTTGCCGCTTGTACGCAATAGTCAGTCAAGCCATGCTTTAGACGTTCAGTACGGACCGGCTTATCTGCCGCTTGCACGCATAGTGTCGGGTATGAGCACGCGCCCGGCCGCTTTGGAGTTTGTCATGCATTTCGGTTCTTACTGGCTCGATACGTCCGAGCCATTCGTCAGCAACTCGCCTGACATGGACGGCGGAAGTTGCGACGTGGTCGTGGTGGGCGGCGGCATCACCGGCTCGGCGGCGGCCTTGGCGCTCACCAAAAAAGGCGCGCGCGTCATCGTCTGCGAAGCAGGTACCGTGGGACAGGCCGCGTCGGGCCGCAACGGCGGCATGTGCAACAACGGCTTCGCGCAGGATTACGCTTCACTCTCGCAGCGGATCGGTACGGAATTGGCCAACCGGCTCTATCTCGCGTTCGACTCGGGTGTCGACATGGTCGAGAGGCTGGTCAGCGAAGAGTCGATCGATTGCGATTTTGTTCGCAGAGGAAAGCTGAAGCTCGCGGCGAAGCCGGAGCACTTCGATAAGCTTGCGAGAAGTCAGGCGTTGCTTGCCGCGAGCGTGGACCCTGATACGCGCCTTGTGACAAAGGCGCAGCTTCGTGACGAGATTGGCTCCGACCGTTATCACGGCGGGTTGATCTTCGAGAAGAGCGCCGGGATGCACGTCGGTCGTTATGTTCGTGGTCTCGCGAGAGCTGCGCAAGCGCGCGGCGCCCATGTTCTCGAGCGGGCGCCAGTACTGGGGTTGCAGCGGGAACCGCGGGGCTACATCGTGCGGACGCCGCGCGCATCGATCCGCGCACCGCAGGTGCTCCTGGCGAGCGGCATCTCGCAGGTGGGACCGTTCGCGTGGGTTCGGCGAAGAATCGTGCCGGTCGGGGCGTTCATCATCGTCACCGAGCCTTTGCCGGTGGACCTGATCGACCGCTTGCTGCCCACGCGCCGGATGGCGACCGACACCAAGAACTTCGTCAATTTCTTTCGTGTAACGCCCGATAACCGGATGCTCTTTGGCGGACGCGCACGTTTCGCGACATCGAACCCGCGCTCCGACGAAAAAAGCGGGCTGATCTTGCGACAGCAGATGGCCACGGTGTTCCCCGAATTGGCGAACGCGCGCATCGACTATTGCTGGGGCGGCATGGTCGACATGACCGCCAACCGCCTGCCGCGCGCGGGCCAGCGTGACGGTATCTATTACTCGATGGGCTATAGTGGCCATGGCACGCACATGGCGACGTTGATGGGCACGCTGATGGCGGAGATCATGGACGGACGCCCCGATCTGAACCCGTGGAAAGATTTCGACTGGCCTGCCATCCCCGGCCACTTTGGCAAGCCTTGGTTTTTGCCGTTCGTTGGGGCATGGTATCGAATCAAGGACACGCTGCAATGACTTCACCTGTTCGTCATCTGATGCAAGCAGGACGGCTCGACCGGTTGTACATCGACGGCGAGTGGATTGCCTCCGATCGTAGCGATCGAATCGCCGTTATCTCGCCGTCCACCGAGGACGCAGTGTGCGAGATCGCACTTGGCAACGCGCGCGACGCCGAGCGGGCAGTGCTCGCCGCGCGTAAGGCTTTCGCGGCTTGGTCGGCAAGTTCGCCGCAAGAACGTGCTGTGCTGCTCGACCGGGTTCATGCGCTGATGCTGGAGCGCGCCGAACTGTTCGCCGCTGCGTTGTCGACGGAAATGGGCGCGCCCATCAGCTATGCGCGCGCCGCACATGTGCCGCTTGCAGCCGAACATATTCGCGTCGCGCGCGACAATCTGGCCAGTTATCCGTTCAGCAAGCAAAGGGGGACGACCGCGGTCGTACGCGAGCCGATCGGCGTCTGCGCGCTGATCACGCCCTGGAACTGGCCGATCTATCAGATTACGGCGAAGGTCGGGCCGGCACTCGCAGCCGGCTGCACAGTGGTACTGAAACCTAGTGAATTCTCGCCGCTGAGCGCATTGCTATTTGCTGAAGTCATCGCGGACGCTGGTGTTCCAGCGGGCGTTTTTAACCTCGTGAGCGGCACCGGCCCGGAGGTCGGTACGTTACTGGCGTCACACCCGCAAGTCGATATGGTGTCGATCACCGGCTCGACGCGTGCGGGCATCCTGGTTGCGCAGGCAGCCGCGCCGACGGTCAAACGTGTGGCGCAGGAGCTCGGAGGCAAGTCGCCGAACGTCGTGCTGCCCGATGCGGACCTGCCGCGTGCTGTCTCGCTGGGCGTTGCTGCCGCGTTTCGGAACATGGGTCAGTCGTGCAGCGCGCCGACGCGGATGATCGTGCCGCGTGGCATGTTGCGACAGGTCGAAGCGTTGGCTGTCGCGGCAACGGAACAGATGATCGTTGGCGATCCGTTTGCCGACGCGACGACACACGGTCCGTTGGCCAATCGTGCGCAGTTCGGCAGGGTGCAGGAGATGATCGAAGCCGGCATCGACGAACGCGCTCTATTGCTCGCCGGTGGACCAGGGAGGCCGGCCGGCCTGAGCAGGGGGTTCTACGCACAGCCAACGATCTTTTCCGAAGTGGGTACAAAGATGAGGATTGCGCAGGAGGAGATCTTCGGCCCGGTCCTTGCCATCCTTCCCTACGACTCGGTCGAAGAAGCGATCTCGGTCGCGAACGACACGGTTTATGGGCTCGGCGCACATGTTCAAGGCGCAGACAAGGCACTGTTGCAAGCGGTCGGAGCGCGCATTCGTTCGGGCCAGGTGCATCTGAACTATCCGGCTTGGGACCCGCAAGCGCCATTCGGCGGGTACAAGCAGTCCGGCAATGGTCGAGAGTACGGGATGGAAGGCATGGAAGAGTACATGGAAGTGAAGTCGATCCTCGGGTTCTACGATTGAAACGGCTGCGATACCCGACGCGATAACACGCCAGCGTCGACTCTATTTCGCTTTCCAAAGGTGCCGAAATTGAATACCTCCGCAACGGTCGAGACTTCGTTGGACGCGCATCATGCGCATTGGGCGAAGTTGCGCCGCGACCTGCATGCCCATCCCGAACTGCGATTCGAGGAACGCAGGACGGCAGACGTCGTCGCACGTGAGCTCGAATCGCTCGGCTATGCAGTGTTGCGCGGGCTGGGCGGGACCGGCGTGGTCGGGAGCCTGCCCGGCGCCGACCCGGGCCGTGGCATCGTGCTGCGCGCGGACCTCGATGCGTTGCCGATCCAGGAGGCCAATGACTTCGCGCACGCCTCGTGTGCGAACGGAGTCATGCATGCCTGCGGACACGACGGGCATACCGTGATGCTGCTGGGCGCCGCCCGTGTCCTGAAGCAATTGCCGCAGTTGGCCGGCACGGTTCATTTCGTGTTTCAGCCTGGAGAGGAAGGGGGCGCGGGCGCACGGAAGATGATCGATGACGGCCTGTTCGAGCGATGTCCGACGGAAGCGGTATTCGGCATGCACAACTGGCCGGGTTTGCCGGCCGGGCGTTTCGGATTGCGCACCGGCCCGATCATGGCCGCTGGGTCCCGATTCAGAATCACGGTAACAGGCAAAGGGGCGCATGCGGCTCAACCGCACCTGGGTCTCGATCCGATACCGCTCGCCTGTTCGATGGTGCTCCAATGTCAGACCATCGCAGCGCGGCACAAGGATCCTGTCGATCCCGCTGTGATTTCGGTCTGCATGTTCCACGCAGGCGATACAGACAACGTCATTCCGGACAGCGCCGAATTGCGCGGCACGATTCGCACGCTCTCGTCGACTCTGCAACAAAGGCTGCAGCGCGACATCGAGCTGATGTGCCACGGACTGGCTTCGGCCTATGGCGCCCAAGTCGAGGTGACGTTTTTCCAATACTACCCGGCAACGATCAACACGCCGGCCGAGACTGCGCTCTGTGAAACGGTTATTCGCGAGACGTTCGGCAGCGAGCGCCTCGACAATCACATTCCTTCGAACATGACATCGGAAGACTTCGGCTTCATGCTCGAAGAACGGCCGGGCGCTTATGTGTTGATCGGTAACGCTCCGCCGGGCGCGGCCGCCCGATCGCTACATCACCCGAAGTACGACTTCAACGACGACATCATTCCTGCCGGCGTCCGATATTGGGTTGCTTTGGCGCAGCATTATTTCGGTGCGGTATAGCGCCTGGCACTCTTTCGCAAATGACCGCGACGTCCGATTTGCTTGATACAGATTTCGAGCAGATTCAGCGATTCTGTCAGCGCTTCCCAGTCCATATGCCCATATCCGAGCAGAAAACCGCGCGCATTGGGTTCGAGCTTCGTGAAATCGCGAACGTCGTCGAACACGACGCCCTTCGATCGCAGGGCGGCTCGCAAATCACGGTCGAACGTGTCGTTCTCTCCTGACACGATCACATGCAGGCCTCCCTCGTCGCCCCCTAGGGTGACCACGTCGGCGTATGGGGTCAACCGTTCGCGTATGGCATCGCGCATCGCCCCATAATGCCGCCGCACCCTGCGCAAATGCCGATCCAGCTCGCCCGATAGGAGCAACGTTTCGACGATCTTCTGCACGGGCCACGATACATGCGTGCGCTCGCGCTCGACGCGCGCAACCAGCGCGGCGGCTGCGCACGGCGGCGCGACGATGAACCCGAGCCGAAGGGAAGGGCTGACCGCCTTCGCGAAAGTATTGACCAGCAACGTGCTTTCCGGCGCATGGCTGAAAATCGGCGGATGATTTGTTCCCGCGTAGTGGAACTCGCAGTCGTATTCGTTCTCGATCATCAGCATCCCGCGCTTGCGCGCGAGTTCGACCAGCGCCCGGCGCCTTGGCCCCGACAGACGTCCCCCCATCGGGTACTGATGGGCCGGGGTGAGATGAACAAGGGCGGGGACTGCGTCGTCTTCGACAATCCGGTCGACGACTATGCCTTCCGCGTCCACGGGCACGTAGCGCAACGATGCGCCCGATCGCAGGAACGCCGATGTTGCGCCGGCGTAGCCCGGGTCTTCTGTTGCACACAAGTCGCCGCGACGCAGCAGCGCCTGTGCGACCAGTTGAAGCGCGTGGCCGGTGCCGTGCGTAATGACGATCTGCTCGGGGTCGACGTTGACCGATCGGTGTTCGAATAGCCATTTACCGATCGCGCGCCTGAGCCCCGGCTCCCCGCCGGGATCGCCATAGCCCTCTGGCGGTAACTTCCGTCCCGCTTCACGGCAGGCATTGCGCCATACATCAAGCGGCAGGGTGCGGGCGCTCGACTGTCCGGGACGCCAGTCGAGGCGCGTACTCGCCGCTCGTTCAGGCGCAGCTTGTGCATCGGCGGCGATACGACGCAGCAGCGATGGCGTCCAACTCGCCCCCATCGCGGCCCTGCGGACTGCGGGTACATTTGCGACGACAAATGTGCCATGACGCCCGCGCCCATCAAGAATGCCTTCGGCGATCAACTCATCATAGGCATCGACGACACAGTTGCGCGCCACCCCCAGTTGGGCAGAAAGTTCGCGGCTGGGCGGCAACCGCGCGCGGGCGGGCAGCGCGTGGCTGACGATCTTCTCGCGCAGTTGCCGAGCAATCTGCCTGAAAATCGGCACGCCCGAGTCCCGCTTCAGTTCGAGGGCGATCAGGGCCGGCAGCGCCTGCCTGGATGAACGGTTCGCAACCATAAATGATCCAAACTGATTCGACTTTGGTTCTTGAGAATCCCGCGTAAATCGACAAAATTGGCGAACCAACAATATCACGGGATCGCCATGCGCATCCGCATCATCACCGACGACTTCACAAGTGCGCTCGACGGCACGGCCTGCTTCGCGGAGCGTGGCTGGGAGACAGCCGTGCTCGTCCGTCCCGACAGCACTGCGACGGCGGCGGTCGTCAGCTTCGATACGGATTCCCGCGAATACCCACCGGCGCTCAACCACGACGCTGTCGCAACGGCCGCGCGCGCGTGGCGCGACGCGGACGTACTGGTCCTCCAGTTCGATTCGACATTGCGTGGCCGGGTCGCGCGCGATTGCTTGACGGCACTTGCCGCCTCCGGCCGGCGCAAGCTGCTCGTCGCACCGGCGTTTCCGTCCGCCGGGCGTACGGTCGAGGAGGGCGCCGTACGAGTAGACGGCGTGCCCGTGCACGAAACGGCATTCCGACACGATCCCGTGCTGCCGGTACGGGAATCCAGGATCCCGGCATTGTTTCGCGCGCATCAAATCGAGATGAAGGTCGCGCGCGACGCGGCGCACGCCCGCGCGCTGCTGGAGGTGGACGACGCCGTGGTGGTCGATGCGCGCACCGAAGCGGACCTCGATGCAATCGTGACGACATTTGCGAGGCAGCCCGATCTGCTGCTGGCGGGATCGACGGGGCTGCTGCGCGGTCTCGCACGCGTGCTCTCGCGCGCTGGTGGTGCGCCGGACGTACGCGCGGGCTGCTCCGATTACGCAGTCGCGCCTGCGCTGTCTGCCGGTCGGCCGTGGCTTGTCGTGGGCAGCCTCAATCCGCGATCGCGGCGGCAACTCGCGGTCGCTCGAGCGCAATGCGCAATAGACGTACTGGCCACCGAGGAAGCGCGTTCGCCGATCAGCAGCGTGCCGCAAGCGGTGTTGCGCGATGTCGTGACGCACGCCGTGAATGCCATTAGCAGCGGCGCCTGCGACGGGCTCGTTGTGACCGGCGGGGAAACCGCGCGGCGCATCATCGACGCGCTGCCGGTAGTGTCGTTGCGCGTGTGCCGCGAAATCATGCCGGGGGTGCCATTAGCCGAAGTTCGAACCGCGAAGGGTCGATTTCCCTTGATCACGAAAGCCGGTGGTTTCGGAGACGACGCCGCCTTGGTGGCTTGCATCCACACACTGACCGGAGCAAAACCATGAAGCAGAAACCAATAGCCGTCACGATGGGGGACGCCGCAGGCATCGGGCCGGAGATCATCGTCAAGACATTTGCCAACACCGCGTTCATCGCCGAGCACCCGTCGTTCGTGATCGGCGATACGGGTGTGTTACGGCGCCAAGCCACGGCACTCCGCCTGGAGCTGGCGATAAGAGAGGCCACCTCAGTCGCCGAAATCGAACCGCAGCCTGGCGCGCTTGATGTCTTGCGGGTGCCTGGCGCGAACGCACTACCGCCCGATTTGCCCATTGGCGCGGTGAATGCCGCTGCCGGTCAGGCCGCATTCGGCGCGATCCGTACAGCGATCGATCTCGCAGCTCGGGGCGAAATCGCCGGCATCTGCACGGCGCCGATCCACAAGGAAGCGCTCGCCGCCGCAAACGTGCCTTATGCAGGTCACACTGAAATGCTCGCGGACCTCTCGGGCACGCGTGACTACGCGATGATGCTCGTCAACCCGACGCTGCGTACGATCCTCGTGACGGTTCACTGCTCCATGCTCGATGCTGTCGCGAAGCTGTCCGTCGAAACCGAACTGCGCATCATCCGGCTCGCCGATCGCGCGATGCGTGAGCTCGGCATCGAGCGTCCCCGCGTGGCGGTCGCCGGCCTCAACCCGCACGCGGGTGAAGGAGGCCTTTTCCGGCGCGAGGATATCGACATCATCGCGCCCG
>Ga0157370_10008020_pt1 | contig 11441 bp, 8 predicted proteins | sample C35metaG_FD_113463 | JGI IMG/M metagenome (GOLD analysis project Ga0157370, IMG submission 113463) | Corn rhizosphere microbial communities from Kellogg Biological Station, Michigan, USA - C3-5 metaG | ecosystem: Host-associated > Plants > Roots > Rhizosphere > Soil | place: USA: Michigan... | reverse complement strand
GGTCGGGCTGGTCACGTTGATCTCGGTGACCGACTCGCCGATCACGTCGAGCCCGATCAACAGCAGCCCGCGCGGCGCGAGCACCTTGCCGATCGCCTCGGCGATCTCGCGGTTGCGCGCGGTCAGCGGCTGCGCCACGCCCTTGCCGCCCGCGGCCAGGTTGCCGCGCACCTCGGTGCCCTGCGGAATGCGCGCCAGCACGAAGGGCGCCGGCTCGCCCGCGATGATCAGGATGCGCTTGTCGCCCTGCACGACCTCGGGCACGAAGCGCTGCACCATGATCGTCTCGGTGCCGTCCTTGTTGAGCGTCTCGACGATGGAACCCAGGTTCAGCGCGTCCTGCTTCACGCGGAAGATGCCCATGCCGCCCATGCCGTCGAGCGGCTTGAGGATGATGTCGCCGTGCTCCGCATGGAAGTCGCGCACGGCCTGCGCGCTGCGGGTAACCAGCGTGGGCGTCACGAACTGCGGAAACTCCATGATCGCGAGCTTCTCGGGGTGATCGCGCAGCGCGCGCGGCGAATTGACCACCTGCGCGCCCTCGCGCTCGGCCTGCTGCAAGAGGTGCGTCGAATAGATGTACTCGGCGTCGAAGGGCGGGTCCTTGCGCATCAGCACCGCGTCGAAGTCCTTGAGCGCCTTCGATTCGGTGATGTCGACCGTGTACCAATCCTTGGCGTCGCCCGTCAGCGTGATCTGCTGCACCGTCGCGGTGACCAGCCCGCCCGACTTCCACTGGATGTCCTGCGGCAGGCACGCCGCGATGCGATGGCCGCGCCGCTGGGCCTCGCGCATCATCGAGAAGGTGGTGTCCTTGTAGATCTTGAAGTGATCGAGCGGGTCGGCGACGAAGAGGATGTTTTTCACGAGACGTTCTTTCCGGCGCCGGATGCGGCGGCCACGTTGGTTTCTGGGGCGATGTTGCCGGAAGCGGCCATCTCCTTGCCGACAGGGGCTTTTTGCTTCCACCCCACCTGCTGCACGGCCAACGCCACCGCCCCGGCCACCACGCCCCAGAAGGCCGAGCCGATGCCCGCCAGCGTGACGCCCGAGAGCGTGACCAGGAAGGTGATCAGCGCCGCCTCGCGGTGCGATTCGTCGCGCACCGCGGCCGCGAGCCCGCCGCCGATGGTGCCCAGCAGGGCAAGGCCCGCGATGGCCGCGACCAGCTCCTTCGGAAATGCAGTGAGCAGCCCCGTGACCGCCGCGCCGAAGAGCCCGATCACCACGTAGATCGCGCCGCAGCTCACGGTCGCGGTGTAGCGCCGCGCCGGGTCTTCATGGGCTTCGCGGCCCATGCACATGGCGGCCGTGATGGCGCTCAGGTTCAGCGCGAAGGCGCCGAAGGGCGCGAGCACCAGCGTCGCGATGCCGCTGATGGTGATGAGCTTGCTCACCGGCAGGTCGCTGTAGCCGCTCGCGCGGATCGCCGCCACGCCGGGGAGGTTCTGCGAAGCCATCGTCACGACGAAGAGCGGCAGCGCCAGGCTCACGACGGCCTGCCAGCTGAAGACCGGCATCGTGAACACCGGCCAGGTGAGCGAAAAATGCACCGACGACCACGCCAGCTCGCCGCGCGCCGCCACGAAGACGATGGCCACGAGCAGCGTGAGCGGCACCGCGTAGCGCGGCAGCATCCGCTTGGCGATGAGATAGGTGACGAGCATCAGCAGCACCAGCGGCAGGGCGGTCTGCGCCGCGACGAAAGCCGAAATGCCGAAGCGCGCCAGCACGCCGGCCAGCAGCGCCGAGGCGATGGCCATCGGAATTTTGTTCATCACGCGCTCGAACCAGCCGGTGGCACCGGCCAGCACGATCAGCACCGCGCAGACGATGAAGGCGCCCACCGCCTCGCCCATGCTGTAGCCCACGCCCGCGACCGCCAGCACCGCGGCGCCCGGCGTGCTCCAGGCAATCATCACCGGCTTCTTCCACCAGAGCGACGGCAGCACCGAGGCCAGCCCCATGCCGATGCCCAGCGCCCACATCCACGAGGCTGCCATTTCGGGCGTGGCGCCGAAAGCCTGCGCGGCCTGGAACACGATGGCCACGGAACTCGTGAAACCCACGAGCACGGCGACGAAACCCGCGGTGAAAGCCGAAAGGCTCAGGTCCTTGAAAAATGACATCGGGCGATTGTGCCGGGAGCCCAAGCGCCCCGTTGGGGCCCGTTCGGCACAGGAATTGCGGAGATTTCGGGCCACGCACCGCCGTGGCCCAACGATGGAGACCCCCATGAACACTTCAGCCCCACTCGACCCCGCCGCGGTCGTCGACGAATTCCTCCGGCTCGTGATGATCCCCGACCCGCAATCGGCCTCGCGCTTCACCGCGCCCGACATCCGCATCCGCTTCACCGGCAACCGCGCGATGCACGCGCCCGGCGACACCTCGGCCTTCAATGCCAAGCGCTACGCCTGGGTCAAGAAGAAGATCGAGCGCACCGAAACGGTGGCCGGCGGCACGCCCGAAGCGACCGTGGTCTACAGCCTGGGCACGCTCTACGGCGCCTGGCCCGACGGCACAGCCTTCGAAGGCAACCGGTACGTCGACCGCTATGTGGTGAGCCACGGCCTCATCGTGCAGATGGACGTGTGGAACGACAGCGCCGAGTGGCTGCTGGTGCGCGCCGGCCTCGCGGTGCTGTGAGGCGAGGCGCATGACGACACGCTGGCCCGACCTGCTGCCCTCGCACGATCGCTTCGACTACCGGCCGATCACGCGGCGCCCCGACTACGCTTGGCCGAACGGCGCGCGGCTGGCGGTGTACCTCGGTTTCAACATCGAGCACTTCGCCTTCGGCGACGGCCTGGGCGCCTGCATCGGCCCGGCCTCGCCGCAGCCCGATGTGCTGAACCATGGTTGGCGCGAGTACGGCAACCGCGTGGGCGCGTGGCGCTGTCTCGAACTGTTCGATGCGCTGGCGCTGCCGACCGGCGCGCTCATCAACACCGCGCTCTACGACCACTGCCCGGAGCTGGTCGAGGCTTGCGTGGCGCGCGGCGACGAACTGATCGGGCACGGCCACAGCAATGCGGAACGCCAGGGTGCGTTCGACGAAGAACACGAGCGCGCCTTGCTCTTGCGCTGCCGCGAACGCATGCTGCGCGAAAGCGGAAAGGCGCCTGCAGGCTGGCTGTCGCCGTGGATCTCGGAGAGTGCCGTCACGCCCGACCTGTTGGGCGAAACCGGCTACGGCTACACGCTCAACTGGTGCCACGACGACCAGCCGGTGCGCATGCGCACACGCAATGACGGCTCGATCTGGTCGGTGCCGTATCCGCAGGAGCTCAACGACATCCCGATGATCGTGGGCCGCCTGATGGACGCAAAGGATTTCAGCGCGATGGTGGTCGACAACTTCGAGGAGATGCGGGAGCAGTCGCGTGCGCAACCGTTGGTGATGGGGCTGGCGCTGCATCCGTACATCGTGGGCCAGCCGTACCGGCTGCGGCACCTGCGCACGGCGCTCGCGCACTTGGCACGTGCGCGGGACCGGGGGGAGATCTGGTTCACGACGCCCGGGGCGATCGCGGCGCACATGACGCAGCTTGCGGCGGAGCGGGCCGGAGACTTCGATTGAGTGAATGAAGGAGCCATCGCTCCTTCATCCGCTTCAGATCTCGATCTTCGACCCCAGCTCCACCACCGCGTTGTTCGGCAGCCCCAGGAACGCCGCCGCCCCGCTCGCGTTGTGGTGCATCTGCGCGAACAGCTTCTCGCGCCAGGGCGCCATGCCGCTGCCCAGCGTGGGGATCACTACGTCGCGCGAGAGGAAGTAGCTCGTCGCCATCGGCTCCAGCTGGCAGCCGCGCAGGCGCGCATGCTCCAGCGCGCGCGGCAGGTCGATGTCGTTCTTGAAGCCGTAGTGCACGATGACCTGCCAGCAGTGATGGCCCAGCGCCTCGATCTCGATGCGCTTGTCCATCGGGATCCAGGGCACCTCGTGGTTGCGCACGGTGACGAACATGTTCTGCTCGTGCAGCACCTTGTTGTGCTTCAAGTTGTGCAAGAGCGCGTTGGGCACGACGCCCGGCTCGGCGGTGAGGAACACGGCCGTGCCGTCCACCCGCGCCGGCGGGCTCACGAACACGGAATCAAGAAAAGACTTGAGGTCGATCGCATCCGCGTGCTGTGCCTCGCCCATCAGGCGACGGCCTTCCTTCCAGGTGATCATCAGCGTGAACACGAAGCCGCCGATCAACAGCGGGAACCAGCCGCCCTCGAACAGCTTGAGCAGGTTCGAGGCGAAGAACAGGAAGTCGACCACGAAGAAGACCGCGGTCGATGCGATGCACAGTGCCAGCGGCAGCTTCCACGCATAGCGGATCACGAAGAAGGTCAGGATCGTGGTGATCAGCATGTCGGTGGTCACCGCGATGCCGTAGGCCGCGGCCAGGCTGCTCGAGGTGCGGAACATCACCACCGCCAGCACGATGGCCACGAACAGGCCCCAGTTGACCAGCGGAATGTAGATCTGCCCCGCAGTGCGCACGCTGGTGTGCTCGATGTTCAGGCGCGGCAGGTAGCCCAGCTGGATCACCTGGCGCGTCACGCTGAACGCGCCGGTGATGAGCGCCTGCGAGGCGATCACCGTCGACAGCGTCGCCAGCAGCACCAGCGGAATCAGCGCCCACTCGGGCGCCATCATGAAGAAGGGGTTCTTCACCGCCTCGGGGTTCTCCAGCAGCAGCGCGCCCTGGCCGAGGTAGTTGAGCGTGAGTGCCGGCATGACGACCGAGAACCAAGCGATGCGGATCGGCTTCTTGCCGAAATGCCCCAGGTCGGCATACAGCGCTTCGGCGCCGGTCACGCACAGCACCATCGCGCCCAGCAGGATGAAGCTGGTGCCCGGGTTGTCCCAGATGAACTTCAGCGCGTACCAGGGGTTGAGCGCCTTCACGATTTCGGGGTGGTGCAGGATCTGCCACACGCCCAGCACCGCGATGGCCGCGAACCACGCCAGCGTGATCGGGCCGAAGAACTTGCCGATGCCCGCGGTGCCGCGCTTTTGCACGGCGAAGAGGCAGAACAGCACGACCAGGGTGATCGGGATCACGTAGTGCTTGAAGTGCGGCGACACCACCTCCAGGCCCTCGACCGCCGACAGCACCGAGATGGCCGGCGTGATGACGCCGTCGCCATAGAAAAGCGAGGTGCCGAAGATGCCGATGACCAGAAGCACATGGCGAAGGCGCGGCCTGTCGGCCACCGCGCGGGACGCCAGCGCGAGCATGGCGACGAGGCCGCCCTCGCCTTCGTTGTCGGCGCGCAGCACCAGCACCACGTACTTGATCGAGACGATGACGGTGAGGGTCCAGAAGAACATCGACAGGATGCCGTAGACGTTCTGGACGGTGAACGGCACATGGCCGTGGCCGAACACTTCCTTGACGGCATACAGCACGCTGGTGCCGATGTCGCCATAGACGACGCCGATGGCGCCGACGATCAGGCCGGCAGAGATTGTTTTGGGAGCTGACACGAAGTCGATGAGGAAAAGGGCTGGCCGTGATGGATCGACGCGTCAGACACGCGGGGGTGTCGTGGCGGCAGAACACTCGGGTTCCACCACGCGTCACCCCTCCCGCCCTTTTGATTCCGTTGCTGTGGGGCCGCTATTTTGCCGTTGCCCGCTGACGCCGCAACCCGGCGGCGGCAATCATTCGTAGATTTCGGCGTCCGGGTCGGTCGCTTCCATCTCGTAGCTGGCCGCGACCATGGCCAGGCGGCCGACCACGCCATACATATAGAAACGGTTCGGCGCGCTCGCTCCGGGCTTGGCACCAGGCTGGGGCATGTGCGTGCTTTCCGAGAAAGCCAGCGGCACGAAGCTCGCGCCCGGGAGCTTCAGGTTCTCGTCGGCCGCCTGCTCGGCGTGCACCCGGTAGAAGCCGCCGACCACGTAGCGGTCCATCATGTAGACGACCGGCTCGGCCACGCCGTTGTGCACGCGCTCGTTGGTCAGCACGCCTTCCTGGACGATCAGTTCGGTGGGTTCGCGCAGGTCGCGCCCGGCGGAAGTCTTGGCCGCCGAGGAGGTGCTGGTGCGCGACTTGCCGATCAGTGCCTCGACTTCCTTGGCATCGCGCACCGTCACCACGCCCGGGCTGCCGCTGCCGCTGTGGCCGCCCTTGACGACCACGAACGGCTTTTCGTTGATGCCGTATTCCTTGTACTTGCGGCGCACCTTGGTGAGCACCGCGTCGACATGGCTGGTCAGCACATCGATGCCGCGGCCCTCGGCGATGTCGACGCCTTCGGCGCGCGCGTAGATCGGGTTGATGAGCCAGGGGTCGATGCCCAGCAGCTTGCCCAGGCGCTTGGACAGCTCTTCATAGCTGTGCAGGTGGTTGCTCTTGCGGCGCACCGACCAGCCTGCGTGCAATGGTGGCAGCAGGTATTGCTCGTGCAAATCCTCGAGGATGCCCGGCGTTCCTGCAGAAAGCTCGTTGTTGAGCAAAATTGTGCAGGGATCGAAGTTCTTCAGCCCCAGCCGTCGCTTGCTGCGCACCACCGGCTCGAGGGTCACGGTCTCGCCGTTGGGCAGTTCGACCTTCTTGGGCGACTTGATGGCCGGATCGACCGAGCCAACCCGCACATTCAGCCCCGCCATGTGGAAGATGCGCACGAGTTGCGCGATGTTGGCAAGATAAAAGGTGTTTTTGGAGTGGTTTTCCGGAATGACGAGCAGATTGCGCGCTTCCGGACAGATCTTCTCGATAGCCGCCTGCGCGGCCTGCACCGCCAGCGGCAGCATTTCCTTGGTGAGGTTGTTCCAGCCACCCGGAAAGAGATTGGTGTCGACCGGCGCGAGCTTGAAGCCCGCATTGCGGATATCGACGGAGCTGTAGAACGGCGGCGTGTGCTCCATCCATTCGAGGCGGAACCAGCGCTCGATGGCGGGCATCGAGTCGAGCACCCGCTGTTCCAGTTCGTTGATCGGGCCGGTCAGGGCGGTGACGAGATGCGGAACCATGCGGCGGCCTTCTTCGATTTTTACTTAGAGGTGGAGCGGAACAGTAGGAATTGGGGATGTCCGCCCCAATGACAAGACCGGCAACCCCGCGCAGGCAGCTTCGGCATTCATCACGTGCGCACTTCGCCCTGCCCGAGCACCACGTACTTGAGCGAGGTCAGCCCTTCGATGCCAACCGGCCCACGGGCGTGGAACTTGTCGGTGCTGATGCCGATTTCGGCGCCCAGGCCGAACTCGAAACCGTCCGCGAAGCGGGTGCTCGCATTGACCATGACACTGGCCGAATCGACCTCGCGAAGAAATCGCTGCGCGTGCACGTGGTCGCGCGTGACGATGGCGTCGGTGTGGTGGCTCGAATAGCGGTTGATGTGCGCAATGGCCTCATCGACGCCGGCCACGACCTTGATGCTGATCACGGCGGCGAGGTATTCCTCGGACCAGTCGGATTCGAGCGCATCGATCACCTTGGCAGCCGGATCGAGCGCCGCCTCGTCCGAACGCAGGATGCGGGCGGCGGCCGGGTCGCAACGCATTTCCACGCCCTTGGCCGCGAAGATGGCGGCGATCTGGGGCAGGAAGTCTTCCGCGACCACCTCCGACACCAGCAGGCCTTCGGCGGCATTGCAGGGGCTGTACTTCTGGGTCTTGGCGTTGTCCACGATGCGCAGCGCCATGGCGAACTCTGCCGTGTCGTCCACGTAGACGTGGCAGTTGCCGTCCAGGTGCTTGATGACCGGCACCTTGGCGTCGCGGCTGATGCGCTCGATCAGGCCCTTGCCGCCGCGCGGAATGATCACGTCCACGAACTCGGGCATAGCGATGAGCTGGCCCACGGCCTCGCGGTCGGTGGTCTGCACCAACTGCACCGCCTCGACCGGCAGGCCCGCTTCGGCCAGCGCCTCGGACACCAGCAGCGCCAGCGCCTTGTTCGATTCGATCGCTTCCGAGCCGCCGCGCAGGATGGCCGCGTTGCCGCTCTTGATCGCCAGGCTCGCGGCCTCGATGGTCACGTTGGGGCGGCTCTCGTAGATCATGCCGAACACGCCGATCGGCACCCGCATCTGGCCCACGCGGATGCCGCTGGGCTGCTGCTTCATGCCGATGATCTCGCCGATCACGTCGGCCATGCCGGCGAGCTGTTCGCAACCCAGGGCCACGGTCTCGATGACTTTCGGGGTGAGCTTGAGCCGGTCGACCATCGGGGCCGAGAGGCCGGCGGCCGTGGCGCGTTCCAGGTCTTTCTGATTGGCGACCGCCAGCGCCGGGCCGGCTTCGCGCAGGCGCCGGGCGAGCGCCTTCAATGCTATGTTTTTAGTAGCTGCATCCGCACGGGCCATGAGGAAAGCAGCGGTCTTTGCCTGCAGCCCGAGGGCCTGCATGTGCTCGCTGACGTTGAACGCATTCATGTCGGCATTTTCCCACGCAGACCTGTGACCCGGCTTACACGGGCCTTTTGGTGCCTGGAGCCATCCAATCAGGCGCGGCGCGCTGCCGCCGGCGCACTGCTGCACGCACGGCACAGCATCAGCGCCAGCCGTTGCAGGGCCTGCCAGCCGCTGGCGGGCCAATCGGGTTGCTTGAGGCCCTTGCAGATGCCGTCCACCAGGTGGGCCGCGCGCAGCAGGCGCGCCAGCATGCGGTCGTCCAGCCGCGGCAGCACGCGCTCGAAGGCGCGCTCGCGCGGACCCCAGATGCGATTCTCGCGCAGCGCCATCGGCAGCGGACGGCCGGCGGCCATGGCATCTTTCACGCGCTTCAACGCGCGGATGTCCTCGGCGATCGTGTAGTGCACCAGCACCTCGGCCTCGCCCTCGGCCTGCAGGCCGTCGAGCATGCGCGCCACGCGCTGCGGATTGCCCGCGAGCACCGCTTCGGAAAGCTTGAACACGTCGTAGCGCGCCACGTTGTTGACCGCGCCTTCGACCTGCTCCCAGCTCAGTTCACCCGCCGGATGCAGCAGCGCGAGCTTCTGGATTTCCTGGTGCGCCGCGAGCAGGTTGCCTTCGACCCGGTCGGCAAAGAACTGCAGCGTGCGCTGGCCTTCGTCGCCCGGCATCACGCGCTGGCCCTGCTGCCCGAGGCGCTGCGCGATCCACTGCGGCAACACATTGCGCTCGATCGGATCGACCTGGATGCTCACGCCGTTGTTCTCCAGCGCCGAGAACCAGGCGCCGGTGCGCGTGGCCTTGTCCAGACGCGGCAGCATCACCAGCGTGAGCGTGCTGTCGTTGCCCGGCGCGGACTCGGCCAGTTGCTGCAACGCCGTGCTGCCGTCCTTGCCGGGCTTGCCCGAGGGGATGCGGATCTCGACGATCTGCTTGTCGGCAAAGAGCGAGAGCGAGCCCCCCGCCGCCAGCACCGCGCTCCAGTCGAAGTGCGCGCCGGCCACGGTGTACGAACTGCGCTCGGTGTAGCCCTGCTCGCGCGCGGCGGCGCGGATGGCGTCGGCTGCCTCCTGTGCGAGCAGCGGCTCGTCGCCATGGATCGTGTAGAGCGGCTTGAGCCCCTTCTGCAGGTGGCCCCCGAGTTGGGCGCTGGCAAGTTGCATGAAAAGAAATCGCTGCGGCGCGGGCGCCTAGAGTTCCTTGACGGCGGCGAGGCGGCGCATCAGCTGCTGTGCGATGTCGCTCTGCATGTCGCGGAACAGCAGTTCGGCTTCGCCTTCCTTGGCGAGCGCGTTGGTTTCATTGAAGCTCAGGTCCCGCGTCTGCGACACCTCCGAAGCCGAGAGCAGTTCCTTGCCGCCGGGCGTCTTCAGGCTGAAGCGCACGCGCAGGCGCAGTTGCAGCTCGCGCAGCGCGCCGGCCGAATTGGTCGAGATCACGAAACGGTCGCGGTCTTCGCCCAGCACCACCAGCACCGCATCGGCGGTCTTGGCGTCTTCCTTGGGCACCAGCGTCACCGTGCCGGCCGCGCGCAGGTCGCGCCGGATCTGGTTGATCAGCGCGGAATTGCCCTCCACCGACAGCGTCTTGAACGCGAAGACCGGCGCCTTGCGCAGCTCGAAGCCGCAGCCGGCCAGGCCCACGCTGGCGCCCACGGCCGTCAAACCGAGGAGAAAGCCGCGGCGCGGCAACGAGGCATTGCGTTTGTTCATGCTTCTATCGTTCAAAGGACCACGTTGACCAGACGGCCGGGAACCACGATCACGCGCTTGGGCGGCGCGCCCTCGGCGAAGGCGACGAAATCGTCGCAGGCGAGCGCGAGCTTCTCGATCTCGTCCTTGGAGGCGCCAGCCGGCACCAGCAGCTTGCCGCGCAGCTTGCCGTTGACCTGCAGCATGAGTTCGATCTCGTCCTGCACCAGCGCCTCGACGTCGACCGTCGGCCAGGCTGCGTCGAGCAGGCCGCCCAGGTCCTTGTCGTAGCCGAGCTCCGTCCAGAGCTGCTGGGCGATGTGCGGGGTCGCGGGGTACAGGCAGCGCAGCAGGATGCCCAGGCCCTCGCGCACCGCGGCCGCATCGCCCGCGCTGCCGTCGGGCTTGAAGCCTTCGAGCGCGTTCAGCAGCTTCATCGCGCCCGACACCACCGTGTTGTATTGCATGCGCTGGTAGTCGTAGTCGACCTGGCGCAGCACCGTGTGCACCTCGCGGCGCAGCGCCTGGGCGGCCTTGCCGAAGGTCTGTGCGCCCGCCTTGGCCGGCGCCACGTCCGCCTGCGCCACGCCGAAGTTCCACACCCGGCGCAGGAACCGGTAGCTGCCTTCGACAGCCGCGTCGTTCCACTCGAGCGTGGCTTCGGGCGGCGCGGTGAACATGGTGTACAGGCGCGCGGTGTCGGCACCGTACTTCTCGATGAGGTCTTGCGGATCGACGCCGTTGCGCTCGCTCTTGCCCATCTTGCCGACGCCGCCGTACTCGACCTTCGTGCCGTCGGCCAGCGTGCCGCCGGTGATGCGGCCCTGCGCGTCGAGCACCGCCGTGACTTCGAGCGGCGGGAAGTAGTCCTTGCCGCCCTTCTCGTTGCGCCTGTAGAAGATGTGGTTGAGCACCATGCCCTGCGTGAGCAGCTTGGCGAAAGGCTCGTCGGCCTTCACGAGGCCCAGGTCGCGCATCACCTTGGTCCAGAAGCGCGCGTACAGCAGGTGAAGAATCGCGTGCTCGATGCCGCCGATGTACTGGTCCATCGGCATCCAGTAGTCCGCGCCCTCGGCGACCATGGCCTGGTCGTTCTTCGGATCGCAGTAGCGCATGAAGTACCACGACGAATCGACGAAGGTGTCCATGGTGTCGGTCTCGCGCCGCGCGGGCTTGCCGCACACCGGGCACACCACGCCGGCATGGAAGCCTTCGTGCTTGTTCAGCGGGTTGCCCGAGCCGTCGGGCACGCAGTCGGTCGGCAGCACCACGGGCAGGTCCTTCTCGGGGACCGGCACCGCGCCGTGTTCTTCGCAATGGATGATCGGGATCGGCGTGCCCCAGTAGCGCTGGCGGCTCACGCCCCAGTCGCGCAGGCGCCAGGTG
>Ga0157370_10008019_pt1 | contig 11441 bp, 9 predicted proteins | sample C35metaG_FD_113463 | JGI IMG/M metagenome (GOLD analysis project Ga0157370, IMG submission 113463) | Corn rhizosphere microbial communities from Kellogg Biological Station, Michigan, USA - C3-5 metaG | ecosystem: Host-associated > Plants > Roots > Rhizosphere > Soil | place: USA: Michigan... | reverse complement strand
TATTGGTATTCTGGGTAAGATTGCCGCTAACGGAATACGTGAGCTCACCTACCTTATCCCGATAGTTCAACGAGATCTCCCAACCCTTGTTCTGCACGATGCCCACGTTCTGATAAGGCGCCGTTAATCCCCCATACAGGGAAGACAAAGGCAGCTGTACCAGGATATCATTCGTCCGGCGATCATACCAGTCGAAGGTCAGCGCCAGCCGCTGATGCAGCAGCACGATATCCGTGCCCACATCTGAAGTGGTAGTGGACTCCCACGTAATATTCGGATTCGACAGCTTGGTGGGCGCGAGACCCGCGGACAATGTATTGCCGAAGATATAGTTCTGCCCCGCAGAATAGAGGTTCGTGAACTGGTAATTGCCGATGTTCTGATTACCAAGCTTCCCCCAGGAACCGCGGATCTTGATATCATCCACGAACGAAAGCCCTGCATTTTTGAAAAAGCTTTCTTCGCTCAGCCGCCATGCCGCGGAGAAGGCGGGGAAAACACCCCAATGATTGGCCGGCGCAAAATGGGAGGACCCGTCATACCGCAGATTGCCTTCTACGATATATTTCCCCTTGTAGTCATAGTTCACCCTGCCGAAATAGGAAGACAGCGTATTGGCCGAAGAGCTGCCCGTCACCTTTGGCTGAGACAGTCCGGCATTCAGCTCCCATGTATTATTGCCGGGGAAACCCTGTATGCTGCCGGAAAAATTTCCGCCATTGGAATACTCCCGGCTGGTACCCGCCAGGGCGCTGACATGATGATCCTCGCCAAAATTATGCGTGTAATGCAAAGTGGAATACAGTGTCAGGTACACATTGTTGCTACTGCTTTGCAACAGCACGCTGGGCACATTGGCATTGTTCACCGTGATCTGGTTCTTCTGGAAATTCCAGAGATTCTGAATGGCGCCTGCCAGCTTGTACTGCTTATAGCCATTGTTGCTGAGCTCAGCGCTTCCATTCACATCCCATACCAGGTCCTTTAGGATATTCCACTGGCCGAACAGCTTTCCAAAAGAATACTGCTGCGTCTGCGGGTAGAACCAGGTACGCATATATTGCAGTGGGTTGGCGACGTTGTTACTTTCGTCATCCGTATTCCTTCCACCATACATCAATTGTCCATTCTTCACCAAATAGGGAGTAGTTCCCGGTGTGGAGTTCGCGCTGTAATAGATCAGGGTGGTCACATCATAGGGTTCATTGATCTTATTGTAATAGGCGGCAATATTACCACCCACCTTGATCTTGCTGCTGAGCTTATGATCCAGGTTGAGACGCAGGCTGTATTTTCTCGCATCCGTTGCCTGCATGATACCCTTCTCATACTGATAGCCCATGGAAAGATAAAAGTTCGTTTTATCGCTGCCGCTGCTTATGGACAGATTGTGATTCGTCACGGAGCCCCGGTCGAATAGGGCGTCGATCCAGTTCGTATTTGGAAAAAGCGTCCTGTCCGTGGCATTTTGCCAGGCATCGATCGTTGCCTGTTTGAAAAGGTCCGTATTGGCGGGATTATCCGCCTTGTTGATCCCGTTCATCATTTTCATATAGGTGACATAGTCGGTCACAGGCTTGAAAAGATGCGAGCCCTTCTCAAAACCCGCATAGCCATTGTACCGGACAATAGCCTTCCCTTCCTTTCCCCGCCGGGTAGTCACCAGGATGACGCCATTGGCCGCCCGGCTGCCATAGATCGAGGCGGAAGCCGCATCCTTCAGCACCGAGATGCTGGCCACATCGTTGGGATTGATATTATTCAAAGAGCTTACAACCCCGTCTATCAGCACCAGCGGGTTCGCATCATTCAGCGTTCCTACCCCTCTTATACGGAGGACGGCGCCGCCATGACCTGGTTGACCGGTAGTTTGCGACACCGAGATGCCCGAAGCCATACCGGACAATGCCTGTGACACATCCGTAATGGGACGGTTCTGCAGCTCCTGGTCATAGTTCACCGTAGCCACCGCACCTGACAGGTTCACTTTTTTCTGCGTGCCATATCCCACGATCACCACTTCATTCAGCCGGTTGAACTTTGCCGTCAGCGTAAGGTTAAGCTCCGTCCTGCCATTGAGCCTCGTCTCATAGGATTCCACGCTAACACCCGAGAACTGCAGGGTGGCAGCCGCATCCACGTCCTTCAGCGTAAACTCCCCGTTCTCATTCGTGGAAGCCATATTCTTTCCTCCTTTCACCGCCACGGTGACGCCGGCCAGCGGCTCCCCCCTTTGATTGACCAGACGCCCATGCACCGTAATGGGAGGTGGAGGCGGCGGTTCGACGGCAGGCGCCCCAGAGGATGGAGCAACCACCAGACGCTTGCTGATAACAATGGTATTGCCCTGGATGGACCAGGTCAGCGGCTGCCCTTTCAGACATTCCTCCAACGCATGTTCCAGCGGAACATTCTTAAGGCGTACATCCACCTGCCCCGCGCCCGCAATGTCACGACTGTGATAAAAAAATACATAGCCCGTTTGCTGCTTGATCACGGAAAAGACCTTTTCCAGGCTCACATGCTTTGCCGAATAGGTCACATTCTGTGACAGGCCTTTGGCATTCACCTGTAATAGGGCCATCGTGAGTAGTAAAGCTGTTATCCTCATAGCGAGCCAGGTTTGACGCGCAATCCCGCAAAATGCCGGACGGCAAATTGGAATTTTCATACTTTTGTTGGTGTTTGGGTTTTACGATAAATAAGTCTTCGCCGATTTTATATTCGGGTAACCCGAACTACTTGCCGTTCCACCTCGCACGTGGAGCGGTTTTTTATTCGAATGACCTTGTATACTTACTAATGCCCCTGCCACCCGTCCTGGCAGTCCCGCACGCCCCCAGCAGCTCTTATCTGCCCCCGACAGCCCGAGCCATCCCACCCGCGCCCCTGGCAGCCCGGATCAACCGTCCCCTCAGCCCCATCGTCCCCTACCCCCGAACCACGCTTTGTCGTCCCCGCGACTACTGATAAATGACGATCCGCCGGTCCTCTTCGATCCTGAAATGCACCCTCGTCTGTTCCAGGACCTTCAATACCTGGGCAAGCGTCAGCCCCCGCCCGATGTCCCCCTTGAAATCACCTCCCGCCGTAGGCGTCACTCCGTCGTACTTCACTTCCACATCGTACCAGCGGGCCAATTGCCGCATCACCGTTTGTATATCCGCATTGTCGAAATGGAAATATCCATTCTTCCAGGCCACGACCTCCTCCGCATTCACTTTCGCCACGCTTATCCGTGTATCATGCTGGCCCATCGATGCCTGTTGTCCCGGACTCAGCGTTACCTGGCCTGCAGCATTGCCAACCCGGACGGCGCCTTCCAGCAGCGTGGTTCGCACAGCCGGCTCATCCTCATACGAATTGATATTGAAATGAGTGCCCAGCACCGTAACTTTCTGCCGCCCCGCCTGTACGACAAAAGGTCGGGAGGCATCCGCGGCCACCTCGAAATAGGCCTCTCCGGAGACCTCAACGGAGCGCGTCGCGCCCGTGAACCGTGTAGGGTAGTGCAGGGAAGAAAAGGAATTGAGCCATACCATCGTACCATCCGGAAGAGTCATGCGGAACTGCTTGCCCCGCGCGGTAGTCAATGTATTGTATAATACCGCCAGGTCTTTACCGGAGGTCTGGTACACCAGCTGACCATTGCCTTTCTTGATCACGCTCGTACCGCCCTGCCTGGAGATCTCTCCATTGCCCGCGCTGTCCAGGACGATCTGCGAACCATCCGCCAGCCGGAGGACAGCGCCATCCTTGCCGGGCGCCACATCATTCCTATATACCTTATCGACCCGGGCTATAGTAGGTCGCTGCCGCGGTCTTAACAGGTATATCCCTGCGAGGGCCAGCAGAACCACAGCGGCAGCCGCGCCTACCCATCGTCCGATCCGTCGTAGCCCGATCACCGGACCTATTCTCCGCCCATGGCCCGCCACCGCATCACCCTCAAAAGCTGTCCTCGCCGTACCCGTATTCCTCTCTCCGGCCGTCCCCTCCGTACCCACACCTCGCTTCCCGATCGCTCCCGTCCCATCCACACTCCGCTCATGACCCAACCCCGCCGCCTGCTGCACGGTCAGCAGCATCCGTTGCCGCTGATCTTTGTCCGTAAGACCCTCATGCCTTGCATCAAAACCCTCTCCCTGGATCATGCTCTCATCCGGCAGCTGGTCGTTTTCTTTTATCAGCTGAAAAAATTCCTGCAGCTCGCTTTCAGTCAGCGCATCGCGTAAATAGCCGTCTAATAACTCTTTGTATCTGGACATAAAATTGATGGTGATAGGAACAGGTCGGCGCATTAAAGACGATGCCCCCGCGTGGATGTACCAGTCGGAATAAAAAAAATTTTAGAGGGATCCTATCGTCTGGAGGAGCAGAAGCAGGAGCAGCGACACCAGCTCGTGGCTATGAGCCTGGATATACGTGCGGATAGCGCCCAGCGCCTTATTGAGATGATTACGGACCGTCAGCCGGGAAAGATCCATTTTGCGCGCTATCTCATCCAGCGACATGTCCTCGTTACGCCGCAGCCGATAGATCACCTGCTGCCGGGGTGGGAGCAGCGCCACCGCCTTTTCGATCATTTCCCGCGACTCCTTAAAGATCAGCTGCTGCTCCGGGCTGAATGAAGCCTCTTTAAAATGACGCGCCAGCTGCTGCTGGTATTTTTTCTCCCGGAGATTTTTCCGTAAGTAGTCGATGATATGATTACGGGTGATGATAAACAAATGATCCCGGAAGCTCCGGATCTCCCGCAGCTTATCCCTTTTAAGCCAAAGCTTTAAAAAAATGTCCTGGACGACCTCCTCTGCGCTGTCTGAAGTCTTGGTGTGGAGGATGGCAAAGCCGTACGTCATATCCGCATACAGCTCGAACAGGCGGGCAAACGCTTTCTCGTCGCCGTCGGCCACCAGGTCCAGCAGTCCCTTTTCATCCAGCAGTGAAAGATTCTCGATCATTACGTAAGCAGCAGAGCCCCTTTAATCTTTAGAGAACATAAAAATATAAATTTTACGCGTATATCCCGACATTCTAAAAATTCCGGGGCCAGACTTAATGATTTGATAAACCCGTTATGTCTGGGGAGTTTCGTAACACCTGCTTCGACACGGTCTTACTCACTCATACCCTTCGCTTTGCCCGGGTACGTCGCACTTGCTTCGTCACAGTCCTCGGTCGTAACCTCCGCCTTCGCCAGGACGCGGTTATAGGCCAGCCGCATTTAGCGGCTCAATGGCCTCGTATCCGTACCTTTGCGCCATGGGCCAAAAAAAGCTGATCCGTTTTGCCGCAATCCAAACTTTCCCCAATGTCTTCCAATACCCCGAAGGCATGGCCGGTCAGTGGGCCGGATTCTTTAAGAACGACCACCCCCTCACCCTCGAGCTGGCCTGCGGCAAAGGAGAATACACTGTAGGACTGGCTAAGATGTACCCTCAACGCAATTTTCTGGGCGTAGACCTGAAAGGCAATCGGATTTACATCGGCGCCAAAAAATGCCTGCAGGAAAATATTACCAACGCCGCCTTCCTCCGCACGCAGATTGACAGGCTCCCCACTTACTTCAAGCCCGGAGAGGTAGAAGAGATCTGGCTCACTTTTCCCGATCCGCAGCTGCGAAAGTCAAAGGCCCGTAAAAGACTGACGCATCCCAAATTCCTGCGTCTCTATCGACAGATATTGACCCCCGGAGGACGTATTCATTTGAAGACGGACTCACCCGTACTGTACAATTTTACCCGCCTGGTCATCGATATGTATGGGCTCACCCTCCAGGAAAGCTCGGATAATATATATGCCGGCTCCGGCCCCATAAAAGAAGAGCTGAAGATAAAGACCCATTACGAAAGCCTTGACATCGCAGGCAGCCAGCGCGTGCATTATCTTCTCTTCACGCTGCCCTCCACTCCCTTACCCCCTTCATTGGACGAGGAGCTGCAGCAAAAGGTAAGAGAGATGGAACCCGATGCGGAACAACAAACCATCACAAAGGAATGAAACAGTTCCGGGAAGGCGAGGAGTTCTATTACAACCAGGACGGATTGATGGTCCTCACGGAAAAATATCACCTGGAAAGAGGATATTGCTGTGGCAATGGATGTAAACACTGTCCCTATCATTATGTCAACGTCCCCGAGCCACGCCGTAGCCAATTGAAGGCACAACGAAAAGATCAGCAACATGGCAAAAAAGAAAGCTAAATCCCCCGCGAAAAAGTCAGCCCGCCGGGCAACGGGTCAGACGCCGGCAAAAGCCCGGACCAGCGCCAAAGTCTCCGCACGCCCGGCAAAAGCCCGCCCTGCCAGGCCCGCGGCAAGCAGCATCCCCGCCCGCGAAAAGCTCAAAGCCATCCGCCCTTCTGGTAAGAAGGACGATAACTTCTTTGAATTAGTCCACGAAGTCGCCCGCCAGATCCCCAAAGGCCGCGTCACCTCCTACGGCGCCATCGGCGCCGCCCTGGGCACCCGCAGCTCCGCCCGCATGGTAGGATGGGCGATGAACGCCTGCCACCTCGCTACCAAGCCCGTACCCGCCCACCGGGTCGTCAATAGCATCGGACTGCTCACAGGACGCCATCATTTCAATCCGCCGGAAAAAATGCAAGAGCTGCTGGAAAAAGAAGGAGTAGTGGTAAAAAATAATAAAGTAGTGGATTTCGCCCGCCTGTTCTGGGACCCTTCCATAGAGCTCTAAACCCCCTTGCAGCACTGCGAGACCAGGTTCGATTCTCGTTCAGAGCACAAGTTTATCTCAATTCTCTAAAACCCTCTCTGGCAGCGGGTTTTTTAGTTCTATATGGCTTGCCTCCGATTCAGCAAATCATTGGATGATTAATCTCCAAAATCTTATGGGTTCGACTCTTGAATGCTTCTCCGCTTTTACGTGCTGAATCTTGCCAGCATTCGAACAATTATTCGATTAACATTTATTGCGTATTTTACTTCCTAAACCCCGCTTCCATGGCAGCTGCCCTTTTTAATTTCGTTGTCGGCCTTCTTGGCCTTATTTCCCTTGGGCTTTTGCTGTTTTCTATCGTGCTTTTGGTCATTTCCTGTCAGAAGGTCCCGACGCCAGCGCATTTTGGCTTTCAGACTCATGATTGGGCCCATCGTTTACCTGGTCGGAATGATCAGTCTGTTCCGCTTTTCGGACTGGCGTTATAAAAAAAATGATGCCGAGCATTGCGGGCACGTATCAATATTCTTTTAACGATACCTTTCAGTTAACCTATGTGCTTAGGAGCGATAATACGTTTGTGATCAAAAGTCCGACGATAAACGACTCGGGCACGTGGGCAATCGGGGCGAACACTTACCTGATTCGGTTTTACCATCCCGACAAAAAAGAATTCACGAGGTCATTCTTCAAAATGACTTCCGCTGAACCATCGCTGCTATTCTTGTATGGGAAGGACACAATCCAGTTGATCAAACAACGGTAGGCAAATCTGCCATTCGCAAATTACCGTTTCTGGAATCGATATAACGGCTCCTGATAAGTATTGAAGACAAGAAGAATGTTGACAGCAAGCGACTCACTCACTCCGTAGGCTGCTAACCGGGTTCTTCGACGCTGTATTCACCGACTGGAAACCAACCGTAATCCCCGTAATGACAAGCGCGACCAAAGCCGCCGCGACAAATACCAGCGGGCTGATCGTTATCCGATAATAATACCCCGCCAGCCACTGATGCAGGAAATAATAGGCTACGGGCGCCGCGATCAGGCAACTGATCCCCACCAGCAGAACAAAGTCACCCGACAACAGCAACAACACCTGGCTCACCGACGCTCCCAAAACCTTGCGGATTCCGATCTCCCGGGTACGCTGCTCGGCCGTATAGGCCGCCAGTCCGAAGAGCCCCAGACAGGATATAAAGATCGCCAGCGCCGCGAATATCCCCGCAAGCCGTCCGATTAGCATCTCCATCGCGAATTTCGAGGCATAGCTCTCGTCGACAAAACTATATGTAAATGGATTGTCCGGGCCAAATTTCTCGCAAATGGGTTTCAGCTTCGCCAATGCCATAGACGTAGATACCGTTGGCGCCAACCGTATCGTGTACTGCCATGACCAGCTTGGCTGATAGAGGAACATCCCGGGTTCCGCCGCGGCAAAGGGATTTTGCGTCAGTGCATCCTTCACCACGCCGACAATTCGCAGCCGGTGAGAGGCGCCATGGAACGAGCAGTTCAGATATTGGTTCAATGGCTGCTTCAACCGCATCCGCCGAACCGCCGTCTCGTTGAGAATGACGCTTCCCGAATCTGCGGCTTCATTGCCCTTGAAATCATCTCCCATGACGAAACCGATACCCAGCGTCCGGAAATAGTCGGCATCGCCAACGGCATTCACCACCAGCGACAAAGGCTCGTTTGGCAAACGCCCCGGCCAGTTGTCGATCGTCAGATGTGTGTTCGGGTCCGTCTGCAGATAGGCTGAGCGAGTCACGTTGCTGACTACCCCGGACTCTAGTACCTCCTGTTTGAAAGCCGCAAATGCATCCGAATGCGCCCGTGTTACGATCAGCCGGTTCGGATCATATCCTCTCGACCGGTCCTTGGCATACTGGATCTGCTGGTAGACAATGATGGTAGCAATGATCAGAGCGATGCCGCACGTGAACTGCAACACTACCAATATCTTCCTGGGCAGAGATGCCGCGCGCCCGATACGCATAGTTCCTTTAAGAACTTTCACCGGCTGGAAAGAAGAAAGATAGAAGGCCGGCCGGCTCCCCGCGAGCAGCCCCGTCAGGAACACAACCGAGAAGGTGATCAGCCAGAACAACCCGCTGCCATACGGCACCCGAACGTCGTCCCCCGTCAGCGCATTGAACGCCGGCAGCACCGCCTGCACCAGCGCCATCGACAGCAAGAATGCCATCGCCGTCATCAGCAGCGACTCCACCAGGAACTGCAGGATCAGCTGCCCGCGCAGCGATCCCATCACTTTTCTCACCCCTACCTCTCTGGCCCGCCGTTCACTCCGCGCCGTCGACAGGTTCATAAAATTGATACAAGCGATCATCAGCACCAGCATTCCTATGATGCTGAACATCCGAACATAATCGATCAATCCCCCTTGCGGCCGTCCGTCTTTGAAATCCGAATACAGGTGCCAATCCTTCAGCGGAAAGAACATAGCCTCCCGGTGGAATGTCGTATAAGACTGCGGCGCATACTGTCGCACCAACTTCCTGGCTTTGGCTTCCGCTCTGACGGCATCGGCACCCGGGCGCAATGACATATACAACTGGTAGTAGGCGTCATTCCAATTGGTAAAAGCCTGTTTAATCCCGGGGTCGCGGGCAAAATCGTTGAATGGTAACAGGTAGTTGAAATGGAAGCTGCTGTTGCGAGGTAGATCTCGCACGACGGCGGTCACCTTCAAAAATTCGCTCCCCCACCGAACCGTCTTGTTCAGCACATCCGCTTTCCCGAACAAGCTCCTCGCCGTCGACTCGGTGATCACTATCGAAGAGCCTGGCCCATTCAGCGCCGTAGCAGCATCGCCCTCCAGCAGCGGAAACGCGAACACCTGCAAAAATTCCTCCCCGACATATTGTACATCGCCATAGATACGCTTGTCTTCCACGACCATCGCCTGCTGCCCGATATCGAAAGACTGCGCCACATGCTCCACTTCCGGAATATCCTTCTTCAACGCATCGCCCAGAGGCAGACACACCTCCGCCTGATTCCGGGTAACACCATTATCACTATAATTGAATCGGACTTGGTACGCCCGGTCATACCCGGGAGTCCACCGATCATAGGAAAGCTGGTAGTGCACCCAAAGCCCGATGAGGAATGCCACAGCCATCCCCGTCGCCAGCCCTAATAAATTCAATAAGCTATAAACTTTACCGCGGACAATATTGCGCCAGGCGGTCTTGAAGAAGGTAATAAGCATGCCTATGCGCCTCGAAAAAAATGCCGATTATTGAAAAGATTAAGGATCAATCGACTGTAACAGCGTTTCAACCCCCCAATGTACGCTATCGATACACCGCTTGTTCGGAAGCACTGCTTTTTACCCGTGCAAGGAAGATAAATTTACCCATGGAATTAGTCATTGTTATGGACCACTTCAAGGTCAATTCCCTCCGGCCGGAGAAGATGGAAAATACATGAACTTTCGATCCTATTAAAGGCGCTCGACGTGATGGGTTGCAAGGCCGTAGGCAGAAGAAGCAAAGAGGAGGCGCCGCTGGCAGAACGCTTTCTAACCGGACGACCGGTGTATCATAACCGAACACCGGGTTCCTGGCCCAAGGCACAAGTCGTCATATGCCAGTGCTTTATACGCTGGCATTTTTTTGGCGGCCACTACCTAAATCCCAATGCTGCCATGATTAAAAATCATTTCCTTGTCGCCTGGCGTAACCTGGTCAGGAATAAAGGCTATGCGTCCATCAACATTATCGGTCTGGCCGTCGGTATGGCGGTAACCCTGCTGATCACCCTTTGGGCCGTCAATGAGTATTCGTTTGACCGGTTCCTGCCCGGCTATCAGCAACTCTACCAGGTGAAGATGAATTTCACCGGCCAGCGTACGGGGACATCGACGCAAAATTCGACATGTCTGCCGTTGGCCGACGTGCTGCGCACGGAAGTACCCGGAATTCAGCGGGTAGCGGAGACGAACTCGATCGGCAATGAAGCCAGCGATCTGGTCGTCGGCGATAAAAAATTATACCTGAAAGGTGGCGCGGCCGCTCCCACCTTCTGGCAGATGTTTCCCTTTCCCTTTGTGAAGGGTGATCCTGCCACTGCCTTCCGGGACCCCTTCTCTATCGTGCTCACCGAATCTACCGCAAAGGCATTATTCGGGGATAAAAATCCGCTGAATCAAGCCGTCAAAATAGATAACGACAAGATAGTGAAGGTCACCGGCGTTATCAAAGATCTTCCCGCCAACTCATCGTTTCAATTCAGTTTCCTGATGCCATTCGCCTTCGAAGAGCAAACCCAGGATTGGGTCAAGCAGTCCCGTACTCACTGGACCTATAATTCGTTCAATATTTTTGTCGAGCTGAACCCCGGTGCCAGCCTCGCGCAGATCGCGCCGAAGATCAGGGATATCGTTTATCGAAAGAGTCCCGAAATGAGGGCAGGGAAGCCGCAGATCTGGCTGCAGCCCTATAAGGACTGGCACCTGTACACGGACTTTAAAAACGGCAAAGAGGCAGGCGGCTTTATCGACTATGTGCACCTGTTCACGTTGATCGGAGTGCTGGTGCTGATCATTGCCTGTATAAATTTCATGAACCTGTCGACCGCCCGGTCGGAACGGAGGGCCCGCGAAGTAGGGGTCCGGAAAGCATTGGGTTCCCAAAGGGAGGATCTTATCGCGCAGTTCCTGACGGAGTCCGTTGTCATTGCCGCGATCTCTGCCATGCTGGCCACCCTGCTGGTACAGTTGGTATTGCCGG
>Ga0157370_10008018_pt1 | contig 11442 bp, 9 predicted proteins | sample C35metaG_FD_113463 | JGI IMG/M metagenome (GOLD analysis project Ga0157370, IMG submission 113463) | Corn rhizosphere microbial communities from Kellogg Biological Station, Michigan, USA - C3-5 metaG | ecosystem: Host-associated > Plants > Roots > Rhizosphere > Soil | place: USA: Michigan... | reverse complement strand
GGGCCGCCGGCTTCCTTTTCCACGCGCTGCCAGATCTCGATGGCCATCGGGTCGTCGATCTCCTCCAGGATGTGGCCCACCAGGCCGATGGCGCGCGCCATCACGCCGATGCCGCGGATGATCTTCCAGGGAAAGCCGAACTCCGCGGCAATCGCGCCGATGGCACCGGTGGCGTTGATCGGCAGCGACTTGCCCGAGACGCGCTCGGCCTCTTCCTGCACCGCCTGCATCAGCGCGACGTAGTGGGTGGACAGGCCGTTCTCGGCCGCGATCTGGAACAGGCGCGGCGTGCGCGGGTCGATGGGCTTGTGCAGCGGATGTCCCAGGCCCGGCACGATCTGCTTGCGCGCGCGGAAATCGGCCACGATGTCCTTCGCCATGTCGGGCAGCGGGCGGGACGGCTTCTCGCCGAAGGGAATCGCCTCGTACAGCAACCTGGCCGCGCCTTCTGTGCTGCCGACGAACACGGTGCCCAGGCCGCACAGGCCCGCGGCGACCGCGGCCTGCAGCGCTTCGGGGGCGCCTGCATAAGTGAGGCGCGCGGCCAGTGCGCTCGGCGTCACGCCATGCTCGACCAGGGTGACGGCGATGGCGTTGAAGGTGACTGACTCCTGCGGCGTCGGGATGCGCCCCGTGAGTTCCAGGAAGGCCATGTCGCCCAGGTTCAGGTGGCCGAGGATTTCCGAGGGCAGGTCGCGTCCGCGCACGGTGATCTTGTCGGGGGTGCTGTGGCCCAGTTCGGTGTGCAGGGATTTCTTGATCTTGGTGGTCATGCGCCGAATCTAGTCCCGTCCCGCGCGAGGCGGCTCCGTGATTGCGAAACCCTCCCTTCGGCAAATGCAAATGCCGCCCGCCGGGGTCTTCTGCCACGCTGCGGCCATGGATATCGAATCACTCTCGGCAATGCGCGAAGCGGCGCTCGACTACTTCGTGCGCAGCGGCGCCACCCAAAGACGGCGCGCGTTGATGGAGCGGCCCGGTGCCGGCGAAGCGGAGGGCTGGAGCGCACTCGCCGAACTGGGCTGGACGGGCATGCTGGCCCCCGAATCCGCGGGCGGCCTGGGGCTGGAGTTGGATGGCGCGGCGGAAATCCTGCGTGCGGCCGGCGAGCACGCGGCGCCCGAACCGCTGTTGGCCGTGGCCGGTCTCAGCGCGCTTCTGCTGGCGCGGCTGGATACACCTGCCGCCCGCGCCTTGCTCGCCCACCTGATCGCGGGCCGCAGCCTGCCCGCACTGGCATGGCAGGAGAGCGCGGGCGACCTGAGCGCGGTGCCGCTCGCCTGTGGTTGCGAAAGGCGCGCAGGCAGCGTGCTGCTGCAAGGCGAAAAGCTCATGGTGCTGCCCGGCGCGGCCGCCAGCGGCTGGCTGGTGTCGGCGCGCGGCGAGGACGATGCGGTGATCCTCTGGGTGCCGCGCGGCACCGAAGGCGTGACTGAAACGCCGATGCCGCTGGTTGATGGCGGACAGGCATCGAGCCTGCGCTTCGAGCAGGTCGCGTTGCCGCCCGATGCGGTGCTGGCCGAAGGGCCGGCCGCGCAAGAGGCGCTGCGCCATGCGCTCGCGGCCGGCCAGATCCTGCAGGCGGCCGAGCTTCTTGGCGCGGGGCAGGCGATGCTGGCGCAGACGCTGGCCTACCTGCGCACGCGCTCGCAGTTCGGCAAGCCCATCGGCAGCTTCCAGGCCTTGCAACACCGCTGCGTCGATATGTTCATCCATCTCGAGGTGGCGCAGGCCACGCTGAACGAGGTGCTGGCGTTGGCGAGCACCGGGTTGCCGGTGGAGCGGCTCGAAGCCGAGGCGAGCCGCGTCAATGCGCGCTGCACGGCCGCCGCGCTGCAAGCCTCGCGCACCTCCGTGCAGTTGCACGGCGCCATCGGCTACACGCAGGAATGCGACCTGAGCCTGTTCTACAAGCGCGTGCTGTGCCTCTCGGCGTGGCTCGGCAACGTCACCGCGCATCAACACCGGCATGGCCTGCTCGCAGGCGAAGGCGAAGCGACGACAGGCACTGCCGCATGGACCGGCGAGTTCCCCCGCACCGCCGACTGGTCCGCCATGCCCGAGGCCGAGTTCCGCCGCATGGTGCGCGGCTTCCTGCAGCAGCGCTATCCGCAGGCGCTGCGCTATCTCTCGCACCGCGCGCGATGGAGCGAGATGCGCGACTGGTACCTCACGCTGTCCGCGCAAGGCTGGATCGCGCCGGCGTGGCCCGAGGCGCACGGCGGCATGGGCCTGCCGGCCGACAAGCTCATCGCGTGGATCGAGGAGCTGGAGCAATACGGCGTGGCGCGCGCGCCCGACCAGGGCATCGTGATGATCGGGCCGCTGCTCATCCAGCACGGCACGCCCGAGCAGCAGCAGCGCTTTCTGCCGCGCATCCTGAGCGGCGAGCACGTCTGGTGCCAAGGCTATTCGGAGCCCAATGCGGGCTCCGACCTCGCGGGCCTGCGCACCGAGGCCATCGCGGGCCGCGACGCCGAAGGTGAACACTTCATCGTCAACGGCCAGAAGATCTGGACCACGCTTGCGCAGGACGCCAACCACATCTTCATGCTCGTGCGCACCGACAAGGAAGCGCGCAAGCAAGAGGGCATCAGCTTTCTTCTGTGCGACCTGCGCACGCCGGGCATCACGGTGCGGCCGATCCACACGCTGGCGGGCGAGCCGGAGTTCTGCGAGGTGTTCTTCGACAACGTGCGCGTGCCGGCCGGCAACCTCGTCGGCCAGCTGCATGGCGGCTGGACGATCGCGAAGGCGCTGCTGGGTTTCGAGCGCATCTTCCTCGGCAGCCCCAAGCAGTCGCAGTACGCGCTGGGGCAGCTTGCACGGCTCGCAGAGGCGCGGCGCCTGTTCGCCGAGCCCGTCTTCGCGCAGCGCTTTGCGGCGCTGCGGCTCGATGTGGCCGACCTGACCGCCGCCTACACCAGCTTCGCCAACATCGTGCGCGCCGGCAAGCCGCTGCCCGCATCGGTGTCGCTGTTGAAGATCTGGGCGAGCGAGACCTACCACCGCATCGGCGCCTTGCTGGTCGAGGCCGGCGAAGAGCAGGGCGCGGTCGCCGGCGACCAGGTGCTCGACGGGCAGACTTTCAACGTGCTGTCGCCGCTCATCGGATCGACGGCCGCAATGATCTACGGCGGCACCAATGAGATACAGCGAAACATCCTCGCGCGGCAGGTGCTGGACCTTCCGGCCTGAGCGATGCGAGCGCCGAAGAAATAAACAACAGGAGACAACGCTCATGGAATCCCTCGACCTCACCCGGCGCCATGCCGTCGCTGCGCTGGCGGGCGGCGCATTGCTGTCCGTGCTGCCCTCGCGGGCGTTCGCGCAGCAGGCGCTGCCACCGCTCATCAAGCTCGTGGTGGGCTATTCCGCGGGCGGGCCGGTAGACGGTGCGGCGCGGCTGCTCGCGCCCGCGCTGAGCCAGGAACTCGGCACGCAGGTGATCGTCGACAACCGCCCCGGCGCGGGCGGCTCGCTCGGCGGCAATGCGGTCGCCAAGTCGCCGCCCGATGGCGCCATGCTCTTCCTCGGCGCGAGCCCGACCATCACGATCAACCCGAACGTGCAGCGCAACATGCCGTTCGATCCGATGAAGGACCTGACGCCCATCGCGCCGCTGGTGGACTACACCAACGTGCTCGTGGTCAACAAGGATCTGCCGGTGCGCAACGTGGCCGAGCTCCTGGCCTATGCGAAGGCCAAGCCCGGCAAGCTGTTCTACGGCTCGGCCGGTGTGGGCGCCTCCAACCACCTGAGTGGCGCGCTGCTGGAGAAGATGACCGGCGTGCAGTTCACGCATGTGCCCTACAAGGGCAGCGCGCCCGCGCTCGCCGACGTGATGGCGGGCACGGTACCGATGATGTTCGACATCATCGCGACCTCGCGGCCCTTCATCCAGTCGGGGCGCCTGCGCGCGCTGGCGGTCACATCGCGGCAGCGCAACCGCATGCTGCCCGACGTGCCGACGATGATCGAATCGGGCGTGGCCGACTACGACGTGGGCGGCTGGTTCGGCCTCTACGGCCCGGCGCGCATGGACCCGGCGCTGGTCGCGCGCATCAACGCCGCCGCGCTCAAGATGTTGGCGCGCGAAGACATCGCGAGCCGGCTGCGCGAACAGGGCTACGACGTGTGGTCGGGCGGGGCCGATCTGCTGGCGACCAAGGGCCAGTCCGACCGCAAGCTCTGGGCGACGGCGTCCAAGGGCATCGAGGCGGAATAGCCGATGCATCGCATCCACAGCCTGCTGGAAGAACGCGCGATCCGCACGCCGGAGACCGTTTTCCTTTTCGAACCCGGCGGCACCACCACCTACGCGGCGTTGCAGGCGATGGCCGACACGGCCGCGCAAGACCTGCTGGACGCCGGCGTGCGCCCGACCGACCGCGTGGTGCTGGTCGCCGAGAACTGCGCCGCGCACATCGCGCTGTTGATGGCGTGTAGCCGTGTTGGCGCATGGTCGTGCGGCGTGAATGCACGCATGTCGCCGGGCGAGATCGCCGCCATCGTCGAGCGTGCGGATGCGCGCCTGTGCTGCTTCACGACCGGCTCCTCGGCCGCCGCGCGCCAGCATGCGGAGCGCGCAGCCGCGACGCCGGCCGGGCTGCCGGGCGTCATGTACTCGGCGCCGCGTACCGAAGCACAGCCGGAGCCCGATGCGGCGCTGGCCGACACGGCCGCGATCATCTTCACCTCCGGCACTTCGGGCACGCCCAAGGGCGTGATGGTGTCGCACCGCGGCCTGCTGCATTTCGGGCGCGTGTCGGCGGCCGTGCGCGCGCTCGACGGGCACGACCGCGTCTACGCGTTCCTGCCGATGACGCACATCTTCGGCATCGGCACGGTGCTGATGGCCGCGCTCACGGGCGGTGCGTCGCTGGTGCTGCGCGGCAGCTTCTCGCCGGCCGACATGCTGCAGGCGCTGGCGCACGAGGAGGTGTCGAACCTGCTCGGGCCGCCGACGATGTACGCGCGGCTGATCGCGCACATCGAGGCCGAGCGCGTGGTGCCGCGCTTTCCGCGGCTGCGCTACGTGTACACCGGCTCCGCGCCGCTCGACCTGGCGCTCAAGCAGCGGGTGGAGCGCCTGTTCGGCCAGCCGCTGCACTACGGCTATGGCCTCTCGGAATACGCGGGCTCGGTGTTCCTCACGCGTACCGAGGCGCCGCGCGCGGACACCGCGGCCGGGCATGCGGTCGAGGGCGGCGAGGCGCGCATCGTGGGCATCGACGGCAAGGATGTGCCGGCGGGAGACACGGGCGAAATCTGGCTGCGCGGCCCCGGCCTGATGCTCGGCTACTTCCGCGACGCAGCCGCCACCGCGCAGGTGATGCGCCCCGGCGGCTGGTATGCCACCGGCGACCTCGGGCGCTTCGGCGACGACGGTGCGCTGTTCGTGGTCGGGCGGCTGAAGGAAATGATCATCCGCTCGGGCTTCAACGTGTATCCGGCGGAGATCGAGGCGGTGATCGGCCGCTTCGAAGGCGTGCACCTGTGCGCCGTGGTCGGCGTGCCGGAGGCCGACGGCAACGAGCAGATCGTCGCCTTCGCCGAGATGAAGCCCGGCGCCTCGCTCGACGAGGCTGCGCTGCGCGCCTACCTGGCCGAACACCTCTCGCCCTACAAGCGGCCGGCCCGCATCGAGGTGATCGATGCCATGCCCACCACCGCCAACGGCAAGCTGCTCAAGCGGGAACTGCAAGCGCGGGCCCGGCAGCCCTGAGGTCGGCGGGGAGGTCGCCGATGACGATGCGGCGGCCTTTCTGCGTGTCCATGTACTCGCGCATCCGGGCGATGCGGCCTTCGCGCAGTTCGAGGATGAAGCAGTAGTCGTTGTCGTAGCGCCGGCCGTTGGCGAGCATGGCCTGCAGGCGCATTTCGAGCACCACGGTGTCGCCGTCGCAGAGCAGCTGGGTGAAGTCCACCGAGACGTCGGCCACGAAGAGCTTCGGAAACTCTTCGACGAGGAAGCGCACGATCGTGTCGGGTCCGATCATGTGGTCGGTGAAGCCGAGGGCCACGCCGGTGGCGTTGTCCTTGGGCGCGAGCCATTCGGCATCGTTGGTGAACGCGGCGCGGATGCGCCCTGCGTCGCGGCTGGCGAACGCCTTCCATGCCTCGGTGACGGCGCGCTTGTTCTGTTCGGGTGTCATGCTGTGTTGCGCTCGTGGGAGTGAAGGAGCGGCCGACGATAGGCGCGGCGCCCCGTGCGGGCGCGCTGCTTCCGGACATCTCCAGCCTCTGCGGTCCGCACCCTCGGATTTATCCTGCAAGGAGGTGCGCTGCCGTCCGCCAGCCGGGCGCCTGCGGACGCTGCATCGTGGGGGCCTTCAATGAGGAATCCACACCATGGCCGATGACCTGAGCAAGCGCGGACCGCAGGATGCAGCCCGCATCAATGTCAATGAATCCCACGAGGTCCGCTACTGGACGCAGACGCTGGGCGTGACCGAGGCGCAGCTGCGCTCGGCCGTCGCCGCTGCGGGCGTCGAGGTGAAGGACGTGCGCACCTACCTCGGAAAACCCTGAGACGCGGAATGTGGCGGCGCAAGGCGTAGGCACGCTCCTACATCGGGGCGGGGAGGGGCGCACGATACTCTTTGCCTTGTTTCCCGCCCTTCAGGAATTTTTCCCGTGACCACGTCTCCAGCCGCCCTCCGCCGTGTGGGCTGCGCCCCGACCAGGGCTGCAGCGCAATGAAGTCCTCGCCCGGAGCGCGCAGCTGGATCGCTGCCGGCGTGCGCCACGAACTGCTCACGCGCGCCCTGCCGGCCCTGCGCCACGACATGGCCGCGCCCGTCTCGGTGGTGCGCATGGCGGTGCTGATGCTCAAGCGCCAGGTGGCCGCCGATCCCGTCGATCGTGCCGCGTGCGAAGAGCGCGTGGCCCTCATCGACAACCAGGTGTCGGAACTGGTGGACGCCATCCGGTCGCTGCGCGATTGGGAGCTGGCCACCACCGACGACGGCATCACCCGCAGCGCGCTGGTGGCGCAGGGCGTGAACCTGATGCGCTCGGCCTTCGACCTGCACGGCGTGATGCTCGATGTCGATGCCGCGCTCGACCCGCAGGAAGACGAGGCCCGCTGGCCCGCCGCGGCCGCGCTGCGCTACCTGTTCCTGGGGGCGCTCGGCTACCTGCACGACGGCGCGGCCGAAGCCGGCGCGATCCGCGTCGAGCCGGTCGGTGCCGATGCGCTGCGCCTCGTCGCGATGCCGCGCGAAGCCGGTGGCGTGAACCCGGTGCTCGATGCGCACCGCGCACCGCGCGCGCTGGCCATCGATGCCGTCGCGCTGCAGAACCTCGCCGAGGACATGGGCTACGCCATCGCGCTGGAAGGCGAGAGCGTGCGCTTTGCGCTCGCGACCGGCTGAGGTTTTCTTCGCGCACCGGTGCGGCGTTCGCGGATTTGCGCCTGGCGGTGCGTTCGCAGGAACGCCAGCAGCCGCCGCTCCGCCGCATACAACCCGCGCGAAGGCTTGGCGATGGTGCGACCCGCGATCTTCTCGAAGAGCGCGGTGGCCGCATCTTCGTCGTCGTTCGCGAGCGCGCTGCCCAGCGCCAGCACGGCCGGATGCACATAGGCTTTCTTGCAGACGGCCGGTGTGTTGCCCAGCTGCTTGGCGACCGCAGCGAGGATGTCCTTGGCGCTGTAGCGGCCGCCGTCTGCGGCGATGCGGCCCGGCTCGCATGCCAGGCGCGTGAGTTCCAGCGCCTGCACCGTGCCGTGCCAGGTGCGGAAGTCCTTGGCGGTGAAGCGCTCGCCTTCGGCGCCTTCCGCGGCGTCGGCGATGTAGTCGTTGACGTCGGTGGACGAAATACCGCGCAGCTCGCCCTCTTCGTCGGCGTACTGGAAGAGCGCCTGCCCGGGCAACTGCTGGCATTGCCGCACCACCTTCGCCACGCGCGGGTCGTCGAGCTTCGCCTCGTGCATCACGCCGCTCTTGCCCTTGAAGCGCAGCCTGAGCGCCGTGCCCTGCACGGCCGCGTGGCGGTTGCGCAGCGTGGTGAGGCCGAAGGAGCCGTTGCTGCTCGCGTATTCCTCGTTGCCCACGCGCAGCAGCGTGGTGTCCAGCAGGCGAACCAGTGCGGCGAGCACCTGGCTGCGGCCGGGCGCCTTCCGGCTTTTTTCGGGCTGCAGGTCACGCGCGACGCGGGCGCGGATGCGCGGCAGCGCGAGCGCGAAAGCCTCCAGGCGGTCGAACTTGGTCTCGTCCTTCATCACGCGCCAGTCGGCGTGGTAGCGGTACTGCTTGCGGCCGCGCGCGTCGATGCCGGTGGCCTGCAGGTGGCCGTTGGGCAAGGGGCAGATCCATACCTGCGTGTAGGCCGGCGGAATGGCCAGCATGCGGATGCGCGAGAGCTCGTCCACATCGCGCAGCCAGCGGCCCTTCGCATCGCGGTAGCGGAAGCGCTCGCCATGCTTCAGACGACGGATGCCGGGCATGTCGGGGTTCACGTAGACGAGCCCGTTGGCGATGGGCGTGGGTTTCGAAGGTGCCTTGGCGGGCGGTCTGGGAACGGGCGAAGTGGAGGCCGGCATGGGGTTTGCGTCTGGAGGTGCATCCGCTTGTGCCAGCATCGACAATCGCCCGGTGTAGGACGCCGCAAGCTGTTGGTGCCTCCCTTCCACTTATCTCTCTCCGCCCGAAAAATCATGCTTTCTCGTTGGACCTCTCTCTCTGCCCGCTGGTCGGCGCTGTGCGCAGCGGCGCTGCTCGCCACGGCCTGTGCTTCCACCTCGCCTGCACCGGCGGCATCGGCCGCAACGGCCGCGCCCGTCAAGGTCAAGGTGTTCGTCGCCGCCATGTTCGAGATCGGCCAGAACACCGGCGACCGCGCCGGCGAGTTCCAGTACTGGTACGAGCGCTACTGGAAGGGCGCCAGGCCCATGGCCGTGCCCGGCGCACTGCAGCCCGTGTACTGCAACGCCGACGGCGTGTGCGGCGCGGTGCTCGGCATGGGCAAGGTCAATTCGTCCTCGTCGATGCAGGCGATCCTGCTGAACCCGCAGTTCGATTTCTCCGAGGCCTACTACGTGATCTCGGGCGTGGCCGGCACGCCGCCTTCGCGCGGCACCATCGGCGAAGTGAGCTGGGCCACCTGGCTCGTGGACTACGACCTCGGCCACCGTTGGGCGCCCGAGGAGAACAAGGCGGGCGAGCCGACCTTCATGCCGCGCAAGGGCTACGAGGACTACCGCCGCTTCAAGCTCAACCCCGACCTCGTCGGCTGGGCCATGAAGCTCTCGGCCGACACGCCGCTGAAGGATTCGGAATCCGCCCGCAAGTACCGCCTGCGCTACCCCGACGCCGCGGCGCGCCGTGCGCCCTTCGTCGGCACCGGCACCCACATGACGGGTGACACCTTCTTCCACGGCCCGGGCATGTCGAAGCAGGCGCAGTACATCGCCAAGCTCTACGGCGCCGACGACTACGTGATCACCGAGATGGAAGCCGCGGCCATCACCCTCGTGATCAAGCGCACCCACGGCACCGACCGCGTGATGAGCCTGCGCGGCGCGGTCAACTTCGACCAGGGCAACCCGAAGGAAAGCACGCTGCAGCACCTGGACCCGGCACCGGGCGAGACGGCGGGCGGCTTTGCCGAGACGGTGGAAAACATCGCGCTGGTCGGCACGCGCGTGGTGGACCACATCGTGAAGAACTGGCCGCAGTGGCAGGCCGGCGTGCCGAAACCCTGAGCGGGTTCAGGGCTGCGCGGGCTGCAGGTGCCAGGTCACGGTGAAGTCGAAGGGCGTCCAGCGGCCGGTCTTGACGCCCGCGCTCCGCAGACCGCGGCCGGTCCAGGTGTTGCAGGTCTCGAAGAGGTTGTAGCCGCCTTCGGCTTCGTAGAAGGCATCCTGGTTGTCGTAGTGCGCGCCGGCAATCGGCGTTGCGCGGCCTGAAGGCAGCGACGCGCGCACGTAGGCCACGAGCTGCGCGTACTGCGCCTGCGAGAGCGGCAGCTTGTAGGCGCCGCGCCGCATCTGCGCACGCTGCAGGTACGTCACATGCATCAGCGCCCGATTGCCGCCCGCGAGCGCACCGAAGGCGCGCGCGGCGGTCAGGTCGGCCCAGGTGGGCGTGTGCAGGTAGAACTCGCGGTCGCCCCAGCCGATGGCGATGAATTCGGCATCGGGCGGCACGGCCTTGAAGTCGGCAAGCGGAAAGAACTGCTGCCAGTCGATGGTCGAGGAGCGGACGGGAAACACGAGGTCGGTGTGCACGCCGTTGCTCAGCACCCAGGCTTCGACGGCGGGGGCTTCCGCGGGCGGCTTTGCATGGGCCGGCCACAGCACCAGCGCAAAGGCCACGACCCCATACAGCCCGACCGCAAGCACGAACCCCAGCAGCGTGAATGCGATGCGCCGGAGCCAGCGTTTGATCACGACGGCCTCTTCAGAAGAGCGACGCGGTGGTCGCCGCCGGCTCTGCGGTCGAGCGCGCTGCGCCCGTGGGCGCCAGCGCCTCCGGGCTACCCGCCTTCGCCAGCGCGCCCACGCGCACACCCAGGAGGCGCAGCGGCCGCTCCAGCGGCACGCGCTTCAGGCACTGGCCGCCGACCTGCCGGATGGTCTTGCCGTCGTCGGTGAAGCGGTCGATGGTCTGGTCGCGCGTGGCGATCCTGAAATCGTCGTAGCGCAGCTTGATGCCGATGGTCTTGCCCACGTAGCCCTTGCGCTGCAGGTCTTCGGCCAGCTTCTCGCACAGGTGCGTGAAGATCGCGCCCAGCTCGGCGCGGTCGCGCACCGCGTGCAGGTCGCGGTCGAAGGTGGTCTCGCGGCTCATCGAGACGGGCTCGCTCTCGGTCACCACCGGCCGGTCGTCGCGGCCCCAGGACACCTCGTGCATCCACGCGCCGGTGGCCTTGCCGAAGTTCTGGATCAGCCAGTCGCGATCGCGTGCTGCGAGCTGGCCCACAGTCTCGATGCCGAAGCGCTTCAACTTCTCGTCGGCCTTGGGGCCGATGCCGTTCACCTTGCGGCAGGGCAGCGGCCAGATGCGGGTCTGCAGGTCGTCTTCGTAGACGACCGAGATGCCGTTGGGCTTGTTGAACTCGCTCGCCATCTTGGCGATGAGCTTGTTGGGCGCCACGCCGATGGAGCAGGTGAGGCCGGTGGCGTCGAAGATCGATTTCTGGATCAGCCGCGCCAGCGAACGCCCGCCGTCGCGCTGGCCGCCGGGCACGTCGGTGAAGTCGATGTACACCTCGTCCACGCCGCGGTCTTCCATGAGCGGCGCGACCTCCAGGATGAGGTGCTTGAAGGCGCGCGAATAGCGCCGGTACTCGTCGAAGTCCACCGGCAGGATGATGGCCTGCGGGCACAGCGTGGCGGCCTTCATGAGCCCCATGGCCGAGCCGACGCCGAACTGGCGCGCGGGGTAGGTGGCGGTGGTGATCACGCCGCGGCCGGTGTAGTCCTTGAGCCGAGGG
>Ga0157370_10008017_pt1 | contig 11445 bp, 9 predicted proteins | sample C35metaG_FD_113463 | JGI IMG/M metagenome (GOLD analysis project Ga0157370, IMG submission 113463) | Corn rhizosphere microbial communities from Kellogg Biological Station, Michigan, USA - C3-5 metaG | ecosystem: Host-associated > Plants > Roots > Rhizosphere > Soil | place: USA: Michigan... | reverse complement strand
GACTGACCGCCTGCGCAACCACTGACCATCGCCTGCGCAACCACTGACCGCCTGCGTAAGGACTGACCGCCTGCGCAACCACTGACCATCGCGTGCGCGACTACTGACGGCCTGCGCAACCACTGACCGCCTGCGCAACCCGGCGGCAGCAGGGGTTCGAAATAGACACTTCGTCTATTGCGATATATATTGCCCTACACGCAATATATGTCCACTCTATGGCGTTAAGTCCAAGTCGCCAGGATGGTCGGTATGAAACGTCGCATACTCCTAGCCCCAACAGCGGTGCCTTCGTGGCCGGCCGTGCGAACGATGGCGGGCACGCATTGGCGGCCGCGGTCCGCGTCGAACCCGTCGGGCAGCATTCAGAAATTTGCTGGCAGCTCCTGCCCGTCGGTCTCGGCCCGCACGGTGGCTCACGGCACGTTGTCCGCCGGGCCGGCCACGGGGCGTAACGGCGGCGATCGGTCGATCCGACCCTTCGGATCTCGATATCGAATATCCCTCGGGTTTCGATGTCGAATATTTGCCCATTGACACTCCTTGGAAATGACATTTCCGCCCCTACCCAGGATTGCGGGAATGCGCAGGAGCGCCACGCGCAGGCCGGTAGCCGAAGGGGAACAAGGAATGTGGGAGTCGATGCAAACCGGTACGGCCGAGACGAATCAAGCTTCGCTGCGGGAGTGTCCGATCGAGGTTCTCGTTCAGGTACCGCTGCCAACGACGACGGACGGCGGCGAGCCCGCCGTGATCACCGCCTTCGGGCGTGGGCTCAGCCGCGAACACGTCGCAGTGGTCTTCGGTGCGCCAGATCAGCAGGCCGCTCCGCTGGTGCGCATCCACAGCGAGTGCCTGACCGGAGACGTGTTCTCCTCTGCGCGCTGTGACTGCGGACCGCAGTTGCAAGAAGCGTTGGCGGTGCTGCGTGCTCGCGGCGGCGTGCTGGTTTACCTGCGCCAGGAGGGCCGCGGCATCGGCCTGTACCGCAAGCTCCAGGCGTACGCGCTACAGGACCAGGGCATGGACACCTACGAGGCCAATGTGGCGCTCGGCCTGGCGGCGGACGCCCGGGACTTCAGGGAAGCCGCGTGGATCCTGCAGGCGCTGGGCGTGCGGAGTTGCCGGCTGCTGACCAACAACCCGGACAAGGTGGAGCAGCTCATCGCCCACGACATCGACGTCGTCGAGCGGGTGTCGACCGGCGTGTACGCCAGCGCGGCCAACTACCGCTACCTGGCGACCAAGAAACGACGCGCATTGCACGCGATCGACCTGCCCGCGCTCGAAGACCTGATCTGAAGACCAGACCCGACCTGAGCTGACTTGATCTGACGTGCTCTGAAGGAGGAGCGATGATCGCCCACCGCAGTCCCATCAGTGGGGTGGCCTGCACGCCCGGCTTGATAGCGACGGCCGGCTATGACAACCAGGTCATCCTCTGGCAGGACGCCAACCCGCCGCGGGCTCTGCACCGTGTCTGCCACGATCACCTGGCCAACCAGTGTGCCTTCAGCCCGGACGGAAGCCTTCTGGTCACCGCCTCCAGCGATTACAGCGCCCGGATCTGGTCGGTGCCCGAGCTGCGGCTGGTGGCAGTGCTCGGTCCGCATGACGACGACGTCGAGATGGCCGTGTTCGACCCCGACGGCACCCGCGTGGCCACGGCCAGCCGAGACCACCGGGTGCGGGTCTTCGACACCAGCGGGCGGTTGCTGACCACCTGCATCGGCCACACCGCTGACGTGATCAGTGTGGAGTGGACTGCCGACGGCAAGGGCCTGGTGTCCTCCAGCGATGACGGCACGATCAAGCGCTGGTCCCTGCCGGACGGACAGCTGGTGGACGAGATCGACCTCTGCGGTGTCGAGACGGACACCGTCATCCTGCTGCCCGACGGGTCGGTGATCGCCGGCAATGACGCCGGGGCGCTGGTGGTGGTGGACGCAGCCGGCACGCAGCGCCAGGTGTCGGCGCACCGAGCCGGGATCAAGCGCCTGGTACTCAATGACGCGCGCGATCTGCTGGTGAGCCTCAGCTACGACCGCTCGGCTCGGATTTGGCAGCTGGGCGACGGCACGCTGACCCTGCGGGCTGAGACCACTTTTCCCGACGATGTGTGGCCGCGTTCGGCGGCGTTCGCGGACGAGCGGCGGCTGGTCTTCGGCACGTTCGGGTCCACGTACCGCTGCTTCGACCTGGTGAGCGGCAGCTGGGACGAAGCCGCACCGCCAACGGCCGGGATAAACGCGGTGTGCGCCGACCCTCAGGCCACGGGGCTGATCAGCATCGGCGACGCCGGGATCTGCCGGACGCGCGAGAGCGCCGCGGCGCTGCCGCATGAGCAGTCGCGTCCCGGCACCCTGTGCAACTTCCTGGCTCCGGCGGGTGGGCTGGTGCTGACCGGGGGCCAGCTGGGGATCCTCTACGACGCCCGTACCGGGCGGCCGCTGCATCAGCACCGAAGCCCGCTGAACTGCGGCGCCGAACACCGCCGCGCCGGCCAGCCGGCGAGAGCGGTGGTCGGCACCTACACCGGAGAAGGCCTGCTGTTGCAGGTGAACGGAAACGAAATCGAGCTTGTCCAAGAGCTGAGGCTCTTTGACAACGCGGTCAAGGGTGTCGCCATCGATGGGGACGTCCTGTTCGCGGTCTGCGCCGATACCAGCGCAACGTGGTGGGACCTGGCCACGCTGCGCCCGCTGCGCTCCGTGGCCGCGGCCCACTCCCGGATCGCCAACGGGTGTGTCGGTCTCGGTAACGGCGTGTTCGCCAGTGTCGGGCGCGACCTGGCGTTGCGGCTCTGGCAGCCCGACGGCAGCCTGGACATCCGCGACACGCCGCACCGGAACTCGATCAAGTGCATCGCCGCGAGCCCCGACGGGCGCTGGGTGGCCACCGGCGGCTACCACGGGCTGGTTGCCGTCCTCGATCTGGCGACGGGGGACTGGTCAACGAGCCGCCCCACTACCTCCGGGATCTCGAGCCTGACCTGGCACAGCGCCCGGGCCGCCTTCGTCGCCAGCTCCTACGACGGCAACCTGTACCAGGTCGCCCCGACGGCAGACCAGTGAACGCGACCGGCCTGTCCATCGCGGCATCGGAGACGGCCCTGGAGATGGCCGGCCCCCTGAACGAGTTGGGCGATCGCGCCGCCATGGGCCTGCCGCCGCAATTCGTAGAGCGGACCGAGGCGAACTTGATCGGTGCGCGGGCGCACCTGTTGCGCGCCGACCCGCAGGAACTGATCGCGCTGGTGGAGGATCCCGCCGTCGCGTTCGCCGACCGGCTCGCGGCCGGTCGGGTACTCGGGCTGGTCGGCGATCCGCGCTGCGCCCCGGGCGCCCCGCAGCTGGTCGACCTGCCGGGCGGGCCGGTCGAGATTGGGCTGCTCCCCGAGCAGGTCGCGCGGGTGTACGAGCTGTGGCGGCACCGCGGCGTGCGCCGGGAGTGGATCCTGAAGGAGACGCCCCGGCACCGAGTGGACCTGCGCCCCTATCGGCTCTCGCGCTACCTGGTGACCAACCTGGAATACGCGGCGTTCCTGCGCGAGACCGGCCGGCCCGAGCTGCCGACCTCCTGGCCGTTCGGGGCGTTCTGCTGGGAACGCGCCAACGAGCCGGTGTGGACCGTCACCGCCGCCGCGGCACAGGACTATGCCGACTGGCTTTCGGCCAGGCTCGGGCGCCGATTCCGGCTGCCCACCGAGGCCGAATGGGAGGCCGCGGCCGCCGGGCCCGACGGCCTGGAGTTCCCCTGGGGGCCGGTGTGGCTGCCCGACCGGGCCAACACCGTCGAGGACGGCCCGCTGTCCACCACCCCGGTCGGCTGCTATCCGGCGGGGCGGCCCGAGTGCGGCGCCGACGACATGGCCGGCAACGTCGAGGAGTGGGTGGCGGACGACTACGCCCCCTATCCGGGCGGCTTGGCGGTCGAGGACGATCTGGCAGCCGGCGGCGCCTATCGGGTTGCCCGCGGCGGCAGCTTCACTCGGTTTGCCGACCTGGCCCGCACCCGCCGCCGGCACGGCCGCTACCAGCGGGCCTTGTACGCCGTCGGGTTCCGGCTGGCCGAGGACATTCTCGACGAGCAACTGCCCGGCGACCTGCCGGCGACACCGCATGCCGCACGGAAGGGCGAGCCGTCATGGTGAAGCTCGTTCTCATCTCCGGCAGCCTCCGCCGCGGCTCGATGAACTCCGCGATGATCCGAGCGGCGCAACGTGTCGCCGTCCGGAACCCCCAGGTGGAGGCGGCGTTGATCCTTCCGCTGCATGACTTCCCGCCGTTCGACGAGGACGTCGAGATGGCCGGGGATCCCCCGCCGATCTCGCTTGCGAAGCTGAGCGTCGCCGACGCGGACGGCATCCTGATCGCCACCCCTGAGTACAACGGCGCGATGTCGGGCGTGCTCAAGAACGCCATCGACTGGCTGTCACGGCCCTGGGGCAACAGTCCGATGACGGCCAAGCCGGTGGTGACCATGAGCGCCGCGCCCGGGAGCAGGGGCGGCCGCAAGGCGCAGGCCGTGCTGCGGCCGGTGCTTCAGGAACTCGGTGCCGACGTCGTTCCGCACGACCTGGTGGCCGTGTCCGGTGCCGGAGATCTGTTCGACGCCACCGGGGAGGTGAGCGACCGCGCTGTGCTGGCGCAGGTCGCCGTGCTGGTGTCCGCGCTGGTGGCCAGATGCATGGAGGTGCGGTCGCCGGTCGGCGCGAGCCCGTCCGTACGGCACTCCTCATGACCGCGTCCGGGACGGCTCTCGCACCTGTCTTCTCAGGTGTCTTCAAGGCCGTGTCGTCCGGATGCCAGAGGCTGAGCGGCCTGCACCGCAGGCCAACAAGCTCAGCCATGGATTCAACGTGCGAAGGGAGGTGAGGTCATGAAGCTCGAGCCGTTCAAGGCGCCGGTTCGCCGCAACGTTTACGCCGCGGTCCCGAACCTTCCGATCTGATGAGTACCGCGCCGCCGTTGGGAGGGGGTTCCGTGCCCTCCCAACGGCGGCCCGCGCCGTCGCCCAACCTGGGACCGCCCCGGGATCTGCGGCTCACTCCGCCGGATCCCGGTTATCTTCGACTCGTGAATCCTCCACCGGAGGGGAATCTCTCATGGAATTGACTGACCGTGTCACCCGCATCGTCTCGCTCGGGGCGCAAGGCCTGCTCGCCGCCGATGTCACGGGGCGGCTCCACGTGCTCGACCGGGACCTGAACCTGCTGCGGTCCTCGAAGGCTCTGCCCACGGCGACCCTGAGCAACAGCCGGCCCATCTACACGCTGGCGGTTGCCGGCGGCTGGGTGGTGACCAAGGACATGGGCGGGAGCATCGCCAAGTGGTCACTGGACACCCTGGATCTGCTCGCCCATTACGACGCTTACTCCGTCTGCGACAGGTCGCTCCTGATGGAGGGCGAGGAGCCCTCCCCGGTGATGAGCCGGGGGATCACGGTCTGGGACGGCAAGGTCTACGTCAACAACGGTTATCGTCAGCTCGTGGTGCTCGATCTGGAGTCCTTCAGCATCGAGCAGATCATCCCGTCGATTTCCGGTGACGTCGCCCTGGAGAACTTCTGCACCGAGCACCCGGACGTTCACGTGGTCTCGGACAAGGCCGGCCGGCTTCACTTCGGATCCCTCGACACCCTGGAGTTCCCGACCGTTGTCAAGGCCGACGAGTCAAACATCCACCGGGTCTGCTGGGACTCACGACACCAGCGGTTCTGGTTCAGCCAGGATGCCGGACACGGCGACAGCGCCTACCGGGCCCACGGTGTCGCCACCGCTACCCAGGACGGAACGATCACGCTGGAGAAGCACTTCGCCGGCAACGACGTCGAGTTCGTCACCCTCTCACCCGACGGAACCAAGGCGTACGCGGGAGGGTTCGACGGCGTCCTGCACATCTTCGACAACACGGCGCCAGAACTGCGCATCCAGCGGACCGTCTCCGGATTCTCCCACCAGCTCATCGATATCGCGCTCGACGACGACGGCTCGCTCTACGTCCTGACCCAGGACGGCGAGCTGGTCAAGCTCGATGCCGACGGCCGTGCACTGGGCCGGGCCGACTTCAGGCGGCAGTGCGTCTGGGATATCTGCGCCTCACTCGAGGACGCCGCCACCCTCTACGTCGCCACGGACGACGGCGTCGCTGTGGTGAAAGTCGAGGAGACGGCGGCTGGGCTCTTGTCGCTGCGGGTCAGCGAGCACCACGTCACGGGCTTCGGCTTCACCCGCCGCATCGTGGCGATGCCGGACGGCTGGCTCGGGCTCACCTGGGACCGTAAGGTGTTCCGTTGTAGCAACAGCGGGAAGGTGGAATGGCTGCGCGACCTGCCGTCCTTCGGCCACACGATCGCCGTCTCGCCGGACCGCACGCGTGTCCTGGTCGCCACCAACGCCGGTGGCCTGGAGCTGTCCGCCGCCACCGGAGACCAGTTGGAGCGGCTGACGGTCACCGCTCCGGCGACAGCAGGACACCCGGCGGGAGAGGAGACGGCAGGACTGGCGACCTGGGCTTGCGCGTACCTGCCCTCGGGGGAGCGGGTCCCGGCCACTCGCACCGGTTATCTGCAGGCCTTCGAGCCGGACGGCACCCGGGGCAGCTGGTCGCTGGCGCTGAGCTATGCCGAGTACACCAAGCGCATGTTCGTCACCGACGACGCCCTCTACGTCATCGGGGCGCTGGGCATGAAGGAGATCCCGCTGGACAGCCTGAAGATCGAACGGCGGTTCGTCGAACTGCTCGAGAACACCGTCGAGAATGGCGTTGTGTTCGATGGCATGGCCTGCGCCGTCACCTACGGCGGGCAGCTGGGCGCTTACGACTACGACTCCCAAGTGCCTACCGACCTGAAGGAAGATCTGTTCGACTTCCCGAAGGGACTGGCCGTCGTCCGGACGAAGGACGGGCGACCTCACGTCGTCGTCGGCGGTCGGGGAGGCTACCTCAGCCTCTTCGGCGTCGATACTCCCGGGACCGGCAGGCTGGTCAAGCTGCTCGACGTCTACCTGCCGCATCCGGGGATACAGTCGACCGCCGCATTGCGGTGCGACCTGGCTGAGGAAGCAGCAACCGACCAAGGAGGAGCCGTGTACGGAACGCTCGAACATGGATCGTTCGAACGGGCGATGACCGCGGGCCGCGCATGACGGCTCCCGACTCGCAGGCCGTGCCGACGCTCGGCTCGACCCGCGACCTGGCGGCTGGTTCGCCGCAGGACGCAGCTGACTCGACGACAGGCTGGGTGCCGGGCTCGGCGGAGGCCGCGCGAGACGGCGCGACAGCTCCCTCGACGGAGAGCACTGCCGAGCAGGGCCCGGAGCCCTCGCCATGGCGGGACAGGAAATTCCTGATCTTCGCCGGCGGGAACACGCTGAACAACATCGGCGAGGCGATCTATGCGGTGGCACTGCCGCTGCTGGTCTACGACATGACCGGATCGCTGATGGTCATGTCCCTGCTCGCCGTGGTGGTGCCGGCGAGCCTGCTGCTGGGGCCGTGGCTGGGGATCGTCGTGGACCGGTGGGGATCGCGGGTGATGGTTCTGCCCGGCCTGCTCCTCCAGCTCGCGGCCGCGGTGGCGCTGAACGTTGTCGGGCTGGCCGGAAAGGGCTCGGTAGGGCTGCTGTTCGTCCTGGCCGTGCTGATCCAGATCGGCGGAGTGTCCTACCAGACGGGGTGGATGGTAGGCGTGGCCAGGATGTTCCCCGACTGCCCGGCTCGGGCCCGGGGCAGCCTGAGCAGCTTGTTCGTCGCGAGCCGGATAGCCGGCGGCATCCTCTTCGCGGCAGCCCTGCCGGTCCTCGGCTACAAGGGGCTGCTGTGGCTGAACATAATCACCTTCGTTGCCCCGATAGCGGTGTGGCTTATGGGTATTCACCCGCCGCCGCCACTGCCGGTGGCGAGGAGTGCCAGCAGACGTATCCTTCCAGACCTGGCCGAGGGATGGCAGATACTGAAGTCCAGCCGGCTGGTGATCTTCGTCAGCGTGATCGAGTTGCCGGTGCTGTTCGTCGGCTCGGTCGGCACGACAGCCCTGGTCATCTTCCAGCTGCGAAGCCACTGGCAACTCGGCGCGAGCGCGGTGGCGGCGATCCTGACGGCCAGCCGGGTCGGTGGGCTGCTGGGGACCCTGGCCGTCTCCCAGCGGCAACGGCTGATGTTGCGCTCATCGTTCGTCGTGGTGGCCGCGGGCATCTCCGTGTCCCTGTTCGTCATGGCAATTCCCTGGCTCCCCATGCTGGTCGTGGGAGTGATGCTGTTGTCCATGCTGCAAAGCGCTTTGGTGGTCTCCACCCAGATGGTCATCTTCAGGCACCTGCCGGCAAACGCCATCGGCCGGATCACCGGCCTGCTCAGCCTCGTCAGTGGAGTTCCCGCGATCCTCGCGCCGCTGCTCATCCCGCCGCTGTCGGCAGCCGTGGGGGTCGAGGGCACCTTCGCCATCCTGGGAGTCCTTGGCCTGTCGGCGTTTCCGTACCTGGCGCGCCAGGCATCGGCCCGCCGGCGAGCAGCAAGTTCAGCCAGTGCTTGATGAGAGATTTCTGGAGACGCTTGCTGGCTCCGGAGGATTGACGACCGCGACTGTCCGGCGTGCTCCGGTGGCGCTGCCGGCTTGGCCCGGGGCGGGGGCGTCCAGATAGCACCCGGGCGCTGACGGGTACGCGGAGCGGACGGCGGCGCCAGGTCGGTGCAGGCCGTCGCCAACTCCGCCCGGCACATCGTGGCCGGGTGGAGGGTGGTCGGCAACCCCATTGGCGAGCCGGTGTCCTGGATTGCATGAAGGAGAAGAGGGTCATGAACCGATACGGGCAGCTGGCGATGGATCGGATGCGGGCGCTCCAGCCAGGGGTGCTGGCCGGGATCGAGGATCCGGACAGCTTCTTCTCGAGCTTGGGTGAGGAACTGGAGCGCCAGGTCGACCGGTTGGAACAGCAGATCACGGGGCCGGTCCGACCGGGCGAAACCTACCTGGAGCGGCTCGCCCGGCGGCGGGCGGCGAGGATCACCGCGGAGTTGGAGGTCACGAGCTGGGTGGGGGCGCCGGCGGAGGGCGAGCCGACGCCGGGGTGGCCGGCGGCGACGGTGTGCATGGCGGTGGTCGGCGCACCGGATCCGGACGATCCGAGCTGCCGCCAAGGACAGGAGTTGCGCGGCTGACATCTCGGCCTCGGCTGGCAATGAGCGGTACGAGCGGTGCAACAACCCGAGTTTGCAAGGCGGTGCACCGGGATCCCCTGCATCCCGGCCGGTATTACGGCCAGCCGATAACGGATATGCAAGTATCCCCAGGTGCCCTTTCCTCGACCCGCCATCCTGACCGAGCGCGAATGGCCGCTGGTGCACGGCGAGCAGCGTGCGGTCGTGAACGCCCGCGGCGGCGCACTGCGCAGCTACCAGGTGGGGGAGGCGCAACTGGTGGACGGCTGGGCCGACCAGGAGCTGCCACCGGCCTTCAACGGTGCCGTGTTGGCGCCCTGGCCCAACCGGATCCGGGACGGGCGGTGGAGTTTCGCCGGTGCCGAGCATGCCCTGCCGATCAACGAGACCGACCGGCACACCGCGCTGCACGGCCTGGTGATGTGGGCCGACTGGCAACTGGTCAGCCACCGGGCGGCCGCGATCAGCCTGAGTTGCCGGGTGGCCGCCCAACCCGGCTACCCGTTCGACCTGCGGTTGGGCGTCACCTGGGCACTCACCGACCAAGGCCTGCGCTGCGAGCTGTCGGCGGACAACGTGGGCAGCCGGCCGGCCCCGTTCGGAATCGCCACCCATCCGTTCTTCGGCTTCGAGGAGCACCGGGTGGACGAGCTGACGTTGACCGTGCCGGCCCATCGGCAGTTGCGCACCGACGACCGGCTGCTGCCGGTGGAACTCATCGAGGCGGACGAGCGGTTCCGCACCGGACGCGACCTGGCCGGGGTGCAGCTGGACACCGCCTTCACCGGCCTGGAGCGGGATCCGGACGGCCATTGCTGGCTACAGCTGCGGTCCGCCTCGGCCACCCTGAGCGTCTGGGCCGATCGCGGTTTCGGCTGGTGGCAGATCTACACCGGTGACCGGTTTCCGGCAGGCGGTGACCGGGTCCGTCGCTCACTGGCCATCGAGGCGATGACCTGCGGGCCGGATGCCTTCAACACCGGCCAGAATGTGATCGTGCTGGAGCCGGGCCAGGGTTGGCGTGGCAGTTGGGGCGTGTTCCGGGAAGAGTTGGGCTGATCCGGCAACCCGGAACTCAGCCGGTCACCACCCGGAACACCGGGTAGCCCGCCGCGACGGCGGCGAACTGCTCGTTCGTGGCGTCCGGGCCGATTCCGTCGAAGAAGGCGCCGATCTCGAACTTCCAGCGCCGCAGGTAGGCACGCAGGATCGCCGGCTTGGCCTCGTCCGGCAGCTCCTCGGCGGTGAACGGCTGCACCCTGCGGCCGACCCGCAGCTCGCCGGCACCGGCCGCCCGCAGGTTGCGCACCCACTGGGTCACGCCGCGCGGCGCGACCAGATAGCTCACGCCGTCCACGGTGAGCAGGTTGACCGGAACCGTGCGCCAGGTGCCGGTCGAGCGGCCACGCACGCGCAGCTCCCGGGAGCCCCACACGCTCAGGCCGAGCCGGGTCAGCCGGCGCACCGCGCGGTTGAACAGGTTGCGGGTGAACCAGCCCGGTGCCAGGTAACGCTGCGGTGCGGCCATGGCCGCCTCCCATCATCTGGAGAGCACTGCTCTCGGCTTAGTGCAATGCTGCCAACAACGCCGCCGGATTGTCAAGAGCAGTGCTCTCGGTTTTCTTGCTGACGAGCGAATGGCCGGCCATACTGGCGCGATGGTGATCGACAGCACCCCTCGTACCGTTCGGGCCCGGGCCCGGGCCGAGCTGACCGAGCAGATCAAGGCGGTGGCCCGTCGGCAATTGGCCGAGGCTGGCTCGGCCGGCCTGTCGCTGCGCGCGGTGGCTCGCGAGCTGGGCATGGTCTCCTCCGCGGTGTACCGGTACTTCGCCAGCCGGGACGAGTTGCTGACCGCGCTGATCGTCGATGCCTATACCGCGGTCGGCGAGCAGGCCGCCGCCGCCGAGGCCGCCGTCCGGCGCTCGGATCTGGCCGGTCGCTGGCTTGCCACCTGCCGGGCCACCCGGGCCTGGGCGGTCGAGCACCCGCACGAGTACGCGCTGATCTTCGGCAGCCCGGTGCCGGGTTACCAGGCGCCGGTCGCCACCATCGATCCGGCTGCCCGGATTCCGTTGCTGCTGCTGGCGATCCTCACCGATGCGACGGCGGCCGGGCGGGCGCCGAGCAGCTCGCAGGTTGCCCTGCCGCGGGCCGTGCAGCCGGACCTGAGGCGGCTGCGGCAGCAGGTCGCCCCCGGCCTCAGCGACCGCTACCTGGGCCGCGCGCTGCAGGCCTGGAGCCAGCTGATCGGCCTGATCAGCTTCGAGCTGTTCGGCCACCT
>Ga0157370_10008015_pt1 | contig 11446 bp, 11 predicted proteins | sample C35metaG_FD_113463 | JGI IMG/M metagenome (GOLD analysis project Ga0157370, IMG submission 113463) | Corn rhizosphere microbial communities from Kellogg Biological Station, Michigan, USA - C3-5 metaG | ecosystem: Host-associated > Plants > Roots > Rhizosphere > Soil | place: USA: Michigan... | reverse complement strand
GATGTCGCCCGCACAAGCATCCGTAGCTCAGCTGGATAGAGTACTGCCCTCCGAAGGCAGGGGTCGTGGGTTCGAATCCCGCCGGGTGCACCATATACTAGTTTCTGGCTGTCTCAGACAGTCTACGAAACACCCCAAGAAGCCCGCCCTGTGCGGGCTTTCTTGTTTCTGGCTATCCGTTACAGCGTAATTACCGCTTGGCATTTGTGATCTCAGTGACGTTTACAGGACTACTACTGAACGTGCCCAGGCGAGAGTCGAGCAGCTCACGTCTCTATGCCGACAGCTCACGCGCGCCCCACCTCAGCCCATGGCAGACCGCATCTGGTGTGGTCAAGGCGCATGTAACCACATACCCCTCATCGCCTTCCTGCACGCACTGTGCGCGCCTGGGGAAATGCTCGGATGGTCGGTGATTGTTCTCCACACGGTTGAACAGTCCATCACGCAAAACCTGCCCGCCTCCGCCAGTGGACAAGCCCAGTGCGCCGCCCTTCGCTTTGGCCTCGCCGCGGCTGTTGGCGAGCTAGCCACCGCGTTCAGCGTCACCGGCGGGCGAATGGCACCACCACAACCGCTACACGCGTATGCCTGCATGCGTGGCTGGCCGAGCGTGACGGCGTAGGAAATTTCGAGGGCGATGCGATTTTGGCGCGGCTGAGGCAGGTCATCGAACGCTTTGGAGATAGCCGCCTTACCTGGTGGGAGTCTGCCGCCGCCAAGATCGATGAGCACGGTCCACGCACGATTGATCGGTTGGGCTTTCGCAAGACGATGGAACACGGTATGGGCGATGCCCTGCACACCACCAACACCTACTACGTGCTGCCGGAAGCTTGGAGGGCCGAGATCTTCAAGGGCATGAACATCAGTGCGGTGAACAAGGAGCTACTGCAACGGGGTGTGCTTGAGCCGGGAAGTGATGGCAAGGCGTACAGCTCGATTCGCCTGCCAGGGTTAGGACGTCAACGCTGCTATGTGGTGAAGACGGTTCCAGGAACGATGAAGGCGAGGCCAAGGCCGCCTGACGGCATGCCTGCTGATTGAGGTAGCACCGGCTCATTTCCGGCCTCGCCAGCCGTTCGAGAACCATCCCTATCAACCGCAGTAACCAGAGACAATACAGAGGAACACTATCCAAGAACTGAAAGACCGCCGCGACCACTGACCCTCGAAGTGGAGAGCATTCAGCGCGACCTGACGCCCTTGGAAGCGACGCTGGAAAGCCCAGAAGTTATCCAGCAAGGGCGTCAACGGGCTGTGCAGGATGAAATCAACGATCACAAAAGACGCATCGACTCACGAGATCATGAGATCTATCGCCTGAATCAAAAAATCGATCGCCTCGAGGCTCTGGCGAACCGTGAGAGCTTGGCTGCAGGTTACCTGAGCGGCATTGCGAACTGGAAAGCCGACGAGATGGAGCTTAACGAAAAGCGCAGCAGCATCGAGACCAAGTTGCAGCAAGTCCGCCAGAGCGATCAGGAAGACATGGCAAAGGCTCGACAAGCTGAAACGGACGCAGCCACCGCTTATGCGCAGGCTGTGGCCTGGGGCGATGTGGAGGGCGAGAAAGCCGCTAACGCGGACGCTCAAAAGGCAGCAAAAAACCTCACGGCTGCGGCTGAGCATCACCGTCGCCAACAACTGATCATCACCGCGCTGGAACAAGAGCTGGTGACGATTGATCTGCACATCACGGAGGCACAAAAAGAACGCGCCAAGATCGAGAACAAAGCGGCTCACCTCGCGAACACTGTGCTTGAAGAACAATGGGATGAGGCCGCCAAAACACTGCTGGAGACCGGCGGCAAACTGTGGACTGCGCGAAGACTGATTAATCGGGATCCGGTTGCGCTGCTGAAGCTGGAAATCCCTGAGCAAGGTGAAAACTTCGGAAGCTGGACCTCTCGAGAACTTGCAGACCGCTCACACCAACACAGCCTGCTTGACCTGCTGGCGGCCTAACCTGAACCCTCCCCGAAGCAGCCTGAGAAAGGCAGGCTGTTTCGGGCCTACCATAGGTCCAACCATGAACAAACCACCACAGAACAGCGCACAGATGCCTGACTACCTAAAAACCCGAAAGCTTCATTTGAACGGGATAATTGTCGGAATGGCTGGCATAAAAAAGCTCAACGCAAGAGAAAACAAAGACACCAAAGTTGAGACACTCACGATTGATGCAATCAAAGCAGAGCTTGATTTCATTGACCTTCAGCTCAAAAGAAATAGTGGGTGATGAAGAGGCGTAAGCTTAAGCAGCTTCCGCTTCGCTAGATCCTATCCTTAAAATAAGGGTTCAGAACTTTTCGGCTTCAGGTGATGACCCTGACGTTATGGGCGTTTTCGGCCAATTATATGAAAAGTCGGGCCTTGTTTCCGCAGATGAAAAGTAAGCACCCAAGATTCTAATCTTTACTTTGGCTGGGGTGTCCAGATGCGTACTTCACGCAGCGTGCAAAAATAGCGTTGTCACTGGTTAATGACCAAGCAGCTTTCGAGGACTACCTTTTTCAAAAAGGTCCGCATAGAGCAGTCGTTCATAGTTGGATCGTTCCCAGCCACCCGCAAAAAGCTTCATAAACTTTAACCGTCGAATCAAATAAAAAGGAAGTGTTGCTTGAGCTATACGCCACCCCTTCAACCATCCAGCTGTTGGTATTTCATTGCCTTTTCTACGTGTTGTTTCATCTTTTGAAGCTCCGCTAGTGTACTAGGCAAATCAAGAAACTTATTCGCCTCTTGGATGCCTGAAAAAAAAGAAGCATTATTAAGATAGAAAAAAAATGGCTTGGCGGAAAAACTGCTGAAGCTGATAACAATGATAATCGAGATCTTCAACCTCATATCCCGAGTGTACATTGCGATTTCTGTATTCGCGAAGATGTTCTAAAACTTGCTCGTAATACGGACGATCAGCAAACATAAAAGAACAACGACGAACTATGGCGTCAGCATTGTTTTCATGAGGGCAGACGATCGATTCTAATGCTGCCCAAGTTTTCTGAATCGTCGCATTACGGTCAGATTCGTCATATGCCCTAACATATCTAACTATAGCATCTTTAATTACGAAACCATCAGAGTGTATATTGATTTTCTCATCAACATAATTAAAGTTTTTAGCCAGCTGGGGCTTGTTTGAAAACTGGATAGAGGATCTTACTCGATAGTTTCGCTCATACCAATAAACATTTTCACTAGCAAGGCGGCCTTTTGAATCGTGGAGAGTGTGCATACCGCCTAGCATAATTTTGTTCATTGGTTTCTGGGCACCACTCCCAAAAATCAACTCAGAGGGGGGATTGACAAATAGCGCGTGAATTCCTCGAACGTAATCTAAATCGTAAATTGCCGCATGTGCAGCGTCCATCGAGTCTTTTGATTTAACAGTTACAGTGATCGGGCAATACTCTTCCGGCATTGGCGACTCTCCGCGCCGCCACTCTAACTTATCACGTACGAGATATTTCTTAGGGATTCCTTTTGGCCATGACTTTATTCTGGAGCTGCGAAGAACTATATTGTTTTTTGCGAACCCATCAAACGTCGAAATTGATGTAGCAAGAATGAATAATTTTTCCGGCCTCGCTCCGTGCCTTACTACCGCATCATTAATGCCTACAAGAAAAGCAGCCGTCGTAAAATCATTTCGCCTTGCACAATATTCGATACCTGAGTTAAAAAGCGCTTTCATAGTTGACGAACTGAACTCCTTATGGAATTCAAGCATGGTTAAAAGAACGGCATCAAGCTGATGTTTTTCAAACGCCGAAAAACTTATCCTTCCGTCAGACATTATCGAAGTAATCTCAGCCATGCGATCCATCAATAGCTGAGGCTTGAGGTTCTTATTCTTCTTCCATTTCACTTTCATCGATTGTTCCATCGCTTCAAAAATCGGCCTCGACTGTAAAATTCAAAGTACACATAAAGCGTTGAATATCATCTTTAGTTGCATCGGGAGGGCAGCGCTTAATGTAATCACTGACCGCCTTTACAATTGCGTAGTTAAAATCATCCCACTCCGCAAACTCATATGAAAATCTGACAAGCTCGCAAATTATGAAGGTCTCTCTTCCTTTTTCCTTATTCCTCGGACGATGGAAAACCTTCTTGGCTAGGACCGCAATTTCCATATGTTCTGAATATGTATCATAGTGCGGGTGAATGATGGTGAATGCGTCAGACGTACGAGGGTAAGGAGACTGCCTCGTTAGCGGCTTGGTGAGAACCCCTTTGTCCCATTTGCTCTGATTGCACTCTTTGCAAGCTAAGGCAAGATTTTCAGGCTCAAATAAATATAGGGGATGGGTAGATTTTGGAATAATGTGTTCGACGTCCCAAGTTAATCCATGACGTTCTTTTTTTTCCATTCGGCAATATGCACATAGAAAGCCTTGTTCTTCCAGATAGTGCGTCCGAATTGAATGCCTCAACTTAACAATGGGACCTTTTGTGCGGTTCCAAAGTTCATGATCGGTGCCGTTGTACGCATTAACGTAAGTTGCGTCAAACCCAGTAAATGTGATTGCCTTCATTTTAATGCAATGCCTCCACCTGGCCTATAAGGTGGTACACTGGATCTGCATCGCTCATATTCTTACGAATACTTAAAAGCATCTTAAAGGTTTCACGATCATCGTAATTCAGCTCTTCGCGCCGACTGAGCTTTGTAAGTAATAGGAGTGTAACTCTTAGAAGGTACTCATTATTTTGACCTGGCGTATGAAAAACTTCGGCCAACTGAAAGTCTGCAGAGCGCTTAGCGTATTCAAATGAGTGATAGAGTTCTTTTTCTTCTAGATTTAAAACATATCCATTATTACTTGTAAGCCCTGATACAAGCTGGGGTGAATGAGTGGCAATTACAAAGTGACAACCACTGAAATTTGAAAATACTTCCTGCAACTGCTTGACCAAGTTTGTTTGCCACTGCGGATGCAAACTTATTTCGGGCTCATCAATACATATAAGCGAACCGTCTTTTATCGCGCCCGCTATTCCAAGCATAATTGTCAACATGCATTGCTGCCCGGAACTTGCTTGACTTAATCGCATTCGAGACTTATTAATCAAACTGATCAAAGTGATATCGAATATTTTGATAAGTCCCGATTTGAGAAATGGTATTAACTCGGTAATTGTACGGTGTTTCATATCAAGGGAGTGGTCCCAAAAACCAAGTTCAATATTTGTTTTTGAACGAGATTTTAAATACTCGTAAAAAGCGCTTGCCGACGAATAGTTATCATGAACGTGAGAGTCGTCACCTATCAAAAATTCAAGTAAAGATTGATTGGAGCTATAATGTAGCTCATTGAGCTCTTCGGTTGTAAGTCTTGAGTATTGCTTTCTGTCAAGAGATAACTTTATATCCAGATATGGCGCAAATCCGAGGTATTCAAATATGTCACTAAGCTTGTGAAGGCTTTGTCTACCTTGCAATAGCCCTTCGAGCAATGAGATGAGACTTGATGAAATGCTATTCTTTGAGAACTGGTCGGTGCCGATATAGCGATAGTCTGCGATTATTTCTTTGTTTCTAATATGAGTTGCAGATGGAAATCTGTCGTGACGACCAGTGGAAACTGCGATCACATTGCTCGGCGACAAACTTGAAGTCAATGAAGTTCTTACCTCGCCTAAATAATAGTTGTGGTCGCGAAACAAATGCGAATCGTATGAGGCTGCCTTGCTTGGCAATGCAAAGTAGTTAATCTGTTTCGGGGCGTTATGGGACTGATTCCATAAGCTGGAATGGTCTTGATTATAATAATTCCCCGACTTGATTGATGACTTGGTACGGCTTTCTTGTGAAAAAATATAGTTACTGACAATTTTTCTTAGTAGCCTGCTCTTGCCTACAGCATTTTGCCCAACTATCAGTGTGAATATATTTTCGTAATTGTCTGATGCACGATAATCGGTTAGTGGAACCCAATGACCGTCGGCTTGTACTTCATTTATTTGAAAGCGCATCTCTGATCATCCATTTTCAGGGCTTAACCTAGGGGGGGGAGTTGCCATCTTGCTAATTGTACAGACAGCGGAAACGTTTTCAATGACGATATAAGTGCTTGCTCGTTCAGTCAAGCAGTGTTACGTCTCATGATGCTAAGATTCGAACGCCAAGATACGACGCAAGGGTGAAGTCGTATCGCCCGCAATTCGATTTGTCCCATGCCTCAGTTTCGCCCAGCAGTGAAATATTTCAAGCAATCACCGAAAGCAAAGTCGTAGAGAAGCGGGAAAGCATCGGTAACGTTGAAGGGGTATTGTGAACCGCCTCAGGTCTCGTCGAAGGCGAGCGCCTGCTTATGGCCGATTCTGTTGAAATGTCGGTCCTCCAACATTACCTGGTCATTGACCAGTGAAAATGCCATTGTTGCACGCTGCTGCGTGAAGCCCACGCTTGTAAAACTCTGCCAAAAGTAAAGACTACAATCTCGGACACGGACTTTTAAGCTGCGGAAATAAAGCACGATTCTCAACATAATCGGCCTCTTAGCGCCTCTGACGAAGGTCTGCAAACTGTCCGAAGCAAACATCATTCATTAGGACTTGTATCAGATCTCCATTGGCTAAGGACTTAGAAAAATCGGATCAAAAGTAGCGCCTGCGAAGATTGTCGATATGACAGTAACAATACCCCATAGGAACGAGGCCCAATATTTTACAAGAGCCACCAGCACCGCCCCGGCTGCGGGCAATAGGGCTAGTATCTGCAATAGCTGAAAGGTACGCCGCAGAGTACGCCCCTGTCTTTCGACTTGCTCAATTGTAATTCTGAGCAGGCCTTGCAGCTTGGGAGGATAGGTTTTAATTTTGTCTTTGAAATCGTCGAAAACAACATTAAAGCTGTGCAACAAGCGTTCTGTCTGAAGCATTTGATTGTGCAAGATGGCGAGTAAGACCAGCGAAACAACAATCAAACCAAGTACAAGAACGAACCCTTCAAAAGCAGAAGTACTGGTGTTCAGGACAACCCATCCAGCAAAAGAGATCGGGAGCGCCAGCATTTTACCGGCAATGTCACCTAAGACGCCGCTGAGTTTGGTCCCATAGTCGATTTCCGCCTGTGCCAATTCGCGCCGAGCCTTCTCAAACGAAAAGCCGTAGACATAAGTTTGTAAATTGGCGCGGTAGGTAGTGAGGACCTCCTTCCATTCGCGAACCACTACGAGGAAGTGATTTGGCTCGTTTTCAAACTTCTCAATTACACTGGCGATCGCCATTCTGATCATCAGCTTACGTTCTGAAAGATGAGCCTTGTTCTCGTTTTTGCGGTTGAGAATCTCCTCCAGCAAACTCATATGCCTGAGTTCATGGCCAAGAACATGTTCATCAACCTGCGTCGCCAGCAGAAAAGTCCTGGGCGGTTTTGCGCCGTCGGGAGGCAAAGCGAAGAACAAATTATAGGTATCTGGGCTGCTGTCCTTGTCCACACCGATTGCCAACAACGCCAGAAGTTCGATTAACCTACAAACTCGTCTGAGCTCTTTAATTTGTGTTGGTTCGCTAACGTCGAAATCGGCCCAACCCAAGTCAACGACGTATACGTTCTGCGGAAACTGCCCTTTGCCCAGTGACCCGTTACGAGCCAAGTCGCTAACGTTCGCGTAAAATCGGCCCGATTCATTCGTAGGTAGGCGGAGCTCGATCTCTACCGCACCACCTTCAACTACTTCATGATGCTGAATTTTGCCGAACTCGGGCTGCAGATCCTTGCATGCCTGGAGCGCGGCAGTGATTTCGGTAGTGGGGAGCCCTTCATAGGAGACCACACCGCCTTCGATGGCTGGCGCTCCCATTGCCCGGTACAGGGCCACGACATTGGAAAACATGGCTTACCCAACCCTGGCCTTCAGCTCTTTTTCAATCAAATCGACCAGTTCTTGGTTCATATTTGACAGGGTCAGCTTCTTGCGACCCTCATCGTAATAAACATCGGACGTTGCCTCCTTCCCCAAGGCACCACGTTCGAATTGAAGCGACCAGCTTGCAGCTTCGCCTTTAATCCTGGTCTTCTCCTTCAGCGATTTTGCATTGACAGTAAAGTCCTCAGGGACTCGATGTTTTTCGTCGTTGAGATAGTCTTTCAGTCCTGCAATCTCATCGACCAGATCAGGCGGAACGTGCTGAATTGCCGCATGGCAGATCGCATCTAACCGAGCGGATTTACCATCCACAAGTCGGTCCTGCAAATACCGGACAACCGCCTCTTTCGCCTTGTAAGCAAAGGGCTTGAGCTCTCTATTGTTACGGAAGAAACGGCCAACATAATCAATGGCATTCTTGGTTGCCCGACCGGATGCCACTCCTTTGGCGCATCCTAAAGCGGAGATGAAATAGTCAGAAGCCTGGCTGTCCCGACCGCGGCTGATAAAGCACAGATAGGTCGAATCAGCCTCTTCTGCGTCCTCAGCATCTACAACTGTATTACCCGCAGCGACACATGCGGCGGCGGCAGTAACCGACGCGAATTTCACAAAGTTGATCCTGGCTGCCTGCTGAACCGTCTTCAGGTCCACTTCCTGAATGGCTTTGGGCACATAGTTCTCATCCAACTGGATGCCACCGCGCTGTTTGATGCTAGCAACCAGAAAGAAGTCAGACGCACCGGAGGTGTATTGCGCGCAGAGAATATGGCCCCCAGTGGCCAAGGTTTGGTCCCTCGCCTGCTCGACGAGCTGATCCATTGCTAAGTGGGTTAACGCGATAAATTCAGCCTCATCATCGCAGACATCCACATAAGTGCTAAACCGATCAGGAAACGGACCTTGGCGACCGTCGTCGGCAAATTGTCCGTAGACCACGCTGTTTCCTTCTTTGCCAATCAGGCCGTTGATGCCTTCGACCAGAGACTCTAAAGCTGGGTTTTGTGTGTCGAGGACAACATCCTTTTTCACCACGTCAGAAACGAGACCTGTGTGAGCGATCTTCTTGAAACTGTGGATGATGGCGGTTTTCAGCGTGATCACAAGTCGACTTCCATTTCAGTAATATCAATGTGAGATTACGAGAGTCCACGTAGCCCTGCAAACGGTCATTGGTCTGATGTCTTTATTCTCTAGCAGTCAACAGCGGCAAATTAAAGTAGTTGACAGAAATACTGTATATGCAACCAGCATTACTGTCGAGCTCGCCATGCTTGCGTCATATTCTGCTGGCGGGTAGCAGCCCTTCTAAGCTATGGGCTCTCGTCCGATGGCAGTCGCCTTAATCATCATAAACCGCTCCTCGCTGACCAGTTATTGATGTAACACCTACTTGCCATGTGACATGTCTGTCGGCAAACGAAGCAAAGCCGTATAACGCCGTATATATTATTTAAAATCATATAGTTATAACCTCGCGCAACACCAGTAACACGGTTTATCAGGGTATCCCCGAGCCCCATCGACGTTCCTCCTCCAGCGAACGGAGATCGATCATGCTCTAGGCTTTGGATAAACCGTGGGGACCCCGTGCATGTTGGTTTAGCACGGGGTAGGAAACCCGCGTGATCGTGTCAGCGAAAAGATGCCCAGCTTAGTGAACAGGTGAACCGGGTGAACTGCTGTTCACCAGTGCATTTGCCCTATGAATCGGTAAGCCGCTGGGGACCCTGGGCATTTCGGATAGACACGGGGCAAAGAACCCGCGCGTTCGTGTTAGCGGCTGGATTTTTTAAGTTGGTTGACAGGTTGACGTGGTTGACACCCATTATCGTGGTTGACGCTTCGCAGGTGTTCACTATCAGCAACAGATACAGCGACCTTTGCCGAAGCTGTAACGATGGCCCTTTTTCTTCAAGATCCTTTCAATTTCAACGATTGAAATTTCAGTAACTTCCAATGCCTCCCACTAACTCGATCCCGCGGGTTTCATGCCCCGTACCTCGCCTAAAGCCTCAGGGTCCCCAGCGATTTATAGCTTCCCATCAACGCTTTCGTTATCGTCTCGACCTTCCAGAGGTTCAAGGATGAGAGACATGTTTTGGAAACGCGATAGAACGGTGCGAGTAGAGCTCACCACACCGATCAACATAGTGCAGTCACCACCTGGGCAACCTCCCGTCGACCGGGTTAGCACCCTGGCTTCCAATCAAGCAAAAAGGATCGATGCCGACTTGGTGTTCAAGTTCGGAACATTCTTTATCGTGCTGTCGCAGGCGTTTCTCATCGTCTGGGGTTATCTGGAGCTTGCGGCATACTACGAGCAATTTGGTATAGGAACGACCGAGCTTGAGCTTGGCACGCCTACGCTGCTGGTGTACGGATATAGCTACACGTTCTCCGAGCTAATGGGCACTGTAGATGCGGTGCCCGTACTCGGTGCGTACATCCCGCAGATCGTGTTTATAGGTATTGGTGCGGCTGTCACATTTCTCTTCTTTGCGATGCACGAAGCCAGGCCGGTTTGGAGTACTTTCAAAAAAGGTATGTTGGTAGGCATCATGCTTTTGCTGGTATTTCTCGCTCCCACGCGAGCCGTTCGGAACGGCATCGAAAGAGCAGAAGGAGTTTACGAAGCTGAAACCGGAGTGCACGCAAGCTACGGACTATCAAGAGAACACACCATTGTCACTGATCAGAAAGAAATACTTACCGGGCGGCTGATCGTGGCAGACACCAAATCGACCTATATCCAAATCAAAGACGCTGTCTACAAAATCGACAATGCCTCAAACCGAGTGATGAGAAAGACGCTGCTCAAGCCAGATGTCAAAACGCAGGCTAAAAAGTCTACGGGGGATGCTGGCCCGAGCACTCCTAAATCCACCTAGGAAACCGCCTCCTGTATGCCTACGTGTATGCCTAACCGAAACAGACCCAACAAGGACCAGCAAATACGGCACCTATCCCGCCCAGTTCAAACGACGCCGGGCCATATAGAGATGAAAAAGCCCCAGGTCAAAAGATCTGGGGCTTTTTCGTGAGCGATTGGTTAATGCGTTTTCCGATGGAGGAAATCACATCAAAACAGTGAGATTAACGGCGTGGACAGCTCGTCATGAGCATTCAATTTGAACTCCCCGAAGCTTCCAGATAGCAGCCCCGACCCGAGCCAACCTCACAGATACATCGAAGGTACCCACATCTACCTGCCATCAGCTTCAGGTTGAGCCTAACCACCTTCTCGTACCTCAGGCATGGGCACGAAAAAGAACGGATGACACACACCCTCGGCGTGGACCTGGCGATTCAAGCCAGAGCCCAGCACAACGTTAATGACCGCCCCGATCCCCGAACACTGGGCTTACCGTATCTGGTACAGCACAGCAGCCCCTGGCTTGGGTTCGAAAGCCGGTACAGTGCGCTGCTGCAGTGGCATGCCCTTGGCATCCCAAACCAAGGTGTCCGATGGGTACTCGTCCTTGCGGGTCATGGCGTCGATTTGCTTGGCGATCACCTCCGAGCTTGCAGGCACTTCCGGGTTCCATTCGAATACGCCAACT
>Ga0157370_10008013_pt1 | contig 11446 bp, 7 predicted proteins | sample C35metaG_FD_113463 | JGI IMG/M metagenome (GOLD analysis project Ga0157370, IMG submission 113463) | Corn rhizosphere microbial communities from Kellogg Biological Station, Michigan, USA - C3-5 metaG | ecosystem: Host-associated > Plants > Roots > Rhizosphere > Soil | place: USA: Michigan... | reverse complement strand
TGGAGCAGCGAGGGATGAGCAAGAGGCATACCTTACCTGTAAGACCGATGGCAAGCTACAAAAATTCAAATCCGGGGTAAATAAGAACGATATACCTGCGACGGGCGCTGTTCTTTTTTAACCAACAATGCTTTAGATACAGATTCCATTCTTAAGGTATAGGCTCAGGACAATGACACCTGATATCAAATTAATTAAAAATGCAGCCAGTTATTATGCGCTTTAAAGCGTGTCCTTTGGCTGCTTCTTTCTTCGGTTTTGATACTTCGTCATTGTACCTGTTTTTTTATTGATCAGATTTGCTTATTTAAATCTGTAGGTAATGCTCAATCGTGCATTGCGTGGAACCTCATAGATATAGGTATAGTAAGAAACGGATGTTGCAGTTTCATTTGGCAGCTTGGTATATGATCCCTGCGTCAGCAGCCTGCGATCCAAAAGGTTATTAACTACCGCTGCTATGGTTATTTTACCTTTTTCATAAGAAACACCTGCGTCAAAACGGTAATAAGCAGGTAACATCAATGGAATAGAAGTTGATCCCGCATAACGGTCCAGTTGGATTTGATAACCCGCACTCAATCCAAAGCCATTCAACAAAGCGCCTTCCTCCTGGTAGCGGTAAGATAACCAGCCATTGGTAATATGCTTAGCGGAGTTGGGTGTATGCCTGCCTACCAGTTCTGGTTTAGCATCTTCACTTATCGTGGCATCCGTTAGCGCATAATTTAATACAAGGTTCAATCCACGGGTAATTTCGCCGTTTACATCCAATTCAATACCTTTTGAGATCACACCCCCCAGTTGGATCTGGGCATTTGGGTTCGCAGCCAGGTGTGCCGGATCCAGGTCTGCGGTTAATACATTTTTCTTCTTGATGCGGAAAGCGGCAACCGTCACGTTCCATCTACCGTCAAATAAATCCTTTTTCAATCCCAATTCGATGTTATTGCCACGGATAGGCTTGAAAGGGTTTCCGGCAAAGTCCTGGCCGGCAACAGGCAGGAAGCTTTGGTCATAGAGTGTATAGGCGCTAAAATCTTTCGCCAGGGTGACACTCAAACCAGCCCTTGGGCTAAACACATTATCAGATAGCTGTGTTAGGTTTGTTTTACCTACCGTTACCGCATGTGTGAAACGGCCGGCTAAGGTTAAACGCACACGTCCATCCAGCATGCGAAGTTCATCTTGCAAATAAGCGCCGGTATAGGTCAGGTTAGTGGCATATACATTTGATCCGGAACGGTTCTGAATGCTTCTTGAGCGATCAAAGAGCGGAATATTGGCAAAAGGAATACCATAAACCGGATTGTAAATATTAAATGGAGCATTGTTTGCCAACTGCAGGTCAGCATGCGTCGTACTGGAGAAATCACCCCAGGTTTTTAAGTTACCCATATCAAGTCCACCTAAAATGCGGTGCACAACAGTTCCGGTAGTCAGCTCGCCCATCAGGCTTACCTGTAAGTTTTTGTTAATAGCCAGTTCCTCGCTGATATTTAGGTAACGTTTCATATCGCCATTGGCCGCTATGGTAGAAGGCCAGGGGGTACCCCCGTCTAAACCATAACGGAGATAAGCTGCCTGGGCATTAATCTTCCAGTTTTTATTTAAACGATGGCTCACATAAAGCGTGGCATTGTGGTCATAAAGTTTTGCCGGGTCCAGTGCCGGGTCGCCCAGAAAGAAAATAGGATCTGTATCGCCGAAGCCTTTTGGCGAAAAACCATAAGAACCCAGAGCCTGTGCCTCTACATGTTGGGTGGTATATTCAGCTGTAATTAAAGTATTGCTGTCCACCTGGTAACTAATTACGGGCGCAATGATGTACTTATCGGTGTAATTATATTTGTTGTAACTGTCTTTAGTTTGTGCTGCTACATTCAGGCGAAACAATAATCTACCGTCACGACTTAATTTGCCATCCAGGTCAACTGCGGCGCGCCCAAGGTTATAACCTCCACCCGCTACACTTACTGAACTGTGGTTTTGACCAGTAGGCTTCTTAGTCACCACATTATAAATACCGCCAGGTTCACCATTGGCCATCATAAAACCAGAAGGACCTTTTACGAATTCAATGCGATCAATAGTGGCCGCATCGTCGGCTAATGGCCCCCAGGGCATTTTTTGGTTCATACCGTTCCGGAAGGCAGGAATACTCGTGCCACGCATGAAAATATTGGCATATTGCGCATCCCAATGGCCTACGCGCAACGTACCGCTCACATTTCTGGTTACGCCATCCACAATATCAAACACCTGTTGATCAGCCAGTACTTTGCTGGTTACTACCTGGATGTTTTGTGGTACTTCGATCAGGGGAGATTGCAATCGCAATGAAGGGGACACTTTATCTACTTTATATTTTTTCTTATTCGTGCTTACCTGTACCTCATCTAATTCCGAACGATCTTCTTTTAAAGAGAAATCAGCAATTACGGTACCACGGAATGAAACATGTATCTGTTTTTCCCTTGGATAAAGGCCAACCGCCGAAACGACAAGTGTATAATCGCCAACCGGGACACGCCGGATCTGGTATAAGCCATCCTCGTCAGTAACCGATCCAAAACGGGTGCCTTTCAGCACTACCGTAACATTCGCAGCTACGCTACCGTCAGCGGTGGTAATTCTACCCCTGACTACCCCGGTTTGTTCATCATTCCGGCTTTGAAAAAGACTATCTGTAGGATTTGTATAACTTCCTGTCAGATCATTTGCAGAACTGGCATGAGCTGCAAATATTGCTGTGCAGCACACACCTAAGCGTAAAATTTTCTTAACTTGCATTTACTTTTAATTAGATGTTAAAGGTGTCAGGGCTTAACGCCCGTAACGTCACACGGGGTCGGATCCGTGTGGCATTTTTTCGCAAAGTTAAGTTTATTAAGAATAAATCCAAATAGAAGCATCCATCTGAGAATTATACCGTAAGGATAAGGCATGAATCAGCGCGTGGATTTCGGCTCGAGTGCGCTGGTCTTTTTCATCGGGTTACAATTATTCCGCGAAAACTGAGTGCCTGGAGGAAGTGGAGCGCGCTTATAATTATTTTACCACTCACTTTATTGACCGCGATGCGGGATTTCAACAAGCCCTACCTATCCGCTAAGTGATTTCAATTTAAAGACTATTTCCTGTTTTATGGAAAACCGTAAAATATTGGAATGGGCTTAAGTTAGTTTTGTATCGGGCCTATGTAGGTTCAATAACCAATAATGATGATGGAAGCAATCAAACCTGGGCCCAAGCCCAAAACCGATAATGGAAATGACGATAGGAGAAGAAGGGTGCTGCCGGAAACCAAACCGAAACATCCGGATCTAAAGCCGCACATCCACAAGCCCAAGGATTAGACCTATCGGCATAGGACGTTCAGGCCCTATACCGATTCCTTTCATAAAGTTTAAGATTCAAATTTTCGTCTCTTTTTCATATTGCGGTGTGATAATTGATATCCATGACTTTACCAGCGATATAGCCTTGAGCAATGCGTTCTAGTAAGCTGACCTGATCGAAGTACATTTCTTCGGTAAGTGATAATAGTTTATATACCCGATCGGAGATGGCAAACGAGTCGGCCTCGGATATACTAAATCCACTGTGGTAGCGTGCGCTGGAATAGCTTTTGGCCAGCTGGTTGAACAGTCGTCCATCATCTTCTATGTCCAAAAGGGTATGGTAGGGACGTGGAGAAAAAGCAAGACATAGTCCTAACAGCCGATGAATGTTATGGAATTCGGAGCGGTAGCCAAGGTGAACCCTTATCATGCAGATGAGTGCCTGTTCTGTGCATTGGTGAAGGAGAAAGGTGCTAATGGTATAATGGCCAAGCTTTTGGCATTCGGTAGCGGCGGCGAAAAAACTGCGGGCAATCGGCATCCGATAATTAAAGAGTTCTTGAGCTCTTTGCCTGGCTTTCGAAGGATCGTAAGGTTTGATAGGCTCATAGCCGAGCATTTGCTCGTTAGAGTATAGCAGTTTCCCTTGGGTGAGTACAGTGATGAAAAATCTGCTGTTTGCGGCAATGGCAATGCCGATAGCCTGTCGGTCATGGCAGATGACGGTAACTGTTCCATTCTTATAGCGCCGGTTTACAAAGTCCTGTACCTGGTAATCAATTCTGCTGACCTGCTCTGTGATCAGTAAAAGGCAATGACTGAGATCCTTGCAGGATTCCTGTTTGCCATTCCAGGACCTGCCGGAAAACTCGTAGATGCGTAACGGCGAGAACTTCCTGGAAAGCAGGAAGACCAGCTTCCGTATGGAGGTGGTTTTTCTTCTGGAATGCGATAAACTTGAAGTTTCCATATCAATCTCATTTATTGTCTTAAATGAGTCTTCGGATGGCAGGAGCATAAATGTGGGATCTGCCAACCATGGTACACTAAAGTTTCTGAGGCCTTACGTTCACATGGACTTACAGCAGATCCCACATCTATGAAGATGCACAAATATAGCACTTCTAAACATAGATGCGGCATTACTCTGCTGTCTTGCGTGAACGGCCTCAGATTGTGTTACCGCAAGACTATTAATAAATTCTACTAATCAAATATAGAGAAAATAACTATACCCACAAATAAGTGGGTATAGTTATTTTAATTGTTACTTATTTAGCTCCTCATGGCAGAGTTGACAAAGATAGAGCAGTATGTTATAAGCAGGGTTAGAGAGAAGCGGATTTCAGCGGGGATTTCACAAGTTGTTTTATCAAATTTAATTGACGCAAGTGATAAATTTGTTGGGAATGTTGAAAGTGGAAAGTCAAAACATAAATATAACTTAAACCATCTGAACAAGTTAGCCTTCGTATTAGAATGCTCCGTTAGGGACTTCATACCAGATCAACCACTTTAAAAGTGTGCGGATAATTTTCACCTTTTATTTCCTTGATCAAGTACCCGAGATTTTGAGTAAGATGATCTTGGTCAGCAATCCACGGTATGATCCTGACAGATCATTTTGGATTACCAAAAAGTAAATAGTGCTGTTAAATATCAGTTTAGGTGTCGTGCAAGACTAGTCAGTTATAGATTATCAGCTATTTGGTCTGCTGATTGCAAGGGTGGATTTTTAACTGATCGAATTGACAAGAGCTGGAAATACCCGTTTTGAGCGGTTATTGAAAGCAGGGAGGATAAATAAGAAGTAAGGTAAGATATTTTATGTTAAAAAAGCCATTGCACAAACTACCATGGCTTTTTACTTGACCTTCCTAAGCGGCTGTTGATCATGATATGCGTGATTGATCTTTCCAAAAAGATGGTGTCGGTAACCATTGTTATATGAGGTGTCGCGATTTAATTTAACTGTGTATACTATGGAAGTTTGGAGGTAACTAGCGCTTTTCCTGGGAGATGGCAAGCCTGGTGACGAGCTTGTTGATGACTTATTTCAAGGTCGGCTGTTGATGCGCTATAGTAAGCGTTTTTAAAGTTTTTAGGGGATATATGGCTGGTTTCGATAGTACTGTAGTGTTTGGAGATGTATTTCGTACGTCAGTTTGAGGCTTCCGGGGCTGATTATTTTTGCGCCGACCTGAAGCTGGATAAAGATGACAAGCTGCTGGTAGGTGGGTACTGGTTTTGCGGTTCTGCTGTTGTGATTAAGTTTTTTAGGAATGTGGTGATTTGCTGATCTATTTGCATAGTGCTCAAGTTTTCCGCATGCGCATCAACTTGGTTCTCCATCTGTTTTTTTTGCCATTGTATGATCGCAAGTCGGTCTTCATAGTTAAAATAGCCTTGGAAATGGATCAGGAATTGCTGGAGAAGCTTGGCTATTGTAATGCGGAATACTTCGAGCAATTCTCGCCTGGTTTCACCTCGCTGTGTTTGTGTCTGAAAGCTATCAAGCTCGTTTTGTGCGGTGGATAGCGGGGGTAATTAAGTCTTGCTGATGCAGATGAATGAAAGGTGTTGCCTTATTAGGGGCGATCTGGCAAACTGTATGTTGTAGGATGTGGAGAATTCGCCTGGATTCCAGTTTGATTTCGCTTTCAATTCTGCAAGGCTTGTTTCCTCACGTGTTCTTTCCGCCATGATGGCTTCATAAAGTTTCAAAAAGTTCAGAAGTTCGTGATCCATATTTTACTCTTTTTTCTGTTTTAAGATAGATCCTTACAGTTCTGGTTTGTCTTCTATGGTCAAGTGCTTGATTTGCTTATTGAAAGCATGTATTGAGGTAAGAAACCTTAGTTTATCCTTTCGTTAGCTAAGCACGTTATTTGGCTTGAGATTCCATTTGCATAATTTCGCGATTGCGACAGCCATGGCTGACTGATGTCGCAATGCGGCTAGAATTGTCGCAATATTAAGTATTGCGACAATAAATGCTTATATTTGTCGCAATACTTAAGGGTGTCGTGATATGGAAAAGGAACAGGGCAAGCAACAACTGATCAAGATTATTTCCGAATATCCCCAGGGGGTGGGAATAGATGATCTATCAGCTCAATTAATGACCGATGTTGGTGTAAGAACGCTACAGCGCTGGTTAAAGGAACTAGGGAGAAGGGGCCTGATCGAGATCAAAGGTGCTGCCCGGGCGACTAGATATTTTTCCGTACCGCATGGCATAGGGGCGGAAGTAAAGAGAGAACCAGTGCCGCTCATTCCCCTGTCAACTGCCGGAAGGAAGGCTTTGGCAATGGTTAATGCCCCTATCCAGCAAAGGCCTCCGGTAGGTTATCAACCGCATTTCCTTAAATCTTACCGTCCCAATATCGACAGCTATCTCTCTTTGATAGAAAGAAATCGCCTCGCCGAAATTGGGGATACCCGGATGGAACAACCGGCCGGGACTTATGCGCAGCAAATACTAAACCGCCTGTTGATAGACCTCTCATGGAATTCCAGCCGCTTGGAAGGAAATACCTATAGTTTGCTGGACACCCAGCGATTAATAGAGTTTGGTGAGGCTGATCGTGAAAAATCAGGAAAGGAAGCGCAGATGATACTGAATCATAAAGATGCAATAGAGTTCATTGTCCAGGCAGCTGATGAGATCGGGTATAACCGCTATACGATGCTTAATGTACATGCGATGCTAGCCAATAATTTGCTTTCGGATCTGGAGGCACCGGGTAGACTGAGGTCAATGGCAGTAGGTATTACTGGTTCAGCATTTACTCCCCTGGCAATTCCCCAGCTATTGGAAGAGTATTTTGATCTTATCCTGGAGAAAGTGGCTCAGGTCGATAACCCTTTCGAGCAGTCTTTTTTTTTGATGGTTCACCTGCCATACCTTCAGCCTTTCGATGATGTCAACAAGCGCGTTTCCAGGTTAGCGGCCAACATCCCGTTTATCAAAAAAAACTTGTCGCCGCTTTCCTTCATCGACGTGCCTGAAGATTTATATTTTCAGGGAACGATGGCGGTATATGAACAGAATGAAGTTAGTCTGTTAAAGGACGTGTTCATCTGGTCTTATGAGCGTTCGGCTGCAAAGTACAAGGTCATCCGGCAATCTTTGGGAGAGCCAGATACTTTTAAGCTGAAATACCGCTTAGCCATCCGGCAGCTAATCACTTCCATCATCCTTAAGGCCGATAGTAATCAAAATATAATTGACTACATCAGGGCGGAGGCAGAAGCGATACCCGAACAGGAGAGGGAGCAGTTTATCAGGTCGGTGGAAAATGAAATCACCTCGCTGCACGAAGGTAATTTTGCGCGGTATCGGGTAAGCCCCAAGGAATTTGTACGCTTCAAAGAAAGAATTGAATAAGGCAAAAACGTATTTGGCGCATTGAACCAAATCATATCCATGCACCATTTAAAGGAGAATGCTTGAAATAATCAGGCAAACTCAGCCTAACCTGTCAGACTTAGGCTTTGGTTGGGATCGTTTCGTTTTCAATTCTGCCGGTGTCTTTTGACTATGAATTTTGCTATGGCAACAATCCTGCATAAAGTTCAGGGGTTCTTTATTATTTTTTATTCTGTCTTTTTTGCTTATTTGAAATTGATCTTTGGATTTTTCTAGATTACTATCCGTGGCAAGCTGTCACTTATGCATGGCGAAATGAGGTCTTTGGTGAGAAAGTTTGTTTGAATTTTAGGTCAGCATATATCGCCGGGTTTTTATCTGACTGGCTTGCGGAATTTAGCAACCCTAAAGCCACTTGATAGGTGTGGAAAATAGGTGTTGTTTGTGTTAGCTGTCTGCCAATGAGCTTGTTATATTGCGTTTTTTTTCTGGCTAGTCCCGGTTGACTGCGAGGATGTTTTGGCTGGTTTGATGGCGGCGCAAAAGCAGGTGTAGATTTGATGTTGAATTTAATTATTGGGTTCATGAGTAGGATGGATGCGCTTTTGGATCTCTTATCCAAGATATACCAGATTCTGGTTCTGGTTTACAATAGTAAATATCATGGGACGCTCGTTTTTGAGGAAGATCTGCAAATGAATCGCCAGGAGGTAAAGGATTACCTGGGCATTAGTAAGCGTACTTGTAAACGAATGGTGAAGCAGGGCCGATTGAAGCCTATAAAGCTTCCCGGTGGGAATACGTTTTATAAGAGTGAATTTTTGGTGGAGTATAAGGAAAGCAGGAGACGAGGCAGGGTGTGATGGTATAGTGTTGCTGTGCTGCTAAACTGAGGTATCCCGGAAGAACCTGCGAACAAACTATTGACTTCCCTTTTTCCATGCACCTCGTCCATATTCATCAGGGTGTTTTTCTGGGTGTTTTTCTGGGTGTGGAAGATACTTACCCATAAAAGCAGCAAGGCGATTATGAACAATATCATTTTCAGGCTTTTGCTTATATCTGGTTGTCATTGATAATTTTAGAATACAAAAAATGAGATTAGGCCAATGGTTATGTTAATAATAATTAATGCTTTAAATGTCATTCGCATTTACAAGCTGGAACCCAGTACTTTGAAAGCCTCGCGTTTGTATCGCTCCAGGTGTTTGTTATACAGATCCTGATCAGATACCATACTAAGGTAGTAATATGCACCGTCAGAAATAACAAATATGAGGTCAGCTGCTTCCTCGGCATCCTGATTGGCAATTAATTTTTGATCAATACAATCCTGAATGAGTTTTTCAAGCCACTTTCTCAGTAATACATGGAGATCGCGGAAATGGGCCAGAATCTTTTCATTTCTAAAAATGAGTGCAAAACAATTGTAAAAAATGCTGTCATCAACATAGCTGCCCCATTTACGCGAAAAGATGTTGTTTAATACCGCTTTTAGTTTGCTAAGCGAATCCTCGTACTTTTCCTGGGTTTCATAGAGGTTTTGATAACCTGTGACGATAAAATCAATAAGACCAAGCAGCATTTCCTCTTTACTGGAAAAATAGTGCACGACCAAACTGGGGTGCATATCCAGCTCTTTGGCAATTTTACCGAAAGAAACGTTCTCAATCCCTTCTATCCTGGCAATTTCGTAGAAAGCCTGGATAATTTTTTTCTGTTGACCTTCCTTTAAGCTTTTTCTTCCCATATAGGCCCTAAACTATAAATTTCCTGCGAATTAACAGGTTTTAAAATAGATTTACTGAATGTTCAGTTTATTTAATGAATATTTTATGATGCCTTAACATGCCGATGGTTCCTTTGCAGCATAAATCAAACAAACATGAAAAAAATTTACTTATCCCTATTGGTATGTTTTTTACTTGGATCTGCGAACGTTTTTGCACAGCAAAAAATAAGCGGAACGGTAAAAGATGACCTGGGTGAAACGCTGGTTGGCGCTTCCATACAAGAAAAAGGAAAGGCTAACGGCGTACAAACTGATGTTGATGGTCATTACGCCCTGACTGTTAGTAACCCAGATGCGGTGTTAATTTTTACTTACATCGGCTACATCAAACAGGAGGTTGCCCTTGGCGGCCGTAAAGCTGTAGATGTAATTTTAAAGAAAAACGATGCTGACCTCAGCGAAGTAGTTGTAGTAGGTTATGGAACACAGAAAAAGGTAAACCTCTCTGGCGCTGTAGATCAGGTTAATGCGAAAACATTGGCCAGCAGGCCTATTGCAAATGTTGCCCAGGGTTTACAAGGATTGGTGCCCAACTTAAATATCGACTTTGGTTCGGGGGCACCTGGTGCTGAGGCAAAAATTAACATTCGCGGCATTACCTCCATCAATGGCGGAGATCCGCTAATATTAATTGATAACGTGCCCTCTGATGCAGCAGAACTAAATCGTTTAGCTACGCAAGACGTTGAAAATATTTCAGTTATCAAAGATGCATCTGCATCTGCCATTTATGGTGCAAGGGCGGCATTTGGGGTGATTTTAATTAAGACCAAAACAGGTACCCAGGAGGGGGTAACTGTAAGTTATAGTAATTTTATATCACTGAATAAACCAACGGTTATTCCTGATAAGATTACTGATCCCTACATTTATTCGAGGCTCTTGGAGCTTTCCACAAACAATACGCCATGGGATAATGTAAACTATAGCGACCAGTTTTACCAGTATGCAAAAGAAAGGTCAGATCATCCAGATATTGCAGGCGTAAGGATTAACCCCAGTGATCCTAAACTGTGGGAGTATATGGGTAACCAGGACTGGACACGTTACTTTTTAAATGATCAGACTTACTCACTCGATCATGCATTGTCTGTGAGCGGGAAATCTGAAAAAGCACAATACTACATCTCCGGAAATTATAACAAACAAAACGGGATGTTGAAAATCGCCGATGATTATTTTGACCGCTATAATTTGCGTAGCAAGGTGAATTATCAGCTGGCACCATGGTTGAGTTTAGGCAACAATACTTTCCTAACCACTACACAAAGGGAAAATCCCAGTCAGTATTCCATTACTGGGATTTATAATCTTTTTCCAACTGATTACGATAAAAACCCTGACGGCACATGGGCAAATAATGCCGTTGGCCGCACAGCTGCCCAGCTTTCAAATGGCGGTAAAGCCATTGATAAGTATTTTAGCCTTCAAACACAGTTTAACGCAGAAGCTTCATTATTTAAAAATATGTTGAAGTTTAATGCTGACTTCACTTATCGTAGGGGAGCTAATAACTATGATGAGAACACTGTGCCTTACAAAATTGGTTTTGGTCCGGATGATGCAAGAGAAGAAGGAAATAGTTATGCACGTAAATGGACAGCGTTCGAAGATTATACAGTATTGAACGCTTATCTTACCTTTAACAAACGTTGGCAAAAACATGATTTTACTGCTTTGGTGGGGTATAATCAGGAGTATTTCAGAGAAGAAGAAAATGATACTAGAAGAACCAATTTAATTTCTGCATCTTATCCCACCATAGGGCTGGCTACCGGAGAACTTTCTTCCACGCAGGTCGTAAATGATTGGGCGGTACAAGGGTTGTTCTTTCGATTAAACTATATTTTTAATGATCGGTATATTCTCGAACTGAATGGCCGCTATGATGGTAGTTCACGGTTTCCTACGGATAAAAGATGGGGTTTCTTTCCTTCA